>Ga0194112_10002534_pt1 | contig 26098 bp, 16 predicted proteins | sample TA2MahC400mmetaG_FD_146191 | JGI IMG/M metagenome (GOLD analysis project Ga0194112, IMG submission 146191) | Freshwater microbial communities from Lake Tanganyika, Tanzania - TA2015016 Mahale Deep Cast 400m | ecosystem: Environmental > Aquatic > Freshwater > Lake | place: Tanzania: Lake... | reverse complement strand
TTCCGCGTCTTCCACCACCAGCCCGCGATCACCGCCAGGTCGCCCCTTCCCCAGGTCGTCCCGCCGTATCGGATCGGCAGGCGAGTCCAGAGAACCGGCCGCCCTTTGAAGGGCGCATCCAGGAGGTAGACGGCGTCTCGGAGCTCTGCGTCCTTCCCGGCGTCGCCGCCGTCCAGAGCCTCCGCCCAGCAGAGCGTCGCCTGCGCATCGGCTCTCCAGACGAACTCGCGAGGGCCGGTCTCGACGCTGCCGTAGGTGATGGGGATCCCCTCCTGAAGGGGCCGATCGGTGACCATGTGGACAGGCTCCCCGCGCGCCGACCAGATCTCCACGCGCATCGGGAAGCGGTCGCCCGTGACGAGGTACGAGAAGGGGGGGTGGATCGTCTGGACGAGGATGTACTCGCCGTTCGGACTGGGATCAAAGTCCCAGATGATCCCCTCTCGACCGAGGGGCGTGATGGATCCGTCCAGGTCGATTCTCGCAAGCTGCGTCGTGAAGTAGTGGACGAAGAGGTCTTCGTCGTGCGGGCTCTGGAGCAGATCCTGGTAGGTGCGCGCGGGAGCCGCCTTCCCCACGCTCTCCTGGACGATCGGTCCGTCCGGGATGGCGGGCTTCCCGGGCTCCGCGCCCCTCCCCTCCGGCACGAGACAGGCGATGATGGCCCTGGATCCGGAGAGCCAGACAGGCCCCTCGCCGGCGACAAGGCTCAGCCTTGGCCCCACGAGCCTGCGCGCAATCCCGTCGCTCAGCTCGGCCACCCAGAGTTCGATCCCCGAGGCTGTCGTGTTCGTGAAGGCGATCCTCTGGCCGTCGGGCGACCAGCTCAGGTTCTCGATCCTGGGACTTGCCGGAAGCCCTGCCACCGGTCTCTGCTCCCCATCCGCGATCCTGAGAAACGCGAGGCCGATCGAGGGGTTCGTCCTGCTCGCGCCGTTGGTCTGCGGCTTGATGCGGGTTCCCGCGAGGCCGATCTCCCTCTCCGCCAGCTCGGCGATCGAGGGATAGCTCGGGCGTTCGGCGACGAGGAGCCACTCTCGATCCGGACCGATGTGGACCAGCGGCGTTCTTGGGGCGTCGATGATCCGTACGATCGTGGAATCGGGAACCCTGTACGAGCTCGAGGAGGTCGCTTCGGTCGTCTCCGCCGGGGAGCGCGCCGCAAGGACGATGCACGAAAGGACAAGCGCCACGCCGATTCGGATCATCGCTCTCTCGCGTTCTCCGGGAGGCGAACGGCCGCGGGTCCGCGGCTCCGAGGAGGCCCGGAGTCCCTCCCGGGACGGCCCCGAGGCCTCGCAACAGCCTAGGTTACCAGCGCCGCCCGCACCGCGCCAGGATCCGCCGGGAGCCCGGATAGGCCGTGCAACTTGTGCTAGAGTCGCCGGGAAACGCCTGCCGCGGGAGGTTCAGACCCTCCGCGGCCGAAGCGGCACGGGCTTCCGGGATGGCGCGGCCGCTATCGACGCAACGGGTCTTTGGAGAGAGGATCATCCGACGACGGCGGCGGCAGCAGCCCCCCGGCATCGGATCGACCGAGTGAAAGGCGATGCGATGAACAGCCCGAAGAGCCCCGCAGGCATCGAGAAGAACCGCAAGCTCCTGTCGTGGATCGCGGAGACGACCGCGATGCTCCGTCCCGACTCGGTGCTCTGGTGCGACGGATCCACAGAGGAGTATCAGAAGATGCTGGACGCGATGGTCGCGACCGGAACCGCCATGTGGCTCAATCCGTCGAAGCGACCGAACAGCGTCATCGTCCGTTCCGACCCTGGGGATGTGGCGCGGGTCGAGGATCGCACCTTCATCTGCTCCCGGGCCGAGGAGGACGCGGGCCCCACGAACAACTGGGCCGACCCGAATGAGATGAAGGCGACCCTCAGGCGACACTACGACGGCTCGATGGCCGGCCGGACGATGTATGTCATCCCTTACTCGATGGGGCCGATCGGCTCCCCCATCGCGAAGATCGGTGTGATGGTGACCGATTCGGCCTATGTCGTCGCCAACATGCATATCATGACGCGGGTCGGCGCGAAGGTCCTCGAAACCCTCGGCGAGAGCGAGGACTTCGTCCAGGGGATCCACTCGGTCGGCTATCCGCTCGCCGACGCGAAGAAAGCCGACCTTCCCTGGCCCTGCGACGCGCAGAGCAAGTACATCACCCACTTCCCCGAGACGCGGGAGATCTGGTCCTACGGCTCCGGCTACGGCGGCAACGCCCTCCTCGGCAAGAAGTGCCACGCGCTTCGGATCGCCTCGGTCCAGGCGCGGGACGAGGGGTGGCTCGCCGAGCATATGCTGATTCTCAAGCTGACCAGCCCCAAGGGAGAGGTGAAGTACATCACCGGGGCCTTCCCGTCGGCGTGCGGGAAGACGAATCTCGCAATGGTCACCCCGACGATCCACGGCTGGAAGGTCGAGACCGTGGGCGATGACATCGCCTGGATGAAGTTCGGGACCGACGGCCGCCTCTACGCCATCAATCCCGAGGCCGGCTTTTTCGGCGTCGCCCCCGGCACGTCCGACCAGAGCAATCTCAATGCGATGAAGACCCTCCACGCCAACTGCGTCTTCACGAACGTCGGCCTCACGCCCGACGGGGACGTCTACTGGGAGCAGATGGGCGAGCGCGAACCTGCCTCCCTGATCGACTGGATGCGCCGTCCGTGGAGGCCCGGCTGCGGGCGCACGGCCTCGCACCCGAACGCCCGATTCACGGCGCCCGCCCGCCAGTGCCCCGTGATCGCCAGGGAGTGGGAGGATCCCAGGGGAGTCCCGATCAGCGCGATCCTCGTCGGTGGACGCCGGGCGACGGCCGTTCCGCTCGTCACGGAGTCTCTGAGCTGGCGGCACGGGACCTTCCTCGCCTCGATCATGGGATCCGAGAAGACCGCGGCCGCCGCCGGCACGGTGGGCGAGCTGCGCAGGGACCCGATGGCGATGCTCCCCTTCTGCGGATACCACATGGGCGACTACTTCGCGCACTGGCTGAAAGTCGGCGAGCGCGGGGGCGACGGGATGCCGCGGGTCTACTACGTCAACTGGTTCCGCAAGGGATCGGACGGCAAGTTCCTCTGGCCCGGCTACAGCGAGAACAGCCGCGTCCTCAAGTGGATCTTCGAGCGATGCGACGGGGCAGCGGGGGCGATCGAAACTCCCATCGGGCGGCTGCCGGCGATCGAGTCCCTCGATACCGCCGGCCTCGATGTGGCGCCCGCCGCGCTGAAGGAGCTGCTCTCGGTCGACACGGCCGCATGGAAGGCGGAGATCCAGTTGATCCGCGAGCACTTCGCCGCCTTCGGCGATCGGCTCCCCGCAGGCCTGAAGCAGGAGCTCGAGGAGATGGAGACGCGACTGAACGCGATCTGAGGATTGACGGATGAGCCTGCTTCCCATTGTGCTCGCCGGGGGAGCGCTTCTGGCGCTCGCCTACTTCACCTACGGGAGGTTCCTCGCCCGGGTCTTTCATCTCGACGAGCGCAACCAGACTCCGGCGCGGACGGTCGATGATGGGATCGACTTCGCCCCGACCAACAAGTGGTATCTCCTCGGCCAGCACTTCTCCGCGATCGCGGCGGCCGGGCCGATCGTCGGACCCATCCTCGCGGGGCTGATGTTCGGATGGCTCCCCGCGATGATCTGGATCCTCGTCGGCTCGATCCTGATCGGCGGCGTGCATGACTTCACATCTCTGGTCGCCTCGATCCGCCACAAGGCCAAGTCGATCGCCGAGGTCGTGCGACTCAACATGTCGCAGCGGGCCTACTATCTCTTCCTCGTCTTCATCTGGCTCTGCCTTGTCTATGTGATCATCGCCTTCACCGACGTGACGGCGAGCGCCTTCGTGAGCGGCGAAGAGGGGGAGGGCGTGGCCTCGGCGAGCATGCTCTACCTGCTATTGGCGGTGATCCTGGGCATCGTGATCCGCCGCACGCGCATCTCCGAGAACAAGGCGACGCTGATCTTCCTCCCGCTGGTCTTCCTCGCGATCTGGGTCGGCGGGCGATTCCCGATCCGCATGCCCTCGGTTCTCGGGCTCACGCCGAACATCGTCTGGGACTGGACCCTCCTCGCATACTGCCTCGTCGCCGCCCTGATCCCCGTCTGGACGCTTCTGCAACCGAGGGGATCTCTCGGGGGCTACTTCCTCTACATCACGCTCCTCGCGGGGGTGCTCGGGATCGTCTTCGGCGGGTTCCGTGTGCAGCAACCGGCGTTCCACGGGTGGAGCGCGCTCGGAAAGCCGGGCCAGACCCTCTTCCCTCTTCTCTTCGTCACGGTCGCCTGCGGAGCATGCTCGGGCTTCCACTCGATCGTCTCGACGGGAACGACGAGCAAGCAGCTGCGATCGGAGCCCGACGCCCGGGTTGTAGGCTACGGCGGCATGCTCCTCGAGGGTTTCGTGGCGCTGATCGCTCTCGCCACGGTCATGATGCTGGCCCCCGGGAGCGAGCTGCTCAAGAAGTCCCCGAACCAGATCTACGCATCGGGGATCGCAAGCTTCCTCGGCACGTTCGGCATCCCGCGCGAGCAGGCCTTCGCCTTCGGACTGCTCGCCTTCGCGACCTTCGTCTACGACACGCTGGACGTCTGCACGAGACTGGGACGCTATGTCTTCCAGGAGCTGACGGGGCTCAGAGGAGGAGCCGGCCGAGTGATCGCGACCGTGGCGACGCTCGCCATCCCCGTTCTCGCCGTGACGGTCAAGGTCCACGACGCCGCGGGGAACCTCGTCCCCGTCTGGCGCGTCTTCTGGACGCTTTTCGGGGCGAGCAATCAGCTCCTTGCCGCCCTGACCCTGCTCGGCATCTCGGTCTGGATGAAGAACCTGGGGAAGCCCTGGATCGTGAGCGCGATTCCGATGCTCTTCATGATGGTGATGACGGTCTGGGCCCTCGTCCTGATCGTGCGCCCCTGGATCGGGTGGATCGTGGGAGGGGCGGCCCCCGCCACGTTCGCGGAGGGCGCCGCCGCTGCGGTCCTCATCGCGCTGGCCCTGGCGCTCCTGGTCGAGGCGACGGCGATACTCGCGCGGAGGGGATCGTCGACGCCTACGGCCGATCCGGCGTAGATCGTTCTCTCGCCAGGACCGCCTGCGCTTCATCGCTGGCGGCCAGGGGGCACCCCTCTCGCTTCGCCGCAGAAGCCCGCCTCCTCGCGAGGCTACGCTTGCCCTGAGGCGTCCGGGTCAGCCCCGCGAGGGTCGTCCCCGCGAGGCTCTCGCGAAGTATCTGCTGGACGGGAGCCCAAAGGCTGTGGAGCATGCACGGCTTGGAGCCGCTGCAGACGGTCCTCCCCAAGAGGCACCCGCCGCGCAGCAAGGTCCGATCGAAGGGATCGACCACGTCGAGGAGCGTGATCCCCTCCGCCGGGCGAGCCAATCGGAATCCCCCCCCCTTGCCCCGCTGACTCATCAGGAGCCCTTCTCGGGCCAGAGTGGAAAGGATCTTGGTGAGGAACTGAGGCGGAAGAGAGAGCTCCCGCGCGATCTCCCGGTTGAGAAGCCATCGATCGCCCGCGCCGGCAAGAAGGATCATCGAGCGGATCGCGTACTCCGCGCTGCGCGAGATCAAGAGCCCGCTCCGTCGCCTGCGGCGCACCCGCTGCAGCCGTCGGCCTCGCCGAAGACTGCGCGAGCGCTCCAGACGGGGTGGCCTGTGTCTCCCACCCCGAGGCGATCGTCTCTCCAGGGGGATCGGCCCACTCTGTCCCTCAAGCACCGCATGGCAAGCAGAAGGTACTGGGGTCCGCGCGCGAGCTCGAGACGCCTCGCGATCGGGTCGGCCGCATGGCGGAGGTGGTCGCTGGCGAAGGCCCTAATGGCTGAGGCGGCGATCGCGCTGCCTTCCTCGTTCCCCGATGCGATTGCGAAGGCCTTCTTGAGATGGAGGAAACCGAGGAATCCCGACTCCACAGCCACGTGGTCGAGCGTGTCCTCGGATCGAGGCCGGTACGAGAAAAGCTGATACAGATTCGCGATCTCGGACAGGATTCTCCCTGGATCATCCAGCCGGTAGGCCACCTCTCTCGGCGAGGCCGCTCCACCGGGACCCAGGCAGCGCAAGTACTCCCCCTCGTTCGCCGACCCCGCCGCGGCAGCCGCGGCCGCCTTGAGCACCGGATCGGCAATCTCGCCCGCGAGCGATCGAGCCTCCTCCTCCCATCCAGATCGCGGCCGCTCCAGCAGGACGCCTAGCAATCTCCAAGCGGCCGCCTCCCGCAGATCCGCGGCATCGACGACCCGCCGCGGGCCGCTCATCTTCCTTCCTCCAGCGAGATTGGGATCCAACCTGTCCGCATCTTCCGCGCTCCGGCCTCGCGATTCCCCCCCTCCCAAACCGCGAATGCTGCCTGCGCCCGCCCCGTGTGCGCGAGCGTCGCAGGGAGGGGCCTGCTGACCAGGACCACCCAGCTGGCCGAGGCGAACCTCCCCTTCCCATCCGAGAGCGTTCGTTCCGCCGGAGTCAGCGTGCCGGGCCCTGCGGCAAGCAGGTCCTGGACGGGACGATCGTGGGGTCCCGCAACCGGGTTCCCCACGGCGCGCGCCGGCGCATAGCGGGATTCCATCGCCGTCTGCTCTGAGGAGCCCGGTTCCAGGGACCCGGCCTCATAGGGGTAGTGGTCGACCTTCGCCCCCGGGTAGATGGCATGGATGTCGCGCGGACGGCCGTCGACCAGTGCCTGCCAGGCGGCGGACCAGAAGGCGATCTCGACGGGTCGACCCTCCTCTCCCATTTGCGGAGCGGGCAAGTCCGCTCCTCCCTCGACAGGGAACTGCACAGCGCAGGCGTCGCCGAACTTTCCCGGGGCGAGCAGATCGCTCCTGGTGGAGTCGTCCCAGCTCATCCGGATCGCGAGCCTCGATCCATCAGCGAGGGCCTGGATGCGGACGTGGGTCGTCGACGCTTCCAGCAATCGCGGCTCGACCATGTCCTGGAGCAAGAGCGTCGCAACGTGCACGGGGGCCTTCTCCCAGATCCGGTCCTCCGGATCCCCGGGCAGCGTCGCGACTCCGCGAGCCACGATCTCGGGGGTCGTCTTCTCGTGCCGCCCGCCGCAGGAGAGGAGAGCCAGGCAGCCGATGGCCGCCGACAGCACTGAGAGTCGCATGGCGAGCCTCCTCATGGCGTGTTCGTCCGCGTGACGCCGGCCGCCAGATCGAACGCCTTGCGGATATGAACCGGCTCCTTCATCGGGACGCGGAGAATCTCGGCGCCCGCCTCGGTCAAACCGATCACCGAGTCTCCCAGCCTCTTCCACCGGGGGACGATCTGGGGGGAGGAACCGAAGAGGGAGAGAAGCCCGACGAGATCGGGATCGTCCGGGGCCTTCCGATACGACTCGATTGCATGGTCCACCCCGGGGCCAAACATCATGCGCAGGAAACTCCTCGGCACATGCACCGGCGGGATGTAGTAGACGTTCGGCTCGAGCCCCCACTGCGGGTACAGGGGAAGAGCGACTTTGCGGATGTGGACCAGGTAGTCGACCGGGTTATCGGGACGGGCGTCCTCAGGGCGGCTGATCCAGCCGACGTGCCGGATCTTGCCGATGCAATTGACGAAGCACTGCGGCTGCTGCCCCATCTCGATCTTCGGGAAACACCCGATGCACTTCTCGGAAGTGCTCGTCATTGGATTGAAGAATGTCTTCTTGTAGGGGCAGGCCCTCACGCATTCCTGGTAGCCGCGGCATCGGCTCTGATCGATGAGGACGACCCCATCCTCTTGGCGCTTGTAGATCGACGACCGCGGGCAGGAAGCAAGGCAGGCCGGATAGGTGCAGTGGTTGCAGATGCGGGCCAGGTAGAAGAACCACTTCGTGTGGGGCAACTCCATGAAGGCCCCCGTTTGCAGCTCCGCTCCGGCCGAGTCGTCCTCGCCGACGTTCGGGTAGGCGTAGTCCAGTTCGTCTGGGCGCCATCCAAGGACCCGCTCCCCCGCTCCCGCGGCCTCGAAGATCGTTCTTCCCTCGTAGTGTCTTCCGCTCCAGCTCTGGCCGCCGAGCCTCTCGAGGAGTTGCACGTCCCACCCGAGGGGGTAGAAGCCATACGGCTTGGACTCCACGTTGTTCCAGAGCATGTACTCTTGTCCCTGTCCGGAGGTCCAGGTCGTCTTGCACGCCAGAGTGCAAGTCTGGCAGGCGATGCACTTGTTGGTGTCGAAGACCGCCGCGAACTGCTTCTTGGGCCGACTCTCCGGATACCAGTACGACATCGCCCGGTCGAGCTGCCAGTTATGCACGAGGGCCATCAGCTCTTCCCTCCCTTCTCCTCCGCTCCCGCGGCGAACCCGCCGGCGAGGTATTGCTTCATGGCCGCGCTCTCGTACCGCGGACGTAGCCCCGAGGCCGCGGGACGCCAGAGCCCCATGGCTCCCAGGCCTCCCGGCTCCGCGCGCGTGATCTTGACAATCGCCTCGCGCGGGGCGCCGGTCGGGCAATGCACGTCTGGGAGGAACCCCTTGTTGATCGTCTGGCCGAAGAGATCCTTCCGTACGAGCGAGTCGGTCATCAGCGTCGGCTTCAGCCAGCCCCTCGTCGCCGATTGATGGGACCCGCTTCGGAAGAGGGCGATGTAGCCGGAGCGCGGGTTCTTGGCGAGACCGTCGGGGCGTGCGCGGCTGCCCTCCACCGAACCGGGGGTGGCGCCGTACATGTTGAACCACATTCGCGTCACTCCTCGCGGCGTGCCCGGATAGTATCGTGCGCGGCAGAGGAGCCTGGAGAAGGCATAGTCCTTGGCGTTCCCCTGCCAACCTCGGAAGGGCCGATCACTCGGATCGGAATCGACCCAGACATAGTCGCCGTCCTCGACCGCGAGGCCCCTGGCATCCTCGGGATGGATATCAACATACCCCTCGCTCACGAACGGCACCCGCTTGTCGCGGCGATAGATGTCGCCGAAGGGCCCGAAGAGGAGCGCCACCATGTCTGTGTCCACAGGCAGGGTGTGGGAGCCGTGGCGGTACTTTGGGGTGTGGAAGATGAACCTGTAGCCGTCCTTCGCGAGCGGGTGCGCGGTTCTCCTCGTCTCGGCCCAAGTCAGAACGACGTTTCTTCCCTGCCGGACCTCGCAAGAAAGATCCCCGCGCTCCACCCCGTAGGCAGCCGGCCCGGCTGGCCGGAGGGCCTCATGGGGCGGGGCGACGATCACATTCGGCTCATAGAAAGTGGAGTCGATCGGTTCCCTATGGACCGGGAGGTTCTCCCCCGCCTCGATGAACTCATCCTCGTCGCGATAGAACTCGAGACGGCCGGACTTGGTGTACCAGGGGCGGGAGTCGGCGACCTGCTCGTACCCGACGCTCTTCGGATTCGTCCGGCCCATCATCAGGGCGGGCACACCGCGCTGCGCCTTCTCCTCGAGGTCCAAGAAACGGTACCCGCGCGCATTCGCTGAGCCGTCGATGATCCGCTGCAAGTAGACGTCGGCTCTCTCTTCGTCGACGAACTTCCAGCAGTCGACGAAGCGGCTGTCGCCGGTCAGCTCGGCGAGCGCCCGTCCGACCATCGCCAGGATCTCGATGTCCCCTCTCGAGTCGAAGATCCGCGGCAACGGGCTTCGGGGGAAGACATTCAAGAAGGGATTCGTCACCGAAGCGGTCATGTCCGGGTGCTTCATCTCGCACCAGGAATCGACTGCGAAGACGACGTCCGCCCATTCGCAGGAGGTCGACCACCACCATTCCTGCACGGCGATCATCTCGATTCGCGGCAGAACATTCACGACCGTGTTGTAGTGCCACTTCACGTTCCCGAGGATCGAGTTCGCGTTCGCGAACCAGAGGGACTTCGTCGGCGCAGGAATGTGGGTCTTGCCGGTCAGCATCTTGTGCCCGACCTTGAGCGCGTGGTCTTCGTGGTTGTAGTAGTGGGCTGATTCGGGGCGCCAATACTGCTTCACCTTGGCCGGCTTCGAAGGATCCAGCTCCAGATCGAAGGGATTCTCGTTGATATACTGTGGCGCGCCGTTGAAGAGGGCCACTCTGTAGTTGCCGGCGTAGGAGCCCACGTTGCCGGAAACCTTGCCGACATTCCCTGTGAGTGCCGCCAGGAGAAAGAGGGCCCTGTCCTTGTTGTCATTGTTGAAGAACTGGTTCGGCCCCATCCCGATCGCGAAGAGGGTCTTGCCCGGGCTTCGGGCGATGTGGCGGGCCAGGCGCTCCACGGCTTCGGCGGGGGCCCAGGTCAGCTCTTCGGTCGTCTTCGGGTCGAAGTGCGCGATATATTCCTGGATGAGATCGAAGACCGGGCGGCAGCGCACCGTCGAGCCGTCGGCGAGCCGGATCTCCACTGTGCCCTCGATGAGCGGGTCCTCGACTTCCGAGTGGACCCCGACCTGATCGCGCGTGAGAGCCCTCGGCGATCGATCCCGTCGGTCGCACCAGACGTAATCGCCCCATTCCGATCGCAGCGCCGCGGGAATGAGCATTTCGTCCTGCTTCCCGGGAGGCGGGGGCTTCTCCCCGTCCGCGAGGACCTTCGTCTGGTTGGTCAGAGGGGCCGGCACTCCCCCGAAGACCTCCCCCGCCTTCAAGAACTTCACCGTGTCCATCCGCACCAGCGCGGGGAGATCGGTCCACCTCCGAACATAGTCATCGTCGTAGAGCTTCTCGCGCAGGATCACGCCAGCAAGCCCCAGGGCAAGCGCCGGAGTCGTCCCCGGGCGAACGACGATCGCCTCATCCGCCTTGCTCGAGGTCGCGGAGTACTCGCAGGCGATCACGACGACCTTGGTTCCCTTCAGACGCGCTTCCGTCAACCAGTGGGCGTCCGGCATCTTGGTCGTGATCCAGTTCATTCCCCACACGACGACGGTTTCCGCATGCTCGACGGCGTGAAGGTCGAACTCGACGGTCTGCTGGCCCGTAACCATCGGATGACCCGGTGGAAGATCGGTGTGCCAGGAGTAGTTGTCGAATCCCCTCCCGCCCAGCGCGTCGCCGGGTTCCACCCCGCGGATCTTCGCGTCGAGAAGCGCCATCGAGTTGGCCATCCTGTAGAGGCCGAACACCCGGGTCAGACCGAGGAGCGGCATCCCCCCGCGGAACTTCATGCACTGGGTGCCGGCGCCTTTCATGACGCCGATCATCTCCTCGCCGTATCCCTGAGCCTTGAGCCGCTCGGCTCCCTCGGCGCCGGTGTAGGTCCGCGCGATGTTGTCCATGGCGCGGGCCACCAGTCTGGCCGCTTCCTCATGGCTGACCCGGACCCACTCGTCGCGGCCTCGATTGAAGTACTCGGCAGGAGGCAATCCGTTCTCGCCCCGCGGGAAACCCGAGTCGACCCATCTCTTGAAGCCAGCCCTCACCATGGGATGGCGCAGCCTGCGGTCGCCGTAGAAACGCCGGGTGAGAGCGAGCCCCTTCTGACAGATACGCGGATCCCAGCGATGCGAGCTTCCGTTGCCGTCCTGGTCGACCGCCTCGCCGTAGCGCATGCTGGGGCCCACGCGAGTGACGACGCCGGATCGGACGTAGGCACGCAGCAGACAGTTGTGCGTGTCGTTTGGGGCGCATACGAAGCTGAATTCGGAGTCGTAGCGCCAGAGATCCCTGTAGGCGCGCTCCCAGTCCTGGCTCGGATAGCTGGCCAGCGGGTTGTCGATCGCGTCGAGGTCCCAAGCGCGCGAGGCGGACGCAAGGGACAGCTCGAAGCCCGCGGCCGCGGCGAGCTGCATGAATCCTCTGCGGGTTAGCCGGTCGTTCATTACTGCTTCACCTCCCAGGTTCGGATGAAGGCGACGAGCTGCTCGATCTCGCTCGGCGCGAGGGCGCTGGAGACGTTCGTGCCACTCGCGAAGCCCGTCATCGACGTGCCGCCGCGTCCGCCCCGGATCGTCTCGAGCAGGTAGAGATCCGAGGCGCTCGACAGAAAGACCTGATTGTTGAGCGCGGGCCCTTCGCCCCCCTCTCCCCCAGGGCCATGGCAGAGGGAGCAGTTGGCTTTGTAAAGGGACTCGCCCCGAATCGCATCTGCGACGATCCATCGACGGGGCCCGCTGTCGCCCGCGAAGGGCGTCCCTTCTCCAAGCCCGCGGATGTGGCGCACGATCCCGTCGATCTCGGACTCGCTGAACGGCCCGCCGGGAGACCCCCATGCGGGCATCCGGCGCCCCGGCCGGCCGGACCGGATCGTGACAGCCAAGAAGGAGTCCGACGCGATACTCAGGAAGTCTCTTCCCCCGATGGCTGGGAAGGGAGGCATCCCGGCATAGCGCATCCCCCGTCCATCGGCCCCGTGACAGGCGGCGCAGAAGGCGCCATAGAGCGTGGCGCCGTCCGAGGCGAACTCGCGCGCGCCAAAGCGCTCGGCGCGGATCCGATCCTTCGGCCAGAAGGCCTCGGGCAGCTCGCTTCGCCGCAAGGAGAACATATAGAGATTGAGAGCCTCGATCTGGGTCTCGCTCAGCCCCATCGACGGCATCAGGGACCCTGGGACGACCTTCCCCGGAGCGCGGAAGTGCTCGGCGAGGTAGTTCTGGACGGTGCGCTCGCCCGGCACGTGATCAAAGACCAATCTGCCGGGATCGAGCTGCCCCACGCGAGTGAGGTCGGGGCCGTCGTCCCCTCCGATTCCCCCCACTTTGTGGCAGCAACGGCATCCGAGGGAGTGGAAGAGCGCCTTGGCCTCGATGAGCCCCGGGGCTCCGACGCGGGAGGAGAGAAAGATGTCCAGAGCTTGCTGGTCGTCTTGGGAGAGGGAGCGGACCGCCCCCCTCCAGACGGCAGCGGCGGGCTCGCCGCTCCTGCTCACGTGCTTTCCATACCATTTCTCATCGAATCCCACCGCTCCGGCGCGGGAGAGGTCAGGCCCTTCCATTCCGCCCGCCGCTCCCGTGCGCATCGTGCCGCCCCGACCGTCCAGTCGGTGGCACGAGAGGCAATCCGATCTCTCGAACAGCGCCCGTCCCTGCTCCAGCCTGGCCATGCTCGGCACGGCCAAGTGCGTGTGGCAGGTGCCGCAGCCCGCGTAGGCCTGTCCGGCCGGGATCATCGGCTCGGGCCAGAAGGAGACGTCCCCGTGCGCAGCAGCGCTCTCGGTGGCCCGCCCCTGCCCCCCGTGGCAGACGGTGCAGCCGATGTCGGCGGGGTCATGATGAACATTCGGATGCTTGGAGAGAACCCGGTCGCCCGAGATGCCCTGCTCCCCCGGCGCCATCCCGACGTGGCAGCTCACGCACCGGTCCGAGACGCGGAGGCGTGGGACAACGATCTGTCGGAGCTGGACGCGGAAGTCCCGCCTGCTCTCGGGCGGGAGAGCCTTGGCATACGATCGCTGAATCCTCTTCCACTCCTGCAGCCAGTTCTCCCGGACGGCCGCCGATCCCAGGAGCGCCAGCGCGGCCAGACTCGACACGAGCAGGAGGATCTTGTTCGCGCGCGAGTGCATCTCAGTGCCCCGGCCAATCCGATGGAGACCAGAAGAAGTCCCAGTTCGGACCTCGGAAGTGCACTCCGATGACGGTAAGGACGACGAATCCCGCCAAGAAACATGTGAAGAGCGCCATGGCCCCTGCCCTGACCGAATCGAACCTCCGGATCGCCCACAACGAGAAGATGGCATACAGGAGAGTGAGGACGGTTCCTGGATTGATGAGCGTGATCAGGAGCTGGGGAGATTCGGGCCACCACTGGCGGATCCAGCCGAAGCGGATGGCGAAGGCCTCCAGCAAGATCACCGAGCCCAGGCCGAAAAAGGCGGATCTGGCAACGACCCGCCTGCCGCCCGGCCCTCCGAACCACTCCCCCGTCCCCGCGATCTCCCTGTCGAGGTACGGGATGAGGAGGAGTCCCAGGATCACGACCAGCGGGATCCCCATGCCGCCCATGAATGCGGAGTAGGACACCAGCTCCTGGAGTCCCAGGAAGTACCAGGGGGCCTTGGCCGGATTCTCGGGAACCGCGGGATTCGCGAGCTCCTTCAGCGGGGCGTCCCGCAAGAGCGCCAGGGCGAGACAGGCGAGGACGGTCATCATGAAGACCGCCGCCTCCGCATAGAAGAGATGGGGCATCGCCGGCACGCAGTTCTCCGGGCCGTTCCCCACCGCCGGTGTCCGGCCTTTGACCACGGCCGCAAGGTGGTAGGTCCTCTGGGGCGCCTCAGTGAAGACGGGGTAGGTGGCGGGAGTGATCGGCGGCAGCCTGAGATCGGCGTCCGCGGGGCGCGTCAGCCCCCCGTCCTTGCGCACCCTCCACATATGTACCGACAAGAGGACAACGAGGGCGAGGGGCAGGATCATCACATGAAGGAGGTAGAAGCGGATCAGCGATTCCTCCCCCACTTGATCCGAACCGAGAAGAAGGAGCTTCTGGATGCCGCCGAGATCGAAGAGGTGTGTGATCCCCAAGGCGTCCGTCAGCTCCCGGGGAGATTGTGCGATGTTCGCTCCTATTGTGATCGCCCAATAGGCGAGCTGGTCCCATGGAAGCAGGTAGCCGGTGAAGGAAAGCCCGAGGGTGACCACCAGCAGGAGCATCCCGATCACCCAGTTGAACTCGCGCGGCCGACGGTAAGCGGCAGTGTAGAAGACGCGGGCCATGTGCAGCAGGACGAGGACGACCATGACATTCCCGGCCCAGCGGTGGATGTTCCGGATGAAGCGGCCTGTCGGCACAACGAAGTGGATGTCCTTCATCGACAGATAGGCAACGTCCGGATACGGCTTGTAGTAGAACATGAGGAGTACGCCTGTGATTAAGGTGACCAGGAAGGCCGCGGCGGCCGCGATCCCGAGACCCATCGTCGTGGACCAGCGCAGCGACCACCTGTGGACGCGGACAGAGTGCACGTGCAGGAAGAGGCTCGAGAAGACAAAAGCGGACCGACTCCGGTCCGTTGCGGGAGAGCCCGAGCGAAGCATCGAGTCGCGGAGCTCCCGCGGCGCGCGTCTCAGGTTCTCGCCGAAGCGGGCCAGGGCGCTTCGCCCGTCCGGGCATCTCCCTTCAGAAGGACGGCCCATGGCGCTCTGCCCGCTGCTCGACCCGGTCATCCCCGCGCCCTCCTCCCTGACTCGACCACCGACCCCTCATCGATCGTGCAGACGCTCCCTGCCGAGACAGCCAGCGCCAGCCATGGCAGCGGCTTCGGCGCGGGTCCGCGAACGACCGTGCCGTCCCTTCGGAATTCAGACCCGTGGCATGGGCACTTGAAGCCTCCGGCGTCCGCCTTCACGATGCACCCAAGATGAGTGCAAACCGTCGAGACCGCATAGACGCCGCCTTCGTCCCTGAAAATCGCCACCGACCGGCCCGGCGGCACGAAGGGAACCCCCGGCTGCATGGCTTCGGGAAGCTTCACGCTGAACTTCTTGGAAGGAGAGGGGAGGACCGCGGCTTTCGGAAGACGCATGATCCCTGCCAGGGCGAACGCGAGGCTCGCAAAGGAGGAGAAAACCGCCAGGCGACCGAGGAAGTCGCGCCTCGGAATCGGCTCGGGATCCAGCCGCGAGCGGCCGTTTCCCCCGGCCAGCGGTCGCGTTGTCATGCGGAGATCCTCCATTCGCCACGAAAGGCGACCCGTTCCATCGTGATTGCGTTGACCGGGCAGCGCTGCTCGCACAACGCGCAACGGATGCAACGCTCCTCGTCCTTCAGAATGGCGGAGTTCTCGCCGAGGTCGGCGCGAGACCCGATCGACCGCTCGATCAACTCCGCCAAGGGGGGGCCCCCGTCGATCCTGTCCAGCGACACGAGCTTCAGACAGGCTGTGGGACAGACATCGGCACATCCCCCGCAGAGAACGCACCGCGTCCCGTCGAAGACCGGCGTGACCCCGCAGTCGAGGCACCGCGACCCCTCGCGCCTTGCTTCCGCCTCGGAGTAGCCAGCCTCGACCTCGATCATGCCGGGACCGAGCCGATCGCCTGCCGGGCGGATCGGGATTTCGACCCGGCGGATCCCCTCGTACCCGGTCTCGCGCCGATATCGATCCAGAATCTGATGGCGCTCGATGATCTCGCTCCGCAAAGGCCTTCCCAGAACGTGGCGATAGACCGAACGTGCGGCGGCCTTGCCTGACGCGACCGCGTCGATGAGGAGCCGGGTGCCGTGCGCCAGGTCGCCCGCCACGAAGACCCCCGGCGCCGTGGTCATCAGCGTCTCCGGGTCGACCGCCGGCCAACCGGGTCGCGCCTCCTTGACGTCGGCGCCGCCGGCTCGGAGGAAGGACAGGTCGGGGGTCTGTCCGGCAGCGAGAAGGACGGTATCGCACGACATCCGCTTCAAGTCTCGATCGTCGTAGACTGGAGAGAACTTCCTGTCGTCGTCGTAGACCCTGAGGCATCTCCGGAAGAGAACGCCCGTCACGAGTCCCGCAGAGTTGCGCTCGATCGCCAGCGGCCCCCATCCGTTGAGCCTCTCGATCCCCTCCTCATCACCTTCGACGATCTCGATGGTATCGGCGGGCATTTCCTCCAGCGTCTCCAGGGAGACCAGGCAGACGCTGCGTGTGCCGGCGAGCCGCGCTGCGGTCCTCGCTGTGTCGTACGCCGCCTGCCGCAGGACCGTCCTGGCCACGTCATAGGCGACGTTGCCTCCCCCGATCACGACGACCCTCTCTCCCATCGGGATCGCTTCGCCCAGAGACACGCTCCTGAGGAGATCGACCCCACCGTAGACGTGAGGACCTTGCTCCCCGGGAAGTCCGAGCGATCGCGGCCGCTTGGCTCCGACCGCAATCAGGACCGCCGCATGATTCGCCCGCAGATCAGCGAAGCGCACTTCTTCGCCAACGCGCATGCCGCAGCGGATCTCCACGCCCAGGGCCTCGATCACCGACACTTCCCAGCGGATCAGGTCCCGCGGCAGCCGGTACTCGGGCACTCCCAGCATCAGCATTCCTGCCGGCACCCTCTCGGCCTCGTAGACCGTGGGGCGGAAGCCGAGCAACGCGAGATCGTGGGCGGCTGAGAGGCCCGCCGGACCCGCGCCTATCACGGCAATCCGCTCGCCTGAGGCCAGGGGGAGTCTCCGCTCGACAGCTCCGCGCAAGAGCGCGGCCATCTCCTCCACGCCGAAGCCTACCCCGGGCGCTCGGTCGCGGATCGCCCGGAGGGCGCCGTCCGGCGGGGACTTCTCGAATCCCCCCCATTCGCAGGCGAATCGCTTCAGTGCCCGGATCGCGATGGGGCGGTCGTCGGCGATGTACTCGCCGTCCGGTCCGACCCTCGGGAGCTTTCCTTTTCTACAGGCGCCCTCGCACGGAGCCCCGCAGACCCGGCCGCAGATCGAAGCGAAGGGATTCGGGCCCCGGGCGAGGAGGTAGGCCTCGTCGTAGGCGCCGTTGGCGACCGCACGCACATACCCGCGCGCGTCCGTGTGAACCGGGCAGGCGACCTGGCAGGAGATGAGAGAGCGGTGGTAGCCCTCCTCGGGAACCTGGACCCGCAGGCGGGGCGGATCCATTCTCGCTTCCAGTCCGGGAGCCTCCAACCGAGCCCTCCGTGGATCGCGTTGATCAAGTCATGCGCCGGACGCCGGCTCTTCCCGATTCGGCGGTGACTCTAGGATATTAGGATACGTTTGTCCAGAGGTAGTTTTCGCAGGACCGCCGGACCCGGAAGCTCGGAGCGGCGCACGATCTCGGAGACTATCTGATGGCGACGATACGCTGCGTCCGGCCCCCGGAGGCCGTCCCGGCCTTGACGAAGTAGACGCCCGACGCCACCTCCGCGCCCCGCTCGTCTCTGCCGTCCCAGACGGCGAGACGCATACCGGGCGCAACCGGCTCGGGCCTGAGCCTTCGCACCTCGCGTCCAGCGAGGTCGTGGATCGTTATCGCCGCCCCGATCGCGTCCTCGTCCGCTCCGATCCGCCAGAGGATCTCGGCCGACCGAGAGAACGGATTGGGCCGGATCGCCAGCGGCCTTCCCCCATCGGCCGCCCAGACCAGATCGGCGACTTCGGAGACGGCGCACCCAACGGGCAAGGCTCCGATCTGCGCGCAAACGAGGTTGTTGTCGGCCGCGCAGGGCGAGTCTGCAGAGAGGTGAAAGTCCCCCGCCTCCCGGCCGCAGAACCCCGGCGTGCAGGAGAGGTTGCCGGCGGACGACGCTTGCGTCGCGATGCAGCCGGTCCAGTCTCCGCCCGGGTTGCCGAAGACGTCGCAGCAGGCCATCGTGATCGATCCCGTGTAGCAGTGGGTCGCCGCGCCCTGGAGGTTGTATGCGATGATCGTGTTCGTGATCGTCGCATTCGACCCCATGGTGATGATCCCCGCCCCGTGATTCATCGCGGTGTTGCCCACGAGCGTGCAGTGGTCCATGCCGGCGATCGAGGAGTTGATGAAGGAGACGGCGCCGCCGGACCCGGCGGAGTTCCCCGTGAACGTGCAGTAGGAGATCGTCGGGCTCGAGTTGTAGCAGTTGATCGCCCCGCCGCTGGCCGTTGCTGTGGAGTTGCCCGTCAGGTAGCACCGGGTGATGGTCGGCGACGATTCGTTCTGACACTGGATCGCCCCGCCGCTGTAAGAACCCATGTTTCCGCCGGTGATCGTCAGATCGGAGACGACCGACCCGGCCCCTTCCCCTGAGTGGAAGTAGAAGGCGCGGTGGTTCTCGGATGGAGTCCCGCCGCAATCGATGACGCAAGCTCCGGCCGCACCGCTCTGCGATCGGACGGTGACCGCCTTTCCCCGGAAGTCGATGTCGCGGTTTCCCGGGCCCGTGTACAGGCCGTCCGCCAGCTCGATCGTGAAACCCGTGGTCGCGGCGTCGATCGCCGCCTGGATCGTCGGATAGTCGCCTGTCCCGTCGGCGCGGACGAGGAAGCCGCCGCATCGGACCGGGAAGGCTCCCACCTGGCCGCACTCCAGGTTGTTCTCCGCCGTGCATGGAGAGGGCGCGGTGAGTCCGAGGTTTCCGCCGGCGGGATCGCAGTAGAGCGGATCCTCCGAGAAGTTCCCATCGATCCCGAGCTGATCGGCGATGCAGCCGGTCCAGTCTCCGCCGGTGTTCCCGAAGAGATCACAGCAGGAGAGATCGATCGATCCGCCTGGGGAACCGCAGGCGACCGCCCCACCGCCGCCCGCGAATCCGAGGATGCTGTTTTCGAGGGCCACCGAGGCGGCCGACGCGACCCAGAGCCCGCCGCCCAAACCGGCCGCCGCTGAGTTCGCGTGCAGGGTGGTGGACGTCATGTCGAGCTGGGAGGTTCCGTCGATCGCCAATCCACCGCCGCGGTTGCCGGCCACGTTCTGCAGAAGGACGCATCCCGTCAGGGTCGGAGAGCCCCCCATGCAGTAGATCGCTCCACCGTCGCCGAGGGGTGGAGTCGCCTGGTTCCCGACAAAGACGCAATCGAAGAAAGAGGGGCTCGCGTTCACGCACGCGATCGCGCCGCCGTTCCCCGCGTCGGAGGCGCCGTCGACCTCATTGTCGCGCAGGATGCAGTTGCGCAGGGTCGGCGAGGAGCCGTTCGAGCAGAGCACCGCTCCTCCCGCGCCGCCGCCGGAGGCGTATCCGTTCTGGATGGTGAGCCCTTCGAGAACCGACGCGGATCCCTCGCCGGAGTCGAAGACGAAGCCTCGGCGGTTCTGCGGATTCCCCTGGCAGTCGATGACGCACGCCTCCGGATGTCCGCTCCGCGAGCGGATCGTGATCGCCTTGCCGGCGAAGTCCACGTCGACATTCCCCGGCCCTGTGTAGGTCCCGTCGTGGAGTTCGATCGTGTCTCCGTTGAGCGAAGCGTCGACGGCCGCCTGGATCGTCCCGAAGTCCCCCGTTCCATCCGCCCGGAGGCGGAAAACCATTCCGGAGGAGGGCATGATGCGGCGGTAGAGCTGCTCGGACATCGGGTCGTAGGCCGGGTAGATGTTGTCGATGGTGTACCAGGCTGTGTTGGATCCGCCCCAGCCATAGTTGATGTGGTACTCGTTCAGGCCGCCGGTATCCCTCCATCCGTCGCAGACGACGGCATGTCCGGAGTTGGCGTCGAAGCGGAACGTGTAGATCATCGGCCGCGCGTTGTTGATTTCCTGCTGGATGATGCCGAACCAGGACTCCGGCGAATGCGAGTTCCGGTACTCCTTGTCGATCACATCCGCATAGCGGAAGTACTTAGGCATTTCGGTGATTGCGTAGTTGGTGTTCGCCCCCGAGCCGCACCGGCCGTAGTCCATCCGGAAGGCGACGCCCACCTCATAGGACAGCTCCGCCAGGGCGTCGCGCTGCGCCTGGGTGCATCCGCCGCCGCAGCTGTTCGGCATGTTGGCCCAGTCGTAGTCGTCGAAGAACTCGGCGTAGAGCCAAGCCCCTTGCGTCTGGCCGCCGCAGGAGTCGTCGCCGTCCCACCAGTACTCGAACGAGTAGAGACCGCGCGGGGGCCACGCATGGAATCTCATGATCTGCGCGACCGCCGTGGCCACGCAGCCGACCACGCACCGACCGCCGTCGCCCATGGGGCAGAAGTTGTAGTAGGGGCTGCCTTGATCCCAGGAGGTCGTCAGCAGCGGGCCGACCTGCGTCAGGCGCTCGGGATGGGCCCCCTGCGAGGGAGCGACCGCCGATCCGTCCAGGCCGAGAAGGAGGTCCCACTGGCGCCTGTGCTCCCGGCCGAAGGCGACATCTCCCTCCGAAGGCTGCGCGGCATCGACGCCGCCGTAGAGCCGGGTGAACAGGCGATGCTTGCTCTCGAGGTCCTCCCGGACGAGGCGGGCAAGGCCGTCCTCGCCGCCCATGTCCAGGTCCGAGTCCTCGGAGTAGCACCGGATCGGCGTCAGGTCCTTCAGAACGGGGACGACCACGTATCCCCGGGGATCGATCCCGTAGCAGCGCCCCAGCAGCGCCCCCGCCGGACTCAGGATCTCCTGGACTCCCGAGATGCGCGGGGTGGCCGTCCCGGCCCAGTTCCCCCGGGTCTCGACGACCTGTCCGAGCCAGGATTCGCAGACCCGCGCCATCTCCTCGGGGGTGGCGGAGTCGGCGGCAGAGACGGACGGATGGCCAAGGGTGAGGATCAGGAGCAACAGAGCTATGGCGGGACGATGCACATTGACCTCCGCATCGACGGTTTGCGGCCGGGCCGCCATGGCGGCCACGCCTCGTTCACGCAATTCTAGCACTTCGCAGGGATCCGCGCACGCGCAGCGGAGGCCCAGGGGCCTTCGGAAGCCCAGGAGACGGGGGCGCCGGGGCCCCGCGACCGAAGCCTCCCCGCCCAGGTCCCCCGGCCGTCCATTACATCTAATGATCCGGTGAAGGAGTCGGAATGCTCGAAAGGTTGACTCGGGGGCCCGGCGGGCGGACACTCTTCGAGGTCTCGAAGTAAGGACTCACTAACATGGGCGCTGCCAGCAGAACAAAGCGCATTCCCGCAGCGAGAAGGATCGCTCAGATCCTGGACCACGCCGTCGTTCTCTTCTCGCAGAAGGGGTTCGACAGAGTGACCATGCAGCAGATCGCCCGTCGCTGCCGCGTGACCGAGGCGGCGCTCTATCGACACTTCCGTTCGAAGGACGCGATCTACGAGGCGGCGATCCTCTCTCTCAGACGGCGTCTCGATCTGCCCGCCGCGATGGCGGAGGCCGAGAAGGCCAATAGCCTAGGAGACCTGCTGACCGCCATCGCCCGAACGATCCTGCGGTTTCATCGCGAGCATCCGGAGATGGCGCGGCTCCTGATGCAATGCTCCCTCGACCGTCACCGCCTCTGTTCCCGCGCCTTCAGGGATCTGCGCGCGCCGTTCGTCCGGTACCTGGCGGACAGACTCGAGGAGATGATCCGAGCGGGCCGCGTCCAAGCTGTCCAGCCGCAGATCACCGCCCGCTGCTTCATCGGGATGGTCTCCGAGTGCGGACTGAGCAACCATCTCTGGGGCGGAATCCAAGGCGCGAGATACGGGGAGGAGGAGAGCATCCGCAACAACGTCGCGATCTATGTCCGGGGTCTCACCCGGAACCGGCCGGTGGCTCGTCGCCCCGTCGTCGCTCGATCGGCCGTCCCCCGGAAAAACGCGAACGTCAAGCCCCCCGGACCCGAGGGACCGGGGAACCGATGGACTCGTCTCGGCGGAGGGAAGCGGTCCCTCGACCGGCCCTCCAGCCGCGACATCGAGGGAAGGAGGCAGAGATGAAGGGTCGGCTCGCAAGATTCGTTCTGTTCCTGCTCGTGGCGACGTCCGCGATCGGCATGTCGCTGGCGGGCTGCGCGGAGGACAAGAAGGACGCAACACGGCCGGAGGAGACTGCTCTCGAGAGGATCCAGCGGATCTTTCCGTCGAGCCTGCATGCGAAGCGCGCCGGCAAGGCGACCTTCTATGAGGCGGCCGACGGGTTCAAGACTCTCACCGGCGTCCCGATCAGCGAGCTCGCGTGCATCAAGTGCCACGCCGCGAACTACGCCGACGGCACGCCGGTCGAGCACGCGACCTACGCTCCTGGGTGCAAGGACTGCCACGCGGATCCGAGCGATCCCGGTGCCGCCGCGGTGACCGATCAGATCTGCCTGGGCTGCCACGGACGCCAGGGCGCGGAGCAGACTCTCTTTCAGGACGTTCACAGGTCGAGCGGAATGGGCTGCACAGACTGTCACTCGGAAGACGAGATGCACGGCGACGGGAACGTTTATCCCTCCTTCCTTGCGGCGGGGGCCTCCCGAGTCGGCTGCGAGGACTGCCACACTCCGAGCGCGCAGGGGAACATCTATCACCAGACGCACCTCTCGAAGCTCCACTGCTCCGCATGCCACGTGAAATCGGTGAGCAGCTGCTACAACTGCCATTTCGAGACGGAAATCGTGCAGGAGAAGAAGAGGTTCTTCGAGCAGAAGCCGCGAACCGGTTTCAAAATGTTGATGAACTACGAAGGCAAGGTCCACACGGCTACATTCCAGGCCCTCGTGGATGTGGACGGAGAGACCTTCGTAGCGCTGGCTCCCTTTTTCGGGCACAGCATCACGAAGGCGGACATCGCCTGCGGCGACTGCCACCTCCAGGACGGCGCGGGGAACCCGAGGCTGCAAGAGTATGTCGACGGCGGCGCGATCAGCGTGACGAGCTGGAATGCGGGAGGCTCGGGCGCGGAGCGTCTCGTCGGCCCGACAGGTGTGATTCCCGTCACCTCCGATTGGAAGACGGCGTTCCGGTTCGCATTCCTGGACTACATCGGGGAGGCGTCCGATCCGATCAACGGCCCCGTCAATCTGCCAAGCTGGAGCTACCACAAGGAGGAGATGGATGGCGGCCACATCGTCTACGGATCGCCGCTGACCCAGGATCAGATGGATGCCCTGATCGAAAACTGAGACACTCGAGTCCGCGGGACGGGAGGGCGGGGGGCCCTGGGGCTTTCCGCCCTTGCGAGAGACCTTGCCGGTCCGAGAGGATGCGCCGCGGGGGGCGCCTCCGGCGCTCTATCGCCGCCCGGGACGGATCTCCTGGACCTCGGCGAGAAGCGCGCGATCCCCCTCAGAGACTGCCCTCGCGCTTGCGCCGGAAGAAAGAGCGCATGAGATCGGCGGCCTCCTCCCCGAGGATGCCCCCGGCGACCTCAAGCCTGTGATTCAGACCGCGCAAAGAAGGGGCGTGCAGGATCGATCCGCATGCGCCGAACTTCGGCTCCGGCGAACCGAACCAGATCGACTCGACGCGGGCGAGCAGAAGAGCCCCCGTGCACATCAGACAGGGCTCGAGGGTCACATATGCCCGCGCCCCCGGCAGGCGCCAGCTGGCCATCGTCGAGGAGGCGGCAGTGAGGGCCAGGATTTCCGCATGGGCGGTCGGATCCTGGAGGGCCTCGACGCGATTGTGCCCGCGTCCGATGATCCGGTCCTCCATCACGATCACGCATCCGACCGGGATCTCCCCTTCCTCGGCGGCCTGCTCCGCCTCCTGAAGGGCGGCGCGCATCCACCGCTCGTTCTCGGGCGTGGACGCGCCGGATGCCATCGTCTCGTCGCTCGGATTCGCCTAGGGGGTGCTGCGGCCCGTTCGGGCGGGCTGATCCGGCAGTCCGAGGAGCAGATCTTGCACCACGCTCTCGGCGACCTCTTCAGCCGGCGGGGGCGGCGGTACGACCTTTGCTGCGCGCTCGGTCCGCTCGAGGCCGCTCGACTCGCGATAGACCCCGGAGCCGACGGCCGTGCCGTGCCTGTATTGCTGGGACTCTCGGTGGGCCATCTTCTCGCCCTTCCATGCGACCGCGCCGGTGCGGGCATCATAGATCGTGATGGCGATGCCGACCTCGGTGAACGACGCCCCCTCGCTCGTCCAGTCCACCGTCTCCTCCCGCCATTGCGTCAGATCGCCGACGACGAATCCGTCGAGCCCGAGCTTCTCGCCCAGATCCTTCAGCATCAGCGCGTCGGCCGTGTGGTCGTCCTTCCAGGCTCGGATCGCTTTCTCGAACGCGGGCCCGACGCCGGCGGCTTGGGCGCGCACCCGGAGAGAAGAGTCGTCCACGATAAGGAACTTCTGCTGCCCGCCCAGGAGATAGGAACGCAGGAGCGCGTCGGTGGTCTGGATGCCGGCCGGTTCGGAGACCAGGCTCGCGAGACCGAGAAACGCGAGCGTCTCCAGCTTCATCGAGTGGTAGTCGGCCGCGAGGTACACAGCGTCCGGACCTGTTCTGGCGGGCGTGGTCGCCTTGCACCCGCAGAGAAGCGACACGCACAAGAGCGCGGGGAGGTGCAAACGGGTGAGCCTGGCCATCGTCATCCCTCCTGGAGGAACGGCCCGGCGGCTCACTCGCGATGCGAGCCGCCGGCCACTCCGGATCTGGCCCCGGAAGACACTGGAACGGTCAACCCCGCGGAATGCCGGACAGTCGAGTAGACGGGTGTGCGCCCAGGAGGAGTCGAACCCCCAACCTTCTGATCCGTAGTCAGACACTCTATCCAATTGAGCTATGGGCGCACGCCGACAAGATGGCGGAGAGGGGGAGATTCGAACTCCCGGTGAGTTTTTGGCCCACAACACATTAGCAATGTGCCGCCTTCAGCCACTCGGCCACCTCTCCGCAAGACCTCGGAATCGGAGGGAGTAGGATTCGAACCTACGGGTCTTGCGACCTGCGGTTTTCAAGACCGCCGCCTTCAGCCACTCGGCCATCCCTCCACCCGAACGCACGGTACCAACCGCGCGGTAGGGTGTCAAGGCGGCCCCGAGCGCATCAGGCCCCCGCGGGGCAGCTTCAATCGCGCGCGCTGAGGGCCCCCACGATCCTTCCCCCGCCCAGCACCCGCTCGTCGCGATAGAGAACGACGGACTGACCCGGAGCCACGCCGACTTCAGACTCGTCGAAGACGACTTCCCATCGATCTCCCGTGACCCGGACGGAACAGGGGACCGCATCGTGTCGGTAGCGAATCTGCGCGCGCACACCTTCCCCCTCAACGACCTCACGCGGCGCGAGAAGATTCGTCTGGTCGGCGATGAGCCCGCGCTCGCGGCAGGCCTCGCGGGGGCCGACCCAAAGCGTTCGGGATCCGGGATCGAGCCGGACAACGTAGAGCCGACCTGGCCCTCCCCGAGGCAGCCCATGGCGCATCCCCACAGTCATGCCGAGCAGTCCTGCGTGCTCGCCCACGACGGCTCCCGTCGCGGAGTGGCGCACGGGGCCCGGCCGGCGCATCGGATGGTCCTCGGGCAGGCGCTCGGCGAGGAACGCCAAGTGCCCCTCCGTCGGCGCGAAGCAGATATCCTGGCTCTCGGGCCGATCCCATGAGCGCAGCCCCAGCCTCCGCGCAAGACGTCGAACGGCCGCCTTGCGTGCCCGACCGAGCGGGAAGAGGCACTTGTCCAGATGGTCGGCCCGGACTCCCCAGAGGACATAGCTCTGGTCCTTCGATCGATCGCGCGCGCGGTAGAGCGCCCAGCCCATCTCGGATGGAGGGGGGCGGTCACGCCGCGCGTAGTGCCCGGTCGCGACCGCATCGAAACCGATCCGCTCCGCCCTTTCCAGAAGAGGCCCGAACTTGACGTGGGTGTTGCATCGGATGCAGGGGTTCGGAGTCCGCGCGGATCCGTACTCCGACACGAAGTCCTCTACGACCTCTCTATGGAACGTCTCCTTGAAGTCGATGACCATGTGAGGAATCGAGATTCTCTCGGCGCTCCACCGCGCCTCGAGAACCGCGTTCTCGTCGCAGCAGGGCCTGTCG
>Ga0194112_10002529_pt1 | contig 26123 bp, 19 predicted proteins | sample TA2MahC400mmetaG_FD_146191 | JGI IMG/M metagenome (GOLD analysis project Ga0194112, IMG submission 146191) | Freshwater microbial communities from Lake Tanganyika, Tanzania - TA2015016 Mahale Deep Cast 400m | ecosystem: Environmental > Aquatic > Freshwater > Lake | place: Tanzania: Lake... | reverse complement strand
CGTCCTCCGCAACGGCCGCGCTCGCGCGCGGACCAGATCGCAAGGCATGAGCATTTCGGACGGCGACTTCTCGGGTGGCTTTGACGGTGGCGGCGGCGGCGACAGTGGCCCGGAGCGTCGCCGTTGGCGCGGTGGCCGGCGGCGTCGGCGGCGCCGTGGCGGCGGTGGCGGCGGTGGCGGCCAGGGCGGCTTCGGCCCCAGCACCTTTGACGCCGACCAGGGCCACAGTGGCGTCGGCGGCGGTGGCCAAGGTTTCCACGGCGGTGGCGACCAGGGCTACCAGAATGGCGGTGGCGGCGGTGGTCAGGGCGGCGGCGGCGACTTCCGCCCGCTCGTCGAGGGTCCGACCGAGCAGGCGACCGGCGTGCTCGAGTACACCAAGGAAGGCAACGGTTGGCTGCGCAAGAAGCAGAACAGCTACCAGCCCGATTCGATCCCCAACGGCGACACCTTCGTGCCGATGACGATGATCCGGCAGCACCGCTTGCTGGAGGGCAGCGAGATCGTCGGCCAGGCCGGACTGCCCAATCGCGGTCCCCAGCGCTTCACGCTGGCGTCGATCGAGTCGGTCGACGGCATGCCGCCGGAGGAGCGTCGCGAACTCAAGTCGTTCCGCGACATGACGGTCATCGACCCGGAGCCGCAGTTCGTGCTGGCGCCGGGCTCCGACGAGAACATCAGCCTGCGCATCGTCGACCTGCTGTGCCCGCTTGGCTACGGCCAGCGCGGCCTCGTGGTCGCGCCGCCGCGTTCGGGCAAGACGGTACTGATGCAGCAGATCTGCCAAGCGGTGTCGGCGCACTATCCGGACGCGCACATGATGGTGCTGCTGATCGACGAGCGCCCCGAGGAGGCGACCGGCTGGAAGCGCACCGTCGAAGGCAAGAACCGCGAGGTGCTGGTCTCGACGCTCGACGAAGGCCCCAAGCACCACATCGCCGTCAGCGAAATGGCGATGAAGCGCGCGCAGCGCCTGGTCGAGACCGGCCGTGACGTCGTCATCCTGCTCGACTCGATCACGCGCCTGACGCGCGCCTACAACAGCTTTCTGGGCGGCCGTGGCGGCGGCACCATGTCGGGCGGCCTGGGCGCCAAGGTGCTTGAGGTGCCGAAGAAGTTCTTTGGCGCGGCCCGCAACTGCGAAGAGGGCGGCTCGCTGACGATCCTGGCGACGACGCTGGTGGACACCGGTTCGCGCATGGACCAGGTGATCTTCGAGGAGTTCAAGGGCACCGGCAACATGGAGTTGGTGCTCAATCGCCAGCTCGCCGAGCGCCGCATCTTTCCGGCGATCGACATCGAGCTGTCGGGCACGCGCAAAGAGGAGTTGCTGCTCGGCGCCGATGTGACCAAGCGCCTGTACACGCTCCGCCGTGTGCTCGCGCGCATGAATGCGCTCGACGCCATGCCGCTGCTGATCGATCGCTTGATGAAGACCGACAGCAACCAGCAGTTCCTCGACTCGTTCCGTTTGGAGGAATGATCCCGCTTCGTTGTCGCGCGGGGCGCGTTTTCGCGCTCCGTCCGCAGCCTGCCGCCCTCGTGCCGTCCGGCGTTCGCGCGCCGGCCGTTGGCTCGCCCCATCCTTTCGTCCTTGCTGCCGTGGCGAGCGGTGGCATCCCTTGCATCGTCCCATGATCGAAGTCGAACAACTCGCGAAGTCCTATGGCTTCGCCCAGGCCCTGAAGGGCGTCTCCTTCACGGTCCAGAAGGGCGAGGTCGTCGGCTTTCTCGGCCCCAACGGCGCTGGGAAGTCGACGACGATGAAGATCCTGACCGGCTACCTGCTGCCGACGTCCGGCCGCGCCTCGGTCGCCGGTCACGATGTGGTCGCCGACAGCGTCGCTGCGCGCCGGTGCATCGGCTACCTGCCGGAGACCACGCCGCTCTACGGCGAGATGCGCGTCGACGAGTACCTGCGCTTCTGCGCCGAGATCCGCGGCATCCCGGCCGACCGGCAGCCCGGCGCCATCGGCCGCGCGGTCGAGCGCTGCGCGCTGCAGCGCGTGCTCGGCAAGAACATCATCGAGCTCAGCAAGGGCTACAAGCAGCGCGTCGGCCTCGCCCAGGCGATCGTGCACGAGCCGCCGGTGCTGGTGCTCGACGAGCCGACGTCGGGTCTCGACCCCAACCAGATCGTCGAGGTGCGGAGCCTGATCGAGCAGCTCGGCAAGGAGCGCACGGTCATCCTCAGCACGCACTACCTGCAGGAGGTCGAGAAGTCTTGCACGCGCGTGATCATCGTCGACCGCGGCCGCATCGTCGCTGACGGCACGCAGGCGCAGGTCACCGCTGCGCACGGCGGCAGCGCGCTGCGGCTGCGCGTCCGCGGGCCGGCCGAGGCGGTGCGCGAGCAGTTGCAGCAGATGTTGCCGCCCAGTGCGCCGCTCACGGCGGAGGGCGGTGGCGACGGCGTCACGACATGGCGCCTCGGCTTGCCGGCGGCGTCCGCCGCGTTCCCCGCGGTCGTCGCCGAGCAGATCTGTCGCCATGGCTGGCAATTGCTCGAACTCGCGGTCGAGCGGGCATCGCTGGAGGACATCTTCCGCCAGTTGACCGGGCGCAAAGCGCAGGAGGCCGTCCATGCGTGAGACCATCGTCGTGTTCCGGCGCGAGTTGCGCAGCTACTTCCTGTCGCCGATCGCGTACGTGTTCGGGATCCTGCTGGTCTCGGTGCTGCTCTACTACGTCACCGAGGCGACGCTGCAGAACGGCGCCCGCGCGACCGCCGAGCCGCTGTTCGGCACGCTGCCGTTCATGCTCGTGCTGTTCCTGCCCGGGCTGACCATGCGGCTGTGGGCGGAGGAGCGCAAGCTCGGCACGCTCGAGCTGCTGATGACCTTCCCGGTGCGGACCGGCCAGCTGGTGCTCGGCAAGTTCTTCGCCTGCTTGGCCTACCTCGCCATCGTTCTGGCGCTGACCATCGGTCTGCCGCTGACCCTCGGCGCCTACGGCAAGCTCGACTGGACGCCGGTGCTCGGCAGTTATCTCGCGTCGCTGCTGTTCGCCGGTAGCTTCGTCGCGGTCGGCATGTTCTGGTCGAGCACGACGCGCGACCAGATGGTGGCGATGCTGCTGTCGCTGGTCTCGCTGTTCGTGCTCTACCAGCTCGGCAACCCGCAGAACATCGAGTACGCGTCGGGCTGGATGCCGGCTTGGCTGGTCGACACCGTCAACGGCCTGAGCCCGCACAAGTACTTCGTCAGCATCGCGCGCGGCGTCCTCGACACGCGCGACCTCGTCTACTTCGCCTGCTTCTGCGGCTTCTTCCTGTACGCCAACGCGCTGGCCCTCGAGACCCGGCGCACCAAGGGCTGAGCCATGGCGCGCACGCAATCCATCGTCTGGGAGCGCGGCTCGACGCCGGCGCTCGTCCTACACGTCCTCCTGCTGCTGCTCGTTCTCGGGCAGGCCGTCTACCTCGCCTCGCGCCACCGCGTCCGCGTCGACCTGACGTCGGACGGGTTGTGGTCGTCGACGACGTCGACCCGCGACCTGCTGGCGAAGCTCGACAAGCGGCTGGTCGTCGAGGCGTACTTCAGCCCGAAGGAGAAGCTGCCGGTCGCCGTGCGCGAGACGCGCGCCTGGGCGGACAGCTTCCTCGACGAGCTGGTGCAGCTCGGCAAGGGCAACGTCGTCGTGCAGCGCTTCGACCCCAACGCCGACAAGGCGATCAGGGACAAGGCGACGCGCGTCGGCGTCAAGCCGCTCGAGCTGCGCAGTCAGTCGTCGACATCGCTGTCGGTCGACGTGCATTGGCAGGGCCTGCGTTTCGTCTACGGCGGCGACAAGAACAAGGTCGTGCCGCAGTTCGCGCCGGGCAGCTCCTTCCTCGCCGAGGCGGTGATCACGCCGGCGATCAAGGAAGTCATCACGACGCAGAAGCGCCGCATCGGCTACATGGAGTGGCCGGCGACGAACCCGCAGGGCGCGCAGGCCGGCCCACTCGGCTGGAACGTGCTGCGCACGCTGGACGGCATCGCCAAGCGCTACGAGTTCCAGAACCTCAAGGACGAGGACGGGGCGCTGCTGCCGGACGACCTGCAGACGCTGTTCCTGTTCCGGCCCAAGGACCTGACCGACCGGCAGAAGTACGTGCTCGACCAGTTCGTCGTGAAGGGCGGCACGCTGGTCGCCTTCGTCGACGCCGCCGAGTACATGGTCGGCCCGCAGCGCACGATGACCAAGGTCCCGCTCGCGCTCGACGCGAACGGCAGCGCGCAGAAGCTCACCGATCAGTTGCTGCACTACGGCCTCGACTGGAAGCCGCGGCTGGTCGCTGACCTGATGCCCGACGCGTTCCAGCCGCGCGATCTGATCCAGGGGCGTTTTGAGTACTTCGCGGTGCCGCAGCTGACGCCGTTCGGCCAGCAGTTGAGCCCGATCGAGTACCCGTACTTCTTCCACCCGGTCGCCATCGACTGGAAGGATGTCGCCGAACAGTTGGCCAAGGACAACGCCGGCAAGGTCGACAAGGAACTCGCCGAGCAGTACCGCAAGCTGTTCGTGCCCGGCATGCCGAGCGACGAGTTCGTCTTCCAGGCCTGGAAGCAGCAGAAGCGCGGGCCGGGCTTCTACTGGCCGACGTGGGTCGGCCTGCGCAGCAAGGCCGGCGGCGCGCCGGACCTGCCGCCCGATGTGCAGGGCCGCGTGCTGCTGTGGTCGAGTCCGGCGGCGCTGGTCGAGGACCCGCCGCAGTCGCTCAACCCGGTCGGCTTCGGCGACGGCCAGCAGCGTCTCGACGCCTACCAGAAGTTCCGCAGCAAGCTGCGCGAACGCCTCGCTGCCGAGCCGCGCCAGCAGGCGCCGCTGATGGCCGAGGTCCGGGGTCGCTTCGCGTCGTTCTTCGCCGGCCAGGAGCGCCCCAAGCGCGCCAGCGAGAGCAAGGAGGAGGAGGCCAGGAAGGCCGGCGAGGCCGCCAAGGAGGGCGAACAGAAGCCAGAGGATCCGGCGAAGGTCGACCCCAACGGCCCACCGAAGCCCGATGCCGCAGCGCCGGAGCCGACCGTCGTCGCCGAGGTGGCGATGGTGGAGCGCGGCGACAAGCCGGGCCGCATCGTGCTGATCGGCGACGCGGACTTCCTGCGCGATGACATCGTGCGCGGTGACTACGCGCAGGCCGGCGGCCCGGTCTCCGGCCGTTCGGCGGCGCCGTTCTTCGCGCAGATGCTCGACTGGCTCGCCGAGGACAAGGACCTCGTCGCCCTGCAGTCGAAGGTCGCCACCGACCGCTCGCTGAAGTTCGTCAGCGACACGCTCGACCCCAACGCCGACCCGCGCCTGCAGGAGCAGGCGCTGCGGCGCAAGACGACGTGGCTGCGCACGCTCAACGTCGCGCTGCCCGGCGCGCTGCTCGCGGCGCTGGGCCTGTTCGTCTACTTCGTCCGCCGCGCGCAGAAGCGGACCTTCCTGACGTCGATCGGCTGAGGAGTCGTCCACCCATGAACCTTGCCCAACGCAACGTGCTCCTGGCGGCGCTCGCGGCCGCGCTGGCGATCCCGACCGCTTTGCAACTGCGGCAGGACGCCGAGACCTTCGTCGACCTCGCCAGCGTGCCGCTGCTGTTCGACGGCTTCACCGCCGACAACGTCATGTTCGTGACGCTGGCGCAGCCGAAGAAGGAGCAGCCGCAACCCGACTCGACCAACCCGCAGGCGCCCAAGGTTGCCTACGACCAGCTGACCCTCCAGCGCACCGACAAGGGCTTCGTGCTTGCGGCGGGCGAATTGCTCGGCGCGGCGGTCAGCAAGGACCAGGTCGAGAACCAGGTGTTCGCGCACCTGCGCGCCATCCGTGCCGATCGCGAGTCGCTGGTGCAGCCCGACGCGACGTCCGAGCAGTTGGCGCAGTTCGGCCTCGACGAGCAGCAGGCGTTCGTCGTTCGCGCCACCGACGCGACGCAGCGCAACGTGCTCGCCGAGGTCTTCGTCGGCCGCGACGCCGGCCAGGGCCAGACCGGCACCGAGGCGGTGCGCGGCGTGTTCGTCCGCCGCAGCGACAGCAACGACGTCATCCTCTACGAGTACGACAAGGGCTGGGTGCGCTCGGTCCAGCAGGACGTCTGGCTCGACAAGGTGATCGCGCGCATCGAGCCCGACAAGGTCCGCAAGCTCGCGATCAAGAACCCGGGCACGCTCGGCGTGCCGTTCGTGTTCGAGCGCCCGGAGGGCAAGTCGCAGTGGGCGGCGGTGAACCCGCCTGCCGGCCTCGGCGCGGTGCGGCAGACCGAGGTCGAGAACCTCGTGCAGCGGCTGCGCTACGTCGCCGCGCAGGATGTCCGCATGCCGACGGCCCGCGCCGGCAACCTCGCCGCGCTCGGCCTCGCGCCGGCGCGCATCGACGTCGACATCACGTGGAAGGACGGCGACCGCGAGCGCACGCTCAAGCTCGCCATCGGCAACCAACTCGACGGCAAGAACGAACACTACCTGCTGACCAACGAGTCGGCGTTCGTCATGACGCTGCCACAAGGCGTGGTCGCGCAGTTCGAACTCGATGTGCCGGCACAGCTGTTCGATCCCGCTGCGCCCGAGGCGCCGAAGGATGCGGGGGCGCCGACCGAGCCGCCGAAGGAAGCGAAGAAGGACGACGAGAAGAAGGGCGGCTGAGCGACCGCGCTTGGCAGCCCGCGGCCAGCGGCGCATGATTCCGGCGTGGGCGCGGTGACCGCAGTCGATCCGGGCGCAGGCGAGGACCTGGCGGCATTCGCCGCTGGCCTGCGCCGCCGTCGCGTCCGCATCGCGGCGCGCGACGGCGCGCTGCGCGCCGTGCTGGCGCTGGCCGTGCCCGGCGTCGCTTTGGCGTGGGCCGTGCCGCCCGTCCGCCTGCCGCTCGCGCTGGGCGTCGTCGCCATCGCCGGCGCGGCTGCCGGCGCTGCGGCGTGGCGGGCCGGTCGCGTCGGTGTCGCCGGCCTGCTCGCTGCCGATGCTGGCGACGACGACGCGTTGGTCGGGCTGAGCCCGCGCCTGCTCGCCGAGGTCGGCGATGAACTGGCGACGTGGCTCGAACGCCGCGACCAGGCAGCCCGCGGCATGACGGCGTGGCTCGCGGCCGACGTGCGCGCCAAGCTGCCGCGCCTGCCGGCGCGCGCTGTCGCGGCCGTCGGTCGTCGGCGGCTTGGCGGCTTGCTGTGGGCCGTGCCGTTGGCGCTGTTGCTGCTGCTCGCATGGTTCGTCGCCGACTTGCTGGCGCCGCCGTGGCAAGGCGTGCTCGGCGGCAACGGCGCCGGCGCATCGTCGGGCGCGGACGGCGCTGGCGGCGCGGGCGGCGCGGGCCCCGGCGGCGAGAGCGCGGCAGACGGCGTTGCCCAACCGCAGCCACGCGACACCGCGCCGACGCCGCGCGCAGGCAGCGACGCGCCGCCGCCGCTGCCGCCGCCCGCGGCGCAGGACCAACTGGAACCGGACGCGGCGCCCGCCGAGCCAGCGCCGCTGCTCGAACTGCCGCCGCAGCAGCGCTTCGTCGTGCCCGATTTCGTCGGCGACGGGCCGTCGCGGCGCGCGCGCATGCGCGCCGTCGAGGTCGAGCAGGGCGCCCCGGCGGCGCCGACGCCGCGCGGCGCGTCGCCCGAGGAGCTGTCGCAGCAACTGCCGCCGCCGCGGCCCGAAACCTTCCAGCGCGCCGCCGAAGCGGCGCAGGCCGCGCGCCACGTGCCGCCGGGCGAGCGACCGTTCGTGCGCCGCTACTTCGACAAGCTGCAGCAGGCGGGCAAGTGATGGCTCGCAAGGCGCCTGCGCTGCCGCCGCTGCCGCCGCTGTTCCCGCCGGCGTTCCGTGAGCGGCTGCACGCGCTCGTCGGCCAGCCGGTCGCGTTCGCCGGCGCGCCCGATCCGCGCCAGCGCGCGCGCCGCAGCGTGCTCAGCCACAGCGGCACGTTCGTCGGTCATCGCCGGTACGAGCGCGGCGACGACTTGCGCCGCATCGACTGGTCGGCGTACGCGCGCACCGGCCAGCTGTTCGTCAAACAACTGGAACAGGAGCAACGGCGCACCGCCGCGCTGCTGCTCGACCTGTCGCCGAGCACGCACGCCGGCGGCGTGCCGCGGCGCCTGCACCTGCTGCGCGGCGCAGCGCTGGTCGGCGGCTTCGCGCTGGTGCAGCTCGACGGCCTGACCGTGCTCGCGCCCGGCGCCGGCGCGCAAGCAGTCCGCACGTTCGCTGGCGCCGCGGCGCTGCCCGAACTGCTGGCGCACCTTGAAGAGTTGCCGACCGTCGCGGCGACACCGCAGGACGCGATCGCGCTGACGCTGCAACGCGGCGTGCCCGGCCGCGTGCATTGGTTTGGCGACTTCGCCGTGCCGGCCGAGGTCGAACGGCCGCTGTTTGCGCTGCGGCGGCGCGGCGCCACGGTCACCGGCTGGCTGCCGGAACTGCCGGAGGATCGGCAGCCGCCGACGTCCGGTTATCTGCGGCTCGCCGACGCCGAGACCGGCGCCGAGTTGGTCGTGCCGGTCGACCCGGCGTTCGCCGCGGAGCTGCGCCGACAGCTCGCGTTGCTGGCGTCGCGCCAGGACCGGCTGTTCGCGCATGCCGGCGCACGGCTCGTGCGCTGGCGTGCGCCGGCCGCCGACGACTTCTCAGTCGCCGCGTTTTCGCCCGTGGCGGCGAGGTGCGAAGCATGACCTTCGCCGAACCGCTGCGGCTGCTGGCGTTGCTGTTCGTGCTGCCGTTGCTGTGGTGGCTGTCGCAGCCAAGCCGCCCGCGCACGGCGACGCTGACGCCGCACCTTGCGCAGTGGCAGGCGGCGTTGGCGGCGCTGCGCCGGCGACCGCCGCGCCTCGCGCGGCTGCGCTTCCTGCTGCTGGCGGTCGCCGCTGCTGGCGCAGTTGCCGCGTTTTCCGGACCGTCGCTGCGCGGCCGGCCCGGCGCCGAACGGCTCGTCGTCGTGCTCGACGGTTCGGCCAGCATGGGCGCGCGCGGCGCCGATGGCCGCAGCGCGTGGCAACGCGCGCAAGCGGCGCTGCGGGCCGGGTTCGAGCGCCTGCCGGTCGAACTGCCGGTGACGCTGCTGCGCGCCGGCGGGTCGCTGCGGCGCCGGCACGGCGCGTCGGCGCGGGCGCTGCTCGACCTCGGCGCGCCTTCGGGCGGGCTGGACGCCGACCTTGGCGCCTTGGCGCGCAAGATCGGCGACGTCACTGGCGCCGCGGTTTGGACCTTGACCGACGGCCAGGGCGCCGCCGCGCTGCCCGTTGTCGGCGCGCGCACCGTGTTGCGCGCCAGCGGCCCGAACGCCGCGGTGCTGTCGGTCGTTTGCGATGACCGGTGGCCGCTGCCCGAACTCGAACTTGCCGTCGAGATCGCGGCGTGGACCGACGCGGCCGCGACCGCGCAGATCGTCATCGAAGGCGCGCTCGTCGCGCCCGTCGAGCGCGCCGTCGCGTTCGCGCCGGGCGTGCGCCGCCGCGAAACGTTCGCGGTGACGCGCGCCGGCAGCGGCGGCCCGCTGGTCGTGCGCATCGCGCTGCCCGGCGACGTGCTCGCCGGTGACGATGCCTGGCGCGCCGCGCTGCCGCCGCTGCCGGCGCCGCGCATCGCCGTGCTCGCCGACGCCGAGGCCGGTCCGTACGCCAACGTTGCGGCGGCCGCGCTTGCCGAGGAGGTTGGCGGCCTTGTCGTCGCCGCCACCGACAAGGCCGCGGTTGGCGTCGTGCTCGTCGACGGCGGCGAAGCGCCGCTCGCGGCGGGCGCCGTGCGCGCGATCACCTTCGGCACGCGCTTGAGCGCTGCGGCTGCGCCGCCGACGCCGTGGCTCGCGCCGGTCGTCGCCGATTGGGATCGCAGCGGCCCGCTTGGCGCCGGCCTCGACCTGTCCGACCTGCGCATCGCGCAGGCGTGGCGGGACGTGCTGCCGGCGGGCGAGCCGTTCCTGTGGGCCGACGATGCCGGCGTGCGCACGCCGCTCGCGGTCGTTGCCGGCACCGGCGACGTCGCCTCGGTGCACTTCGCCTTCCGGCTACAGGACGCCAACCTGCCGTTGCTCGCCGCTTTCCCGCAGTTGCTGCGCCGCGCGTTCGTGCGCAGCTACGGCGAGGGCGCGGCGATCGCCGGCGTCAGCGCACCACCGGCGGCGGGAGAGCAGGACCTGCGGCGCGCCGCGGACGGCGACGATGCGCCGCTGCCTGCCTTCGCGACGTCCGCCGTCGACGTGTCCGGCTGGTTCCTGCTCGCTTCGCTGTTGGCGCTGGCGCTGCGGGCATTCGTGCGCTGACGGCAGCCGCCGTTCACCGCGTCGCGTCGACGACCGTTTCGCCGTCGACGAGCCACTCGCCGGCGGACGGATGCGACAAGAACGCGCTGGGGCTCGCCGTCGGTCCATACGCGCCGCTGGCCTCGATCACCAGCACGTCGCCGCGCCGCAGCCGCGGCAGCGGCACGCTGCGGCCCAGCACGTCGAGCGAGGTGCACAATGGGCCCGACAGCTGGAACGTCCCGGCCGCCGGCCCGATGGGCGCACTGACGTTGGCGAGGCGGAAGTTGCGCTTGAGCACCATGCCGAACATGCCAGCGGCGGCGAGGTGGTGGTGGAAGCCGCCGTCGCAGATGCCGATGGTGACGCCGCGCGAGTCCTTGGTGCGCAGCACGCGCGTCAGGTAGACGCCGGCGTCGCCGACGAGGTGCCGGCCGGTTTCGAGTTCGAGCCGCGCCTGCGGGAAGCGCGCGCGCAGCTCGGCGAGCGCGGGCGCAGTAGCCGCGGCGACGGCGGCGAGGTCGAGCGGCTGCTGGTCGTCGTGGTAGGCGACGCCGAGCCCGGCGCCGAGCACGAGCCGGCGCGGCACGGTGGCCGCGGCCGTCGCGGCGGCGGCGAAGCAGCGCGCAAAGATCGCCCAGTTCTCGGCGATCGCGTCGGGCTTGAGGCACTGGGTGCCGGAGTAGGCGTGGAAGCCGACGAGCGCGAGTTCGCGGTGCGTCGCCAGTTCGGCGAGGAACGCCGGCATGTCCTCCTCGTCGACGCCGAACGCGACCGGTTTGCCGCTCATCGTGTCGCCAAAGCCGGCAGGCACGCGGTCGGGCGCGATGCGCACCAAGACGGGTTGCCGCGCGCCGCGCGCGCGCGCGAGCGCCGCGCACGTCGTCGCTTCCTCGCGCGATTCGAGCACGATCGCGCCAACGCCGGTGGTGACGGCGGCGGCGAGCTCGGCCTCGCGCTTGCCGGGACCGGTGAAGTGGATCGCCGCCGCCGGGAAGCCCGCCGCCAGAGCGCGCGTCAGCTCGCCGCCGGAACTGACGTCGACGCCGTCGACCACGCCGCGCAGGGAGCGCAACAGCGCTGGCGCTGGGTTCGCCTTGATGGCGTAGGTCAGCGCCAAGGCGCCGCCAAAGGCCGCGCGCACGGCGGCGACGCGGTCGCGGACCTCGTCGAGGAAGTAGACGAAGCAGGGCGTGCCCAGGCGGTCGGCCAGGGCCAGCAGGCGCTGGCGGCGGGCGTCGTTCACGGCGCGCGATGCTACGGCAGGGTCGGCGGTGGGAGCACGCGCCGACTGTGGCTCCTTTGGCCGCGCGCCGGCGGTCGATCGTGGCCTGTCCCCCGGCCCGGCCGGGGCTTGGGTCTTGCGCCCGGGGAGGCGAATCCGTACCGTCTTCCGCCCCCAAACAGCGAACGTACGCGCCGGCGCCTCGCGCGATCCGGCCCTGACCTCTTCGCACCTGACCAGACGTCGATTCTTCGGCGTCGCATCTGCAAGCACGACATGACCGGCACGCGCACGCTTGGTCTCCTGGGCAAGAAGCTCGGGATGACCCAGATCTTCCACACCGACGGCAACTGCATCCCCGTCACGGTGATCCAAGCCGGCCCCTGCAAGGTCCTCGCCGTCAAGATGGCGACCGCGGCCGAGCACCCCGAGGGCCACAACAAGGCGACCGTCAACCTCGGCAAGAAGCGCGGCAAGGTCGCGCGGCCGAAAGCTGCCGATGGCTACTACGCGATCCAGCTGGGCTTCGACGCCCGTCCGGCGCGCACGATCAGCCAGGCCGAACTCGGCAACTACAAGAAGGCCGGCCTCGACCACGGCATGCGCTTCGTGCGCGAGTTCCGCCTCGACACGAAGCCGACGCAGAAGCCCGGCGACGACGTCACGGTGGCGGCGCTAGACGGCGTCAAGTTCGTCGACGTCACCGGCGTGACCAAGGGTCGCGGCTGGGCTGGCACGATCAAGCGCTACGGCTTCAGCCGTCAGCCCACGTCGCACGGCAACTCGCTCAACCACCGCACCGGTGGTGGCCTCGGTCGCCAGCACTCGATCAGCAGCGGCGTGCCGAAGGGCAAGCGCATGGCCGGTCACTACGGCGTCGAGCAGGTGACGATGCAGCGCCTCGAGGTCGTCAAGGTCGACGGCGACCGCAACCTGATCTACGTCCGCGGCGCCGTCCCTGGCCACGTCAACGGCTACCTGACCCTCAAGAAGACGGTCAAGAACGAGCGCAAGGTCGAGTTCAAGCCGGGTCTCATCGTCCGCGCCGCGGCGCAGAAGGCGGCCGCGAAGGGCGGCAAGAAGTGACCCGCGCCCGCTGATCCACACGCAAAACCAACCGCATACCAGAGAGCAATCCCATGGCACGTTCCCGTCGCAAGCACGGTGGCCCGCGTCGCGGCACCTTCAAGCGCAAGAAGCTCGGCAAGGGCTACACCGCCAACAACAAAGAGACGCAGGGCAGCCGCCCGGTCCTTCGCATCACCGAGACGGCAGACGCCAAGCCGGCCGCCGTCAAGTTGGCAAAGGGCTGATCGCCCCGCAGTGCCGGCATGGACGCGCCGCGGCGTGATCGCAACGGTGCGCCGTCGCTGCCCCCGGCCGTCGACGTGGTCGTCGTCGGCGCCGGCGCCGCTGGCATGATGGCCGCCATCGAGGCGGCCCGCCGCGGCCGCCGCACGCTGCTGCTCGAAAAGAACGAGCGGCCCGGCCTCAAGATCCTGATCAGCGGCGGCGGCCGCTGCAACCTTACGACCACCAAGGCCGGCGCTGACCTCGAGGCCCAGTACGGCGCGGCGCGCGGTCGCTTCCTGCGCCACGCGCTGCGCGCGTTCCCGCCGACGGCGCTGCGCGCATTGGTCGAACAAGCCGGCGTGCCGCTGCAGGAAGAGGACCTCGACAAGCTGTTTCCGGTCAGCCAGCGCGCCCGCGACGTCGTCGACGCGCTGCTGCGACTCGTCGATCAGTCGGGCGCGCGTCTGGTCGGCGGCGCGGCGGTGCGCGAGGTCGCGCGTGCCGACGATGGCGGCTTCGTCGTGCGCACGGACGGCGGCGCGGTGGCGGCGGCCAGCGTCGTGCTCGCCACCGGCGGCCTGAGTTATCCCAAGACCGGCGCCACCGGCGACGGCTACGCGTGGTGTCGCGCGCTCGGCCACACGGTCACGGCGACGCATCCCGCGCTGGCGCCGCTCGCGGTCGATGCGCCGTGGGTGCGCGAACTGCAAGGCATCGTGTTGCACGACGTCGCGCTGACGTCCCTCGACGCGGCGCGGCGGCCGGTGACGACGCGAACGCGGCCGATCCTGTTCACGCACAAGGGCCTGTCGGGCCCAGCGCCGATGGACCTCGCCGGCGACGTCGAAGAGGCGCACGCCGGCGGCGCGGTGCGCTTCGACTTCGCGCCCGAAGCGCGCGCCGAGGACCTCGAGCGCGAGTGGTTGACGGCGGGCGCCGCGCACGGCGCACGGCGCGTCGACAGCGTGCTGCCAGCAGGGTTGCCCGAGCGCGTGCGCGCGGCGCTGTGCGCGCAGGCCGGCGGCAACCCGACGCTGGCGACGTGGTCGCGCGCGCAGCGGCGGGCGCTCTTGGCTGCGCTCAAGGGGCTCGTCGTGCCGGTGGCGCGCAGCCTCGGCTACGGCCACGCCGAGGTGACGCGCGGCGGCGTCGCGCTCGCCGAGGTCGACGCCCGCACGATGCAGAGCAAGGTCTGTCCGGGGCTGTTCGTCTGCGGCGAACTGCTCGACGTCGACGGCCCGATCGGCGGCTTCAACTTCCAGGCGGCGTTCGCTACAGGCCGGCTCGCCGGCTTGACGGCCTGACCATGCTCGGCGACACGATCATCGCGCGGGCTTCGGCGGCGGGCGCCAGCGAGCGCGCGGTGGTGCGGTTGTCGGGGCCGGCCGCGCGCAAAGTGGCGCAGCGCGTCTTCGCGCCGGAACTGCCGGCGTGGCGCGCGACGGTCGAAGGCCGCGTCGCGGTCGCCGGCGGCGCGGTCGCTGCGCTCGCGCTGGTGATGCCGGGGCCGGCGTCGTTCACCGGCGAGGACGTCGTCGAACTGCACGTGCCGGGCGGCATGGCGTTGGTCGAGGCCGTGCTCGAAGCGCTGCTTGCCGACGGGGCTGCGGCCGGCGTGCGCATGGCGCTGCCCGGCGAGTTCACCGCCCGCGCCGTGCAGCATGCCAAGCTCGCGCCGGCCGCAGCCGAGGGCTTGCTGTTGCTGCTGCACGCCGAGGACGCGCGCGCGGTCGCGGCGGCGCAGGCCTGGCTGTCCGGCGTGGCAGCGAACGAGGCGCGGCAACTACGCGGTAGCCTGCAGGACGCGTTGGCGCTGCTCGAAGCCGGACTCGACTTCGACGACGGCGACGCCGGCGCGGCGCCGGCAGCGGCGTGGCGCGCGTTGCTGCTGGCGGTGCGGCCGCGGCTGTGCGCGCTCGCCGACGCGCTGCCGGCGGCGCGCATCGGCGGCGAGGCGCTGTTGCTCGGCGCCAGCAACGCCGGCAAGTCGTCGCTCGCCAACGCGCTCGCCGGCGCCGATGCGGCCCTGGTCGGCCCGTCGCCGGGGACGACGCGCGACCTACTGCGCATTGCGCTGCCTGGCGGCGGCGCGCTGTGGGACGCGCCCGGTGACCTCGATGCGCCCGGCGCCGTCGATGCCGCGGCGCTGGCGCTGCGCGACCGCGCCGGCGGCGCGGCGGCCGCGTGCTTGTGCGTGCTCGACGCGACGCGCCCGTCGGCGCCGCGGAGCGCGCTGCTGCGGGCGCTGCCGTGCGTGGGCGTGGCGTGGAGCAAGTGCGACCTCGTGGCGCCGCCGCCGTTGCCGGCCGAACTTGCCGCGTTCTTGCCGCCGGACGTGCCGGTTTTCGCGACCAGCGCCCGCACCGGCGCTGGCCTCGCCGCCCTGCGCGGGCACCTCGCGCGCGCCGCCGCCGCCGGGATCGTCGCTGCCGGTGGCCCGCTGCGTCAGGCGCTCGGCGGCGCGCTCGCCGCGCTCGACCGGGCGCTCGCCACCGGCGGGGGGCCGGAGCTGGTTGCCATCGACCTGCAGGCGGCGCTGCGATCCCTCGATGCCATCGGCGGCGCACACTCGCCGGAAGACCTGCTCGATCGCATCTACGCGCGCTTCTGCCTCGGCAAGTAGCGGCCAGTCGGCCGGACTGGTCCTGCCATGGCGTCGTTTGGCGCTGCTTCTTCCATTGCCAGACCCTTTGACACACAAAGGGTTGGGTGCGTATCGTCGCGCCGTCCGTTGGTCAGGGCGCCCGGGGTCAGCCGGGTGTTCCACCTGCCGAGAGCCCCTTCCGAACCCCGCGCGTCGCGGTGGTTTCGGTCGGATTCCTGCCATGCGTTGCCCGTACTGCAAGGCCGACAACGACCGCGTCATCGATTCGCGCGCCAGCGCGGACGGCTTCGCGATTCGTCGTCGCCGCGTCTGCGCCGATTGCGGCCGTCGTTACACGACGTACGAACGGACGGAGACGGCGCCGCTGCGCGTGGTGAAGAAGGATGGCGAACGCGTCGCGTTCGACCGTCAGAAGGTTCTCGGGGGCATGCTGCGCGCGTGCGAGAAGCGGCCGGTGTCGCTCGAGGTACTCGAGACGATCGCCGACCGCATCGAACGCCAATGCATGGAGGCCTTCGACAAGGAGGTGCCGAGCAAGGTGATCGGCAACCTCATCATGCAGGAGCTGCGGCAACTCGATCAGGTGGCGTACGTTCGGTTCGCGTCGGTCTACCGCGAATTCAAGGACGTCACGCAGTTCCTTGAGGAGCTGAAGCCCATGCTGGAGAAGCGTCGGGAGGGCGGTCATGAAGCGTCGGGCGGAACATCTAGTTCAGAAGCGTGACGGCAGGCGGGAGTTCCTACGCGCGACCAAGCTCGCGCGTTCGATCCATCTCGCACTGCACAGCGTCGGCGTCGACGAGGACTGGCGGGCGCTCGCGCTCGCCAACGTGACCCTGCAGGCGCTGCGCCAGAAGCGCGGCGGCCACAACGCGGAGGTCAACGCGATGCTGCTGCAGACGTCGGAGATCGCCGACGCGGTGCAGCACCTGCTCGTCGTGACCGGCCAGCCCAACGCAGCCGTCGCCTTTGGCGCGGTCGCCGCCGAACGGTCGCGCCGGCGCGCGTCGATCGCGCTGTTGCGCCCGCAGATCGCCGAGGCGGTGGCCGCCGAGTCCGCCTTGGCCGTGCGCGAACGCCGGCTACAGGAGTGATGCCATGCGCCTCAAGCGACTCGTCGCGCGTGGCTTCAAGTCCTTCGCGGATCGCACCGAGCTCGAGTTCGACTCGCGCCTGACGGGCATCATCGGTCCGAACGGCTGCGGCAAGTCCAACGTCGTCGACGCGATCAGGTGGGTGCTCGGCGACCAGCGCGCCAAGAGCCTGCGCGGCACCGAGATGACCGACGTCATCTTCAAGGGCGCCGAGGGTCGCGAGGCCATGGGCATGGCCGAGGTGACGATCACCTTCGAGGATCCCGAGGGGCGCATCGATGGCCGCACCGAGGTCGACATCTCGCGCCGATTGACGCTCGACAAGGAGTCGGCCTACCTGCTCAACGGCAGCGAGGTGCGCCTCAAGGACGTTCGCGACGTGCTGCTCGACACGGGGCTGGGCACCGGCGGCTACTCAGTGATGGAGCAGGGCCGCATCGACGCGGTGCTCTCGGCCGACCCCGAGGCGCGCCGCGCCATCTTCGAGGAGGCCGCCGGCGTCTCGCGCTTCAAGCTTCAGAAGAGGGAGACGCTGCGCAAGCTCGAGCGCACTGACCAGAACCTCGCTCGCATCACCGACCTGCTCGAGGAGCGTGCGCGCCACATCCGCGGCCTGCGCATCCAGGCGGGCAAGGCGCGTCGGTGGCAGGAACTGCAGGCGGCGTTGCGCGATCTGCGCGCGGCGCTGGCGGTGATCGACGGCCAGGCGCTGCGCGCCGAACTCGTCGCCCACGCCGAGCGGCTCGCCGAGCTGCAGTACGCGCTGACCACGGCCGACGAAGGGCGCGACGGCGCCGCCGAGCGGCTGGCGCAGTCCGACGAGACGATCACCGCCGCGTCGGCGGCGCTCGGTCGCGTGCAGGACGAACTGCGTCAGTGCCAGGGCGAACTGACGACGCACCGCGAGCGCGCCGATGCACAGAAGGATCGCGCCACCGCGCTCGCCGAGGAGCTCGAGCGCGGCCGCCAGCGCACGCAGGGGCTCGTCGATCAGCGCAACGAGCGCGCAAACGAGTTGGCGCGCGCGCGCGACGGCCTCGTCGGCAAGGAAGAGGAGCTCGTCGAGTTGCACCGCCAGCTCGAGGATCAGCGCCACGCCGCGCAGCAGGCGCTGCAGGCGCTGCGCCAGATGCAGAAGGAGCGCGACGTCGTGCGCGAGCGCCAACTCGAGCTGCTGCACGCGCGCACGCGCAGCCGCAACGCCGCCGCCGACGCCAAGGCCACGCGCGGCGCCGCCGAGGCTCGCGCCGCCAAGCTGACCGAGCGCCAGGGGACGCTGGCCGACGAGCGTGCCCGCCTCGACGGCGAGGCCGACGGCTGGCGCGCCGAGCAGCGCGACGCCGGCACGCGCCTGCGTCTATTGCAGGAGCGCGAGCAGTCGGCGCTCGCCGACCTGCAGGACGCTGACGCGGCCGCGGCGGCGATGGCCGAGCGCGAGGCTCTGATCCGCCGCGAACTCCACGAGGTCGAGGGCCGCCGGCAGGCGCTGCTCGGCATGGAGGCCCACATGGAGGGCTTCGACCAGGGGCCGCGCCACGTGCTGCAACAGAAGCCGCCGGGCCTGCGTGGCCGCCTGCTCGACTTGATCGAGATCGACGTGCGGCACGGTCAGGCGCTCGAAGCTGCGCTCGGCCCGTTCGTGCAGGCGCTCGTCGTCGACACGCGCGAGCACGCTACCGCGATCGTGCGCGAGCTCGCCGAGAAGCGACTCGGCCGCGTGCTGCTGCTGGTCGAGGAGTCTTTCGGCGAGGCGCCGCCGTGCGCATCGCATTCGACACTGCTGAAACCGCCGGACGGCGTGCGCTACTTGAGCGAACTGGTCCGGCACGTCGTCGTCGACGGGACCGTCGACGACGCGGCGAGCAGTCGCCTGCTCGGTTGGCTGCTGCGCGGCGTCGTCGTCGCCGACTTCGACGTCGCCGATAGCGCGCGCGCCGACCTGTGTTTCGTCACGCCCGAGGGCACGTTGGTGTGCGGCCCGCGCATGGAGGGTGGCGCGTCGGCCGAGGGTCATACCGGCCTCGTCGTGCGCCGGTCGCAGATCCAGGACCTCGGCGCCCAGGCCGCCGCCGTGGCGGCGCGCCTGCAGGAGCTGCAAGCCGGCAAGGAGCAGGCGACCGGGCGCGTCGACCGGCTGAAGCGCGAGCTGAAGGCGGTCGGCGACGCGCTCGCGGCGGCGACCCGCGAGCTGCAGGCAGCGCAGGGCCAACAGGCGCGCCTTGAGGCGCGTCTCGGCGACGTCGCGCGCGAGGTCGGCGAGCTCGCCGACGAGGCCGCGGAACTGTCGGCGACGCGGGCGGGCGCCTTGGCGCGGCTCTCGGCGTCGCTGTTCGACCAGCACCTGCTGGGCCAGCGCGAGGCCGCGGCGCAGGCCGAAGAACAGGCGTTTGGCGACCGCATCGCCGTCGCCGAGCGCGACGCCCAGGGCCAGCAGGCCGCCGAGCAGGACCTGCGGGTCCGGCAGGCGACCGTGACGCAAGCGCGCGCGACCTTCGTCGCGGCGATCAAGATGCACGAGGACGCGCTGCGCGACTCCGAGCGCTCGCTGCAGGAGCTCGGCGAGCGCCAGCTCGACGCCGAGGCGAGTCGGCAGCGGTCCGAGGCCGAGCGCGACCGTCTGATCGAACTGGCCGCGGCGCTCGAGGACCGCTTTGTCGTCCTCGAGGGTGGCAAGGGCGAGGCGCAGACCGGCGTCGACGCTGCCCGCGCGGCCCGCGCCACGGTGCAGGCCGAGGCGCAGTCGTGGGAAGCGAGACGCAGCGCCGCCAACGAAGCGCTGACGCAGACGCGCCTGCGCCACGCCGACGCCGAACACCGCTTCCTGCGTCTCGAGGAGCGCTTGCGCGAGGACGCCGGCATCGAGGTGCGTCGGTGCCTGGGCGAGATCGAGGGCCTAGGCCTCGAAGATCAGTCGGCGCATCACGGTCCTATCGCGCCACTCGAGCTGTGCGAGCAGCTACAGGGGCCGCCGTTGCCGCCCGAGGTCGTGCAGGCCTGGCATGGCCTGCAGCGACTCTGGGAGCGGGACGCGTTCGACCAGGACGGCGCCCGCAAGGACGTCCAGCGACTGCAGAGCCAGAAGGAGCGCCTGGGCGCCGTCAACCTCGACGCCGTCAAGGAACTCGATCAGGAAGAGGGCCAGTTCTCGACGCTCGAAGTCGAGGTCGCCGACCTCAAGGAAGCGCGGCGCTCGTTGATGGAGACGCTGAAGAAGCTCGAGGCCGAGTCGAAGACGCTATTCGAGAGAACGTTCCACGAGGCCCGCAAGAACTTCCAGGAGATCTTCCGCAAGCTCTTCCAGGGCGGCAAGGCGGACATGTTCCTCTCGCACAACGTGGAGGACATGCTGGAGGCGGGCATCGAGATCGTCGCGCAGCCGCCGGGCAAGCAGTTGCAGTCGATCCGCCTGCTGTCGGGCGGCGAGCGCTCGCTGACTGCGGTTGCGATCCTGTTCGCGTTGTTCAAGGTGCGGCCGAGTCCGTTCTGCATCCTCGACGAGGTCGACGCCGCGCTCGACGAGACCAACGTCGAACGCTTCCTGCGCGTGCTGCGCGACTTCACCTCGCAGACGCAGTTCTGCATCGTGACGCACCACAAGCGCACGATGGCCGAGTGCCAGGTGCTCTACGGCATCACGATGCAGCGGCGCGGCGTCAGCTCGCGCATCGCCGTGTCGCTGCAGGAGGTCGACAGCATCCAGCAGCCTGAATCGCCCAGGGAGAAGTCGGACGTCGCGTTCAAGCGCCGCATCGCCGGCGAGGAAGCGGTCGGCTTCGCCTGACCGTTCATTGGACTGTTCGCCTGATGGTCGGCCGACGTGGGCATCGCGCTGTCAGCGACGCGACGCCAGCAGCACGTGCTCACCCGGCAGTTCCTGTCCGGTCGCTGCGAGCACGACCTCGTAGGCCCATTCCTCGCGCTGCGGATCGCGCCAGAAGCGCTCGGGAACGCGCACGGTCGTGGGGGAGACGCTGATGATGCGCGTCTCGCCGAGCGGCGACGCGTCTGGCCGTTGCAGTTCGAGCGCGCGCGCCTGCTCGATCTGGCCGCGCGCGGTCGCTGTCACGTAGGCGAGCACGCGGCGCGGCGTCGCGTCGACGACCGTCGCCACCTCGGTGCCGACGGGGAGCCACTCGCCGGCCGAGGCGCCGATCGCGGCGACGTGGCCGCGCATGGGCGCCCGCAGGTCAAGGGCCTGTGCGTCGAGCGCGATGCGCTCAAGCTCTGCTTCCTGTTCCTTGAGCCGCCAGCGCAGCGGCGCCAGCGCCGTGTCGACGGGCAGCGTCGCAGCCTTGCCCGGCATGAACTCCTCGAGTCGCTTCGTCGTGGTCGCGACGACGGCGCGCTGGCGATCATAGAGGCCCTCCAGTTCCTCGATGCGCTTGGTCAGCGCGTCGCGGTCGGTGCGCATGGCCACCAGCTGCGGCTGGCCGATCATTCCCTGCTCCACCAGCCCGGTCAGGCGCTCGGTCTCGATCGCCGCGCCCTGCATGCGCACGCGCGCTTCCTCCAGGTCGGTGCGCGTAGAGAGCGCGGCCAGCTGCGCCTGCTCGACGGCGCTGACGAGTCGTCGGTACTCGGTCGATGCCTCGAGCTGGATCGCCGTGGTGTCGGCGCGCGAGGCGCGCTCGACCTCGGCCTCGGCGTGGGCCATGTCGGCGCGCAGGCGCTCGAGCTCGAATTGGGCCTTCGCGAGGCGCAGGCGCACGTCGCGGTCGTCGAAGCGCGCGACCACGGCGTTGGCCTCGACGAGTTGGTGCAATTGCACGGCGATGGTGATGACGCGGCCACTGACCGGCGCCAGCACAGCGCTGGCCTGCGCGTCGACGAGCGCAGGCGAGCGATTTGCGGACGGCGCCGCCTGCGACAGCGGCACGAGCGCGGCGGCGGTCGCGAGCCAGACGGCCAGCGGGATCACAGCGCGGACGGACGAGCGGGCGGCGGCGAGCGGCGACTGCTTCTGGAGGATGGGCTGCGGGGCGCTCACGTCATGTCTCCGTGTGGTCGTCCTGCAGGAAGAGGTTCACGTCCTGCGCGCCCGGGATCGTGCACAGGTCGGCGACCAGCGCCTGGTGGCAGCCGGGGTCGCGCAGGTGCAGTTGGTAGGCGAAGTCCATGGCGCCATCGCGCCGGGACTCGCGCAGGCTGACGAGGGCGAAGCGCCGGCAGTAGTGTTGCAGCACCTGCCGCAACTGCGCGTCCTGTTCGCCCTGTGCCGGCATGCTGAACTGCAGCACGCTGTCGTGGTCGACGCGCTTGCCGAAGCCGATGGCGGCGAGGTAGGCGGCGGCGAGCAGCACGAAACCGGTGCCGGCGATCGCGAGCGCGGTGTTCTGCACGCCGACGGTGATGCCGACGGCGACCGAGAGGAACAAGAAGATCGTGTCGCGGCTGTCCTTGATCGGCGTGCGGAATCGGATCAGCGCCAGCGCGCCGAACAGCCCGAACGCGCGCGCGAGGCTGTCGCCGATCGCCATCATCACGATGGTGACGATCAGCGGCAGCAGGATCAGTGATTGGACGAACGAACGCGAGTAGCTCGTGCCTTGGTGCGTGCGGCTGTAGATCCAGGCGATCGGCGTCGCCAGCACGAACGCCAACAGCAGGTGGTAGAGCAGCGACGGTAGCGCCGGCATCGCGGCGGACAGGTCGGCGAGGGCGTCGGAGAGGGGCGGCATTGGGCGGCCGGTCAGCTTACCTGCGCACGCCCGCCGGCGAGAGAATTGAGTGAGTGGCAGTACTTGGAGCACGACACGCGCCGCAGATCGTTGGCGGCGATGACGCGGTGCATCCACACCGGCATACGGTCGGTGAACTTCAGCTCCAGGATCGCTCCGGGCAGCGGCACGGCGCGGAAGCCGGGGCCGTCGAAGACGACCTCGGGGCGGTCGGTCGGCATGCAGCACAGTCGCCGGTCGACGGTCACGCGCACTTCCGGGTCGTCGAGGCCGACGTACGCCTCCCGTTCGTAGCGCACGACAGCCGTGGGGACGGCGCGGCGCAGCAGCAGCAGCCGTTGGAACTCGCCGAGCGAGGCGCGCTTCTGCGGCGACGCGCCGGGCACATCGATTGGCGCGCCGGCGAGCGCGTCGGCGAGGAACCCGCGGGGCAGCGGGCAGCGCAGCTTCTGCACGACCTTGTCTTGGCGGCGCTTGACCTCGAGGAACAGCGGCGCGTTGGGGTGATCAGCGTAGGCCCGGACGCGCAGCTTGAAGCGCTGGCAGACGCCGTCGACCGTCTCGGCGTACAGCGAATGCCGGACGTCGTCGAGGTACAGGCTCACGACCGGGTAGCTGTGCGTCGGTGACGCGGCGGCGTTCGGATCGGGCGCGACGAACGGCTGCACGGCCCGAAGGACGCGCTCTGCCGTCGCCTCGTGCACGACGAACTTGCACTCGTGACGGTTGCGGTAGCTCACGGAGCGGGCGTCGTCATCGGCTGACGGCTCACGGACAGAGGGTCGCTTCGATCGCGTGCGAGCTGTCCCAGCCGCCGGCGTTGAGGCCGAAGGTCTGCGCGTACAGCTTGAGGCCGGCGAACGCCGGATTTGGCGGCAGCGCGAATGACCAGCTGCCGACGCCGGTGGCGCCGAACAGCATCGTGCTCGGCAACTGCGTGCTGGCCGGATCGAGCATCAGCACCTCGTCGCCGATGCCGATCGGCGCCAGGTCGAACGCGCCGGGCGCGAGCGCCAGCGCACCGATGCCGACGCCGTTGGCCGGCGCGGCGCTGATCTGGTAGGTGATCGTTGTGCCGACCTGCAGCGTGCCGGCCGCCGCCATGGCGATGCCGTGCGTCAGGCGGCCGGTCGAGCCGTAGGTGCGCTGGCCGCAGGCCGCGAGTTCGTTGCGGGCGAGGTAGGTCGGGTTCGGGAACGTCACCCAAGCGCCGACGCCGTCGACGAGCCGGCCGGTCGACACGTCGGCCGTCTGCGGGCCGAAGTCGTAGGCCTCGTGGATCGCGAGCCCCGTGCTGTCGTAGAGCGCGATGCTCTCGTCGCCGATCGTCGACAGCTTGAAGTTGGCGTGCAGGGGGCCCTGCGTGCCGTCCTCATCGCACCAGACGCGCAGCACGCCGTTGGGCGGGATCGTCGTGCCGGCGGGGAACTGGAACTTCAGCACGACGCGGCTGTCCGAAAGCCATTTGCCGCTGATGTCGACCGTCTGGTTGCTGGTGTTGTAGAGCTCGACCCAGTCCTCGCGCTGGCCGAGCTCGTCGACCGGTCCGGTGAGGTTCTGCGCCACGAACTCGTTGATGGCGACCGGCGAAGCGACGACCGGCCAGGCGATCTGGACCTTCGGGCAGTAGCGCTCGCACTCGGCCGTGTACGGCAGGTAGCGTGCGCCGCCGCCGGCAGCGACGCCCTCAGCGTAGTAGTCGACCAGCGCGCCGGGCTGCTGGCCCGCAATCTGCACGCCCCAGATGCCGTCGCCGGCGGCGCCATCGCCGTGCAGGCCGTCGTCGAACATCGGCGCCTTCTGGAACTCGCCGACGCGGCGCCACCACAGGTTGACCGACGCAGCGCCGGTCGCCTGCACGGTGAACTGGATCGGCTGCGTCGGCGTCGGCAGCGTCGGCGTGTGCGCCAGGTTGGCGAGCGTCGGCCGCGGCACGTTGATGTACGCGTCGGCGGCCATGAAGTTGTAGCGCGTCTGCACGAACGGCACGAGGCCGAGCCGGCCGACGCCGCTCGCCGTCACCGTGCTCGTCAGGTTCGTCGTGAACATCGCCGTCGTGTAGATCTTCTTCGTGTCGGCGGTGACGTGCGGCGCCAGCATCGCGTGCCACTGCTGGATCTTCGGCGTCAGGTGCGTCGGGTTCAGCGTGTTGTCGATGATCGCGCGCTGGTGCGCCTTGTAGCGCTGCAGCCAGTCGGGGAACTGCAGCGTCTTGGTGAAGCCGGGGCGGTAGATGTTGGTCGTCTGCGTGTTGGTGGCCAGCATCATCGTGCCGGCCATCGACTCGTTGAGGTCGAACGGCAGCGTGGTGCCGTCGCCGTGTACGTCGTCGATGTAGAGGTAGTGGTCCTTGCCGCTCGACAGGTAGCTGTCGGAGTTCTGCATCGCGACCATGACCGCGGCGTAGCGGTAGAACGCGTCGACGCTGAACTTGTCGGTCAGCGTCGACTGCGGCGTCGTCGGAGTCATCGCTCCGAGCGTCGTGCACATGGTCATCAGGTCGACGCCGTCGCCCTGCTTGGCCTGATAGGCGGCGAGATAACTAGCGGCGATGTTCGGGCTGAGGACCATGTACGCGCAGCGGCCGTTAGAGAACGTGCCCGAGGTCGGGAAGCAGCGGTAGCGGTTGCCGTCGTTGCTGCGGAACCACTGCTTGAACATGTCCTTGTTGGGCTGCTCGACGTTGATGTAGACGCCCCAGTAAGCGCCGTTGAGGAACAGGCGGATCCAGTTGGCGCGCGGCGCGACGCCGTGGCGGCGCATCGTGTAGTACGTCAGCGGCTCGCGCAGGAAGGTCGGGTCGTGGAAGCCGTTGTTGAAGTTGAAGTGCGAGATGCCGTAGAGGTCCTGGCCGAGGGTGAAGGCGTCGAGCTCGACGTTGAAGCTCTTCTTCTCCCAGCCCTGGTTGGGCGCGACCGGCAGTTGCGTGTAGCTGGTGTTGCCGCGGAAGCGCACCCCGACGTTCTGCACGGTCACGCCTGACCACTGCAGCGTCGCCGGGATGTTGATCTCCGGCTGGTAGTTGGCGGTCAGCTGGCTCCACCAATTGCTTTGCGCGAAGGTCAGGTGCACGTCGCGCACCGTGTCCATGTCGTAGAGGTCGGGAATCTGGGCGCTCAGCGCACTGGCAGTAGCGAGGATGGTGGCGAGGAGGTGGCGCATGGGGGTGTGGGGTAGGGTCCGCGATGCCTTTGGCCGTGGTCGGGTCGGCTGACAGCGCACTACGGGATCATGGTCATGGGAACGAGCTCCGTCGCGCAATCCCCACCCGTACATTTAACTTTCCTGCCGGCGGTCGGCGGCGCTGCGTGCGGTCGGTGCCATTGAGGCTTCCCTGCAGCGACCCGTCCCGGCATCCTGACGCCATGGCGGCGGCGATGCGCGTGGGCCTGCTGGTGCTGTTCTTCGGCGCGTGCGCCGGACTGCGGCCGTCGACGCCCGACCAGTTGCCGGCCGTGGCCTTCGACGTCGTGCCGTTCATCGAACGGCAGCTGCGCGAACAGGGCATCCCCGGCGCCGCGGTCGCCGTCGTCGATGTGCGCGGCGGCGCGACGCGCAGCTGGCAGCAGGGCATCGGTCGCCTGCGGTTGGACGGTCCGCCGATGCCACACGACGCGGTCTTCCGCGTTGCCTCGGTCAGCAAACTATTCACCGCCGTCGCCGCCATGCGGCTGGTCGAGCGCGGCGAACTCGACCTCGACCGGCCGGTGCGCGACTACGTGCCGGAGTTCGTGCCGACCAACCCACACGGCGGCGAGGTCACCGTCCGCCAACTGCTGCAGCACCAGGGCGGCGTGGTGCGCGAGTCGCCGGTCGGCCACTACTTTGATCCGAGCGAGCCGACGCTGGCGGCGACCGTTGCCAGCCTGCGCGACACCGCGCTGGTGCACGCCCCGGGCACGGCGTTCAAGTACAGTAATCCCGGCGTCGGCCTCGTCGGGGAGGTGATCGCGCGCGTCCGGCGTCAGCCGTTCGAAGTCGCCGCGCGCGAACTTGTGCTGCAGCCGCTCGGCCTTGCCGACAGCGATTTCGCCGCTGCGCCG
>Ga0194112_10002525_pt1 | contig 26133 bp, 27 predicted proteins | sample TA2MahC400mmetaG_FD_146191 | JGI IMG/M metagenome (GOLD analysis project Ga0194112, IMG submission 146191) | Freshwater microbial communities from Lake Tanganyika, Tanzania - TA2015016 Mahale Deep Cast 400m | ecosystem: Environmental > Aquatic > Freshwater > Lake | place: Tanzania: Lake... | reverse complement strand
CGTAGAGCCCCCGAAGCGGGGCGATTCAATGGGCGTGAAACGCCCCCTTCGGGGGCTTGGATGGGGGGGACGCGCGATCCCAGGGCTCCCTTCGGTCGCCCTGGGCTACGGCTGGGTCGCCCGCGTCCGCGGGCTACAAGGCCCCGAGATGTGGGCAAAGATCAGGGCGAAGCCCTGGGACGAGGAGGGGCCAGGTACAGCCCTGTAAGGGCGCACTAGCCACCGTAGGAGGGATGTGGCGCCCGGACCACATAGTACGCCCCTTCAGGGCTAGTCCACCCACCGCCTTCTCCCAGGGCTTCGCCCTGGGCTGTTATAGTACGCCCCTGTTGGGGCTCCGGAGCGGTCCGCCGCAGCCAAGTGCCATACCCGGCTCCACCGACGTACTTGCCCAATCGCCGACCCATCGGCTATACTGCTTCGGGCGCAGCGCCCTTCGGGAGCCTGGCAAGTGGGTTCTCTGCCCTTCATCATCTTCTGGCTACTGCTGTTCCTATGCCGACGCGAGCTCGGCCTAGGCGGCATCGTGGTGTGCATCGCAGTCTGGGCCGGGCTGCTCGCCGCCTGCGTCTACTCCACCCTGCCCCCGCACGTATTCCAGACGGGGCAGGTCGTCCTCGATATTCTCTTGATCCTCTGCCTCTTCGGCCGGGACATCCGCATTCGTGGGTGAGGGACGCTCAGGGGGACTCCCAATGTTCGATCCGAGTGAGGCGAAGCGGGGGATCGCACTGGCGCTCTCCGGCGGTGGGTATCGGGCCACGCTGTTCCACCTCGGAAGCCTCTGGCGGCTCAACGAGCTCGGCTATCTCCCGAAGCTCAAGGTCATCACCAGCGTGTCGGGCGGCTCCATCACCTCAGGCGTCCTGGCACGCCGCTGGCGCGACCTCTGCTTTGACAAGGACGGCGTGGCGGCGAACTTCCGCGAGCAGGTGGCCGACCCGCTCCAGCGCTTCTGCGCTCGCGGGATTGACATCGTAGCGGGACTCGCCGGCCTGCTCCCAGGGGTGAACGGCTCGGACGTCGTGTCCTGGCACTACGCGCGGCACCTCTTCGGCCGCACGACCCTCCAGGACCTCCCGTCGAAGAAGGCGCCGCGCTTCGTCTTCTACGCCGCCAGCCTCCAGACCGGCGCAGGCGTGCGCATGTCGAGGGACTACGTGGCCGACTACAGGGTGGGCTGGCAGTTGCCTCGGCCGGAGATCCGCCTCGCCGACGCCGTGGCCGCCTCCAGCGCCTTCCCGCCCGTCTTCTCCCCAATGATCATCCCCACCGACCCCGACAAGTGGGAGAAGTGGAATAACCCCAAGAGACAGAGCACCCTGGACGACCCCCGCTACCGCTCCCGCCTCATCCTCACCGACGGCGGCGTCTACGACAACCTCGGCCTTGAGACCATCTGGAAGAAGTACGACACGGTGCTCGTGAGCGATGCGAGCGCGCCCCTGAAGGCCGATCCAACGCCCTCCTCGCTCTGGGCCTGGCTCGCCGCGCGAGTCCTCGGCATCCTCTCCTACCAGACCCGCGCCCTGCGCGTCCGCCGCCTCGTCGCCGATTACCAGAACAAGGTCCGCAAGGGCACCTACTGGGGCATCACCACGAATATCGCCAAGTACGAGCTCGACGACGCGATGACCAAGTGCACTGAACTGACGCGCTCATTGGCAGAGGTCCGGACCCGCCTCAACCGCTTCGACGCAATTGAGCAGGGGCACCTCATCAACTGGGGCTACGCCCTAGCCGACGCCGCCATGCGCCGCCACGTCCTCCACGGCGGCTCCCCCGGCCGCTGGCCCGACCCTGACCATCCCCTCGATTGACTTCCACCGGGGCGGTGCCACGCTCCACACCGTCGCTGACCGCCAAGAAGCGGCGGGGTCATTGGGCTTCCTGGTCCTTGCGCCAGACGCGGCCGTCCTTGGCCTCGTAATCGCTCGTGGCGCCGCAGTTGATGAGGAGCGCGGCGCCGCGGGCCTTGCCCTTGACCTTCGCCTGCACCTCGATGCCGTTGATCTCCGCGTTCTGCGCCTTCGGGGTGAACTCGATGGTCAGCTCGCCATCCTTCACCTCAGCCTCGAACTCCTTGACGACCGCGGCGAAGCTCCGATTGCCCGCCTCCTTGAACACGTCGAAGTCGGGGAGAACAGTCTTGCCCTCGATGGCGACCGAGAACACCCGCTGCCCGGCCTCCTTGATCCCCTCATAGGTCTCGGCGAAGTGCAGCTTCACGGCGTAGGTGCCGTTGCTCACGGGGATGCGGTAGGCGGTCATGCTGTAGTGTTCGTTCAGGTAGATCGCCTTGTCCTGGGTGTTCTTCACCTCAGCGTCGGCGCGCGTGACCACCTTTCCGCCCACGTAGCCCCAGCGGGCCGCCTTAGCCGCAGGCACCTGGGACTGCCCGCCCACTGCGGGTCCCGGCTTCGCCGGCACCCTTCGCGTGCAGGCCGCCAGGGCCACCAGCACCAAGCACATCCCCACCCGCCGCACCACAGTCCTCATCTCAGTCTCCTCTCGCCAGGGGTAGCTCCTCGACAGCAGTATAGCTTCGGGCCGGAGAAATGCAATCACCAGAGGGACAAGGCGGACATTCAGCTTCTCTGCCCCATGCCCTAGGGCAGAAACAGAAAGCCCCCTTTCCTGCGGCTCACTTCCTGCCTTCCTGCATTCCTCATAGTCACTCTTCTCCTGCCTTCCCGCCTTCCAGCCGCCACCCCTTCTCATCAGCGGCCAGGGCCGTGTGCCCCTTGTAGCGCTCGTAGACCTTGTGCATCTCCTCGATGCTGTCGAAGAAGCCGACAATGTGCGCGGCGCTGAACGATTCGCCCGCCTTCGTCGGCCTGCCGTGAATCTCCTCGATCATCACGATGATGCCGCCGGGGCGCTGGCTGCACCAGGCCTCGTAGACCACGCTCGGCTCCAGCGTCAGCCCCGCCAGCCACGGGCCGTCCTTCCCCGTCGCCTTGTCCCGCAGGTGATACGCGCGGATGAAATGCTCGGGCGTCTTGTTCAGGTCGCGGCGATAGCCGAACTTCCTATCAGGCGGGAAGGGGGTGAAGAACTCGCTGGCTGGAATCCGCACCCCGTTCGGGCCGCCGAGGTAGCTCAGGTACATCTCGCTGAACGTGTCGCCCTTTTCGTGTCGGACGCAGCCCGGCACGTCGCCGCGCAGGAACATCTCGGGCGAATCGTTCACGCTCTCGACCTTGTCCATCAGCACGAAGAACCGCTCGCCCTTTGGGAACACGATGCGTTGCGTCCAGCGCGACCCCGCCTTGCGGCCTGGGGCGGCGTACTCGTAGCGATACGCCGTCGTCACCGCCACGAAGTCTTTGCCGCGAATCACCTCGGGCTGGACGGGCTTCATCCTGTGGCAAAGCTGCGGCCCCTCGACCATTCGCTTCCGGTGGCTGCTCCCATGCGCCATCAGCGCATAGTTGCGCTTGACGGGGTCCGTCTCATTCGTGAACCAGGTATAGCGTCCCACCCCGTGTCCGTCAGGGGCAATCACCTTCTCGCTCCACGCCTCATCGCTGCCGGCCTCCATCAGCCAATCAATCACCATCAGCCCATCGCCGACTTCGCGGAAGCCCGTCACCTTATCCAGAAACGACCCCTTCTCGATCCCCGTCATCCAGTGCTTCGGATTCCTCTTCGGGATCACCGCCTCCAGCCTGTCCGTTTCGATCCTGATCGCCCTCTCATCCTCGACCACCTTCACCCATTCAGCCTCCTGTGCCACGACCGTCCCTGCGATCGCCATCGCCATCAGCATCCCCAATGTCAACGGGGGAAAGAGCGCCATGCCAAGCCTCCTGAGCGAGGCCTCCCGCTCGCCCAACATGCCAACTTCCGACCACGGGATCAAGCGCCTCCCGGGTCCCATCCGTACGCAAGGTAAGGCGTGCATGCCTGCACGCGGAATCTCCTGGCCCGGATTCTGGTCCGAATTCCCTTGCCCCCATCGCCTTGTCAGGTTCTTGTCGTCTGGCCGGACACCCTGTGCTCGGCCACCGGCGCGTCGAGCCAGCCTTCATGCCCGCCGTGTACTCACGTAAGATGCCTCCTCAAGTCGCGTGGTTGCATTAGCCTTCGCCGATGGCTTCGACGAATCTCACTGCGTCCCGCGTGATCCCATAGAACGGTATCCCATTTGATCCATACCGCAACCGCAACAGCCCCATCTCGACGAGAGCGTTTAGGTCGTCGTCAAGGAAGCAGGGCTCTGTGTACTGGATTTTCCCGCCAGAGATGAGACAGAGGAAACGCCCGCTGCTTGACCTGAGCACGTCAAACTCGCTGGAACCTGACCGGGCAAACTGCCTCAAGATGCTGATCGCCTGCTCCGAAAGCCCCGCATTGGGCTTCAGGAAGCGCGTCAGGCCCTCCAGCCCCTCTATCCTCGTCGCCAAGCCGGCTAGAACGTCATCGAGGCTCTTAAGGCGAGCGAGAAGCACGTCGGCGTTCTGCCTGAGCATTGCGTCAAGGTGGGACACCAAGCCACTCGTTCCTTCTATCAACTGCTTGAGTTCCTGGTGTCGGTGTTCGGCGAGCCACTCTAGGAAGTCTCGGCTGCTCAAGTCCTGCTGAGCGCGCCTCTCTTGCTTGAAGTTGCACAGGAGGCCCACAATGGTGGCAAAGGCTGTTGCCAGCGTCAGTGGTTCCAAGGTCTGCTCCATTTCCCGCTACCGTTGGTATGAGACGCACACTTGAGTTGAAAGATCCCCACTTGTGAGGGACGTATGGGGCTAGAAGTCCTTCCTCGCCTTCTTTGCCACTTCTTCCTCGTCTCGTTTCCTCTCCTCAGCAAGAGGTCTGTAGAATAGGGTCAGGTTACCTTCTCTTGCCAACTCGTTGTAATCGAGGGTCATCATGACGTCCTTCACACCAGGGAATGGCGCCCCCCAGAGCCACCTTTCCATGAATCTGTTCGGCCTGGCCCCTTCCCCATAGGTAGCGAAGACAGCTCGCTTCAGCGCGAGAAAGTCGACCAGACCCGCGCACTGGATCCGGAGGTAATGGAACCGATCCTTGTAGAAGCCGTACGTGATCCTGGTGAGCCGTGCTTCTCCTATGGCAAGTTTGTCGTCTGCACGCCGGTAGTACAAGGTGCGGCCCACGCGGTCGTCGCCCAGGGGATCCATTCCCTGAATCTCCTTGATGTTGGTTGCCCAAGCGATTCCGCGAAAGCCCTCCCATATGCCAAGCTCCCTTGCTGGTGGTTTCTGGCCGGGCTCAGGAGTCTTTGCTGGCCGATCGTCGGGCGCCTTCTCGGTTGCGGCAGGAGCAACAAGCTTCAGATGCCTCTTGTTGATCCATCCTGTTATCTTTTGGCCTTCCTTGTCTACGGCCACCTTGACCCAGGCGTCCTGGACCGCTACTGCCTTCAGCTCGGCCCCAGCTTCAAGGGTGGCCAGTGTCTTCTCACCGACCTTCACGGGCGCAGGCCCCATGGTCATAACCGTATCGCCCACACGGAAGGGGGTCTCGGGTGGCTCTGTCTTGGGATCACCTTTGGGTTCCCCAGCCAGTCCAAAGGCCGTAAGAGAAAGGAGCACCAGTCCCACCCTGTTGAACGGCCGGGGGCGCCCTCCACGTCTTCCGTCACCGCGCTTGAGGAAAGTCGCCATTGCCCTACCCTTTCGCGCTACGGTTAGTGTGACAGGCACACTTCACAACAGTTCGGTTCTCAGAGCCTGAGTTTGCGTCTCGCCTCGGCGAGCGGGACGGTGGGCGCGTCGGCCTCCTCGGCCTTGGCGGCGCGGAGGGCCTGGAGGTCCTCGTAGGCTTCGCATGAGTCTTCCGGCGCCTGGCGTATCCGCCGTGCGTCGTCGCGCGGCACCCGCCGGAGGTCTTTCATCGCGCGCGGCTTGAGGTGCACTCTGTACCGCATCAAATTAGAATAGCATCATGGAGTCGGTTCGTCAACCCGGGTCAGGGGGTGCCTGATCCGGCCGTGGACTTGGGGCGGTAGTCGCGGCGGTCGAGGCAGGCGTCGTAGGTGGTACGCTCGATCCGAATCCAGTCGGTCTTCTCGATCCCGCGACGGCTGAACAAAAAATAACCCCGTCCAGCGCCTTCCGGGTGTCCAGACGGGGAGCAAGTGGTGTTAGAATGATAACCCCGCCCAGGGCCTTTCGGCAAGCCAGACGGGGAGCAAGTGGTGCTAGCACGATAACCCCGCCCGGGCCTTTCGGCGTGTCGAGCGGGGAGCAACTTCTACAAGAATTATAGCGCGACGCAGCCGAAAGTCAAACGTTTTCGCGAATGCGCTCGGCGGCGTCACTTGTCTGCCCCACGCAGCCATTTGAGCTCGGCTTCGGCCCAGGGGGGCATTGGGCCGGGCGCGCGGCCGAGGAGGGCGAGGGTGACGGGGTGGGAGGGGTCGTGGTCGAGGAGGGCGTGGCCCACGAGCTTGGCCTCCATCGCCTGGCCTGTGGCGGCCAGGGCGACCATGAGCATGTGCTTCGCACGGGTGCTCTGGGGGTAGGCTTCGGCGGCACGGCGGGCGAGGGACAAGGCTTCCTTTGCGCTGTCGTGGAGGGTGAGGCGGGCGAGGTAGAGGGCGGCGGCGGGGCAGGGAACCGGACACTTGAGGGCGGCGCGGTAGTGCTCGATGGCTTCGGGGCGCTTGCCCTGGCGCTCGAGGGCAAGGCCGAGGTAGAAGTGGGCAAGGGCAACATGAGAAGGGACGCGGGGCAGAGACGCCCCGCCCACAACAGGTTCGCGGGGCAGAGACGCCCCGCCTACAGAGGGCTCGCGGGGCAGAGACGCCCCGCCCACAACAGGTTCGCGGGGCAGGGACGCCCCGCCTACAGTGCCATTCCCAGTTCCCGTCACAGAGAGGGCCTTGGTGAGGAGGTCAACAGCGGAGGCGAGGTCGGCTTCGCGGCGCTTGGCGGCGTCGGAGTCCGCCTCGGGGCCGGGCTTCTGATACGCATAGCCGACGCGGACCTGTTCGTCCTTGAGGTGGCAGCGGGCGAGGTCAATCATGAGCTTGGCGGAGCCGGGCTCCTGCTTGAGGGCTTCGGCGAAGCGGCGGAGCGCGCCGTCGAGGAAGTGGCCGCGGCGGCGCCAGAGGGTGGAGTAATCCTCATCGTAGTAGGCGGCGTTCAGGCCCCGCTGCCAGCGGGGCTTCTCGGGCATCTTCCACTGTTCCTGGGGCACCTCGTCGGCGCGAAGCTCGTAGGCGGCGAGGCGCGCGCCGTCGGGGCCGACGACCTCAAGTTCCATGTCGCCTTCCCGCACCGGTACCTCGCGCCGCCAGGGCTTGGCGGGATCGAGATCAAATGTCTCGCGGAGAATGCTGTCGCGCCCGTGCCGCAGGCTTACGACGCAGCCGGGGATGTGGCGGGTCCCGCAGACGCCTGCCAGGACCTTGCCATCGGGTTGCCGGGCGAGGTTGAGGGCGGCGTGCTCGTTGGCGAAGACGTAGCCGCCAATGCCCCAGACCTGATACCAGGAATCGGCCGCCCGATACGCGCTCAGCTCGGGCTGGTGGCCGGGGTCCTCCATCACCGCCGAGGTGGCGGTCCATATCTCGAAGTGCTGGTAGTAGCGCTCGGGCGAGACGGGGAGGGTCTGCGTCCAGAGCTTCGCGGCGGGGAGGGTCGCGGGGTCGAAGATGCGGACGGCGCCGCGGTCGGTCTTGTGCTCGTAGCAGCCGTGGAAGCGTTCGCGGGGCATGAAGCCGAACTCGCTGAGGTCGCCGCGGCCGGGCAGGAGGTTCCGCTGCCAGGAGAGGTCAACGCCGTTGCGGACGGGCCAGGGCTGGAGGTCGGTGCGGCCGGCGTTGTGGCCGTGCTGGGCGACCCAGGGCGTGGGGAGGATGAACTGCGTGTCCATCGTCTTCGGGTGCATCGTGTCAATCCAGGCGGCGAGGCCCCAGCCGTAAGGATTGAGGTTCTCGAAATCGTACTCGAGGTCCACGCGGGCGACGCCCGGCCGCAGGAGGACTCGGAAGACGGCCCGCTGCATGGTGGGGGTGGAGGTGTGGCTCATCACCACGCCGGCCGTGCCATCGGGGCGCTCCACCTTCGCCCACTGCCAGGCGTCGTTGTAGGTGTTGCCGTGGTGGAAGTAGGGGAAGTTGACCTCCACGCCGCCGAGGTTCCAGGGGTGCCCGCCCTCAAAGTCGTCGGGGTGCGTCTCGAGGTAGGGATTGACGAAGAAGAGCTGGGACTTGGAAGCCTTGTTGTAGACCTCATAGAGCCGCCCGCCGATGCTGGGCAGCACGGTGCAGCGGAGGTACTCGTTCTCGATGGTCACGGCGGGATATGCGACGTGCTTGAACTCATCGAGTCGTTCCTGCGGCGCCTTGCCCTTGAGCGTGAACGGCCCGGTGAGGATACGGCGGCTCCTCTCGGCTAGCCGCACCGCCTCCACCGCGCGGCAGGGAGTGCATGCTGCAAGCAACACGCTGAGGGGCATCACCATCTTCATCCCAGTTTCCTCCATTTCGTCCCCCGCCAGCCGATTATGGTCTATGACCGCCCCGCGGTCAAGCCGCGAACGACCACGGGGGAACGAGCTTCCCTCGCCGTGAGACAAGGCAATGCTCGACTTGCAGGCGCCGAAGCAAGGGGGTATAATTCGGGGTGAGGCGGAAGCGCGAGGAGGCGCTGAGTCAAGCAAGGTGCCTGCGCAGCAGCACAAAGGAACCCGGCGATGTGGCACGTGGAGGATGGGTTCTTTGGGGCAGCACTGGGAGCGGGCCTTGGCGTGATGGCCCCGACGAGCCCCGTCGGCGGCTTCCTCTTATTGCTCGCGCTGCTTTCTGGCGTGGTCCTGATCCTCAATCGAGTGGGCGCGACCACAGACCGTTGGCGACAAGGATGCCGAGCCGGTGCGGCCATCGTCCTCTGTGCAGCGGGGTGGCTTGCCCTCTGCCTCATCGGCGCTTCCAAGCCAGAGCACGGACTCCTGTTCACCGCCCCGGCCATTGCGTGGGTGGCCGTGAAGTTCGAGTGCCTGTATGTGAAGGGGGGCTAAGCGATGCAGGTTCTTGGCTACGCCCTATTGGCTCTGGCGGCCCTTGCCGCCCACTTCTGTGCTCTCAAGCCAGAAGTGATCGAGCGATGGCTGCTTCGGCTCTTCCGCCGCTCAAGGCCCGCGATGCCTGAAGAGGTCTATATCCCCTACTTTGAGGTCATTGAGGGCGCATGAGCCGACAGGAGTTCCCCTACGACGCCACGTATGATCCCCCAGCCCCTGTTGTCGAGATCGAGGTCAAAGGGCAGGGAGACGCCCGTCGCTGCAAAGCGCTAGTAGACCCAAGCGCGAGCGTGTCGTGCATTCCAGAGACGCTCCTGGAGGCTATCCAAGCACCCGAAGGGCCCGAGATTAGGATTTCCTCGCTGCTGGGAGAGACGAAGAGCATTCGTAGGCGCCTGGTCATAGTCCGTCTGGGAGGCAAGCAAGTGCTACTTTATATTTTGCCTCTCAGCGGGAAGAACATAGCTTTGCTCGGGCGGGACTTTCTCAACGACTGCGTGGTCGTTTTGGATGGCAAGGCGCAGAAGGTTAGTGTCGAGGACTAGCGAGTTCAGACCAGTGCTTCGGGTAGAAGGCCGCCTCATTTGGCCAACGACGTGGCGATGTTGGGGCTGGCGGGGTTCACGTCGAGCTTCTTCGTCTTCGGGAGGATCATGATGCCCATCTCGGCAAGCAACTCCCTCTCCCTTTGGGAGAGGGCGGGGGTGAGGGGCCCGGGACAGGGAGCAAGGCCCGGCGTCGGCGGGCTGCGCCCGCTCCCGGAGCCCTCACCCTACCCTCTCCCAGAGGGAGAGGGGACAGGACGCATGGGTCGCGGCCCCTTGCGGGGCGGGCGGGGGCGCGCTAGAATGCAGCGGCGGAGTGCGACCCATTCACACAGAGGAGAGGCCGATGAGGAGACTGGTGCGTCTGCTGGCGTCGTTGGTGTGCCTGGCCGCTGTTGGCCGAGGGGCAGAGGACTGGGTGGAGCCGATGAGGGCCGCCCACGCCAAGTTCAAGGGCCAGGCGGGCACGGTCGCCCAGTTCGGCGACAGCATCACGATCACGATGGCCTTCTTCACGCCGCTGTCGATGGACCACAAGAATGTGCCGGCCGACCTGGCCGAGGCGCACGCCTGGCTCCGCAAGTACGTCCAGCCCCGCTGCTGGCGGGCGTGGAAGGGGCCGCAGTTCGGCAACGAGGGCCGCACGACGACCGAGTGGGGCCTCGCGGGCATCGAGGGCTGGCTCAAGAAGCTCAACCCGGAGGTCGCCCTTGTGATGTGGGGCACGAACGACACCTATCAAGGCCCCAGGCCGCCGAAGTACACGGACAACCTTCGGCTCATCATCCAGGCCTGCCTGGACAACGGCACGGTGCCCGTCCTCTACACGATTCCGCCCAAGGGCGACCAGGCGGGGAACGCGAAGAACACGCAGCTCGTCGAGACCTTCGTCGAGGCCGCTCGCAGCGTGGCCGCCGAGAAGAAGGTGCCGCTCGTTGACTTCTACAAGGAAATCATGTCCCGCCAGCCGACCGAGTTCCACAAGACCCTCCTCGGCGACGGCCTGCATCCGTCGTTCCCGCAGGCCTACCAGCAGGACTTCAGCGAGGAGGCGCTCAAGCAGAGCGGCTACACGCTGCGCAACTACCTCACGCTGAAGGCGCTCTGGGAGGTCCACCAGAAGGTGCTCTCCCAGGGCAAGCCGGTGAAGGCCGAGGCGGGCGAGCCGGCGCCCCCGAAGGGCGCCGCCTACAAGGGCCGCCCGGCGGTGCTGATCGCAAAGCCCGAGGCGGAGCCGGCCATTGACGGGAAGCTCGACGACGCCTGCTGGGCGAAGGCCGCAGCCGTCCCCTTCCGCCTCATGGACGGCTCGGCCGACAGGCCGAAGCGCGTCACCTCGGCCAAGCTCCTCGCAACGGACAAGACCCTCTTCGTCGCGATCGTCTGCGCCGAGACCGAGCAACTGCGTAGCCGCAAGCGCGACCGCGACGAGAACATCTGGGAGGACGATTCGGTGGAGCTCTTCATCAAGCCCGGCCCCGAGCCCACGCGGCAGTACCACCACCTGATCGTGAACCCCGAGGGCTCGTTCCTCGACGACCTGGGGGGCGACAACGGGGCGTGGCAGTCCGAGCTCAAGCTCGCCGCGGCAAAGGGCAAGGACGCCTGGGCGGTCGAGCTCGCCATCCCCCTCGCCGAGCTGACGAAGGGCGAGGACAAGGCGAAGCTCGCCGGCCCCTGGCGCCTCAACCTCACGAGGATGCGCCAATCGCGCGGCGACGACGCCCCCGCCGAAGAGAGCGCCCTCGCGCCCACCGAGGACCCCTCGAGCCACGTCCCCGCCATGTTCGCCTATGCCTGGGTCGAGGCCCTCGGGGGCAAGCTCCCGGCTGAATGAGGCTCTTGCCTGATCCGACCGATCCGTCGGATCCGTCGGATCGGTCCCATCTTCCAGGAGTGCGCAATGGGCGACAAGGCAATCCTCCTGGCGACGGTCGTCGGCGCCTGCGTGAGCGCGGCCGGCGCCGCCCGCGTGCTTCAGCAGGGCCTCGATGGCTACAGCGGCTGCAAGACCTTCTGGGGCAGGGAAGCTCCGAAGACGCCTGATTCGGGCATCCTGTGCCTCCGTGGCGCGCAACACTGCCTCTTCGTGCAGTTCGACCTCCCGAAGGAGCTAGCCGCGCGGAGGCCCGCCCGCGCCCGCCTCGCCCTCTTCCTGCCCAAGGCGGAGAAGCCGAACTTCTACACGGAGATCTTCTGCCACGAGATCACCTCCTCCTACGCGACGGTCGCCATTGACGAGAAGACCGACTACGACAACGGGCGGCGCCTGGGCGCAGTGGATTCGGTGGAGCTCTTCGCCCCGCCGCACCAGGGCTGGAACAACTTCCCCTGGCTCCCCCTTGGCATTCCCCAGGAAGGCAGGTGGATCGAGTTCAACATCACGCCCCTCATAGAGAAGTGGCTCAAGAGCCCTGCCGCCAATCATGGCGTCGTGCTCATCCCCACCGACCCCGCCGATGGCGGCCGGTCGAAGAGCACGTGGGAGATTGACATCCCTTCCGCAACCCACGAAAAGGCCGAGCTTCGCCCCAAGCTCATCCTCGAGTTCGCCCCGCTCGAACGCGACTGCCTGGTGGGCATGACTCACGGCCTGGCTCGCATCTGCGACCGCTCGACCCGCTTCGCCTATCGCGGCGGCTACGGGACGAGCCACAAGCTCTCGATGGCCGCCAACGAGTTCGAAGGCTTCCAGGTCGTCCTCTACCCGATGCTCGAGGACCTGAAGGACGTCCGCTTCACGTGGACCGACCTGAAGGGCGATGGCGGCAAGGCTATCCCCGCCTCAGATGTCGAGTGCTTCATCGAGGATTGGTATCGCTTGCGGCCCAACTGGAAGACGCGCGACGTGTTCTTCCGCGGCAAGCTATACGACATTGTGGACCCGTTGATCCCCTTCAAGCCAACCACAGTCAAGCGCCACGTCCACACGCCCTTCTACTTCCGCGTGCGTACCCGGCCCGACACCGCGGCAGGCACCTATCGCGGCACAATCAGCGTCCAGGCCGACAATGCGAAACCAACTGAGCTTGCCCTTGAAGTGAAGGTCTGGCCTTATGCCATCCCGGAGAAGTGGAACTTCCACACGATGGGCCAGTTCGTCTACGACAACGTCACGCGGTTCCACGGCAAGGACTTCAACGACGCGGTCCGCCGCCGCTACTACGATTTCCTCCTCGACCACCGCTTCGCCCCGACCGAGCAATACATCCCCATCCTCTCGCCTCGGGCGGATATGGAGCACTGCCTCAAGCGCGGGATGAACACCATCTACCTCAGCGGCAACTTCCGCGGCTCCGACCAGGAGATGACGGAGCTGAAGAAGCGTTACGAGGCGGTGATCAAGCTCGGCGCGCTCGACCACGCGCTCGTCTACATCGGCGACGAGACGGACAAGTGGGACACCATGCACCGCCTGGCGAACCTCGTGCACGCCCACCTGCCCGGCGCCCTGGTGATGATCGGCGGCAGCTTCCCGCGGCCCGAGCTGCTCAACTACATTGACATCTACGACCCCCAGACCGGCGGCGGGAGCAAGGTCTACAGCCTCGAAGAGGAGGGGCTGAAGCTCATCCGCGAAGCCCAGGAGCGCGGCGAGGAGTTCTACTGGTACGTCGCCGCAGGGCCGCATTACCCCCATCCCAACGTCCAGATGGAGTACCCGCCCGTCATCGGCCGCACCTACTTCTGGATGACCTGGAAGTACGGCGTCACGGGCTTCGAGTACTACTGCTACAACATCTGGGAGAAGAACTATCCGAAGGACCCGGCCGAGCGGTATCCCAACGGCAAGTGGCAGGCGGACGGCTGGAGCCGCGGCTGGCCGAGCAACGGCGACGGCATGCTCTTCTACCCCGGCCCCATCTCAGGGCTTCGCTTCGAGGCCATCCGCGACGGCATCGAGGACTGGGAGAGCCATATGGTGCTCCGCGATTGCGTCGAGGCCGTCCGCAATCGCAAGCACGCGGCGAAGCACAAGGACCTCATCGCCGAGGCCGAGAAGCTGCTAAAGGTGGACGACGACATCGTGGCCGGCTTCACGAAGTATTGCCTCGACCCCGACAAGCTCCTCGCCCGCCGCGAGGCGCTCGGCGACCTCATCGCCCGCTTCGCCGCCGTCCTACCCCTCACCGAGAAGTGGGACGCCGGCGCCTATTCACTCGCGAAGGCCGCCGAGGTCCGCATCGCCAGAGAGACCGCGCGCCGCCGCAGGATGCTCCGCGAGCGGCACATCAAGGCGTGCGAAGCCCTCAAGGCCGCCCCGCTCTCCGACGAGCAATGGGCCGCCCTCTGGCCCCAACGCACCCTCTTCAAGCAGGACTTCGAGTCCGCTGGCGATTGGGACGGCGAGATCATAGATGTGGGCGGGGCCTCCGCGCCCCGCGGGGCAGAGACGCCCCGCCCACAACGTGCGCTGGCGGGCGAAGCGAAGAACAAGTACCACGCCCGCTTCGCTCGCGTCGGCATCCGCACCGACCACGCCCGCGCCGCGACCACCACCTGGCTCAAGTTCCGCTACTTCGCCAACAAGCCCGGCCCCATCGAGGTCATGGCCTTCGACCTCACCCAGGGCGACAACTACGCCAGCCGCATCGCCACGCCCGAGGTCGGCAAGTGGGCCGAGGCCACGCTGAACATCACCCGCGACTTCCGCCGCAAGGACGGCTCCGCCGCCCGCCTGGCCCCCGGCGACGCCATAGACGACCTCTTCCTCGGCGCCGGCAAACCGGGAGACAGAGAGGTCCAGTTGATCGTGGACGACGTTGCGTTGCTTGGCCTTGACTAATGGCCGCTTTACCGGCCGGGGCTTTCGTGGTAGTATGAAGCTATGAGCACGGTTCATTCGCTGCGAATGGACAAGACCGCTTTCTCCGTCGGCAGGCTGACCGACGCCTCCGATGACAAGGAGTACTGGCTCTCCAAGAGTCCCCAGGAGCGCCTCGAGGCCGTGGAGATCATGCGGCAGATCGTCTATGGCTACGACCCGTCTACCGCCCGACTTCAAAGACTTCTTGAGATTGCTCAACGCCCACCGCGTTGAGTACCTCCTGATCGGCGGGCACGCCGTCGGATACCACGGCTACCCCCGCGCCACCGCCGATATGGATGTCTGGATCGCGGTCCGGCCCGACAACGCCCAGAAGGTGGTCCGGGCGCTCCAGGAGTTCGGCTTCGGCAGCCCAGAGCTCACGCCTGAGCTTTTCCTGAAGGAGGGCCAGATCATCCGCATGGGCGTTCCGCCCCTGCGGATAGAGATCGCAACGGCGATCTCAGGGGTGGCCTTCGACGACTGCTACGCGGAGAAGGTGGTGGACGTTCTGGACGGCGTGGGGGTGAACCTGATCAGCCTGAGGCACCTGCGCATCAACAAGCGCGCGAGCGGCCGGCACAAGGACTTGGAGGACCTTGAGAATCTCCCCGGGGAAGGGTGAGCCCGATTCCATGTGCCCGCCCGGCCCTCGGCGACGCCGCAGAGGAAATGACATGACTTGCCTCATCTGCAAGCACGGGGAGACGCACCCGGGAAAGGTCACAGTGACCCTCCAGCGCAGGAGATCGACCGTGATTATCAAGGGCGTTCCCGGCGACGTCTGCGAGAACTGCGGAGAGTACTATCTCTCAGACGCCGTGACCGAGAGGGTTCTCTCGGTTGCGGAGGAGGCCGTGGCCAAGGATGCCGAGGTCGAGATAGTCCGGTACTCCGCGCGGCCCTCTCGCCCTGAGCTGGCAACGGTAGAGAGATAGGCCCCGCTCCGCCGGCCCGAGGTCAGAGAGCGCCAAGCACCCTCGACCTCATCCTCGAGTTCCGCCGCAAGGGCGGCTCCGGCGCGAGGATGGCCGCCGGCGACGCCATTGACGACCTCTTCCTCGGCGCCGGCAAGCCGGGGGACAAGGAGTTCCAGCTTCTTGTGGATGATGTGCTGCTGCTCGGGCTTGACTAATGGAGCACTGCCATGGCATCTAAGCACCAGTTCACTGGCATGACCGGGGTCTACCTTGTCGCAGCGGAGCTGTCGCGGCGGGACCTTGTCGTATCCTCAACCTCCCGGAATGCGCAGGCCGCCGATCTGCTGGTCACAGATGCTGAGTGCAAGAACACCTACGCTGTGGAGGTGAAGACTAACAGGAAACCGTCGAGTTTCTGGCTCGTCAACTCCAGGACGTCTGAGTTAGTGTCCAGGAACCTGATTTACGCCTTTGTAAATCTGCGCGACGCCGGCGCCGAGTTCTTCCTGGTTCCTAGTGCTGTTGTCGCGCGGTCTGTCAACGTCTCCAAGCCATCCAAGACAAGGAAGGCGTATTGGTACTCGGTGGAGCGCGCGGACATCGCGAGGTTCAGAGACAAATGGAGCTTATTCAGAAAGTAACGTGGAAGCAGGGCAGCCAGTCGGGCGGGGGGTGGTGGGCGCCATGTACATTGGGGTCGCACTTCGGGACGCGCCGATCAGCCGCTCGCGCTCCTTCGGCGACCCGCCTTGCGGCGCTGCATGGCAGCCTTGCTGATTTCCTCCACGGACTTGTCGGCCCAGAGGTCCCGCCGCCACTTGGTGTAGTCGAATGGCTCGCGCAGGAGGAGGGAGACAAACCGCTCCGCGTCCACCTGGCCCAGGGCCTCATCGAGGGCCTTGTATCCCTTTACCCTGATCTCCGTGTCGGTCGTCATTGCAGTGCCTCGCGAAGGAAAGTTGGCGGATCGACAATCTTGATCTCACGGACACGTGACCCCCGCTGGAGGAGCAGGTCATCCGTGGTAACGAAGTATTCACACCCCGACGCAATGGCGCACGCAACGTGGAGGGCATCCACGTTCCTCAGCCCCGCGGCCACGAGCTCCGCTGCCTTGGCGAGTATGCCAGGCGTCTCCTCGACATCCGTTGCGGAGCGCTTCCGCCAACCTGCGGTGGCGCGCCTCCTCTCCTCGTAAGGGTTCGCGTCGTTCTCGTGGTCCAGGACGTAAGACCAGGCCAGTTCCAGCGCGCCCTCAGTGATCTTCCGTTGGATGTGCAATTTGGCCTCGGCCTCCAATCGGATGCGCACCTGGGATTGGTCGTCAAAGGGCCGGTTGAAGCAACAGTTGTCGAGGTACACCCTCATAGGTCGCCCCTTGAACTGAGCGCCACTGTCAACAACATCATACCACGCCTCAACCAAGACATCAAAGCCTATGAGAACCGGACATTCCACTGCCGGCCGCGGTCGGATGGGTGCCTATCCCCGGCTCCCGCGGACGCCTGCTTGTCGGCCGGCCTACTCGAAGGGTAGGAGGGGGGCGCCGCTGCCTTTGAGGCTCGTGAGGGTGGCCTCGCGGCTTGAGCGCGAGAGGTCAAGCCTGAGGTGCTTCTCGCCGTTCGTGACGGCGACGACGCGCTTGTCGGCGTCAATCAGAGCGACGGTGAAGGGGAGGCGCAGGCGGTAGAGGCCGGGTGGCAGGTTGGCTAGCTGGTCGAGGGTGTAGCGCGAGCCGTACTTGGCCGCGTGCTCCTTCACGACGGCCACAAGGCTGTAGGAGAAGCGCTGGTGCATGGTGGAGTAGAGCCGCACGGCGCCCGCCGCGGCTGGGACGAGCGGGACGGGCTGCCCGCCGATGCCTTTCGAGAGGTTTGCGCGGTCCTTCGCCCTGTTCGACGGCTCGGGGTGGAAGGCGATGGCCTTGGCGTTCTGCGGGTGCTCGGGAGCCACGGCCTCCCCTTTCTCATCCTCGATCTGATAGGGCCTGCCGAGGTCGTCGGGACTAGCGAACTTCGCTTCGAGTTGGCCTTCGGCGAGGCGTCCGAACCAGGCGGCGATGCTCAGGGCGCCCGCGCCGGGCTTCAGCTTCACTTCGAGGGCGAAGTGGTCGAGGTAGCCGAGGAGCGTCGTCGGTTCGGTGGGCGGGCCTTTGTCGGTGCACTTCAGGCCGTAGACGCCCGGCGGGCCGTCGAAGTCGAGAGCAGGCCCTCCCGCGCAGAGCGCGGCGGCGACGAGCAGGTTGGCTGAGCAGGCGCACCTCACCGGTTCGCTCTCCTCAGAAGTCGGTGGGCTCGGGCCTGACGATGGCGGGGGCGAAGCGGAGGGCGGAGGCGGTGTTCTGGCCGTCGTCGAGGGGCTCGACGATGAGGCCAGCGAAGCCGCGGCGCCACTCGGGGATGAAGCCTTCGCCCTTGAACTCGAGCTTGCCCCAGCCCGCGGAGCCTGGGAAGTGCTGGCCCTCCTTGAGCTCGAAGGAGAGCCGCTGGGCCTGGCGGACCTGTCCTGACACCACGACCTCATCCTCGACCTTCATCTCGTAGGCGCCGTCGGGCAGAAGGGTGCTGACGACACGGTACGCCTTGTCGTCGGCCAGGGGGAAGAGCTTCCTGAATGCCTCGGCGGGCCGAAGGGGGGCACGGTCCCCGCCGCCGTAGCCCACCTGTGCCCACGCCCGGGGGCTGGAGAGGCCCACGCCCTCAGGCTTCAGGTGGATGATCACCTGTCCGTCCTTGAAGGGGTGGATGAGCTGGAGGCCGAAGGCGGAGCCGCCGCGGGCGTAGGTGAGGGACCATCGGGAGCCGAGGTTTGCCCACTCGGGTCCGGCGCAGACGAGGAGGCCCTTGGCCCCGCCGCGTCCGTCGCCCCGCGGGGCGTCGAAGGCGATGGAGAGGGGGCTGGCGCCCGTGGCGCCGCGCCTGCCTTCCAGCCGCGCGGCGACGGACGCTGGCTTCGCGTCGTCCAGCCTGGCGGGCGCGTCAGCCGGCTCAGCGCCGAGGCCACGCGCGAGGCTCAAGCCGGCCACAAGCCCTAGCGTGGCGACCACCCTGGCCATCGGTCCCTTCTCCTGCACAAGAGGTCCCGTCCATTAGACGCGCCGCGTGGCCGTTGGGTTCATATCTCCTCGATGGCGACGGCGCGGGCGAAGGCGCTGTCGATCTGGGCGCACTTGTAGGGGAGGGCCATGAAGAAGAACTCGCGGCGGCGCAGGGCGCCGAGGTTGTCGAGGAACTCCACGAGGCAGGCGTCCTGGCTCATGAGGATGTCGTGGAGTGCCCTTGCGGCGGTGATGGTTGCGCCGAGTGAGAAGTCGGAGCCGATGCCGAGGAGCTTGACCTCGTGGCCGCGGAGCCAGAGGGCGGCCTCTGGGGTGAGGCAGGGGTGGGGGGTGGCGGGGCGCGTGTCGCTGTTGCGGCAGATGACGATGTCGCGCTGCCCGATGAGGCCGCCCAGGGCATCGTCGAGATAGGCGGCGCCGATCTCCTGGGCCTGGCTCGCGTCGGGCACGTCGAGGAGCACGGCGCGCCCGAAGAAGGTGTCGAGGGGCAACTCCGTGACGTCCTTGCCGCCGGGGTAGAAGTGGGCGGGGCTTTCGACGTGGGTGCCCACGTGGGTGTGGGCGCGCACGATGTCGAACTTGTAGGCGTTGTCGCCCAGCCGCCCGCGCTGGATGACGAAGGGGCGGTCGGGCGTCCCAGGCGGCACCACGCGGCACGAGAGATCAACCACGCGGTAGCGCTGCGGGTCAATCGAGAAGGCCATCACTTTTCTCCTTCGAGGTGCAGGACCACGAGGGCGGCCACCTGGCCCCTCTTGAGGGGCACGTCGAGCTCATCCCCGCGGACAGGGAGCACGGGCTGCGGGACGGCGGCAGGGACGGTGAAGAGTTCGGCGCGAGGGGCCAGGCGCCGGGCGCCGAGGCCGTCGAGCTTGACGTGCAGGACGCCGTCGCGCTCGGCCGGGCCGACGATGCGGAGGACCACCTTGTCGCCATCGCGCCCCGCGAAGGCATCGAGCCCCTCGCAATCGCGGCGTGTTTCGAGCCGTTCGGCCACGGGGTGGGCGCGGAAGAGGGTCCAGAGGGCCTGAGCGGGGGTCTGCTGGCCGCGGGCGGAGAAGAGGGGGCTGGCGGGGTTCCAGCGGAAGGCGGCAATCGCGGCTGGGCCGCCGCTGCGCGAGAGCTCGTTGAGGAGGCGCCCGAGGGCCGGCGCGGCGGCGCCGCCGGCCAGCGAGCAGTCCACGAGGGCCACGTCGAGCGAGCTCTCGCGGAGGCGCCTGGCCGTGGCCGCGAGCGCCGCGAGCGCGGCGGCTTGGCCTTCGGGCGCGGGGGGCCAGTCGAGGGAGCTGGCGACGTGTGTGGCCATCGGGCCGGCCTGGCGCGCATCACGGGGATCGTCGGGCGAGTCCGCGGATGGCTGCCCGGCGAGGAAGAGGAGCTGTGGGGTCGGGCGGAACCCGCGCAGCTCGCTCGCAAGCCCAGCAACGGTCACGGGGTATCCCTGGCCGCCGGGCACGTCGAGGCGTTCGCCGCCGACGAGGCAGAAGCGGAGGCCGTAGGGGTCCCTGTGGCCGTTTGCGGCGCGCTGCTTGCCGAGCGGGGTGTCGGGCGCGCCGTTGCAGTAGCGCAGCAGGTCGAGGCAGGAGAGGTTGCCGAGCCCGGGGTTGAGGGTGATGAGGGGCTCGGCCCGGAGCTCCTGGCAGAGGGCGAGGAACTCGTCGGCGCCGAAGTTGCTCGGAGCTGGCCGGAAGGGTGCGGGGGATGGGCCAATGACGGAGGCGACGTGGCGCTCGTCGGCCGGGCCGACGGCGCGCTGCCAGTTGTGGTGGTTTGCGGCTGGCCCCGCGGGCCAGCAGAGGAGGGTCGGCCGCAGGGCGCGGAGTGCGGCGACCGCGTCGCTGCGGAGCGCCCAGGGGCTGCGGAGGCGGTCGGGCGCGAGCGACGCCTGGTCCACCCACACCGACCCGGTGCCGGCCACGCTGATGCAGAAGTCGGCCTCGGAGTCCGATTCGGCGGGCGTGAGGGCGAAGTCGTGGGGCGCCCAGGTGCCGGCGGCGTGGCCGAGCTTCTGCTCCGCGAGGGTCTCGCCGCCGCGTCGTCGGAGGGACACTGCCAGTGGCGCCCTCCCCGCCCCGCGGAGGTAGAGCCTGCCGCGATAGGTCTCGCCCGCGGCGACGGGTATCCCGCCCTGGCGGATGCCCGCGTCGCCCTCCGAATAGGCCTCCACCGCGACGCACTGCGAGAAGTGGCTGTTGAACGGATAGAGCGGGTCCCAGGTGAAGGTGGCCTTGTTCTTCCCGTCGCGGAGGGGCGCCCAGTGTTGTGCGATGGTGCTGAGCTGCGCCTTCGCCGGGTTGTCGAGGCGGAACAGCGGGGTGTCCTTCGGCTCGAAGGCGGCGATGGCGAAGTACTCGGCGGTGGAGTCCGTGGCGCCCAGGCCGATGCCGGCGCAGGGGAAGCGGGCGTCGCCCACCTGGTGGATGAGGCGGCCGTCGAGCGAGCACCGAAGGACCTCGGCCCTGAGGCTCATATCAATGCGGTAGCAGCGCCCGGCCTCGATGCAGCCGGGGACGGGCGGGCCGAGGGGCCTGGGCTCGCCCGCGCCCACGGACTCCAGGACGTGTTGGCTGTTGCCGTTCGCGCCCAGCCGCCAGCGGAGGTGGTGGCCCTTGTCCTGCGCATCGAAGAGGACGCAGAGGCCGTCCGGCCCGCCAATCTTCCGCGCGAGAAGGGTCAGGCGGTAGCTGCGCCACTTGCGCTTGCCCAGGAGGATCAGCGGCTCGTCCGGCTTGGGGTCGTGCCGCACGAGCATGTGCCTGCCGCCGAACTCGAAGAGCTGCCAGCCGCTCGAACGGCTCCACCCCTCCGGCATCGGCTTCGGGCCGGTGAGTTCCACGGCCTCGAAGCTGCCGTTCCGCAGGAGCTCTGGCAGGAGGGCGTCCGCGCCCGGCGTGCCCGGCGCGGGCAGCGACAGGCCGAAGAGGAAGGGCGAGACCGCCCCGGCGGGCCGCTGGAGCGAGACGGCGATGCGCGGCGAAGCCGGCTCCCCGGCGGCAGCCAGGGCCGCGCCGCACGCAGTCAGGCAGGTCATCCACTTGGAGGCGAGCCAGCCCATCGAAGCGTCCGCGAAGGAAGCGCCCTCGGAGGCCCCCCAGCAGCCCATCCGCCCGCATTCTACCACCGGCCAGCGCGCGAAGTCAACCACGGGGGCCGGCGAGGACTGTAGCCCCTGAGCTTGGGGTGCCCGCTCGTCGGTGCCGTCGTCGTCCTCGTCGTCGAGTCCCCTGATGAGGGAGACAGCCATCGGACTCGACGACGACGACGAGGACGACGACGAACATGAGCCAGCCCCCGCGGGCGAAACAAGCGCTTGACTAGGCGATCATTCATCTGCTAACATATCGGGAAGGCCGGGACGTTACGCCGCGCACCAGTGGGGTGGAGAACGTGCCGTGAGCGTACAAGAGCTGGACTTGGTGGTGACCTTCCTGGACGTGGGCCACGGGGACAGTGCGATCGTGCGCTTCCGCGAGGGCCACCAGGTGCGGACGATCGTGGTGGACGGCGGCGGCCCGGTGCATGCGAGCCGCCTGTCGAACTATCTGCTGCGGAACGGGATCACGGCGGTGGACCTCATGGTGGCCACGCACGTGGACCGCAACCACGTGGTGGGGCTGCTCCAGGTGGCGGAGACGGACAGCGTGGCCATCGAGCACTTCTGGGGGCCAAGCTGCGAGTCCACCCAGCCCTCCGTGGCAGGGCTCCAGTTCCCCGACGAGCGGGCCTACCAGCGGCTCTACTCGCGCATCCACGGCCGCTTGCGGCCCGACCGCATCACCTGCCCGGTGCGGGGCGGGCTGCTGCCCGCGCTCTTCAACGCCGCCCACGTCACCGTGCTCAACCCGGCCGTGCCCAACGTCCTCAAGCCGCCCGCCAAGGGCGCGCCGCCCAAACAGGCCGCGGAACTGAGCATCGAGCAGAACGAGCGGGCCATCGTCCTCCACATCGAGGTGCACGGCATCCGCCTGCTCCTCGGCAGCGATGCACTCGGCAGCTTCTGGGCCTCCGCGCTCGGCGACCACGTCCTCCAGCGGCATCTGGACGTCAATATCCTCAAGGTCCCCAGCTACGGGCGCGCGAACGTCATACCCTCCACCGCGGCGGGCCTCCTGCACTGCGAGTACGCAGTCTTCTCCCTGAGTGCGAAGGTGGACAGGCAGCCCTCCGCGCAATCCCTCGCACTCTTCCACGACATGGGGGCCGAGGTGCTCTGCACCCAGCACGCCGCGCAGAACACCTTCTGCGCCAACGCCCACTGCCACGCGGCGGCTGGGGGCCAGAACGTCGTCTTCTCCCGCTGCCGGGGCGACTCCTCCTACTCCACGAGCGCCTACTTCTGCCCCGCGCCGGCCCCGCTCCCGTGATCTATCGTCCTCGTCCCTCGTCCTCGTCCGTCGTCCTCGATCCTCTTGGCTTGGGAGGGAAGAATCGAGGACGAGGACGCGGGACGAGGACGCGGACGATCGAGGAGGGATGATGGCCTCACCAGAGTCGGGGGCGATTCTCGCCAATGCCCTCTCCGCCCTCGCGGAGGTCTATGGGCAACTGGACGCGGAGTTGGCCGCCCTGGGGGTGGAGTGCCGGGCCTGCGGGCGCTGCTGCGACTTCGCGCGAAACGGCTACCGCCTCTACGCCTGCCACCTGGAGATGGCGCCCATCCTCCGCAGCCACGGGCAGCCGCGCCTCGACGCCTCGGGCCGCTGCTGCTTCCTGGCGGATGGCCGCTGTAGTGTGCGGCCCTGGCGCCCGCTGGGCTGCCGCGCGTTCTTCTGCGACCCGTACCACAGACCGCGCGAGCAGGACCTCTACCACGCCTTCCAGCAGCGCCTCCGCCGCCTGACCGAGCGCTACGGGCTGCCGTGGGACTATGCGCCATTTTTCGGAGGTGTGGCCCATTGAGGGGGGTGCCCGGCCTCGCAGCGCGGCCCCCGGCGAAAGACAAAGGGGATGATTGGATGGGTGGATGAATGGATGGCCCTCTGCCACCCATCCAATCATCCATTCATCCCCTGCCAACAAGCGAGACACACACAAGAGTAACGGACTGAGGGTCTAAAACTCCGTCTTCCCGTACCGCTTGAAGTAGAAGGCGGCGCTGGAGAAGGCGTAGTCCTCAGGCTTGTCCACGATCCCGCAGACGACCGGCTTGCGGTGGATGTAGTTGAGCTTCTCGATGCGCGACTGGGCCGTGTAGATGACGAGGACCTCGGGCTCGTCGTCCCACAGCGGGCGCCCGTCGTCGGGCAGCTCGAGGAGGTGCTGGGCGGCACGGTTGATGCCCAGGACGGTGTCGGCGACGGCTCCGCTGCCCGGCCCTCTGCCCAGGAGCACGTGGTAGTGGTCGGGGAGGACCACGTAGGCGTATTTCTTGAAGCCCATCCTGCGGCGCAGGCTCTCGATGAGCGCGACGAGGACCTCCGCGTTGCGCTCCTCCTGGAACACGCGGCGGCACTCGAAGGTGCGCACGGTGACGAAGTAGCTCACCCTCTCCTCGGCGGGTTCCGCATTCTCAGCCATGCGGCTCTCTCAAAGCGGCGGTTGGCCGCAACCAGAGGGGATGAATGGATGGGTGGAGGAATGGATGATTGTCTGACACCCATCCGCCCATCCAATCATCCATTCATCCCCCACACGTGCGCGCAAAGCGCGCGCTAGACTGAGCGCGTCCGCGCCTGGATGACGAGTGAGACGACGAAGAGGGCGAGCCCACCGACGATGAGCCCCGGCTTCCACAGGTCGTAGAACTGGAACTCGCGCCGCCAGGCGTCCACCACGCCGGAGTCCACCTTCTTGGCGAGGCGCTCGATGAAGAAGAGCGCCACTCCCGCCATCGTGGCGGTCACGCCGACCAGGACGCCGTTGCTCTGGGTCGTCCACGCCGCGAGCGCGATGCAGCCCACGGCCACGAGCCAGACGAGGAGCGAGCCGCCGAACCCCGCCACCCAGGCTGTTCCGCCCTGCTGCGAGCCGATGGAGTAGCCGACCGTGACGCACCAGACCGTGGCCGCAATGCAGGCCACGACGAGCACCGTGCGGCCCATCTGCCAGTTCGACCGCGTGGCGGGGTCGAACAGGCGCGGCCCGAAGCGCATCAGCTTCTTGCACTTCGCGCACTTGAACCGCTCGCCCGCGCGCAGCCCAGTCCCATCAATCACCCGCCCGCAACCCGGGCATCGGAACCGCCCTTCCCCCGTCTCAAGCAGCGCATCCATGCCCGAGCTTCTCCTTGATGCGACCGTTGCCCGCAACCGAAGGGGATGATTGGATGGGTGGATGAATGGATGAATGAGAGAGCCAGTCTCTCTGACATCCATCCAGCCATCCAATCATCCATTCATCCAGCTCTTTCCCACCCATCCCTTCATCCATTGATCCCCGCCGGCCGGCACAGGACGATGAAGCCGTTGCAGCGGAGTCCGCGGCAGGGGCCACGGAGGGCGCCGTTGCGCGGCTGGTTGAGGTAGACGAGCTCCTCGACCCTGAAGCCCGCCTGGGCGGCCACGCGCCGCACCTCGCGGCCGCTGTAGACGTAGAGCGTCATGTGGCGGATTCCGCGGTAGCCGTCCATGTCCTTCAGGAATGCCTCCGGCCGCCCGCGCAGCCGGCGGCCGAGCGCGCCCCAAAGGTAGCGGCGGCCATCGGCGTCCCAGAGGTTGTGCCAGCGGTTGTGCACGTGGAAGGCGAAGCAGCCGTCGGCGCGGAGGCGGCGGCGGACCGACTCGAGCAGGCGCAGGCGGTTCCCCGCCCCGTGGACCATGCCGAGGGTGCTGAACATGCAGATGGCGTAGTCGAAGAGCCCCAGGCCAAGCTCGTCGAGCCGCGTGATGTCGCCGTAGACCAGGTTGGCCTGGCAGCCTGCGGCGGCCAGCTTGCGGCGCGCCACGGCCAGCATGTGCCGCGAGAGGTCCACGCCCGTGGCCTCGAAGCCCCGGCGTGCGAAGTGGACGACGTGCCGCCCCGTCCCGCACCCCAGGTCGAGCAGGCGCCCGGGGACGCTCAACCACCGGTCCAGCACCGCGACGTCGAACGCGAACAGCTCGTTGTGCTGGAAGTACCGGTCGTAGTCCTCGGCGATGTGGGGCGCGGTCAGGTAGTCCCACGTCGCGGGCGGGACCGGCTCGATGCCGCCCTCTGGCCGCGGGCGGACGCGAAGGGTGTGGCCCTCCGCCAGGTCCAGCGTCGCCCCGCAGTCGCACCCGGCCGTGCGCTGGAACCCGAAAAGCGTCACGTCGTACTGCCGGCCGCATTGCGGGCACTGGATAGCCACGGTGGCACCACCTCGCCTTTCGTTTCCGGCTTCCTATCGTAGCACAAGGACGCGAACCCGGCAACCGAGTCCCGGCCAGCGAGTATGGCCTCCGGTTCTGCTGAACTCCTCGGCAGCCCCCACAGGGGCGTACTATATCAGCCCAGGGCGAAGCCCTGCTCTTTGCCCACATCTCGGGGCCTTGCAGCCCGCCGACGCGGGCGACCCAGCCGTAGCCCAGGGCGACCGAAGGGAGCCCTGGGATCGCGCGTCCCCCCCATCCAAGCCCCCGAAGGGGGCGTTTCACGCCCATTGAACCGCCCCGCTTCGGGGGCTCTACGCTGGCGGCGCCTTTTCCCAGGGCTCCCTTCGGTCGCCCTGGGATCGCGCGTCCCCCCCATCCAAGCCCCCGAAGGGGGCGTTTCACGCCCATTGAACCGCCCCGCTTCGGGGGCTCTACGCTGGCGGGGCCTTTTCCCAGGGCTCCCTTCGGTCGCCCTGGGCTACGGCTCAAACGCCCCCATTCGGGGGCTAAACCCCAGCCCCCAGAAGATGTGGGCAAAGAT
>Ga0194112_10002523_pt1 | contig 26159 bp, 26 predicted proteins | sample TA2MahC400mmetaG_FD_146191 | JGI IMG/M metagenome (GOLD analysis project Ga0194112, IMG submission 146191) | Freshwater microbial communities from Lake Tanganyika, Tanzania - TA2015016 Mahale Deep Cast 400m | ecosystem: Environmental > Aquatic > Freshwater > Lake | place: Tanzania: Lake... | reverse complement strand
CTTGGTGAGCCGTTCCAGCAGAAAATATTCGTCGAAAAGGCCAGGAGGATTGATGTTTTTCATGATAGCAGAGGATGAATGAAGAAATCTGCTGAAATATACAAATTTCCGGCCTTTTTATGAACGCTAAGTTATTTTATTTATGAAAGATATGTCGCTTTCGAATAAATAGAGATGCCCCTATAGATAAAAACCCGGCTTTCCTCTTTGCCTGCACAAGATGCGGACATGCTCACATATCGATGCCTTCAGGAGTGAATACGAAACCGATGGATGTCCCGCCGGAACCGTAATCCTGGGGAAGCTGCGGGAGAGGGGATGATTTTTCAAGCGCTTTTTTCACCGAATTGTTCAGATAGGCGCTCGGAGCCCTTTTGTCGTAGGTGATCTCCCTGATCGTCCCGTCCGGAAGAATGAAAATATGCACATAGACCTCCATGCCGTAGCTGTTCTGCAGCATATGCGAAGAAAACTCCCAGTTTTTCTGGATGATGGAAGCGATCTTGACCTTGTAGGGATCTGCAGTACCGCCGCCACCTCGCCCCGTGCTGCTGCCTGCGGATGAACCTCCGCCACCGCTCTCCCTGCCCGAAGCCCCGGCTCCCTGGGAAGCGACTTTCTGCTGCAGTCTTGCGAGGGCACTTCCGAGATTGTTTTCGCGTTGCGGCCCCTGACCGGCGCTGTTGCGGTTAACCGAGGCCTTGAGCTTGTCGAGCGCCTTGCCGAGCTGCGCCTGCCTGTCCGGTATTTTCTCGGCAGGAGAACTCTTTACAACCGGCTTTTCCGGTATTTTCTGTTTGGCTGCATCAGGAACGGTTTTTTTCGGAGAAACGGAAACCGGTTCCGGTTCAACGGCGCTCACCTCCCTCTCGGGTTCCTCCTCTGCCGCTGCGGCATCCTTCGCGGAAGCATCCGTACCAGGCTCCCCTTCCGGAGCCTGCAGCGCGGAACCGCCAGGTCCGGGAAGCGAAACAAGGCTGACGTTGACGATCTTCGGAGCCGGCTCTCCCCTGCCGAAAAGAAGCTGTAGGGCCATGACCAGAAGCATCACGAGAAGATGGGCACCGGAAGTAACGGCAAGCCAGAACGAGAAGCGTTTCCGTTCAATGCGGAGTTCCTGACTTCTTTCCATAGACGGCACCTACCTCTTCGGCTCCTCCCGAACCGGAGAAGGCTCGGTGACCATGCCGATTTTTTCGATGCCGGCGTCCCTGATCTGTGCCATCACATCCATGACGAGACCATAGGGCAGTGACTTGTCGGCTTTCAGAAAAACCTCCCTTGTCTGTCGCACGTCGAGAATCGCGGGAAGACGCTCCCGTACTTCGGACGCATCGAGCTGGTACTGATTGATGAACACCTGTCGGTTAGCGTCGATAGACACAATGAGGGCCTTTGCATCGACATCCATCTTTTCATGGGTGGTTTCAGGCGTCTCGACCTTCACGCCATGGGTCATCATCGGCGCGGTAACCATGAAAATGATCAGCAGAACAAGCATGACATCCACAAAAGGCGTCACGTTGATCTCGCTCATCAACCCTTTTTTTCGGGATGTCATCATAGGTTCCGGGGGGTATCGGTTTTCTCGATGCAGGCTGCCGCGAACTCGCCCGCAAAATCATCGAGGTCACGCTCGATACTGCCGATCTGCTGGGTGAAGTAGTTGTAGCCCATGACGGCGGGAATCGCCGCGGCAAGACCTGCGGCTGTGGCGACGAGCGCTTCGGATATACCGGGAGCAACCGAGGCAAGCGAGGCGGACTGGGTGAGGCCGATAGTGTGAAAGGAGTTCATGATGCCCCAGACCGTACCGAAAAGACCGATGAAGGGTGCGGTGTTTCCGACGGTGGCAAGGAACGGGACAAGTCGCCCGAGCCGCTTGCTTTCGGCATTCGCCTCCCGTTTGACGGCCCGCCTGATGCGCTCGACGGACGCGCCGCCGACAGACCCGCTGTTTCCGGCCGCCCGGTATTCGAGATATCCCGACCGGAACACCCTTGCAAGCGAGCTGTTCCGGTACTTTTCACTTTCCGCGAAAACCCTGTCGAGATTTGAAACCTCGAAAAAACAGTCGAGAAACTCGTCCGATTCGTCCCTGGATTTTCTGACGACGCTGAATTTATAGGCAATGATTGCCCAGGAAACCACCGAGAAGGAGAGAAGCAGGAAAAGCACCAGCAGCACGACCGGGCCGGAATCCGAAACAAGCGAAAAAAGCCCGAATTGAGAATCTGTCATAGCATTCAAATGGAGGTTTAGTTAAAAATCCCGAGATGTTCGATGACCGTGTAGGCGAGTGCCGAACCGGAAATGGCGCAAAGCGTATTGACCAGATCATTGTTCACGAAAGGAACTCCCTTGAGAAGGCTGTTCTCGACGAGGGTCCCGTCCGCGGCGACGCTGTGCGTTCTTTCGGTAACTTTCTCCCTGACAGGATCGAAATACTGGGCCTGCAAAGTGGCGCCGAAAAAGCTGTCGACAAGGCTCGCCACAAGACCGGCAACACCGATCAGCAGCATCGACTGCACCACACCGAACGCATGAAGCCACTCAACGTTGACGAGGAGCGCACTGGCACAGATGAAAAGCGATCCTATGAAAGCGCCGGAAGTGCCCGGTACCGAAACGCCGCCGGAAGTACCGACAGGCACCGCCTTGAACGAGGTTACCAGCCACGCCTTCGGATTCGGCCACATGGTGCCGATCTCCGTGGCCCAGGTATCGGCCTGCACGGCGGCAAGCGTGCCCATATAGGCAAAAAACACCGCGGGATCACCCGTCAGGGAAAAGACGATCATGAGAATCCATGCGATGCCTCCGTTGGCATAGACCTGGCCGGCATCACGCTGTGATCCTTTTTCGAAGACAAGATCGAATTTTGCTTTCCGCTTTTTGCCGAGCTTGGAAAGCACCGATGAAAGCAGGTAGAAAGTGAGAAGCGGAACCGTCCAGGTCACACCGCCGATACCGAAAATCGTGGTGCCGAGCAGGAAGGTCGCTACTGCACCGCTGCTGTTGAGAAATTTCACCTTGATGGAAAACACCGCGAGCAGGAGGGCAAGCAGGCCGCCGACGAGAAAATGGACGAGATCGACCGTATGATTCACTTCAAGTACAAAGAGCACGTAGGCAATGGAGACCGGTATAAAGAGATTATCGAGCCCGTAGGAGAGCAATGCCTCGACAGCCGTGGCAACAAGAGCGAGAAACAGGGCAAAAAGCACGATCACCCAGAACGGCCTCGATGCCAGCGATCCCGAAATATCGGTACTGAAAAAACTGAGACAGGCAAGCAGAAGCACGAAGGAGACCACGAACATGACAGCCGATCCCTCGATGGTTTTCGGGCTTTCCGTCAGATGCTCGATGTGGCGCCGTCCTGAAGAACTGCCTGCAAGAGCTGCAAGCGAATCCCCCACGCCCATAACGAGCATGGCGGTCTGCAGAATCCACTTGTGAGCGTCCCACAGAAAAAGGACAAGCAGCAGAAACACCAGGGGGAACAGCATCGAACCGTAACTGTTCACCCCCTTGCTGCCGTCCGGCTCAAGGGTTTCCGAGTGCAGCGAGCGAAACTTTCCGCTGAAGACGTTCACTCCGTTCAAGAGAAGAAACAGCAAGCCCGCCAGTAGCGGATAGAAGTTCGACTGGAAATACGCCGGCACGAAAAACGCCACCATCCCCATGCCGAGATGAATGATTTTACGGACGACGAACGCGCTGACCGAGAACCGCCTGATAAGCAGCTCGCCCAGGACGATCACGGACAACACCAGAGAGAGTGTCATAAAAAAGGCTGGGAGATCCTGGGAAAGCGGTGCCTGAAGATTCAGCATGTTAACTTGCCTGTTTTCGTTGCGGAAACGTCAAGATCAGGAACAATTACCGGATATCCGGCATTCACCCTTTATACAGTAACAAATTTATAACAAAATACGGATCAGCTTTCTACAATTTTTCGCATTTGCTTTAATGCATGCGATATTGTAAATTATGGCCGACTTTTGTTTGTAATTGCGTTTGCAGAGAGATACAACCAAGAAAACCTGTAGTTTACCGAGTACATGCAAGGAACAGGAACACATAACCGCCCGGCAAGCAACGCTCCTGCGCGTACAGGAAACATAAGCCCTGCTGCAAACAGCGGCAATTCAGCTTACACGTTCGATACCCTCAGCATCAGGATCGGAGTTTCGGTATCTGTACTTCCCGTACAGATCATTATTTCTGTACTCTGAACAGAAAGCCGGTCCCAAGTCCATTTTACCCTTTCAGACAATAAGCAAACTGATGGCTTCGGGAACGGCAGGCCCTGGGGTTGTTTTGTTAATTGTCAACATTTTCACCATGAGATCGGATACGGTAAAAAAAGGATTTGAAAAAGCGCCGCACCGCAGCCTTCTGAAAGCTACAGGAGCAATTGCAGGTGAAGGGGATTTCACAAAACCGTTCATCGGCATCTGCAACTCCTTCAACGAGCTGATTCCCGGACACGCCCATCTTCAGGAACTGGGAAGAATCGCAAGGGAAGCGGTACGCGAGGCCGGCGGAGTGCCTTTCGAATTCAATACCATCGGCGTCTGTGACGGCATTGCCATGGGTCATATCGGCATGCGCTACTCCCTGGCAAGCCGGGAGATCATCGCCGACAGCGTCGAAACCGTGGCCGAGGCGCACCGTCTCGACGGGCTGGTGTGCATTCCGAACTGCGACAAGATCACGCCCGGTATGATGATGGCCGCGCTGCGCATCAACATTCCGGTCATCTTCGTTTCAGGCGGACCCATGAAAGCCGGCCATACGCCCTCAGGCAAGACCGTCGATCTCATCTCGGTGTTCGAGGCGGTCGGCCGCTGCAGCACCGGAGAGATAACGGAAACAGAGCTTGAAACCATCCAGAACAGTGCCTGCCCGGGATGCGGCTCCTGTTCCGGCATGTTTACCGCCAACTCCATGAACTGCCTCTCCGAGGCGCTCGGCATGGCTTTGCCCGGCAACGGAACCGTGCTCGCCGCCGACCCGCGGCGCAACGAACTGGTCAGGGAAGCCTCCCGGCAAATCATCGACCTGGTCCGGCGTAACGTCCGTCCGAGGGACATCGTCACCAGAAAATCGCTGCTCAACGCTTTTGCTCTCGACTTTGCCATGGGCGGCAGCACCAATACCATCCTGCACACTCTGGCAATAGCAAACGAGGCGGAACTGGATTTCGACTTTTCGGAACTGAACGCGCTTTCCGCCAGGACCCCCTATATCTGCAAGGTGAGCCCGGCTACCATGGATGTGCATATCGAGGATGTCGACCGGGCCGGCGGTGTTTCGGCGATCCTGAAAGAGCTCTCCTCGATAGAGGGACTGCTGGATCTTTCCGCACCGACCGTCACCGGAAAAACGCTCGGCGAGAATATCTCCGGAGCCGGGGTGATCGACCGGAAGGTGATCAGGCCCGTATCCGATCCCTACTCGGCCACCGGAGGACTTGCCGTCCTTTACGGAAATCTCGCTCCGCAGGGTGCCGTCATCAAAACCGGCGCGGTCGACCCTGAAATGATGCGGCACACCGGACCGGCAAAAGTGTTCGATTCCCAGGACGATGCACTGAAAGGGATCATGGAGGGCGCTATCGTGGCCGGCGATGTGGTGGTGATCCGTTACGAAGGACCGAAAGGAGGACCCGGCATGCCGGAAATGCTTGCCCCCACCAGCGCCATCATGGGCCGTGGTCTGGGGAGCTCGGTCGCGCTCATCACCGACGGCCGTTTTTCGGGCGGTTCGAGGGGAGCCTGCATCGGCCATGTCTCGCCGGAAGCCGCTGAAAAAGGCCCGATAGCGGCACTTGTAAACGGCGACATGATCACCATCGATATTCCAAACCGCTCGATCACCATGGAAGTACCGGAAAGCGTCATACTGGAGCGACTTGCCGCGCTCACGCCGTTCGAACCGAAAATCAAAAAAGGGTATCTTGCCCGCTATTCGCAGCTCGTGACCTCGGCAAGCACAGGAGCGATCATGAAAAGCCCGGTTTACTGTGAATCAAAATAACCAGACCATGCATGCACCAGGACAGAAACTGAACGGATCGGAAATATTCTTCGAATGCCTGCGGCGCGAAAACGTCGAGTATATCTTCGGCTATCCAGGGGGAGCGCTGCTGAAGGTGTATGAAACGCTTTACGACGTCAGGGACATCAGGCACATTCTCGTCCGCCATGAACAGGGCGCAACGCACATGGCGGAAGGGTACGCGCGCGCCACCGGCAAGCCGGGCGTCGTGCTCGTCACCTCCGGACCGGGTGCGACCAATACCGTTACCGGCATCACCAACGCCTATATGGACTCATCACCTCTGGTGGTCTTCACCGGACAGGTGCCGAGTTCACTGATCGGCAACGATGCATTCCAGGAAGCTGATATCGTCGGCATCACCCGCCCGATAACCAAACACAACTTCCTCGTCAAGGATGTCAGGGAGCTCGCATCCACCATCCGCAAGGCATTCTACCTTGCCACGAACGGCCGTCCGGGACCGGTGCTGGTCGACATGCCGAAAGACGTGCTGAACGCAGAGTGTGCTTTCGAGTGGCCTGAGAGCGTCGATATCAGGGGGTTCAAGCCGACCCTGAAATGCCACCAGAACCAGGTCGAAAAGGCTGCGCACAGGATCGCAAAAGCCAAAAAGCCGCTGTTCTACATCGGAGGCGGAGTGATCAGCTCCGAAGCGACGGAGGAGTTGCGACGGCTCGCCACAGAGCAGAACATACCGGTCACCATGACCTTGCAGGGGCTTGGCGCCTTCCCTGGCGACCACCCGCTTTCGATGGGCATGCTCGGCATGCACGGCACCTACTGGGCGAACCAGGCCGTCAATAACTGCGATGTGCTGATCGCCGTCGGAGCCCGCTTCGACGACCGGGTTACCGGCAAAACCGACACCTTCGCAACGCAGGCATATATCATTCACAACGATATCGACCCGACCAACGTCGACAAGAACATCAAGGTCGATCTGCCGGTTGTCGGCGATGCGAAGCATTTTCTCGCCTCGCTCTTCAAGGAGATGCCGAAGCAGGTTGAAGACCGCTCGGCATGGCTGTCGGAGATCCGCAAGTGGCAGGAGGAGTGCCCGCTCACCTATACGGTCGAGAACGACTCGCTGAAAACGGAGTTCGTCATCGACGAAGTCTCCAAACAGACCAACGGGAATGCGGTCGTCACCACCGACGTCGGCCAGCACCAGATGTGGACAACGCAGTACTACCGTTTCCGCAAGCCTCGCTCGATCATCACCAGCGGCGGACTCGGCACCATGGGTTACGGACTTCCCGCGGCGATCGGCGCGGCATTCGGCGTCACCGACCGGCCTGTCGTGCTCTTCTGCGGTGACGGAGGCTTCATGATGAACGTGCAGGAACTGGTCACGGCCGTCCACTACAAAGTACCGGTCAAGATTTTCCTCATCAACAACAGCTTTCTTGGCATGGTGCGCCAGTGGCAGGAGCTTTTCCATCAGGAGAAGTACTCGTTCACCGACCTTGGCGACAGCAATCCGGATTTCGTGAAGGTCGCCGAAGCATTCGGATGCCGGGCAATGCGCGCCGAAAATCCCGAAGAAGCCAGGCGTGCCATCACTGATGCGCTTGCCTGGAACGAAGGCCCGGTACTGGTTGACTTCAGGGTCATCAAAAAGGATATGGTTTTCCCGATGGTCCCGGCAGGAGGGTCGATTTCCGACATGCTGCTCACGAGACTGAACCCGAAAACAATGGTTTGAACTGTACTATGAAACACATCATCTCCGTTCTGGTTGAAAACAAGTTCGGCACGCTGAGCCGTGTCGCCGCGATGTTCAGCGCCCGCGGGTTCAACCTTGAAAGCATCTCCATCGGTGAAACCGAGGACACCGAAATATCCCGCATGACCATCGTCACCCGCGGCGACGACCAGATCATCAGCCAGGTGCTCAAGCAACTGAACCGGCTGGTCGATACCATCAAGGTGACCGACCTGACAAAACAGCCGCACGTCGAGCGGGAGCTGCTGCTGATGACCCTGAAACTGAGCAGGGCCACGCAGCACGAGATTTTCGGACTCACCAACGTTTTTAAGGGAAAAGTCGTGGATATAAAACAAAAATCCATTACTATTGAGGTCATCGGTTCTCCGGACAAAATCAATACAACCATTGATATTTTCAGGCCGTACGGCATCCGGGAGCTTGCGCGTTCCGGAGCTGTTGCCATTCACCGGGGCGAATCCTGAACCATTTGCCATTGCCAACACAAATCAAAACATACCAGAAGAATGAACGCTTATTATGAGCAGGATGCCGACCTCGGTTATCTGCAGGGAAAAAATATCGCAATACTCGGTTACGGCAGCCAGGGACACGCACACGCCCTGAACCTCAAGGAAAGCGGGATGAACGTCTGTGTGGGTCTTCGCCCCGACAGCTCCTCCTGCGACCGTGCCCGTGAAGCAGGCCTGCAGGTCAACACCGTGGCCGATGCCGTCAAATGGGCAGATATTGTCATGGTGCTCCTGCCTGACCAGTACCAGAAAGCGATCTACGAAAGCGAAATCGCACCGAATCTGCAGCCGGGCAACACCCTGGCCTTTGCGCACGGATTCAATATCCATTACAATCAGATCGTGCCCGATGCGTCGATCAACGTCATCATGATCGCGCCGAAAAGCCCCGGCCACCTCGTGCGCCGCACCTATACCCAGGGCAACGGCGTGCCATGCCTCATCGCGGTGCATCAGGACGCTACCGGTGAAGCCCGTCAGATCGCACTTGCCTGGGCCAAAGGCATCGGCGGCACCAAGGCCGGCGTCATCGAAACCACCTTCAAGAACGAAACCGAAACCGACCTGTTCGGCGAACAGGCCGTCCTGTGCGGCGGTTCGGCCGAACTGATCAAGGCCGGATTCGAAACCCTCGTCGAGGCCGGGTATCCCGAAGAGCTTGCTTACTTCGAGTGCATGCACGAGTTGAAGCTCATCGTCGATCTCTATTACGAAGGCGGCCTGTCGAGAATGAACTTCTCGGTCAGCGACACCGCAGAATACGGCGGGATGACACGCGGTCCGCGCGTCATAACTCCGGCGGTGAAAGCCGAGATGAAGAAAATTCTCGAAGAGGTGCAGGACGGACGCTTTGCAAAAGAGTTTATCGACGAATGCAACGGCGGCTACAATAATCTCAACAGACTCAGAGCGGAGAACAGCGGCCACGCCATCGAGCGGGTCGGTGCGAAGCTTCGCGACATGATGAGCTGGCTGATCAAGAAATAACGCAGCGGAAACAGGAACATGTACAAGATCGTATCCATACCGGGTGACGGCATCGGCCCGGAAGTTGTAGCCGGAGCCGTTGCCGTCATGAACCGGCTCTCGGAAAAGCACGGCTTTGCCATCAGCATCGAGGAGCATCCCTTCGGCGGTGCATCCTACGACCTGCACGGTGAAATGCTGACCGAGGAAACCCTCAAAGCGTGCAGGAACTGCGACGCGGTGCTGCTCGGCGCCGTGGGGGGGGCGAAATGGGAGAACCTCCCCCACGAACACAAGCCGGAAGCCGCACTGCTCAGAATCCGCAAGGAACTCGGACTTTTCGCGAACCTGAGACCGGCAAAGGTGTACGATGCGCTGGTCGAAGCATCTTCGCTGAAGGCGGAAGTGGTCGGAGGAACCGACTTCATCGTCTTCAGGGAGCTGACCGGAGGCATCTATTTCGGCCAGCCGAGAGGCTACGACGAGAACAGGGGGTGGAACACCATGGTGTACGAGCGCTACGAGGTTGCGCGTATCGCCCGGCTCGCGTTCGAAGCCGCACAGAAACGCGGCGGTAAGGTCACCTCGATCGACAAGGCCAACGTGCTTGAGGTTTCCCAGTTCTGGCGGAACGTGGTGCATGAAGTACACAGGGATTTTCCTGAAATCGAGCTCGCGGACATGTATGTCGATAATGCTGCCATGCAGATCGTCCGGAACCCGAAGCAGTTCGACGTCATCGTCACCGGAAATCTGTTCGGCGACATCCTCAGCGACATTGCCGGCATGATCACCGGAAGCCTCGGCATGCTGCCTTCGGCAAGCATCGGCAAAAGCCATGCGCTTTACGAACCCATCCATGGCAGTGCGCCCGACATAGCGGGCCAGAACAAGGCGAACCCGATTGCCACCATCGCATCCGTTGCCATGATGTTCGAGCACAGTTTCTGCATGCCCGACATCGCCGACGAAATCTACGGGGCTATCGAAGCCTCGCTTGCCGAAGGGTTGCGCACCGCCGATATTGCCGCTCAAGGCCAGAAAACGGTTTCGACGACGGAAATGACTGCTGCAATCCTGAAAAACCTCGACACCTGACATACTACAACCGAAAACCAATGAGAACTGAGGGTTAAAGACAACATGGCACAAACCATAACCCAGAAAATCCTGTCGAGAGCCGCAAACCGTAAATTCGTTGATGCAGGCGAAAACGTATGGCTCAATGTCGATATCCTGCTTACCCACGACGTATGCGGACCGCCGACATTCGATATCTTCAAGCAGGAGTTCGGGCCGGACGCAAAAGTATGGGCCCCCGAAAAGGTGGTCGTCCTGCCTGACCATTACATTTTCACCGCCAACGAACACGCCCACCGGAACATCGACCTTCTCCGGCAGTTTTCCGCAGAGCAGGGGCTGCCGAACTACTACGATGTCGGCACCGAACGCTACAAGGGCGTCTGCCATGTGGCACTGGCCGAAGAGGGCTTCAATATTCCCGGCACCGTGCTGTTCGGCACCGATTCGCACACCTGCACCTCCGGTGCATTCGGCATGTTCGGCTCGGGCATCGGCAACACCGATGCAGCGTTCATTCTCGGCACCGGCAAGCTCTGGGAGAAGGTGCCTGAATCCATGAAGTTCACCTTCGAGGGCGAAATGCCGGAATACCTCTGTGCAAAGGACCTTATCCTGCAGATCCTCGGCGACATCGGCACCGACGGCGCAACCTACCGGGCCATGGAGTTCGACGGTGAGGCGGTTTATTCGCTGCCCCTAGAGGAGCGCATGACCCTTACAAACATGGCTATCGAGGCGGGCGGCATGAACGGCATCATCGCTGCCGACGCAATAACCGAAGCCTATGTGAAGGCTCACAGCAGCAAGCCGTACGAGATTTTCCGGAGTGATTCCGACGCCCCTTACCACAGCGTCCGACGCTACAGGGTGCGCGAGATGGAGCCGGTGGTTGCGCAGCCGCACAGCCCGGACAACCGTGCTACGGTGCGGAGCGTACAGGGCACGAAAATCACCAAGTCCTATATCGGATCGTGTACCGGAGGAAAACTCACCGATTTCATGCTTGCGGCAAAGATCCTCAAAGGCAAACAGGTGGCCGTGCCGACCAATATCGTGCCGGCAACCGTGAAGGTTGCCCGCGCCCTCGAATGCGAGACCTTCGAGGGCATAACGCTCAGGCAGATTTTCGAGAACGCAGGCTGCAGCATCGCCCTTCCCTCCTGCGCGGCATGTCTCGGCGGCCCGGCCGATACGGTCGGACGTTCGGTGGATTACGACGTCGTGGTTTCGACCACGAACCGCAACTTTCCGGGACGCATGGGCAGCAAAAAGGCCGGGGTCTATCTTGCCTCGCCGCTCACCGCAGCAGCATCGGCCGTCACCGGAAAACTTACCGATCCGAGGGATTTCCTCTGAACGGAAAGAAACGAACGAAACGTTAAGCAACAAGATACATGGATACCATCATTCAGGGGAAAGCCTACGTTTTAGGCAAAAATATCGACACCGACCAGATCATTCCTGCTGAACACCTCGTCTACAGCCTCTCCAACCCGGAAGAGGTGAAACTGTACGGCAAGTACGCGCTCTCCGGCGTACCTCCCGAACAGGGCGGCCTTCCCGAGGGCAACATTCCGTTCGTCGGCGAGGGAAGCTTCAGCTCGGAGTACACCATCATCGTTGCCGGACCGAACTTCGGCTGCGGATCGTCGCGAGAACATGCGCCCTTCTCGCTTCAGGTAGCCGGTGCGAAAGCCATCATCGCCGAATCGTATGCGCGTATTTTCTACCGCAACTGCGTCGATGGCGGCTTTGTTATCCCTTACGAAACCGCAGAAAATCTTGCTGAAGTGATCAAAACCGGAGATGAGCTGAAAATCGACATCGAGGCGAACACCGTCACGAATCTAACGACCAGCGTCACCTACCGGCTCAACCCGCTCGGCGACGTATTCAGCATCGTCCGCGCAGGAGGCATATTCGCCTATGCACGCCAGGAGAATCTAATGGGCCGGAACTGACAATATGAATGGAACGCCAAAGGCAATAGAACTCTACGATACCACCCTGCGAGACGGAACGCAGGGTGAACACATCAACCTTTCCGTACAGGACAAGCTGCTCATCACGGAAAAGCTCGACGAGTTCGGCATGGACTACATCGAGGGAGGGTGGCCAAGCAGCAACCCGAAGGACGAAGAGTATTTCCTGAAGGCGCGCAATCTTTCGCTTTCACATGCAAAACTCTGCTCGTTCGGCTCTACAGCCCGGTCGCTCCGGAACATCGGGAACGATCCCAACCTGCTTGGGCTGCTGCACTCCGAAACTCCGATCATCACCATTTTCGGTAAAACCTGGAAAGCCCATACCCTCAAGGGTCTCGGCATCTCCGAAGAAGAAAACGCCGAACTGATCTACCGCTCGGTCTCGTTTCTCCGCTCGGAGGGACGCGAGGTGTTCTTCGACGCGGAACATTTTTTTGACGGGTACAAGGACAACCCGGAGTTTGCCCTCAGGATGCTCGATTCCGCAGCCGAAGGCGGAGCGTCGCGCCTGGTGCTTTGCGACACCAACGGAGGTTCGCTTCCCGAAGAGGTGGAAGAAATCGTCAGGAACCTGCTTTTGCACACCGGATTGCCGGTCGGCATTCACAGCCATAACGACGGAGACCTCGCCGTGGCAAACTCACTTGCCGCCGTGATCGCCGGGGCTACCCATATCCACGGCACCATCAACGGGATCGGTGAACGGTGCGGCAACGCAAACCTCATCAGCATCATTCCGAATGTCATGCTGAAGCTGCAGCGGAACTTCACCTTCGTCGAACACCTCGCGCAGCTCACCTCGCTCTCGAAGTTCGTTTACGAAATCCTCAACATGCCGCCCGACGGCAAGGCTCCTTTCGTGGGGAAATCGGCATTCGCTCACAAGGGCGGCATCCACGTCAGCGCGGTCATGAAGGAGAGTTCGCTTTACGAGCATATCGATCCCAAGCTGGTAGGCAACCGTCAGCGCGTGCTGGTCTCGGAGCTTGCCGGTCAGAGCAATATCCGCTACAAGGCCCGTGAACTCGGCATTGAGCTGCCGGAAAAAGGCGAGCTTCTGAAAAACCTGGTGAACCACATCAAGGAGCTGGAGCACAAGGGGTACCAGTTCGATGGCGCTGAAGCGTCATTCGAGCTGATTCTGCAACGGGAACTGGGCAATTTCAGCCCCTTTTTCGATGTCCTTGAAACAAAAATCGCCATCGAGTCCCGTAAAGGATCGAAAAACGTCGATCAGGCCGTGCTGAAGGTGGCGGTCGGAGAAGAAACCGAACTGGTCGCAGCCGATGGCGACGGCCCGGTCAATGCACTTGACAAAGCCCTGCGCAAGGCACTCATCCGCTTTTATCCCCAGATAAAAACCATCAGGCTGGTCGATTACAAGGTGCGGGTGCTTGAGGAGAAACGCGGAACCAGCGCAAAGGTGCGGGTGCTTATCGAAACGAGCGACGGGCACAACACCTGGGGGACGGTCGGAGTCTCGACCAACATCATCGAAGCGAGCCTCCACGCGCTCTGCGACAGCATGAACTACCACCTGTACATGGCAGGCATGAGCGCTTAGTTCTATTCCGCCTGCACCTGCATGCCGGGAACATAGCGACATCCCGGATGCAGAGCCAGCTCAACCGGCTCCGCCGGTTCGGCCCGTTCCGGAAGATCGGGGTAAAAGCGCCACTCCTTGCTGACGATCCGTGGACGATCCGTGCCTCATGGCCGAAGGTGAAGTACGACCATGCCCACTGCATCAAAACAAAAAAGCGATGCCTGACGCTGCTGAGGTAGTAGATATGCACTCCGATCCAGATGATCCAGGCAAACAGGCCGTGCAATTTCACATTGCCTTTTTCGGCAATCGCCATATTCTTGCCGATCGTAGCCATCTGCCCCTTATCCTTGTAGCGGAATGCCTTGCGGGCCTCACCCCTTGCTGAAAGCAGAATATTGCGACCGATAGCCCTCCCCTGCTGGAGGGAAACGGAAGCCATCCCGGGCAGCGCATCTCCGTCGGCGAGGGTGAAACACGCCTGATCGCCTCCTGCAAACACATCGGGATAGCCCGGTACGCTCAGTTCATCGGTGACATGAATCCTGCCGCTGTTGTCGGTCTCGAACCCCCGTACCCCCGACGATCCGGGCAGCCTTGACCCCGGCCGCCCAGAGCACTGTCCCGGCTTCGATCCCCTCTCGTTCCCGACCTGAACTCCGTTTGCATCGATTCCGCCGCTTACCAGGCTGCATGTCCATACCTGCACCCCGAGTTTCTCGAGCGCACGGGTTGCCCGGCCCGACAGCTCCGGAGAAAAAGTCTGCAGGATACGGGGGGCTGAGTGAACAATAAAAATCCTGGCGAGCTTCGGGTCGATATTCCGGTAATATTTCGACAGATAGTAACGGCTCATTTCGCCTATGGAACCGGCCGGCTCGACTCCGGTCGGACCTCCCCCGACCACCACGAAGGTCAGCATGCGCCGCTTCTCCGAAGGGTCCCGCGTCCGTTCGGCTTTCTCATAGGCATCCATCACCCTTCTGCGTATTTCCGATGCCTGTGAAATGGTCTTCAGGCCGGGAGCATGCTCCTCCCATCCGTTGTGGCCGAAATAGTGATGTTTCGCTCCGCACGCCAGAACCAGATAATCGTAGTCGAGTTCCCCGAAATCCGTAAAAACCTTTTTTTCTGCCGGGTCGATACGCTCCACCACACCTTTGTAAACCGTAACATTCCTGTACCGGGCAAGCATCATGCGCAAGGGGTAGGCGATCTGACCGGCATTCAAGGCCTGCGAATCCCCCTCCGACAACGACGACATGCTTCATGGCTGACCCCGCTGAAATTGAAAAAACTATATAATCATACAGTTAATTTATAAATTAAAACATTTATTCCTAAAATTATATTTGAATTTTAATTCTTACCCTTAATTTTTAAGGCATTGGCCCGGATCAGGGGGCCATGGCTTGACCGGCAGTGCCATGTGCCTGCAGGTGCTTCGGATTACTACATAATCGTATTAATTTTTAAGATTAATTTTATAATTAGCCATAATATTTTAAGTTTAGAAAAGACCTTGTGCTGATTATTCAAAAGACATAAAGGCGCCCTGATATGATCAGCCTTTTTGAGAGATATGACGCTTCCTCTGATCGTTTTTTTGACGAAGTACTTACTGCGGAGGGCAACCCGAGAGGGCATTACGACAAGATGGTGCACCGGTTCGGCCAGTTTTCACTTGATGACATCAGGACCCGCCGCCAGATCGTCAATATTTTTTTCCGGAACCAGGGTATAACCTTCACCGTATACGGGAAGGATGAGGGGATCGAGCGCATCTTTCCCTTCGATCTCATACCGAGAATCATTCCTTCCCACGAATGGGCGAACATCGAACGCGGGCTCATACAGCGGATCGTGGCCCTTAATGCATTTCTCTCGGACATCTACTCCAGCCAGAAAATCCTCAAAGACCGGATCGTTCCTGCCGAACTGGTACTGGGAAGCAAGCATTTCAAGCGGGAATTTGTCGGGGTCAGGCCCCCGCTCGGCGTGTACATCCACGTGACCGGCAGCGATATCATCCGCGACCGCGACGGACGCTACCTCGTACTTGAAGACAACCTGCGCACGCCGAGCGGTGTGTCGTACATGCTGCAGAACCGTCAGGCACTCAAGCGGGCCTTTCCCGTGCTCTTCGACCGTTACAAGGTACGACCGATCGACAACTACCCTCAGGAGCTCCTGCGCACACTGCAGGAGATCAGCCCATCCTCGCGACCTGAACCCAACGTGGTGGTGCTGACGCCCGGCATCTACAACTCGGCATATTTCGAGCACAGCTTCCTGGCCCGGCAGATGGGTGTGGAGCTGACGGAAGGGCGTGACCTCGTCGTGAACAACAACAAGGTCTATACCCGCACCACCAGGGGGCTGCAGCGGGTTGACGTGATCTACCGGCGTGTCGATGACGATTTTCTCGATCCGCTGGTTTTCCGTGCAGACTCGAAGCTCGGCGTGGCCGGTCTGATCAACGCCTACCGAAAGGGCAACGTCGCGCTGGCAAACGCCATCGGCACCGGAGTGGCCGATGACAAGGTGATTTACAGCTTCGTGCCGAAAATCATCCGGTACTACCTTGGTGAAGAACCGATACTCGACAATGTCGAGACCTGGCTGGCGAGCAACCCGAAAGAGATGAAATACATCCTCGAAAACCTCGATACGCTCGTGGTGAAAGCTGCGAACGAGTCCGGAGGATACGGAATGCTGGTCGGTCCTGAATCAACACAGGAGGAGCGGGAACGGTTTGCCGAAAAGATCGTCGCCAACCCGAGAAACTATATTGCCCAACCGACCATATCGCTGTCGCGGCATCCGAGTTTTTTCAACGACGCCGAACTCGGCGGATGCCATATCGACCTTCGCCCCTATGTGCTCTACGGCAACTCGCCGACCATCGTGCCCGGAGGCCTGACCAGGGTGGCTCTCAAACGAGGGTCGCTTGTGGTGAACTCCTCGCAGGGAGGAGGAAGCAAGGATACCTGGGTGATCGATGAATAATAAAAACAGGAAATATAACATGCTGAGCCGCGTTGCCGAATCACTGTTCTGGATGAGCCGCTACGTCGAACGGGCGGAGAATACCGCACGGTTCCTGGAGGTGAATTTCAACCTGCTGCTCGACCTGAACGACATCACCGCAATCGATCATCCGAACTACTGGAGTCCGCTGATCCGGGTTACCGGCGATCCCCTGAATTTTACGGATCGGTACCCGGAATACAACGCCCACACGGTAACCGATTACCTGGTTTTCGACCGTCAGAACAGCAACTCCATAATTTCGTCGATCGGCATGGCAAGAGAAAATGCCCGCAGCATCATCGACAGTATATCGAGCGAAATGTGGGAGCAGATCAACAACCTCTACCATTTCCTGCAGAGCGTCTCACCCCAGCAGGTGCACAACGATCCGTTCAGTTTCTACAGGGAGATCAAAAATGCCTCGCACCTCTTCCAGGGCATCACGGACAACATCTTTTCGAGAACCGAAGGGTGGGAGTTCATCCAGATCGGCAAATATCTGGAACGAGCCGACAATACGGCAAGACTGATCGACGTGAAATACCATATGCTCATGCCCAAAGTGGGGCAGGAACGGGAGCATGATCCGGTTCATGATTCGTTCGATACGATCCAGTGGATGGCCGTACTGAAAAGCTGCAGCGCTCTGGAGGCCTTCCGGAAGGTTTACCTCTCGAAAATCGACCCGGATAACATACTCTGGTTTCTTGTGCTCGACCGCACTTTTCCACGAAGCATTGCGTTTTCGATTTGCGCGGCCCAGGAAGCCCTGTGGAGGATTTCCGGAAGTTCCCGCCACCGCTACGCAAACAACGCCGACCGCCTGATCGGTAAAATGGAAGCCGAACTCATCTACACCACCGTGGAAGATATGTACCGGAAAGGGCTGCACCGCTTCCTCGAAGAAATTGAACAGGGGCTCAACAGGATCGGCGAACAGGTTCATCTGCTCTATTTCGCCTATCACACCCCGAAAATCGAGCCCAACGACGTCAGCGAAGCGCTGCCGTTCACCGGCATTGCAGGAGGAAGGGCAAACTGGAGCCAGTCCCAGCAACAGCAGCAGTAATAAATCCCCTGCCGTTCACCGGCGGAAAATCCAGGAGAAATAAGTAGTTTCAAGGATGATACTCAAGGTTGAACATACCACGCTTTTCGAATACGACTCCCCTATCTACGAGACCGCCACGGAAGTACGCCTTCACCCTGCAGGAAACGGTTCCTCAGGTCAGCGGTGCGTCAATTTCAACCTGCAGCTCAATCCCGATGCCGGTGTATTCGAATACACCGACTTCTACGGGAACAAGGTTCACCATTTCAGTATCCTGCAGAGTCACAAGCGGGTGGAGATCGTGGCAACCTCGGTTGTAGAGACGGATCCCGCATCATCGGGAACAGCCGAAAAGAACGAAATCTTTCTCATGGACTTCTCCGGAGAAAGCCGCTATGTCCACTTCGACCCGGTGGTACGCAGCTTTGCCGAGCCCTTCAGGGGAATCGGCGACCGATACCAGCAGGCAATCGACATCTGCCGTCACATCAACACCACCTTTCGCTACGAACCGGGCGTCACGGACGTGCACAGCACCAGCGCCGTGGTCATGGCGCTCGGGCGCGGTGTCTGCCAGGACTTCGCCCATATCATGATCGCCGTCAGCCGCAGCCTCGGAGTTCCGGCTCGCTATGTAAGCGGCTACCTGTACGGCGGCGGCAGCACGCCGGAGGGACGCGACGAGGCAAGTCACGCCTGGTGCGAGGTGTACTGCGGAGAGAAAAAGGGGTGGGTCGGGTTCGATCCCACGCACAGCACCCTGCTGGTCGACCAGCGGTACATCAAGATCGGCTCCGGACGCGACTATGGCGACGTTCCGCCCGTGCGCGGCACATGGAAAGGTGCCGCATCGGAAAAGCTCAGCGTGGCCGTCCGGGTCAGCTCGCTTGAATGCCCCCCCCTCAGTCCAGCTTCTGCCGCAATTTCCGCTCTCAGCTATCCGAAGCTTCCTGCATCGACCAGATCAACCCGAGAACCTCGGTAACATTCACCACATTACCGCCCCCGATATCAGCAGTATGCGTTTCAAGCGTCTCGCCGTACACATTGTAGATCCTGCGGCTGCCGATACCGTTGAGGCTGTCCGACAACAGATCGATTGCGGCCTTCGCATCCGAGTAGTCTCCATGCCATGAGTTGAAAGCCACGATATCCCCGCATTTTTTATGCTGGATGATCGCACGCGCACGGTAACTCCCCTCGACAGGCACCCACTCGATGGTGGAGAAGGGCCAGAGCCGGTAAACAGTCACTTCCGGCTGCAGGTTGTAGTTCGCCTTCGCCCCTGGTTTTTCAGGAAAAATCCTCACGCACCCGAAAGAGAGATCCATGACGGGGGCTTTGCCCGCCACCTTTTCGGCGGTTTTCTTTTTTGCCATAGCTCATCCTCCTGTCAAAAAAACATTCCACAGGCCTGCAACCCTGTGTTGCAGATGCCTTGCCATGCAGGCAGAGAAAAATGTACGTCTTAACACGGGGTAAACTTTCCGGTGTATAAACCGGCACAGAATAACAGGAACCCGTTTTCCGGCATGAAAATTCAATGCCGCCCTGCAGCTCCATCCTTTTCACGGGAGCTTCCTTTCAGATGCAGAAACCTCTCTACCGGAAACCATTCTTCCGCAGACTGTCGATTTTCCCTCCGGAATCAACCGACAGTGCAACGGAACACCAGCCAGTAAAAAAGATTCAGGCAGTAAAATCCTGCCGGGCTGTATCATCGGGTTCTGCTGCTTATGCAGGGCATCTCTATAAAATGTGATGCGCGGTCAAAGAGTCAAGCGCCTTCTCGCCCCGCCGGCGCATCGACTGCACTTTCGACCATCCGCCCTGCGAGCGCACGAGGCCGCCTCCCGACAGTTCCTTTTCCCGATCGATACCAAGTTCCTCTTCGAGAAACTGCAGATATGCCTTCCGTGCCGGCCCCTCCTTCCGATCGAAAAACTGCAGCACGTAGTCCCGATCCATCCAGTCGTACCGAACCCTGTTCAGCAGTACGATATGGCCGCACCAGGGATACCGTGCAAGCTCTTCGAGCGATTCGACCAGTCCAGCCCGCAACGGATTGAGATGGATGTACGCAACCAGTTTGTCGAAGTACGATTCCTCTTCGCAGATAATGGATTTGTAGCGATTCTGGAACAGGTGCCCGACCCGCGTATGTCGGCGGTTGAAATACTGGGCATAACCGGTCAGCAGGCGACGCATGAAGGTGCAGATGCTATCCGGGGACCGCTTTTCAGGAGGATATGCGCATGGTTCGTCATGAGAGCGAAAGCGTAAATGAAGGTACCCGAGCCCATGGCCTGCAGTCCCATGCGGTCGAGAAACGTTTTCCGGTCCGTATCGTCACAAACAATATTGCCCTGCTCTATTCCCCGGAGAATCACATGATGCAGGGTTCCCGGAACGTCAAGTCCCGGTCCTCGCGGCATCGCACTTGCCCCTTTATTTTGCCCGTCAATCGGATTTACTCCTGATTTCAGGATACCAGATAGCACAGTATTTTTGGCAACGGAGTCAGCGTCCCCAAGTACATTCGCTTTTGCGGCTGATAAAACGCTGAAGACCGCAAACCGCTCACGGCCCACAATCTTCAGATATACCCCACCGGCACCGCCGTCACACTCTCCGATAACGGAACATCACGCCCCACAAAACACACAACCGCCCCCGGACCAACCTTGCGCCCCAATTTATCAAGCGCACCAAACCCGAACCTTCCATGCTGTGAAGGCGATGCTGTTTTCTTTATCTCCACAGGATACAAGGTATCGCCTGATTCGATAACAAGATCAACCTCCTGCTGGTCCGTATCCCTGTAAAAAAACAGGCCCGCATCACGATCTCGATGCATATAGCTCTTCAGAATCTCCGAAACAACCCAGGTTTCCAGCATGGCGCCCGACATACTGCCCGCCTCGAGAGAATCCGGATCAGGCCATTTAGTCAGATATGCAGCCAAACCTGTATCGAGAAAATACAATTTCGGAGTTTTCACCAGCCTTTTGGTCCTGTTCGTATGATACGGCTGCAATAAATAAACCAGTCCCGAAGCCTCCAGTACCGACAACCATGACTTGGCGGTCTTGTTATCGATATCCACATCACGAGCCAATTTTGCATAATTGAGCAACTGTCCCGTACGAGCAGCCACAGCCGTAAGAAACCTGTTGAACGCCATCTGATCGGTCACCCTGGTCAGATCCTGCACATCTCGCTGTATATACGTCTGCACATATGAACGGTAAAACACATCCCGCGAATGTGGTCCAAGTTCGTTCAACCGGGGAAAAGAACCCAGCCAGATCCGACGAAAAACATCCATCAACGAACCATGCCCCCCTCCGGAAGCCGCCCTCGCCTCCTCAATCCATTCGGCATCAGGCAGAAAAGGATCTCCGGACAACGCCCTGCCGTCCAGTTCGGCCTGCGAAAGCCCAAGCATATCGAGAATGGCAACCCGCCCGGCAAGACTTTCAGTAATACCCCGCATCAGATGGAACTTCTGCGATCCCGTCAGCCAGAACAAACCATTGTACCTCTCCTGATCAACAATCACCTTGATAACACTGAATAACTGGGGAGCATACTGTACCTCATCGATCAGCACCGGAGGCTTCCATGTCTGCAAAAAAAGCGCCGGATCGCGCTGTGCCAGACTGCGGGCATCCAGATCATCCAGCGAAACGTACCCCCTCCCCTCAACTGCATCCTCATCTGCACACATTTGCAAAAGAGTCGTTTTACCAACCTGACGAGGACCGGTAACCAACAACACAGGAAACCCCCCGCTTACCCGACGAATCGTAGCAGAAAGCGTACGCGTATACATAAAAAAACCGTTTACATTGGAATTATACTCCAATATAAACGGCAATACCAAAACAAACAAAACCCGCGTCACGCGCTTCCCTTCCTGTATCCCACCCTGATAATACTGTCTGACAAGTACCCGATTACCAGCAAAAATGCCGGCAACGATTCTGTTGGCTATACGGGGACATCGCCGGTGTCGCCTCAAGCTTCGCTTCCGGAGGATCCGGCTCACCGCCGATCCTGATGATCCTGGCATTCCGGCCGCTTCCGCATGCAACAGTCCGGCCGCGGAACCGCTTCGGATCAGAAGATGCGCATGGTTCGTCATCAGCGACCACGCATAGATCGAAGCTCCGGTCGCCGAAGCCGCATGGCCGATTCTGGCGGTAAAATCCTGCCGGTACTGTCATCGGGTCTTGCTGTTTATACAGCCAACCGCAGCTAAACTTCCCGTTAACACCTGCGTCCCTGAGACCATGCCCCTTAGGCACCATCCTATTCCAACAACCGCGTAAACCGTTCAAGACGGTTGACCATATAAAACGGCAGGTTGATGAGACTGAAGTTTTTTTCCTTCTGACTTATTTTTGCAGTCAGTTCCTGAATGGATGGTTTAGATGAACTTATCCGGAATGCGGTATCAGCCTGTTTTTTGATGATATAGGCGTGAATCGACTTGATGGAACTGCCTTTTGCGGATTTCACCTCGACGGGATAGATGGTACTGCCTTGTTCGAAGAGGTAATCGATTTCGGCCTGACTTTCGGATTTCGGGGGCTGCCAGTAATAGAGTTCCGGATTGAGGTAACCCGGCCTGGAACAGAGCAACTGCTGGCCGACGAACTGCTCGGCGACAATCCCTCGATTCGCAAGCTCCAACGGCATGCTGAGGATGCTTTGCACAGGAACTCCCTGGACGGCAAGCAACAAACCCACATCGACAAAAAGTAATTTGCTGATTCTTGTTTTGACGTCGCTGCCGAGCGGAATGGTATCCGCATTTGAGTGCTGCACCCGGTAAAAAAGACGCGCTTCGAGAAACTGTTCAAGAGCTGCCTTCAGTTGCCGACCGTCTCCACTGGTCCCGAGTGCTATTTCATTTGCCTGCTTTGCTGAAAACTGCTGGCCAACCTGCCCGATAAGTCCTGTAAAGAAATTGTTCAGCTTCAGAGCGTCACTTCGTCCGACATATTTTGCGAAGTCATCCTTGTAGGTCTGCACCAGTGCTGACTGCTCCCGAAGGATTGCTTCATGATGAAAATCAGATGTAATCGCAGTCTGGACAGAGTAAGGCATTCCGCCGGTGAGAATATAGCGGCGTACCTGTGAAAGCATCTCTTCATGCACCTTGTCCGGAATCATGTGCATGGTTTCCGGCGTCATCATACCGATAATATCGAGGGCTTTTGATGCATCTGTCGCTGCGAGAAACTCCTCGAAGCTCAGTGGCCCCATAAAATAGTGCTCGATCCGGCCTACCGGTACAGGGCGTTTTTCGTTATGCAAGACCTGGTCAAGAAGCGATCCGGTCAAAACCACGGCAAGTCGAGGCATCTCTTCCCTGAAATACCGAAGGCACGCATACGCTGAAGGAGTTGCCTGAGCTTCATCGAGAAACAGAATCGTATTACTCTCCGGAGTGATCTGCCGACCGGTGATAAACGAAAAATTGAGCAGGAGTTCATTCAGGTTATAGCTCCTGAACAGTGGTTCAAGAGTGATGTGCTTTTCGAGATTGATTTCTGCGAGCGGAACATCGAGGTCAGCCGCCGCCTGCCGAACGCTTGTTGTCTTTCCAACCTGACGGGCACCGCGAATGACTAATGGCTTCCGGTCTTTTCGCTGATACCAGTCGGTTATATCCCGGATAGCTGATCGGTTAAACATTCTGAATTTGGGTTGTCAGCAGTGAAAAAGGCATTCTTCCTTAAATATACCATCATCACACACAATTACGCATAAAAATATGCCACTTTTATGCATTACGCATTATTGCTTTTGCTATGACCTGCCTGCATGAAAAACCCTTTAATCTCGTCCCGCTCAATTTTCCGCTCCCACGAAATGTAATAGTAATAAGGAGCATCCCTTAAAACCATGCTACCATCATCGCCTGAGCGAAGCTGTTTGCCGGTCGATAGCGACTTCGCCGTTCTCATATGTCATCCGGATTTCTCCGGCTTTTCCGCATAAGACAGAATATAGTCCAGGCCGGCGTAGACACTCCCGGCAGAGCGACGCAATGCCGATTTTGCAAGCATCCTTGCAACCGGAGGCAGCTTTCTGACAAACGGCTGATCTCTTGACAGATACTCATGAAGAAGCCGGTAGACATCGTCGCGTATTGAATCCATTGCTCCATCCGCCTGAAGAGGTTCCCGGAGTATCTGGTCGGGACAATGTCCGCCGTCACCAGCCTTCCACCCGGTCGCAACACCCGATACGCCTCCCTGAAAAAATCCTCACGGCTCCTGTAGTGGAAAGCGCTTTCCAGAGAAACAACCAGATCGATGGATTCAGCTGCAATCGGCATGGCTGTTCTACAACAAATCCATTCATATAAAAAGTTATTCTATCGACAAACGTTTTCCGGTCCGTATCGTCGCGAACAATGCTGCCCCGCTCGATTCCCCGGAGAATCACGTGATGCACCTTCTCCCGACGAATCCAGTCTCGCACCTCGCAGAATTGTTCACTCCCTTTCACGTTGAGTTCTGCGAATATGCTCGTCATCGAGTCCCCCGAAACAAAAAAATGTATTACACGCATTACAATATTTCACTATTATTGTATAATACGTTATACGATCTCACAATACAACACGCGAGAAACACATGGAACGATTTCAACAGGAGCAGCTGCGGCTGATCGAGTCGGTAAGCGCTAAAAAGCGGTACCTCCACGACCTGATCGACTGGAATGAACGCTGCATCGGCATCCTTGGCGCACGCGGAACCGGCAAAACCACCATGATGCTCCAGCATGTCAGGGACCAATACGGCAAATCGGAAAAAGCCCTGTATGTCTCGGTTGACAGTCCATATTTTCTTGCTCACAATCTCTTTGAAGTTGCAAGGGAATTTCATGAACTTGGCGGCGAGCTCCTGCTGCTCGATGAAATCCACAAATATCCCGACTGGGCGAGTCACATCAAATCGATGTACGACTCCCTCCCGGAGCTGCGTCTTGTTTTTTCAGGATCCAGCCTCCTGCAGATTTCCAAAGAGAAAGCCGACCTGAGCCGAAGGGCAATTATCTTCAACCTTCATGGACTCTCGCTCCGTGAGTATATCAACTTTGTCCATGAAACCGATTATCCTGTTCATCCGCTCGAAGCAATTCTCCACAACCACAGACATATTGCCGAAACCATCAGCAAGGAGATTACAATACGCAAGGAACTGCGTGATTACCTGAAATACGGTTACTACCCCTTCTTTCTCGAAAGCAGCGGGACGTATCCTTTCCGGTTACGCGAGGTTATAAACCACATTCTTGAAGTTGATCTCCCCTATATAAACCGCATCGAAACGCGACAGCTTTCGAAGCTTAAAAAACTTCTCTACCTGCTTGCCACATCGGTACCGTTCACACCCAATATCACAAAACTGGCCGAAGCAACGGAAATCTCCAGAGCACGCCTGTACGAGTACCTTGAAAACCTTCAGAATGCGAAACTGCTGAATCTCGTCCGTTCCCAGGGAAGAGGTTATGAAGTCCTGAGCAAACCGGAAAAGATATTTCTTGAAAACAGTAACCTGATGTATGCAATTACTGAAAACATCAACACCGGAACGCTACGGGAACAGTTTTTTGTAAACCAGATTCGAAACGCCGGTACCCTGCACCCCGGCATTCTCGACACATCAGTGGAAGTATCAAGCAAGGGTGATTTTTTCGTCAACAACATGTACACATTCGAAATCGGTGGTAAAAGCAAGGGATTCCGGCAGATCGGCGGCATCGAAAACAGCTTCGTCGTTGCTGACGACCTTGAAATCGGCTCCCGCAACACCATTCCCCTCTGGCTTTTCGGTTTTCTTTACTGACAAGACGATTAGAATTCCAGCAGGAACGCCCCTGAAAAGGGACGTAAGTGATTGAGGGAATACAAGACCAAAACAAATCCTGTTTCGTATTATATTTGTAAAATATCCCATTGATACTTTTGTCTGTCAAACAAAAGCGGAAAGTATGCTATGCCGAGAGGAGCGAGGCTTGATGCGCCGGATGCTCTGCATCATGTCATGGTTCGAGGGATCGAGCGATCCGATATTGTTTTTAACGATGGAGATCGGCTTGATTTCCTGAACAGGATTGACAAAGCAGCTCAAAAAACCGGAACCGTCATCTATGCCTGGGC
>Ga0194112_10002519_pt1 | contig 26188 bp, 24 predicted proteins | sample TA2MahC400mmetaG_FD_146191 | JGI IMG/M metagenome (GOLD analysis project Ga0194112, IMG submission 146191) | Freshwater microbial communities from Lake Tanganyika, Tanzania - TA2015016 Mahale Deep Cast 400m | ecosystem: Environmental > Aquatic > Freshwater > Lake | place: Tanzania: Lake... | reverse complement strand
ATACCAAGTATACCGGACTCTCGCCCCCTTAATGCATTCACATAACTTCAGCTGATTCATTTGTGGCACCATAACTACGTTTGATCCTTATATCGGAGTTCCAGTTAAAAACCGAAAAGAGCATAAGCCCAATAACTTTTAAATCTTCCGGGGCCATCAATGCCATCAAGGTGGGTTAAGAATTCTTTCCCAGAAGGGGTACATTATCTCTCGGGTGACGAGGCCTCTGCAGAGGGGGCAATCGCTGGGGGTTGTCGATTTTATGCGGGTTACCCAATTACACCTTTGTAAAACTCGGGATGAAAAGACCGGAGAGGTTCTGATTGATTTAAACTATTGTAAGGGGTGTGGTATCTGTGCTTTCGTCTGTCCTAAAGGAGCCATCTAAATGGTATTGGAGGAAAGAATATGAGCAAAAAGATCCATATCGACATGAACTCTGATGTTGGAGAAGGCTTTGGGGTTTATAAAATTGGCCTCGATGAAGAGGTCATCCCCTACATCACCTCTGCCAACATCGCCTGTGGATTTCATGCTGGAGATCCTGGGGTGATGCGCAAGACCGTCTCCTTAGCCAAACAGTATGGGGTTGAGGTGGGGGCCCATCCTGGATTTCCAGATCTTATTGGATTTGGAAGAAGAAACATCGATGCCTCTCTTGAAGAAATCCAAGATTATATCGTCTATCAAACTGGGGCATTGCAGGCCTTTGCCATCTCCCAGGGGGTAAGGCTTCAACATATGAAGGCCCATGGAAGTCTCTATAATATGGCGGTAGCCAATCCCAAGATCTGTGAAGCGATGGCAGAGGCAGTGAGTAAGGTAGATCGAGAGATCATCCTGGTCGTCTTGGCCTCCTCGGAAAGAGAATCCCTTCTCGAGATGGGAAGACGTTACGGTATTCGCATTGCCTTTGAAGCCTTTCCAGATCGGGGCTACAATAAAAATGGCACCTTGGTTTCTCGAAAAGAAAAAGGGGCTGTGATTCATGATCATGAGATTGTTGCCAAAAGGGCACTGAAGATGGCCCTGGAGCGAAAGGTGATCGCCATCGATGGAACAGAGATTGAGCTCGAGGCGGATACGCTCTGTGTCCATGGAGACAATCCTAATGCTGTCCAGATGGTAAAGAAGATCCGGGAAGATCTGAAGGCTTCAGGTGTGGAAGTCAGGCCGATGAGGCACTTTGTCTAATGAATCAATTTCAAATGTCAAAATCCAAATTTCAAATGAATGCCAAATTTCAAAATCTAAATGGAAATACGAGAATAAGGGAATATTGGATAATATTTTTAAAAACAAATTGTTTCTCATCATTCTCCCTTGTTCTTCTTTGATATTTGAACTTTGGATTTCATTTGTTATTTGAACTTTGACATTTGTCATTTAATCAAAAATGGGTCTTTATCCCAAAGCCATTTTTCGTTTTATGGGTGATCGTGGTCTCCTAATCGAATTCGGGGACGAGATCAGCCATGAAGTCAATGAGAAGGTAAGAAGAATGGCTTTGGCTATCCAGGCCGAGGCAATAGAAGGTATCCTTGAAACAGTCCCCACCTATCGATCTTTGCTCATCATTTACAATCCATTGATTCTCTCCATTGACCACTTAAAAAAAAGAATGCAACAGATAGAGGAGGGGCTTCAACAGACTCCTTTTCCAGAGCCGAAATTGAGACGAATCCCTGTGGTCTACGGAGGTTCCTATGGCCCGGATTTAGATTTTGTGGCTGAATACCATCGAATCTCTTCAGAGGAGGTTATCCGACTCCATTGCAGTAAACCTTATTTCATCTATATGATTGGCTTTATACCCGGTTTTCCTTATATGGGTGAACTCCCTGAGGCGCTGGTCACACCTCGTCTCAAAACGCCAAGGTTATTGGTTCCTGTAGGCTCGGTGGCCATTGCCAAGAGCCAGACAGGGATCTATCCAATGGAGAGCCCAGGGGGTTGGCAGATCATCGGTCGAACCCCTATAAGACTTTTTGACCCTGAAAGGGAACCTCCTGCTTTGTTTCAGATGGGAAACCTTGTCCAATTCTTTCCAATCAGCGAGGAAGAATTTGAGATATGGAGCGAATAGAGGCATTTGAAGTATTGGAACCCGGAATGCTGACCACCATTCAGGATTCCGGTCGTTATGGTTTCAGTCAGTTTGGAGTGCCCCCCTCCGGAGCCCTGGATAATTTCTCCTTCAGAGTGGCTAACCTATTAGCTGGAAACCAAGAGGGAGAGGCCTGCCTTGAGACGACTATCATGGGGCTTAAGCTAAAAGCACTGAATGAGATGGTCATCGCCATCACTGGTGGAGATCTCTCTCCTACACTGAATGGGGAACATCTGGACATGTGGAGGGTCCATCTTCTGGTCGAAGGTGATATCATCGCCTTTAAAAGGGCCCGATCAGGATGTCGTGCATATCTTGCTGTGAGCGGAGGATTTGCCGTTCCTAAAATCATGGGAAGTAGATCAACCAATCTCTCAAGTAGATTTGGTGGCTTGGAGGGAAGGGCATTGAGAAGAGGAGATATCCTCAAAAGGTTCGATTGCCCATCCCCTTTGAAAAGGTTGGGGTTTCGATTCCCGAGCGATGGGATTCCTCTTTTTGAGAAAGAGGTTGTCCTCAGAGTTACCTCTGGACCTCAAGATCATCATTTTACAGAAAAAGGGTCTCAAACGTTCTACTCCTCATCTTATCAGGTCACTCCCCAATGTGATCGGATGGGTGTCCGACTGGAAGGTCCAAAGATCGCGAGACGATCAGATGTCGAAGAGTCGATTATTTCAGAAGGTCTTATCTCAGGTGCCGTTCAAGTTCCTGGCAATGGGAAGCCGATCATCATCTTAAACGAACTGGTGACCGGAGGTTATACGAAGATTGCTACAGTCATCTCAACGGATTTACCTAAGGTGGCACAACTGAAACCAGGAGATCATGTGCATTTCGAATCCATCTCAATCAAAGAGGCCCATCGTCTGCTTGGAGAGCAAGAAGAATTGCTTCGGAGTTTCAAACATTTCATCGAGGGGCGCTAAGGATCAAATCATTCTTCCTTGCCTCCCCTTATTAAAACGGGATGAAGGGATTTGTGTTTGTGGGGCGTCCAAAAGGGATTTCAAATTCCCAGAGATTTGCCCCCGAACCAAAATAGATTTTTTTGCCCACGATCGCCATGCCAGAATCGATCGAGACAGGAGATTTAGCTAACAGGAAGACCTGATCATTTCGGGGATCGATGGCAAAGACCTCTTCCTTGGCCAGTCCATAGAGCCTTCCATCTGGCCCAATCTGGAGAGAAGTCTCTAAGGGGTTTTTAAATCCAAGGTTGAAAACCTTTTTTATCTCCCTCTTTTCTGAATCGAACACGAAGACTTTCTCATTGTCTCCCAAATTGAGCGATTTTTATACAAAAATAAGACAAGACATTGAAAACAGAAGGTTACATGAATAAGAAATATCACCCAATAAGTGAAATAATAGTCTGTCATTCCTGTGAAAACAGGAATCCAGTTTCTTTGTCTTTTTCTGGATTCCCGCCTTCGCGGGAATGACAAACTATGCTTACTTTAAGCATAGAATCGCTCAATTTAGATGTCTGTAATCCCATAAAGGATCCCATCGTTGGTTTCTGAAAGGGAAAGGAAGGTCTTATCTAAAGGGGTGAGAGGGAGGACTACACGGTCGGTTCTTTTTCCTGGGCATTGAGAACATTGGAGGCATCAGGTATGGATGTTAAAGTCTGAGGCATTGGCTTTCTTTGCCTTGAGCGCCAACGAGGTTTCTGTATTTTCCGTTCCTTCGGCTCCTTTACCTCCTTCACTTCCTCTATTTCTCCTTTTTTCTGTTCCTTCCCAAAACCAACAATCACATAAGTTCCGCTTCTTGCATCGGTTCGGAGATGGATGATCCCTTCTTTTTCTGCATCTTCGAGAAGATCACTGAAGGTACGGTAGCCGTGGTAAGACTCATTGAACGAGGGTTTCTTTCTCTTCATCGTCTCTTTGACCAAAGACGACCACAAGACTTCTTTATTCTCACGGACCAAGGCGACTACGGAATCTACCAAAAGTTGAAAAGCCTCTTTCTTCTTTTCAGGCAGATCCTTTTCAATCTTAGGAGGTGTGCCGATGGACCTCTCCAAGTCTTCATAGTAGATGAACTCATCACAGTTATCAATCAATAGGTTGGAACTCGATTCCTTCATTCCAAGACCGATCACACGCTTCCCATTCTCTTTCAGTTTGGAGACCAGGGGTGAAAAGTCACTATCGCCAGAAACGATGACAAACGTATCAATATGCTCTTTGGAGTAACAGAGATCAATGGCATCCACACAGAGACGTATATCTGCGGAGTTTTTTCCACTCATCAAACGCTTTGGGATCTCAATTAATTCGATAGCCGCCTCATGAAGTGGTCTCTTATAATCCGAATAGTCGGCCCAATCTGCATAGGCCTTCTTTACGATAATCTTTCCTTTTTCAACCAATCGCTCTAAGACCTTCTGAATATCGAATCGTTTATCCTTCTTCCCCTTAAATCCAAGAGCAATATTCTCAAAATCGATAAAGATCGCTAATGTATGCTCTATTTCAGTCATTCTCTTTTCCTTTCTCGTTTAAGGTCGATCTCCCTGTCATCTCTTTCTTAAACAATCCTACAATTAAACAACGAATTTGTAAACCCCTTCAACTTCGTCCCATCGACCGCAATCCTGCCCAACGATACCATCCCCATCTCCCGACAGATCCTTACAATTCTTAAAATAGAAAATAGGATAGAAAATAGGGACACTTCCCTAATTTTTAAATTAGATAAAAGGGGAGGGAATTATGAAAAAAGTTCATTTATTCATCCTGATTATCGGTTTTATGATTCTCTACCTTGCCGGTCCTGGCCATAGCTGGGAGGGAAGGATGGCTGGTATGGGGGATCCCTATGGTCTTATAGAGGATGAGTCCGATTTTCTCATCCATCCATCAGGAATTGCCAATGGGAAGGATATAAATTTTTACGGCAATTACCGTTTTAACTGGCGAGATGTTCCGGACTGGAACCACAATCGAACTTATTTTGCTTCTCCACCTCCTAATGATTACAACCCTATTGAGAATTCGGGTCACGAGTGGCAACATAATGGTCTTCTGGGGGCAGCTTTTCCTATTGGTCCGGGAAGGATGGGGCTGTTCTTAGAATATACAGGAAAGAGAGGTGATTACAGCGGGCGAAACAATGAATTCTATGATCCAAATTATTATTTTAATAGATTTAGCTTTGACAGTGACCATGACGCATTTGCCTTGAGGCTCCTTTATGGCCTGCCATTGGGTGGCTTTAAACTCGGTGGGGAGATTCAGTTGGCATACCGACTTGAGGAAAACAAGACTTTTATCTATGAAGATTGGTTGGGTGGAACTTATCAATTGTATTGGAATTTCCCATTTGGGAATTTATTTGCGTGGATAAATCTACATCAATTTTTATTCCCTTACGACTCAAAGTACTGGGAAGGAATTTTAAAGGGCTCTTTAAAAGGCGAAATTGGGCCTGTGAAAATTGCTTTTACCATGAAAGGTGGCCTCATCTTCTGGGGGGATAACAAATATGAGGCTACTTCAGATGGAATAGGCGGTTCAGGCTTTATTGATGTATCGGGAGATGTAAAGGGCTGGAACATAGGAAGTGATTTTTGGTTGAGGTATCCTTTAAGTAAGGAACTATCCATTCCTTTTCTTGTGAAGATTAATTACCAGGACAAGAACAGAGATGCAAGTGGAAGGGGATCGTGGTCTATAGTATTAGGCCCCGGAGTTTTGGGTACTGGTGATTATAAAAACAAGGAAAAAACTTACAGGTTGAAGCAGGGGGTGGATTAGATAAGGAACTTACAAAAGGGACAAGAATTGCTGCCGGTATCTACTACAACTATCTTCAGAACAAAAATAGCTTTAAGGGTCAGGGAGTTGACGACACTGGATTGTGGGGAATAATTGATCATAGTAACTATCCCGATCAGACAGAGCACCGGGTTATATTGAGAATAGGAGGGGAAAAGGAACTTACTCATATGTTTGCAATGAGGATGGGATTAAACTTTTTCTACGGTTGGGTCAAGGAGGATTTTAAGTTTAATTATGCCGACAATACTCCTTTTAGTTTCTTAGATAATATTTCCTTGGATGATTCTCGCTGGGGAATAGGAGCTTCATTAGGAGGCACAGTAAAGTTTGAGCGGTTCAGCCTTGAGCCATTTGTTGGTGGTGGCTATCAAAAACTTAAGCTGGATGGAGATGGATTCGATACAAGTTATCCCAGTGTTATCGAGTCGGACAAATTAAAGAAAGAGTGGTTCATTGGAGGAGGATTTTCAATTAAATTTTAGATTGCACCTATCTGCCGCAGGCAGGGATTGCGGATTTTAAATAAATTTTTAAATTATTAAGAAGATGACCTTAGAGCGGGTTCCTCCCGCTCTTTTTATTTCTCTGCCCTATGCATATTCGCAAGCCCAAGCCTGACCCCCTTCCCTCCTTTTCCTTTTGACACTCCTAATCCTTTATATTATACTGGTTTCACTTCACAATAAAATTTTATCTTTCAGGAGGAGATCTATGTTGAGCCAAAAAAAGATTTGGATGGTTTTAGCCCTTCTCATCTCCCTTGCCATGCTTCTTTTGGCCTGCGGTGAAAAAAAGAAGCCAGAGCCGGCCAAGGCTCCAGAGCCTGCGCCTTTTGTCTTTGGTGTCATTCTCGTTGGTCCATATAACGACCATGGCTGGAGCGAAGCCCATTATACTGCTGGCAAATATGTTGAATCGAAGATTCCCAACTCAAAGATGATCTATGTGGATAATGTCAATCCCGGTGCTAAACCAGGTGTGACTGTGCCACAGGTCGTGGATGATCTCGTATCGAAGGGCGCTAAAATCATCTTTACCACTTCGGATGATTTTAAGGATGGTACACTCGAAGCAGCCAACAAGCATCTCAATGTACCCTTTGTCAATGTCTCTGGGGATCATGCCTGGAAGGAAGGAAAGGATTACAAAGCCACTAAGAACTTGAGTAACTTTATGGGGAGAATGGAATATGGAAAGATGATCGCTGGCTTTGTTGCCGCTCTGGCAACCAAGACAGGAAAGATTGGTTATCTCGGTCCCCTGATTAATGATGAGACCCGGCGTCTGGCTGCATCGGCCTACCTTGGCGCTAGATATACATGGACAAATGTCTTGAAGAGGGACCCAAAGAAATTGAAGTTCAAGGTGACCTGGATCGGTTTCTGGTTCAATATTCCAGGACAGACCTTGGATCCGGCAAAAGTCGCTGTAGATTTTTATAACACTGGTCATGATGTCGTCATCTCAGGAATTGATACCACTGAAGGTCTCATCGAAGCCAACAAGATGGTCAAGGCAGGGAAAAAAGTCTGGGCCATCCAGTATGATTATAAAGACGGATGTAGAGAAGCCGAGGATGTCTGTCTGGGCGTTCCCTATTTTAACTGGGGTCCAGCCTATATCAAAGCCGTGAAGATGGTGATGGAAGGCAAGTGGACTCAATATTGGGATTGGAATGGCCCGGATTGGAAAGATATCAATAATCCAGATATGAGCGCAGTGGGTTTTATAAAGGGCAAAGCGCTCAGCCAGGAGAATGCGGAAAAGGTGGATGCCTTTATCAAAGTCTTGGCCGATGGCTCGATCAATCTTTTCAAAGGCCCACTCCAGTTTCAGGACGGGAAGACCTATCTAAAGGACGGTGAGACAGCCACAGACCTTCAGATCTGGTACTTTCCGCAACTCCTTAAGGGAATGGAAGGCCGGAGCAAATAGATTTTTTATTTTCTCGAATGAGACGAATGGCGGCGAATTATTCGAATGGAATATGAGAGAAATTCGCTGTCATTCGTCTTTTTTTATAATCCATGAAGGTTGAACTCAAAGATATACACAAACATTTTGGTTCCATCCGAGCCAATGACGGTGTGACCTTATCGATTGAATCAGGAACGCTCTACGGGCTTCTTGGTGAAAACGGTGCAGGAAAGAGCACTCTAATGAAAGTCCTCTCCGGTTTTCTCACTCCTGATCGCGGGGAGATTCTTTTCGATGGCAAACCAGTCCGCTTCAATTCCCCTGAAGAGGCAGTGGCCATGGGCGTTGGGATGCTCCACCAGGATCCATTAGATTTTCCAACCCTTCGGGTCATTGATAATTTTCTATTGGGTTCTCCTGGGAATTGGCTTCTTGATCGAAATCGCAGGAGGCTGATCGAATTAACTATTCAATTCGACTTCAAGCTCGACCCAAATGCTTTTGTCTCTGATTTGAGTATCGGCGAAAGGCAACAGCTTGAGATCACCCGTCTGTTGGGGTTAGGGGTGAATGTCTTGATTCTCGATGAACCGACAACAGCAATTTCAGCCCAACAGAGGGAGAAACTTTTTCAAGCGCTTCGTCAATTGACTGAACAAGGTAAAACGGTCATCTTCGTTTCCCACAAACTCGAAGAGGTGAAAAGTTTGTGTAGCAAGGTGGCAGTCTTAGCACACGGCAAGGTGACAGGTGAGGTGAAGATGCCATGCCAAACAGAAGATCTTGTGCAGATGATGTTCGGGCAAAAAATTACCGTTGGTAAGCGATTGGCTGTAAAATTCGGCAATTCCGTTCTCGAACTGGAAAACCTCACAATAAGCGACTGGCGGCTTGAGGTGAAGGGCCTCTCCCTCAGAGCAAGAGAGGGTGAAGTGATAGGTCTTGCTGGATTAGAGGGAAGTGGGCAACATCTGGTCATGAGGACTTGCGCTGGGTTGCTGAAACCTTCCAGCGGTCGAATTCGTATTTTCGATCAGGATATGACTGGGCGAGCGTATCGTGACTTTATCAAAGCAGGTATCGCCTACATGCCCGCAGGCCGTTTGGAAGAGGGGCTTATGGCTGGAATGACATTGAGAGAGCATATCGCATTGGTGGAAAAGAATACGCCCTTTTTTGTCGAATGGACAATCGCAACGAAGGAGATTTCCCAGCGGATCCAAGAATACAATATCAAAGGAAAACCTGAAACCCCTGTTGAAGAGCTTTCAGGGGGAAATCAACAGAGAACCCTTCTTGCACTCCTTCCCCGAAATCCCAGGCTCCTCCTCATGGAACATCCTACCCGAGGGCTCGATATGGAGTCTACGGAGTATATATGGAAGTTATTGTCAGAAAGGGCTCAGCAGGGGACAGCCATTCTCTTCACCTCCTCGGATTTAGATGAGCTTCTCGATCGAAGCGATCGTATGATGATCTTCTTTGGGGGAAAAGTTCGGATCACGGAGTCCCACAATACCAATGCGTTGCAGTTGGGCGAATCGATTGGAGGTAAAGGCTTTGAATAATTGGCCTATTCATTCCGATACTGTTTTCCGGTCAGTGGCTTTCCTCTTAGCCCTTCTCTTCAGTGCAGTGATTTTGCTGATCTTAGGTGCTTCTCCTATCGATGCATTTCATCTCATCCTATCGGGCGCTTTCGGATCTTCTTCCAAATTGGCTTATGTGATGACGGCATGGATTCCAATTCTGCTCTGTTCGGCAGGATTGTTGGCCACATTTGCTGCGGGCCTTTGGAACATCGGTATTGAAGGTCAAGTAGTCATGGGAGCTGTATTCGCCACAGGTTTGATGCAATTCCTGCAAGACTCTTTTCCACCCGCTCTCCTCTTAATTCTTGCTGCCTTCGCCGGTATATTGGGTGGGGCCTTATGGGGGATGTTTGCTGGCGGTCTTAGGCTCTATGGCAATGTGAACGAAATCTTCGGTGGCCTGGGGCTTAACTTCATCGCAGGCAGTCTCACCGTCTATCTTGTCCTCGGTCCTTGGAAGAGGCCGGGTATTGGTTCAACGAGTGGCACCCAACCCTTTCCTCCTTCGCTCTGGCTGCCAGCATTCAAAGGCTTTCAGGTCAGTCCCATCGAAATCTTATCAGGATTGATCGCCATTGTCCTCATTGCCTTAGCATTAAGAGAAACCCATTTCGGTTTACAACTGAGAGCCATTGGGAAAAATTTGAGGGCAGCCTTCTTAAAAGGAATTCCTGTGGAGAGGCGCGTGCTTTTGGCTTTCGGTCTTTGCGGGGCTCTCGCTGGGCTTTCGGGCTGGGTTCTCGTTGTAGGAACGAGTGCCCGCCATAACCTCTTTCCACTGATCTCAAGTGGGTATGGGTTCCTTGGGATTCTTGTTGTTTTGCTGGCAAACCTCAGTGCCCTGTGGAGTTTACCCATCTCCTTTTTCTTTGCAGCCATTTCAATGGGTAGCCTCCAGCTGGCTCTCCAACGCCAACTGGACTCCTCCTTAGGAGGAGTGATTCAAGGTATGCTTGTGCTCTCAATCCTTATCATCAAGGGTCTCCAATCCCGGGGGCTTCTCCGGCCGAGTAGGTGAGTGATGGATATTTGTGTTCTCATTGCCTCCATTCTATCTGCTTCGCCTCCGATTCTCTTTGCCGTTCTGGGTGAAACGATCACAGAGAAAGCAGGCGTCATAAATCTATCTCTTGATGGGTCCATGTTACTCACAGCCATGGTCGGTTTCATCGTTGCACTACATACGGATAGCGTCATCGCAGGTTTCTTAACCAGTATGGCAGTCGGCGCTTTCATCGCATTGATCATCGCCTTCATGAGCTTGACACTCCATCAACCCCAAGTCGCAACAGGCTTTGTCTTGACCCTGCTCTCTCGGGACCTGGCTTATGTCCTTGGAAATCCCTATGCTCATCTTCCAGGACCCCAGGTTCCCCACACCCCAATCCCTGGGCTAAAGGGACTTCCCTTCATCGGGCCGGTCCTTTTCGATCAAAATCCTGTGGTCTATCTAAGTCTATTGGCGGTCATCCTGGTTTGGATTTATATATTTAAGACCCGATCCGGACTCAAACTGCAGGGCTTGGGGGAGCGGCCGGCTGCTGCCTATGTACGTGGGGTGAATGTGACATTGATGCGTTACATCTATACGCTCATCGGTGGAGCATTGGTAGGAATGGGAGGAGCATCCTTTTCGCTTATGGTGAAACCTGGCTGGGCACGACCTTATGGAATTGAGGGGACGGGTTGGATCGCCCTCGCCATTGTCATCTTCGGAGGCTGGAGGCCAATCCGTGCAGCCTTTGGGGCTTATTTCTTCGTCACCTTACAGACAGCAGTGAACCTTCTTCAGAATGCCATGCCGAATGTCCCAACACAACTCTTTCCTACATTACCATTCCCCATCATGATTCTTACACTCCTCCTTGTCACCATTGGCAATGCCGAGTGGACGAACCGGGTTTTAAGGCATCTACCAGAGGGCATGCGACGATTCCTGATTCGTACACTCAAAGCCCTTCAAACATCACCGCCCGCCTCATTAGGGACCATTTTTAAAAAGGAATAGGGGGTTATTGACAAGAAAAAAGGGGGATTATGCGGAATAAATAGACCATAAAAGGATTGAGAAAGGAGAGTAATAAAGTGGCATCTTTTTTAAAAGTGAAGGGGATGAGTTGCCAGCATTGTGTGATGTCCGTCACGAAGGCCCTCAGTCAATTAGAGGGAATTCAGAATGTTCAGATAGACCTTGCAAAAGGGGAGGTTCGATTTGAGAATACGAAGTCTGTTACCTCTGAACGAATCGAAAAGGCCATTGAAGAAGCAGGATACCAAGTGGTTTCGCAAAGGGCATAGAGCGAAGCGCATTACGTCCCCCTCGTAAGTAACCTTGGCTGTGTTTTTTGAGATTCAAATTTGTGTCGAATTTTACATAATAACTATCATAGTTTATATTATAGTCAAAATTCCAGAGTGTAATGGAACTTAATTACCATTGCCCGCTGCCATGATGCCTTATCAAAATTCAGTGCAGTCCTGTTATTTTCTATTAATCGAATTCCTTTAAAAATCTCAACTTCAACCTTAGCCTTAAGGGTTACCCATGTTTTAACCTTCCAAAAATTCTTATTGTATTTTTATTCTGATTTGATAATATAATTTCAAATTCGGGAAATTACTAAAATGTTTTAGAAGCAAAGTCTCTGTCCCAGATTAACAGAGGAAGGTTGCAGAGTATTTAGGGATACATTTTACTTCTGTCAGCAGAATTTTGAGGGCAAAAGATTAAATGCTAATAAAATAGACCTGACCCTAATTTGTTAATATTGAAGTTGATATGGTGTGTCAAAAGTGTTACATTATGGTTGGAGGTGAAGCTTATGCCAGTGAAAAATCCTCGAATCAATGTCGTGCTGGAAAAGCCCCTATATCATACCGTTGAGCAGTTGGCAAGCAGGGACGGTGTCTCCCTTTCGTTAAAGGTGCGTGACCTCGTCAGAGAGGCCTTAGAGATCGAGGAGGATATAGCGCTATCCGAATTCGCAGAGAAAAGAGAACGGACATTCACGAAGACAAAAGCATTGAAACATCATGAGGTTTGGTAAGGGTGCCATTCGAGCTGAGATATCATCCTGATGTGAGGTCCATTGATATTCCCCTTTTGGATGCGAAGTTAAGGACCCGCATTAAGAAGGCCATTGAGAAAAGGTTAACGACAGCTCCTCATCTCTACGGTGAACCACTGCGAAAAACACTCCGTGGCTATTGGAAGCTGAGGGTCGGCGATTATCGTGTGGTCTTCAAGATCGTGGCCGAAGAGGTTTGGATACTCGGGATTATTCACAGAAAGAAAGTTTATGAGGCAATAAAAAAGAGAGTCTAAATCACCCCCGAAAATACTCTGCCCTAAATGGGCTGAAATTCTTTTTAGGAAGAAAAGCTCCCCTGCTTGACAAGTTGGGGGTAGTGTTGTAGATTTTTTAGGTGGGCCGAAAAATAACCAACTTTTGAACGCAACTGCTATAGGAGGTAGTCACTGTGAAGAGGGAAGAGAGATGGGCTTATACCATCTGTGCTGGGTGCTATAACCTATGTGGAATAAAGATAAAGGTAGTTGATGGTTATCCGGTAGCGATAGAAGGCGTTGCCGACAGTGATATGGGAGGTCAGGGGGGAATGTGCGGCAAAGGCGTTGCTACTCTAATGGACTATTATGACCCTAACCGGTGTAAATACCCGGTAAAAAGGACGAACCCAAAGAAAGGAGTTAATGAAGACCCAAAATGGCAGAGAATCTCGTGGGATGAAGCACTCGACACCATTGCTGAGAAGCTCAAGGAGATAAAAAAGAAAGACCCCAGGATGTTAGTTTGGGGGGCAACTCCCGGTCCTGGCACAGCCATAAAATTTGCAGTAGGGCTTGGCGGCTTCTGTGCTGCTGCTTTTGGTACCCCTAATCAGGCTTTTGGTGGGACTGGCTCTCACTGCGGAGCTGCTGCTCATCATGCTGGCGCTCTAATGCACGCCGCCTGGGATATACTTCCAGACTACAGGTATTGTAATTATGTTCTTCGCTGTGGTGGGAATGAAGGGTTTGGTGGTGGTCGTATGGCTTCTACAGCGATACGACAGGCGGCTGCCGCTAGAGATAGAGGGATGAGAATGGTCGTGATGGACCCAGTAGGCTATATATCCGGGAGCAAGGCACAAGAATGGATACCCATTTTACCGGCTACGGATGGAGCTGTGTTCTTAGCTATGGCCAATCTCATCGTGAATGAGATAGGGGTCTACGATAAGGAGTATATTAAACACAAAACCAACGGACCTTATCTCATCGGTCCTGACAGATTGTTCGTGAGGGATAAAGAAAGTGGCAAGCCACTCATTTGGGATGAGAAGGATGCCATAGCCAAAACTTATGATGACCCAACGTTAACCCATCCAGCTCTTGAGGGGGAATACCCGGTTAATGGGACTAAATGTCAACCTGCCTTCCAACTTTGGAAGGAACATCTTAAGCAATACGAGCCGGGGTGGGCGTCAAAAATAAGCACTGTCCCGGAAGGCACAATCCGGCGGCTGGCTAAGGAACTGGTTGACGAGGCAAAGATAGGAAGCACTATTGAGATTGAAGGGGTAAGAGTTCCTTATAGGCCAGCTTGTGTCGTGGGATATAAGGGATTGCAAACCCACCAGAACTCCTTTCATCAATACGTCTCCTTACACCTGCTAAACGTGTTACTTGGTAATCAGGATGTGGCTGGAGGGATTGTAGGTTCAGGAACGATAAGGGGCTTTGGTTACCCTGAAACCGGTCGCCCACGACTTGCCCCATATGCCGGTTATGATGGAATGCTGACCCCCGGACAGTGGTTCACCAAAGTCCCATGGCCTCCCAGAGAAGTAAGCGGCCCGGGTTTTATAAACTTTTTGGATATATTTGCTCATTCAAGTATGAATCCTTACCCCTACGGTGACGATTGGGATGAGTTATGGACTAAAGCCGGGCGACCTTATGAACCAGAAGTTCTGTTGATATATGGGGCAAACGTTGCAACGAGTACCGTTAATCCAAAATCGGCTGAAAAATTCCTTAAGCGAGTTGGCCTTATCGTTTCTATCAATACAACTTACAATGAAACTACGGAGGGATGGGCTGATATAGTTTTGCCTGATTGTCACTGCTATGAAAGCTTAGAAGTTGCCTCATCCATAGGCTTTTTCTTTAACTATCCTATAGGGCTGGATAAATGGAGTTTTCATTTGAGAATGCCAGTTTTAGAGCCAAAACATGAAGAAAGAGACCTTTTTGATCTCATGTTTGACTTAGCTGATAGGATAGGGATTAGGGCAGAGTTTAATAACTACTTAGAAAATTATTTCTCCGGGAAATCTATGAAATGGGAGCAGGTTAAGACAAAAGAATACGCTATAATAAGGCCGGATGAGAAGATATCAAACAAAGAGTTTACTGACAGGGTATTAAAGTATTATTTCGGTGAAGAACGGGGCTTAGACTGGTTTAAGGAACATGGTTTTATAACCTGGGAGAAGAAACCTGAAGAGTGTTACTGGCGCTATTTTATCGATGCCAGGATACCTATCTATTTTGACACCATAGAACGGGACAAGGAAGAGATACGAAAGAGAGCTGAGAAAATAGGTATCCATATGAATTGGGATTATTATACACCACTGGTAAGTTATTTTCCTTCAGTTATTTATACCGAAGTGCTCCCCGACTCAGAATATGATCTGGTAGCTATCTCTCCTCGAGATGTACTTCATACTCACGCAACTACGGCAGAGAATCCCTGGGTAGATGAGATGAGTTTAGTTAACCCATATACTTATAACATTGTGATGAATGAGGAGACGGCGGAGAAGAAAGGGATTAAAGACGGCGATATCATTTGTGTTGAAGCTCCTGGGGGTGGGGAGTATAAAGTAACCGGAAGGGTGAAATTAACCCGACTCATACATCGGCAAGTGCTAGGAATAGTTCGTTTGGGCGGCTGGGCAAAAGGAAGACCAATTGCCCGGGGTAAAGGGGTCAATTTTAACGCATTATTGAAAGGAGATCACAAGCACATTTGTCCCATTGTAGGCTCTATCGAGGAATCGGCAAGGGTTAAAGTATATAAGGTGGAGGCAGTAAAATGAGATGGGGTATGGTAATAAATTTAGTCAAGTGCGTGGCGTGTTATAGTTGTGTAATAATGTGCAAGCAGGAGCATTTTCTACCTCCGGGGATGATGTGGAATAAAATATTAATTTCGCAGACAGGAGAATATCCCAATGTAACAAAACATATATATCCAGCATTATGTAACCATTGCAAAGATCCAGCTTGTATGAAGGTTTGTCCAACCGGGGCTACCCAGCAGCGTGAGGATGGGATAGTTTGGATTGATCAAAATAAGTGTATTGGCTGCAGGTACTGCATGGCTGCTTGCCCTTATCAAGCCCGATCCTATTATTCTGAAGAAAAGGAATATTTTCCCGGTCAAGGTTTTACCGAATGGGAGAAGATGAGAGAGATACTATATCCTCTTCGAGTTGGGCCTGTCTATAAGTGTAACTTCTGTATGGAAAGAATTGATGAAGGCATCAAAAAGGGATTAAAACCGGGGGTAGATCGAGAGGCAACCTCTGCTTGCGTTATCATTTGTCCTGCTAAAGCAAGGTATTTCGGCGACTTAGATGATTCTGAGAGTGAAGTTTCGAAACTGATACGTGAAAAGGGAGCGGTTCAACTCTACCCAGGACATGGTACTGACCCATCTGTATACTATATTGGGGGTATTGAGGAAGCTCCGGTTGTTACTAAATATTTTGGTATTTCGGTTTTCGATACCTCGCCAGAATTAACATTTAAAAAAGGGGCAATTGAACCAGGGAAAAATGGGTAACCAGTGGTTAAATAAGGAGGAGATAGCACTATTATGGTAGTGGAAAGAGCAAAGATTTTAGAGAAGAAGACTATTTATAACTTGGAGGAACTTGCCCCGAATGGCAGGCAGGTGGGTAATCTTTATCCAGATCTTGTCAAATGCCAAGGCTGTAATACTTGCACTATGAGCTGTCCACAGGACCTCAATGTCATGGAGTATATATCTAATGCACTGCGTAGTGAGATTGTTGAGGTTGCAGATAAATCTTTTGATTGTATGATGTGCAGTCTTTGTGCTGATAGATGTCCTGCGGGGATAGCACCCTATAATATTGCTTTGCTCTGTCGCCGTTTGTATGGCCGTTATTTAGTTCCCCGTTTCCAGCACCTTGCAAGCAGGGTGGCTGAGATTAAGGAAGGAAAGTTTGATGCCGAGCTTTTAGAGTTAAAAAAGATGGGAGAGAGTGAGCTACGCCGTCGTTATAGCGAGCGCGATATAGAGCCATAATTTCGAAAGGGGATTACCAAGATGTATTCGCCTGAATTAAAAGAGAGCATTGGACGAATTGAAATCACCAGGGAAAAGCGATTAAAGGAAGATTATCCCCGACTTACTGAGGAAGACGAATCTGCTTTAATTAGGCAGTACCATCCCAATTTTGTAGATGGAGGAATGCGTGAGGTCTTGGTGGGGCCTAACAAGGGTGATCGTGCACCTGATGAGCTGGCTGAATTGCTGGAGGGCAGTAGCCCTGTTGATCCGGATGCGGTTGATTTAGAGGTGGTGGATTATAATGTTGATGTCTTGGTTCTCGGCGGGGGTGGAGCTGGTGCAGCGGCAGCACTTTCGGCTCAGGAAAATGGTGCCAAAGTGCTCTTGGCAACTAAACTGCGTTTTATTGATTCCGATACCATGGAATTTCAAGGAGGGATACAGGCAGCAGATAAGCCCAATGACTCCCCAGCTATTCATTACTTGGATACGATTGGAGGCGGTGGTTTTTCGAATATCCCAGATCTTATCGAGGGTATCGTTCGTGATGCCCCTTCAATAATACAGTGGCTTGAATCTCTTGGCTGTATGTTTGACAAGGAGCCGGATGGCACAATGCGGACCGAATTCGGTGAAGGGACATCGCGCAAGAGAGTCCATACTGCGCGTGATCGCCTTGGATCCGAGATTATGCGCAATTTGTGTGATGAAGTGCACAATAGAGGAATTCCTGTATTAGAGCACTCACCGGCATTAGAACTGATTATGGATGATAAAGGTCAGGTAGCCGGAGCGATACTGATTAACCTGGAAACCAAGAAGGAGGTAAGCTTGGTTCGAGCCAAGACAGTGGTCCTTGCCACTGGCGGCGATGGGCAATTGCACTATCAGGGATTCCCTTCTACCGATCACTACGGAGCTACAGCGGATGGTTTGGTTATGGCTTACAGAGTTGGGGCGGAACTGCTGCTTCTCGATGCCGTCCAATATCATCCTTCGGGTGTTGTCTATCCGGAGCAAATGGTAGGACAACCCATCGATGAGAAGGTGCGAAGACTTGGTGCTAAGTTTGCCAATATCAAAGGGGAACAATTCATTTATCATTTAGAAACTCATGATGTTGTAACTTCAGCGATCATTAGGGAATGTAAGAATGGTTCTGGCATGAAGACGCCCAAAGGGTTGCAGGGGGTATGGATAGACACCCCTATGATAGAGCTGCTACAAGGACCGGGGACCATTCAGCGAGAATTGCCTGCAATGCATATGGAATTCAGAACTTTCGGTATTGATATCACCCAAGAACCCATCCTTGTTTACCCTTCACTTTACTATTTTAACGGTGGTATTAAAATAGATGCCCAAGGGGCCACCTCCGTTCCAAATCTTTACGCTGCCGGCAAAGTCTGCGGTGGTGTTCATGGGAGGCATATGCTGAGGGATAACTTCCTTTTAGACATACTGGTCTATGGACGACGTGCTGGTAAGGCAGCAACTCAAAGAGCCGAGAAGGCAAAGCCGGGGAAATTGACTTTGGAGCATGTAAGGAAGTGGCAAGATGCATTGAAGAAAGCCGGATTAGAGAAACGGCCGATCTCGCCTAAACTTGTCCCAGATTATGTTAAACATGGAAAGGTCATGAGAGCGGATTGGCATCGGCGATATCGTTTTGAGCTGAGGAAAGAAGAAAAGCGGCTGCGTATCCAGCCAGTAGATATTAAAGAGATTGAGCCCATTCTCAATGAGATACTGGATGCCAAAGCGGTGCCTGTCGCTCGAGCGCGCCTGCTATCCCGGAGGGGCCTCTCAGCGGACAATAGATTGGACGTCATGGAAAATGTCATTGAGACTAAAACTTGCCTTGGCTGTGGCAACTGTAATGATGTCTGCCCAGTTATTGCTCGTGAGCCCGACCGCCGCAATCGAACCGAAGAGCGAACGTCAATGGTTTTGGAAACCGTCCTCCTTGGTCCTGAGGAGTGTGACCGCTGCTATGCCTGTGTCTTGGCTTGTCCCCAGGTTGACATGACTATCAAGCAATATGTTGTTAATCGCCGTATGGTTGAGGTAATGTCTTGGCTCGATTCCCGGATAGGTGAAGCGAAGGAGCCAGACCTTGATCTATTTGTTGAGGAAGCTCTATCGTAGTGAACCCCGTTAGAAATTCCAGTGGGCATCAAATACCGCCGGAATTACCCGGGACCCACCCCGCAGCGGAGCATCGTTTCTAACGGGGTGAAAAGGAGGTATAATGGATTTCGAAATATCCGAAGAGCTCAAATTGACACGTGAAGCGGCCAGGGACTTTGTAAAACGGGGACTCCTTCCACTGGAAAGGGATCTCTTAGATAGTGAATCTGAGTATACGGGCGGAACGTTGTCTAAGGAAGTCATGGATGAGCTTAAGAAGAAGGCAAAGGAGATTGGGTTTTGGGGGCTTAGAATACCAGAGGAATTCGGGGGCATAGGGGCCTCGATCCTGTGCCTTTGTTTGGTAGAAGAGGAATTAGCCCAGACAATTATTCCCTTTAATTTTGGAGACGTAACCCCTATCCTTTTCCACTGCAATGAGGAGCAGAAGAGAAAATATCTTGATCCCGCCATTGAAGGCACAAAGCAATATTCGTTGGCTTTGTTAGAACCTGGAAATCCCCGTCCAGAGTCCTTAAAGACAAGGGCTTCAAAGGAGAATGGCCATTATGTAATCGAAGGTCAAAAGCTATTGATGCAAGCGATTGATATTGGCGAGTTTTTAATAACCTTCGCCGTTACTGATCCGGAAAAGCCACCTCGGGAAGGAGTGACTTGCTTTTTGGTGGATAGGGATACGCCAGGGCTTATCAACACTGGTGGGGGGGAGAAGATAGGATGGCAAGTCCAGCTCATCAAACCTATCGTTCTTAGCTTCAACCGCTGTAAAGTGCCAGCCGAAAATATACTTGGCGAAATTGGACATGCCTTTTACCTTGGAGCCAAGTGGCTTCCTTCGAGGAGAATTGTCAGGGCAGCTCGATGTATAGGTGTGGGTAAGAGATTGCTTGAGGTCTGTTCTGAATATGCGAAGACATGGGAGATATTTCGTCGGACGATATCTGAACAGACGCGGGTGCAGCGGATTTTAGCAGATATGGCAACCGACCTCCACGCTGCAAGACTTATGGTACACTATGCTGCTTATATGGCCGATAAAGGGGAGGACATTCGCCGCGAAGCTGCAAGGGTCAAGGTCTTTGCTACCCAAATGGTCAATCGGGCTGCTGATCGAGCAGTACAATTGCATGGTGGGCCAGCCTATACGAAGGGACTATCGGTAGAGAGATTGTGCCGTAACGCGATTGCAGCGAGTTTTAGTGAAGAGGCATTAGAGCTACAAAGAGCGATCATTACTCGAGATATTCTGCGCGGGATCAGTCTTTACTAAAATTCCCAGGATGCCCTGTTCTGTGACCACTGCATAATGAAGAGTTCCCTATATGCTCATCTCATTCCAAAGATGTCTTAATTAAATACTATTCAGGAGATAAACGGATATGCAGGAGATAAGAATACACGGGAGAGGTGGGCAGGGCGCGGTTATAGCCGGTGAGATGCTGGCGTATGCGTTTGTCCTCGAGGGGAAATATGCATCTTCTTTTGCCAGCTTCGGTCCCGAGAGAAGAGGGGCTCCAATTTCATCCTTCCTCCGTTTTGATGATAAACCGGTACGGGATACCCATCAGATATATAATCCGGACTGCGTGATAATACTTGACCCTTTTGAGGCAAAATTACCCACTGTCCTTGAAGGTTTAAGGGGTGATGGGATTGTGATAGTAAATACCTCCAAGCAATCACTGTCAATCTCCTATGAGAATCTGAAAAAAGTCGGGATAGTAGATGCTACAGCTATAGCTCTGAAGGAAATTAAGCGGCCAATAAGTAACACCTGTTTGATGGGTGCCTTCGCTAGAGTTACCGGCTGGGTAAGCCTTGATTCAGTAATCTCCAGCCTGGAGATGTATTTCTCGGGGGAAACATTAGAGAGAAATGCTAACTCAGCTCGGCGCGGGTATGAAAGCGTGAAAGTAACTAATCTAATTGCAGGAGAATAAATTATGCAATTTAGAAGTAAGTTTGAAGGTCCGTGGGCAACCCCGGAACCTATGTTGGTTATTAAAACCGGGGCGTGGAGATTTCAGAGACCGGTAACCAAGGTTGGTAAATGCCGTCAATGTGGCTGGTGCTACATTTTTTGCCCTACAGGCTGTATTGAGGAGAAAGGGACTTATTTTTCCGCAAATCTCGATTTCTGTAAGGGATGTGGGATATGTGCTAAGATATGTCCGGGAAACGCAATTAAAATTATACGGGAAGAAGAATAATGGGAGAAACAAGAGTAAAGGGACAGGTTAAAGTACTAGATGGGAATAGGGCAGCGGCTTGGGGTGTTTTCTTATCCCGGCCAGACGTGGTCGCTAGTTTTCCTATCACCCCTCAAACGCCATTGTTAGAGGCTCTTTACCGTTTCAAGGGTGACGGATTACTGGATGCGGAAATGGCGGAGCCTGAGGGAGAAAATTCGGCGCTTAGTATTTTAATAGGCGCTTCTGCAGCCGGTGGCCGAACTTTCACCGCTACCTCTTCCCAAGGGCTATCATTTATGTATGACGCTTACCTTTTCACATCTGGTAATAGACTCCCCATAGTGATGGTCATAGCTATGAGAGAGCAGGTTGGTCCTCACGGTGTTGTTGCCGGGCAGCAAGACGCTGTTTTAGTTAAGGATGGTGGATGGATACAAATATATACCGAATCTTGTCAGGAAATCCTGGACTCGATAATAATGGCTTACCGACTGGCTGAGGACCCAGAGATTCTACTGCCAGTTAATGTATGTTATGAGGGCTTTTATCTTTCCTACCACTCACAAAGAGTAGAGATTCCAGAACAAGAGGATGTGGACCGTTTTCTATCTCCGTTACAAAACAGTAGGCGTCTCAAGCTTTGCCTTGAAGAACCAATGACTTTTTCCAGTTATACTATCCCCGGAGAACTCTACACAGAGTATCGTTTTAAACACTGCGCTGCCCATCAGAGAGCAAAGGGGAAGTTAGACCAAATAGACAGGGAATTTAGCATAATGTTCGGCCGGAGCTATGGCGGGCAGATTGAAGAATATGAGACATCTGATGCCGATGTTGTAATAGTGACTATGGGGTGCAGCTCGGGAACGGCAAAAGGGGTGATTGACAAAAAACGGGCTGAGGGGTTGAAGGTTGGGCTGGTAAAGATTAGGATGTTCCGGCCATGTCCCAATGAGAGATTAGTTAAGGCCCTAAGCGGGAAAAAGGCTATCGGTGTTATTGACCGGAGTGTTTGTTTCGGCTGGAATTGTGGTCATAACTTTGTAGAACTAAAAGCTCTGTTGAGCGATATACAAGCCCCAGCACCGTTAATGCTCGATTTCATTGCTGGCTTGGGCGGTTCGGATATTACCTCACAACATGTTGAGAGAGTTATAGATGCGACTTTCGCTGCAGCCCAGGGCAAGCCATACCAGACAGTGACTTGGCTATCATTGGAATGAAAAGGAGACAAGTAAGGCATGGGAAAGCACAAACATCTTATTATTGGCTGTGGCTCAGCGGCGCTTAGCGCCTTAAAGCAAATAAGGAAGGTAACCTCTGAGGACGAAATAAAACTAGTAACCATGGAGGATTACCCACCCTATTCACCTATGTCCCTCCCCTATCTAATCTCAGGGAGGATAAAGGAGTCGGATATCCAGATGATAGGTGATGACTACCTTGACCAGATGAAGGCCACTCTGATTGAAGGCGAACGAGTTGATAGTATCGATACCCAGAGCAAGGAGGTAAATTATGATAATGGTGAGAGTGATATTTATGACACCCTTCTGATTGCTACTGGCTCAGAGCCAGTCAAGCCTGCTATCAGGGGATTGGACGAGTGTGGCTTTCTTGGGTTTCACACCATTGAGGATTGCAAAAAACTCCTTAAGGAACTGGAAGGGAAAACGAGTGTTGGCGTATTAGGTGCCGGTCTTGTGGGCATGGAGGTAGCCATCGGCCTAGCGGAGAGGGGCTACCAGGTTACCATCGTGGAGAAGGAGCCAAGACTCTTGCCATTATACTTTGACGAAGAGGCAGCGTCCTTGATTAGAGACATATTTCTGAATCAGGGCGTTCGCATTATGACAGGTAAAGAAGTAAGTGAGGTTAACCGAAAGAAGGGGAAAGTAGAAATAAGTTTCTCCAACGGTGACCCTGTTAATGTTGATGTTCTTGTTACTTGCGTAGGTGTTAAACCAAGAACAACTTTTATTAAAGACGCCGGCATTGCTGTAAACAATGGTATTTTAGTCGATCGAAGAATGATGACAAATGTTAAAGGCATTTACGCTGCTGGAGACGTAGCTGAGGCGCCTAATTTCTTCACTGGCAGTAATGGTTTAAACCCTATTCTACCCAGTGCGGTTAAGCAGGGCAAGATTGCTGGTAGTAATATGGCGGGACAAGAGGTTGAATATGAAGGCTGGTTACCTATGAATACGTTCAACTTCTTTGGTCATCTAGCTATCTCGGTAGGGAAGTTCACGCCCTCCCGGGGTGATGAAGTACTTTTTGAAAAGGAGCCTAACAAACCGCATTATAAAAAGCTCATTTGTCGAGATGACAGGCTTCTGGGCGCTACATTTCTTGATACTGATATTGATGCTGGGGTCTTCCGGTATCTGATAGAGAAAAGAGTTGACGTAGGATCATATAAGGAGATATTATTAAATTTTCCTGGAGAAACTAGTTTATGGCTTATGCTTGAGGCAGAAAGGAAAGAAACTATATCCTTAGAAGCCTAAATGAAAGATTCACCATGAGCACTTTTTACGATACCATAAAAATTGAAGAAACCAGTTGTCCGGCTGATTGTTTAATTTGCCAAGAGAAGTGTTTGGATATAAAGCAGGATATGCCTGCAGAATGTAGTGGTATCAAGGCTATTCACCTCCCTGAGGTAAACTTTCACACCGCCGTAACCTGCAACCAGTGCGGGGAACCAGCTTGTGAAGAGGTCTGTCCCACTGGGGCTATTACGAAGAGTTCGGTTGATGGCATAGTTAGGGTTAATGAAGCAAAATGTCTGGGTTGCGGATTGTGTGCTCTGGCTTGCTCCTATGGTGGCATACATTATGCTGCCGGCGCAAAAAGGGTATTTAAATGCGACCTGTGTAATGGTGACCCTCAGTGCGTTGGTGCTTGCCCCCAGGGTATTATTTCCTTTATTAGGAGCCGCCCGGTATTACAATATCTGCATGAGGACCTATTCAGGATGGGTACTCCTTTGTGTTTGGGTTGTCCGGCTGAGCTTGCCCTGAGATTTACTATGAAAGTAATGGGCAAGGATACTTTCCTATTTGGGGCACCTGGTTGTGTAGTGCTTTTGATTTGTGGGATGGGAACAGGGACATTTTACCTTGGCACATGCCATATGTCGAATATGACAAACCTACCTTCTACAGCGGCAGGTGTTAAGAGATATTACAGAAAAATGGGTAAGGATATCAGGTGTGTCTGCTTTGCTGGTGACGGTTGTTTTGTTGACGTTGGCTTCCAGCCACTTTCAGGTGCTGCCGAGAGGGGCGAAAATATTATTTGTATATGCTACGATAATGAGGGCTACATGAATACCGGCATCCAGAGAAGTGGCAGCACACCCTACCTGGGTTGGACCACTACTACACCGGTGGGCATAACGCAAAGGGGAAAGCAGATGCCTCCCAAGGATGTGCCCCTGATTATGGCTGCTCACCAAATCCCCTATGTAGCCACAGCCACCATTGGATATCCAGAGGATTATGCTAAGAAATTAACTAAGGCTATGGCGGTCAAAGACGGTATGTCCTATATTCACCTCCTCAGCCCTTGTCCCACTGGGTGGCGGTCAAGTACCGACTCAGCTATTGATATATGTCGGGCAGCTGTGGAAACAAATTACTTCCCATTGTGGGAGTACGAGAGGGGGGAATACCGCTTTACTCATATTGTAGACAGGCCAAAGCCCATTACTGAATATGTTAGATTCATGGGGAAATTCTCTCACATAGATGAAGATATTAAGGAGCTTCAGCAATTAGTAAATAGACGTTTTGCCATTATCAAATCACTCACCGAGATAAAAGAGCCGGCAGGGAATTAGAGCAATTTAGCACTGCCAGAATCTGTGTCAGGCTTCTGACGAAAGGAGGTGAATATGGTTTAGGAGAGTGAAAGCAAAGAGCATGATGGGAATACCAATAAATGGAGGTTTATAAATGAGTGTGAAGAGCCGTGTGGAGGAAATCTCCAAGCACGGTTCCGTGAGGGGCATTAATTAACCGAAAGGAGGTTATGAAAGATGTTTACCCGACAAAGGACAAAGTTATTAGCACTATTAGTTGGCACTTGTTTAGTCTTAGTATTAGCGGCACTACCTTCTCCAGCACCAGCGCAACCACCCCCCAAGGCGGTAGAGCTTAAACTGTGGTCAGGTTGGCCCATAGGGGTGTTCCCATGTCAGCCGGTTAAACCATTTATAGATAAAGTGAACGAGAAGGGCAAGGCTGTTAAGCTTAGCATCAAGTATGTTGGCGGACCGGAAGTGTTTGGTCCCTTTGAGGGAATTGAGTCACTGATAAAGGGGGTATTTGACGTCGCTTATATGCCTCCAGCCTATTTTGCCGGGGTAGTGCCAGAAGCGCTAACGACGAATGTTAACATGTATAGCCCGTGGGAATCCCGAGAGAGGGGAACCGTTGCCCTACTGGATAAATTCATGACGAAAAAGGGCTTCAAATACTTGGCTTGGCCGTGCTACCCACTACGATTCCAGAATTATATCATTCCTATGCGGGAGAAACCCGATTTAACCGGGATAGTTATGCGTGGCTCGGCACAGTATATTGGCTTCATTCAAGCCTTAGGTGGCACTATGGTTGTTATACCGGCTGGCGAGGTCTATACTGCCTTAGAGAGGGGTATGGTTCAAGGGCTAACCTGGCCGGAGGTTGGTATTGCTGATTGGGGCTGGCATAAGTTTGTCAAGTATATCTGGGGTCCCCCATTCTTTTCTGTGGAGGCTATGTTCATAGTAAACCTGGCTAAGTGGGATGGTCTTCACAAAGACCAGCGGGCTTTGCTTGAAACGGTGGGGAAGGAGTTGGAATATGAGATGGCGACTTTTTGGGAGGGGTATAAACTTGCGGACCGCAGGGCACTTTTGGCCTATGGGCTGAAGGAGATTCGCTTCACGCCAGAGGAAGAAGCAAAGTATGTTAAGATGTCTTATGACGATAGCTGGAAGTATTTCCTAGGCAAGGCGCCGGCGGCGGCGGAACTAAGACCACTAATGACAAAGTGAGCCATCTTGACCAGCACATCTTGGTGTTAAGTAGAGGCAAGACACAGGAAC
>Ga0194112_10002518_pt1 | contig 26188 bp, 29 predicted proteins | sample TA2MahC400mmetaG_FD_146191 | JGI IMG/M metagenome (GOLD analysis project Ga0194112, IMG submission 146191) | Freshwater microbial communities from Lake Tanganyika, Tanzania - TA2015016 Mahale Deep Cast 400m | ecosystem: Environmental > Aquatic > Freshwater > Lake | place: Tanzania: Lake... | reverse complement strand
GGATACAATTCCGACGGGAGAGGACTACTCCTGACGCATTCCGTACAGAGAACCAAGAGCATCTTACAGGTGCACCAAACCGGATACTACATGGAGATGGTGAAATCCCTGGGCTGTCAGTCAGCGGGTACCGACGTCCGGCTCGAACCCGGGGACGATTATGCTGCACTCGCGAAGACATTATTCGAGACCCACGGATTAGAAAGAAACAGAATCCGCGTTGGTATCGCACCGGGCGCCACCTATGGGCCGGCAAAAAGGTGGTATCCTGAAAGATTCGCCGCCGTTGCCGACAGGTTGATCGAAGAATTGTCCGCACAGATCATCCTGTTCGGAAGTAATGAAGACAGGGAAAGTGCCGACAGGGTCCAACAGCATTCTCAATATCCTCTGATCAACATCGCGGGAAAAACGAATTTGCAGGAGGCTATCTCCGCGATTGCGCAATGCAACCTTTTCATTTCCAACGATTCCGGATTGATGCACATTGCCGGCGCCCTGAACATCCCGACAGTGGCCATTTTCGGATCGACGAACCCTGTCACCACCTCACCTGTGGGAGAAAAAAGTGTGGTCATCTACAAGCACGCTTCGTGCGGCCCGTGCCTCAAAGAAACATGCCCGACGGACTTCCGCTGCATGGATATGATCAGCGTGAATGACGTCTATGAAACGGCTAAAAAACTATTAACCTGTTCATAGCATTGCGATAGAACATACATTACTCCCGTCATTGCGAGGAAGCCGAAGGCTGACGTGGCAATCTCGAAAACTATGAATACGCAATATTACGTCTACATCATGAGCAATAAGAATAACAACGTTTTATACACTGGCATAACCAATGATCTAAAAAGGAGAGTTTACGAGCACAAACAAAAAATGGCAGACGGATTCACAAAAAAATACAATACCACCAAACTGATCTATTATGAGGTTTACGAAGAATCAACAAATGCAATTACCAGGGAAAAGCAGATAAAGGCTGGTTCTCGGCAAAAGAAAATCGATCTGATTAACAGTACAAATAGAAAATGGAAAGACCTATATGATGAATTATGAGAGATTGCTTCGCTCTGCTCGCAATGACTCTTTGAAAAAGAACTCTGCGGTTTTTTTAGACAGGGACGGGACGATCAACGAAGAGGTGGGATATTTAGACAGCCTTGACAAGCTGAGGCTCTTTGAGAATACGGCTGAAGCCATAAAACTGATCAACGAGAGCGGCATGAAAGCCGTGTTGATCACCAATCAGTCCGGTGTGGCGAGGGGATACTTCACCGAAGAATTCGTCAGGATCGTTCACAGGCAGATACAGGAAATCCTGCAGGAGAAAGGAGCCTTCTTGGACGGGTTCTACTACTGCCCTCATCACCCAACGGAAGGGATCGGCATTTATCTGCAAACCTGCACCTGCAGGAAACCCGGGTCGGGGATGCTGATTAAGGCAGCGGGAGAGTTGAACATCGACCTAAACCGCTCGTACGCGGTGGGAGACATGTTCAAGGACATAGAGGCGGCAAGCAGGGTCGGGGCAAAAGGTATCCTGGTGAAGACGGGTTATGGATTGAAAGCGATGGAAAAGGATTTAAGGAGAATACCAACAGAGTATCCTCCGGAGGAAAAAGGGAATCCCGATGCCTCCGAAACGTTACAACCGGACTACATAGCCGAAGACATACTCGATGCAGTAACATGGATTATACACGATCGAAAAATGACAGCAGTCCGCTAATTTAAATGAACAGGACCTAAGTACGGTAGCACAGGCATCCCGCCCATCATGCAAATGAAAATAAAATTGATATGAACATCCTCATTGTCAAACTGAGTGCTATCGGTGACGTTATCCACACCCTGCCCTCTCTCGCAGGTCTGCGGAAACTTTATCCCCACGCCCACATCACCTGGGTCATCGAAGAGGCCTCATCAGATCTCATCATGGATCATCCGTACATCGACCGGGTAATGATTTCTCAAAGAAAGCAATGGCTAAAAGAGCTCAGAAACGGCCGTTTCGCCAAGCCCCTCAAGGAAATAAAATCCTTCATTGGAGAACTGAGGTCACGTTCCTACGATCTGGTGATCGACTTCCACGGTCTCTTCAAGAGTGCCGTGTTTGTTCATCTCAGTGACGGCAGGAGAAAGTTAGGCTACGACAGCATGCAGGAGTTGAGCGGACTTGCGCTCACAGAAAAAATCCCCGAAGATATGGGAAAGCACGCCGTGGACCGTTACCTGGATTTTGTTCGCTATCTGGGCGGCGATATAGAGGAACCGGAATTCCTGATACCCATCCAGGAAGAAAACATACGCAGAGTGGACGAGCTTCTACAGAGAAACCGCATTGACAAAAAAGACCGGTTTGTGGCAGTAAGCCCCGTGGCACTATGGGATACAAAACTGTGGAGAGATGAACGCTTTGCCGAGCTCTGCGACCTGATTGTAGAAAAACTGAACACTAAAGTGATATTCACAGGACGCGATCCCAATCGCTTGACGAACATTCAGTCCCTGATGAAGTCTCATTCCGTAAACCTGGGAGGCAAAACGACGCTGCGGGATCTCGCTTACCTGTACAAGCTGTCTTCGCTTTTAATCACGACTGACTCCGGTCCCATGCACCTTGCGGCCGCAGTGGGAACACCAGTGGTTGCCCTTTTCGGACCGACCGATCCGGCACGTACAGGACCTTACGGAAAGGGACACGCTATTATCAGGAAAGATATCCACTGCAGCCCCTGTTTCTTAAAAGAGTGCGATTCGGTGCAATGCATGAACGACATTACCGTTGAGGAAGTTTTTAAAGCGGCAAAAAAATTCATAGGTGTGGGTAGAGACGATGCTCAATAATTGCGACTCTGATTTAAAGACATTGGGAAATTTGCACTTAGAGTCATTGCGAGGAGTAGTACGACGTGGCAATCTCACATCATTCAAATATCTTGCGGGATTGTTTAGAGACATTCACAGCAATAAGACGGATGGCCTTAGAAGGGCTGCTCTATCCCTTACCGTCATATTTTTTCTTGTTATCTTCTTTTGTCAGATCGCCCTCTGTGCCGAACAGATGCATAAAAAAAATGCCGCTAGCGAGAGATTCTTTACGGAGGCGGCATTCATCACTGGTTTCGGCAGTGGCGATGTTCCGGAGGGCCACTACAAACCGGTGTTACTAATCGGACATTTCGGTGTGGATCTCAAAAAGTACTTCACCGCACTGGCAAACCATCGGGGAATCCTCTCTTTTATTCTCGAACCCCAGTTTAATACCGTCGTGAACCCAGAAACCGACTTCGAATGCGGGATCGGGATTGGTATCAAGTATATGTATCCGTTCACGGACAGATTATCCATCTACATCATGGGAAGCGTCGGACCACACTACATTTCCATTGTGACAAAGGACCAGGCCAACGGTTTCATCTTTTCCGACGTCATCGGGATAGGACTGTACTACTATCTCAGCAAAGACTCGGCCATCAATGTGGGTTACCGAGTCCGGCACCTTTCCAACGCAGGGCTGGCAGAACCGAACAGCGGCATCGATACCCACTTCGGAGTAATAGGATATTCAGTATTTTTTGATTGAATCAATCAGGTAAAAAAAGATTACAAAAGGAGAGCTTTGAAAATCTACTCAAAATGTCATTGTGAGGAGCGAAGCGACGTGACAATCTTATGATTAATCAATGGCTTATAAGATTTCTCCCTTCGGTCGAAATGACAAAGTGGGAGTTTTTCAAAGGTCTCAAGGCAGGTATTAACAGGGAGGGATAAAAATGGCGATCAGCAAGGAACTGCTGGAGATACTGGCGTGCCCCAAGTGCAAAGGGGATATCTACTTGAACCAGGCAGGAGATGGTCTGATCTGTGATCGGTGCAAGCTTTTATATGAGATAAAGGACGATATTCCTATCATGCTTATTGATGAGGCCAAGAAACTACTGTAGTTTCTTTTCCAACACTTCGCTCACTACTTTTTTCACTGCATCCACTTCAAGCATATCGAGGCACAGGCTTCGCCCCGATCCATCACAGTTCTTCTTGTAACAAGGAACATAACTCATATTAGAAACGACGACATACCTTACAGGAACCCCATTAACATCAGTCTGTGGGACCAAAAATTACAATGCTTAGCACCCATTCTACAATCGCAACATACAATGCTGTATTGTCCACGCCAACGTGAAAAATATTCAAACTGAATATTACATGTAACTTTTGCAATCGCCTTTCATTCGTGTAAAACCAAGTTAAATCACAAATTTTAGCTTGACATAAACACCATTATTCACTAATTATACTTCGTTCATGACATGAACAGACCGGGATTTACTATGAGCAACTCACAAAGGACTAATCTGGAAAGCGAAGAAGTTCTAAGGATCCTTCAGATCTTAAAAAAAAATCCTGAAATGACACAGCGCGATTTGTCGCGAATGGTTGGCATTAGCCTTGGAAAAGTCAACTTCGTCCTGAGAGCTATGATTCACAAGGGCCTTGTCAAAGCCCAAAATTTTAAAAAATCCAGCAATAGAAAATCGTATATTTATATATTGACTCCCACTGGAATTGAAGAGAAGACGAGAATTACTTATCGTTTTCTCAAAAGAAAAATAAAAGAATATGAACAGCTGGAAGAACAGATTCGACTGCTGAAAAAACAAATTGCCGAATCCAATACGACCGAATCAGAACAGAAAAGCGGTCAAGAATTATAATTTACCTTAAAAAAGATTTTATAAAAAATCTATAGAGGGAATATCAGCAAATATGACGATGTGTAATCGAGGAAGCGGAGCTGTATAAAAAAAATACAATATCCCCTATAATTCTAATACTGTTCAATAATAAAAAATGGACTTACAAGGGAAGAAAATACTAGTAACCGGTGCTGACGGGTTTATCGGCTCACACCTCGCGGAAGCGCTTGTGAGGCGTGGCTACAATGTCCGTGCATTTGTTTTTTATAATTCATTCAATTCGTGGGGATGGCTCGACCATTCAGATACATCTATAAAAGAATGTCTCGATGTGTTTTCGGGCGATATCCGCGATCCATACACAACGAAAAAAGCTATGACAGGTTGCGACATCGTTTTTCATTTAGCGGCTCTCATTGCTATACCTTACTCCTATCAAGCGCCTGATACTTACGTAGAAACAAATGTTAAAGGAACGCTGAATGTCGTGCAGGCAGCAAGAGAATTGAGTGTCTCAAAGGTCATTCACACTTCTACAAGCGAAGTTTATGGAACGGCAATATATGTACCCATTACTGAAGAGCACCCCTTGCAACCGCAATCACCATACTCGGCAAGCAAGATTGGCGCTGACCAGATTGCCATGTCATTCTATTACTCTTTCCGCACACCCGTCAGCATCATTCGCCCCTTCAACACCTATGGACCAAGACAATCAGCACGCGCCGTAATTCCAACAATCATTACCCAAATAGTAAAAGGTCAAAGCGAAATAAAGCTGGGTGCCTTAGAACCAACAAGGGACTTCAATTACATCCGTGACATCATCCGAGGGTTTATAGCTATTGCAGAATCAGATCTTTCTGTTGGGGAGGTGATAAATATAGGTAGCAACTTCGAGATTTCGATCGGCGAAACGGTATCAATCATAGCAGAAATGATGGGTGTCAAAACCGTCATCAAGACGGAAATGGCACGTTTGCGCCCCGAGGGAAGCGAAATAGAACGTTTACGGGCAGATAACAGCAAGGCTCTTAAATTAACGGGCTGGTCACCCTTATATGGAGGCATGGAAGGATTCAGAAAAGGACTGAGCGAAACCATAGAATGGTTTTCCAACCCTAACAACTTGGAACAATACAAATCACACCTCTATAATATTTAAATGATAATATCCGACTTTAATCCAGAAATAGTCGTTAATACCATAAAACGCATACTGCCAGAAAACAGGATAATTCCTTTGCACGAACCTTCCTTTATCGGCAACGAATGGCGATACGTCAAAGAATGTATTGATACAGGTTGGGTATCATCAGTCGGGAAATATGTTGATCGTTTCGAATCCATGCTTTGCATTTACACCGGTGCCAAACGTGCCATTGCCGTAATGAACGGGACAGCAGCACTTCACATGTGCCTCAAGCTGGTAGGGGTCGAGCAAAATGATGAGGTTTTTCTACCCACACTTACTTTCGTTGCAACTGCTAATGCCGTGACCTATTGCGGAGCAATGCCGCACTTTGTAGATAGTGAGGAAGAAACCCTCGGATTGGATCCCATGAAACTGTCGGATTACCTGAAGGACATCGCTGAGATTCGTCGTGATGGTTGTTACAACAGAGTTACCTCTCGCCGAATAAAAGCAGTTATTCCCGTACATGTTTTCGGCCACCCGGTAGATATGGATCCTCTTGTGGAGATATGTGACCGTTATCGACTTGAACTAATTGAGGACGCTGCTGAATCGCTTGGTTCCTACTACAAGGAAAGACATACAGGAAGATTTGGAAAGGTCGCATCCCTAAGCTTCAATGGAAACAAAATCGTAACAACAGGGGGAGGCGGTGCTATACTGACTGATGATGAAAAGCTTGCTGATGAGGCAAAGCATCTGACGACCACAGCCAAACTGCCACACCCTTGGGAGTACCGCCACGACCGAATAGGTTACAATTATAGAATGCCGAACATCAATGCGGCCATAGGTTGTGCTCAACTGGAAAATCTCCCAGTTTTTGTTGAGAAAAAGCGTGCACTGGCGCTGAAATATCATCAAGCTTTTGAGGGACTACCTGGAATTCGTTTATTTAGAGAACCCGATTTTGCCAAGAGCAATTACTGGCTTAATGTTCTCTTACTGGAAGAAGCATTCTCTAATCAACTCAATGTTCTGCTTGAAATGAGCACCCGTCGGGGCATTATGACTCGTCCCGCATGGGTGTTGATGCATAAGCTAGATATATTTCGCCACTGCCCTAAAATGAAGCTTGACACAGCGGAAAACCTTGAAAGCCGCATACTAAATCTTCCGAGTAGTTCAGCTTTAGGAGTATCTCATGAATAGGCGAAAAATATGTGTCGTTACAGGAAGCAGGGCAGAATATGGTCTCTTGTACTGGTTAATAAAGGGCATTCAGGAAGACCCCGATATTGTTCTTCAAATCATTGTAACAGGATCACATTTATCTGCCGAGTTCGGCTTGACTTATAAAATGATAGAACAGGATGGCTTTACCATTGACGAGAAAGTGGAGATGATTCTCTCAAGTGATACCGCAGTCGGCATCGCCAAGTCCATTGGTCTAGGGGTTATTGGCTTCGCAGACACCCTCAACCGCCTGCAACCCGATATTCTCGTGCTGCTCGGTGACCGTTATGAAATTTTCGCAGCAGCACAGGCCGCGTTAGTTGCTAGAATTCCCATCGCACACATTGCCGGTGGAGATACCACCGAGGGTGCCTTTGATGAGGCATTTCGTCATAGCATCACAAAAATGTCGCATCTGCATTTCGCAACTAACGAAGCGGCAAGAAAAAGAATTATACAAATGGGAGAAAATCCCGATTTTGTCTTTAACGTGGGAAGCCCTGGTATCGATTACATAAAACACGCAAAACTGATTTCGCGTGAAGAAATTGAGCGGATTCTCCTCTTTACCTTCCGGGGAAAAAACATTCTTGTTACCTTCCACCCCGTTACACTGGATTCACAACCATCAACTGAACAATTACAGTTCTTATTTCAGGCGTTGGACAGACTTAGAGAAGATGTGGGTATAATTTTTACATTACCGAATGCTGATAATGAAAGTCGCGAAATTATGCGCATGATTGAGAATTATGTAACAAGCAGAAAATATGCCCGTGCTTATACATCTTTGGGACAGAGCCTCTACTTAAGTCTGATTGCCCAAGTCGATGCCGTTATAGGAAATTCGTCAAGTGGTTTATATGAGGTGCCATCATTCAAAAAACCGACGGTAAATATAGGAGACCGGCAAAAAGGACGTCTTCAAGCAGCATCAGTAATCAATTGCGCACCTAATGCGGGGGAAATTTTTGACGCTATCAATAAAGCTTTTGAAAAAGATTGTACCAACGTAATCAATCCATACGGCGAGGGGGATAGTTCAATAAAAATTTTATATCAATTAAAAAGCATAGAAAACCCGAAAAAACTAATTATGAAACATTTTTTTAATATGGAATTTTAAATAAATGTTAGGACATCCCAACGTGTATATAATTGCCGAGGCCGGGGTAAATCATAATGGCTCAGTCGAACTGGCAAAAGAACTCATTGATGCAGCTGCCCACGCCGGTGCAGACGCCGTGAAGTTTCAGTCATTTAAAACAGAAAATATGATTACTCGTAGAACTCCAAAAGCCGCATATCAAAAGCGTACCACAGATGCTATGGAATCACAGTTTGATATGATCAAAAAATTAGAACTCGACGAGCATTCTCATATTATCCTTCATGATTATTGCCGAAAAAAAAGGATTCAGTTCCTATCAACCCCTCACGATTGTAAGAGTATGGAATTCCTGTTGCGAAGATTACATCTTCCACTGATAAAAATATCTTCTGGTGATATCACCAATGCCCCTTTATTACTCAGGGCAGCTCAGTCAGGGAAACCCGTTATTCTCTCCACGGGAATGTCAACACTTTCAGAGGTAGAACTGGCGTTGGGAGTCCTTGCTTTCGGTTATCTAAACAATAGAGAAAAACCATTACCTCAAGCTTTCCAGAAAGCATTCGTTTCAGAGGAAGGTCAAACAATTTTAAAAGAAAAAATCGTTCTACTTCATTGCACTACCGAATATCCTACTTCTTTTGACGAAGTGCATCTTCGAGCAATAAAAACAATGAGATCTGCTTTCAATTTGCCAGTTGGTTATTCAGATCACACAACAGGGATTGCTATTGCGACTGCGGTGGTTGCTTTGGGAGCATCAGTGATTGAAAAACATTTCACGATGAACCGTCAATTGCCTGGCCCAGATCACAGGGCCTCACTGGAACCACAGGAATTGCAGGTAATGATAACCGCTATCCGACAAGTTGAACTCTCATTGGGATCTACATTGAAGATCCCAACCTACTCAGAATTGAAAAATAAAAACATTACTAGAAAAAGTCTCGTGGCATCACGGATTATCAAGAAAGGTGAATCATTTTCAGAACAAAACTTAGCAGTAAAACGACCAGGCACTGGAATATCACCATATTACTATTGGGAATGGATAGGCAAAAAGGCAAAAAAAGATTACGCCAAGGATGAAATATTGAAACCATGAATCTGCCCGTTATTATTGTTGGCGCCGGAGGACATGCCAGAGTGTTAATTGATACTCTTGTGAAAAATTCCATTCCAATTTTAGGTCTAACTGATAATAAGCCAGAGCAAGTAGGGAGGAAAGTCTTAGGACTCACTGTAATAGGTTCCGACGATGAAATATTACAGTACTCACCGGAGTCAGTTCATTTAGTGAATGGCTTAGGTGCAATAAAATCTACAAATCGTCGCCGGTCTTTGTATGAAAAATTTAAGGAAATGGGATATACTTTCGCATCAGTGGTTCACCCCTCGACTGTTCTTGCAAGAGATGTTCATCTCGCAGAAGGAGTACAAATTATGGCTGGTGTCATTATTCAGACGTCCAGTTCTATTGGCGAAAATTCCATAATTAATACGGGGGCAACTGTTGATCATGATTGCGTAATTGGTGCCCATGTACATTTGGCCATAGGAGTTACCATCTCTGGCGGAGTTTTTATTGGGCAGGGTACATTTGTTGGCGCATCAGCCACAGTGATTCAAAATATCAGTATCGGAGAAAACGTAACGATTGCGGCAGGCGCAGTGGTAATTGATAATATCCCTTCTCGCATGACAGCAATGGGAGTACCTGCACAGGTGTGTTAGAGATGAAAGACTGGAGAAAAACTCTTATAACGCCTGTAACACCTATCATTGAGGCAATAAAAATAATCGATGGGGGTGCTCTCCAAGTTGCCCTTGTGATTGACCAACACTCACGCTTAATCGGAATTGTTACAGACGGAGATGTCCGACGCGCTTTGTTGAAAAACTTATCATTAGACAGACAGGTACATACCATTATGAATAAAAATTTTATTACAGCAAACGTTAATTCAAGTCGTGAACATATTATAAAACTAATGAAAGAAAAGGACCTACGCCACATTCCACTTACAGACGATCAGGGCCAAATCGTGGATCTCAAGATACTTTATGACATGATCGAGTTATCAGAAAGGAAAAATTTCATAGTGCTAATGGCCGGCGGATTGGGAACCCGTCTCCAACCACTCACAAACGACTGTCCGAAGCCACTCTTAAAAATTGGCGGAAAACCCTTATTAGAAACAATTATGGAAAACTTTGTAGAGTATGGATTTAAAAAATTTTTTATATCTGTCAACTATAAAGCCGAAATGATCGAGACTTATCTCGGTGATGGCTCCAAGTGGGGAGTTGATATAAAATACCTTCATGAGAAAAAAAAGATGGGCACGGCAGGATCTCTGACTTTGTTACCTGATATACCGCTTGATCCAATTATCGTAATGAACGGTGATGTATTAACTAAAATAAACTTTCAACAGCTCCTGGACTTTCACATATCCCATTGTGCTAAAGCGACAATATGTGTCCGAGATTACCTTTTCCAATTTCCTTATGGAGTAGTAAAGATTGACCAACATCGGTTAATTGCTATCGATGAAAAACCCGTTCAAAACTTTTTTGTCAATGCCGGGATTTATGTAATCGAGCCTGATATTTTAAAATTAATTCCTCCTTCCACACCATATGATATGACCACACTATTTGAGGATATCATTGCCGAGGGATACGAAACAGCAGTATTCCCATTACGAGAATACTGGATAGACATCGGCAAAATAGATGATTTGAAAAAGGCAAAAGGAGACTTTGGTGAAATTTTCCAATAACGGCTTTATTTACTAAAAGGCAACAATTAAAAGAATTACAAATTATGTATAAGGACTTATTTTCGTGCACAGGGAAATTAGCCATTGTTACAGGTGGATGTGGCCTACTCGGCAAAGAAATAGTCAGAGGACTGCATGAATTTGGTGCAACTGTATATATAGCAGATATATGTGTTGATGAAGCCGACAAACTCACAAAGGATAAAAACATACACTACATACATTTCGATATTACCTTAGAAAGTTCTGTCAATTATTGTTTAGATAAAATCCTCTTAGCACACGACAAGGTAGATATTTTAGTCAATAGCGCATATCCGAAAATGGAAGATTGGGGAACTAAATTTGAGCAAATACCCTACAATTCATGGAAAAGCAATGTAAACGACCACCTCGGAGGATATTTCCTCTGTTGCCAAAAAGTCGCTGAACATATGAAAAAACGGCATGGAGGATCTATTATCAATTTATCCTCAATTTACGGAGTCGTCGCTCCAGATTTCTTCATTTATGAAGGCACGGATATGACTATGCCAGCAGCATATTCAGCTATAAAAGGTGGTATTATTGCTTTCACTAAATATCTCGCTTCGTACTATGCAAATTCTAACGTGAGGGCGAATGTTATTTCGCCTGGCGGAATTTATAACAACCAATCACCGTCATTTGTGAAAAAATACTCCCTTAGAACACCACTCGGTAGAATGGGAACCCCGAACGATATTGTCGGAGCAGCGATATTCCTCGCTTCAGATGCTTCATCTTACATAACAGGACACAATCTCATCGTCGATGGGGGGTGGACTGCATGGTAAATCTGTTATTATTCATAGCCTAACGATAATGAGTTTTTATAAAAAATGAGAGTCCTCGTTGTTGGATACGGTTCCGTTGGTAAAAGACACGTAGCAAATTTAAGAAATATCGAGGGAATAGAAGAAATCATTGTGTGTTCAAAATTAAAAGAAGAAAGTGAAGAGAACCGCAGGATAAATCTTATATTTGTATCATCCCTGAATGAAGCGCTCTCACGTAAGGCGAGCATTGATTTCGCAATTGTGGCGAATGAAACACACAAACATATTGAAACCGCGTTAACACTATCAGAACGGGGCATTAATCTTTTCATTGAAAAACCTTTATCACATAATCTTGAAAATATAGACGCGTTACAAGAAATTGCAGACAAAAAAAAATTAAAAATGTTTGTTGCTTACAACTTAAGATTCTTGGGTGCTCTTAACTATATTAAAAATCAGATAGCTTTGAGAACGATTGGAGATTTGTATTTTGCTAAAATTGAAGTCGGACAATACTTGCCGTTATGGAGAACAAGCAGAGATTACAGAGACTCATACAGTTCAAGCAGTCAAAAAGGAGGTGGTGTTGCCCTTGACTTATCCCACGAAATCGATTATATGCGACACATTTTCGGAGATCCCATCCGTTGGAAAGTAATTAAAACCAGAGTGGGCAATCTCGAAATCGATGTCGATGATGTATTTGAAGGCATATATCTGTATGAAAATTTCCTTTGTAATGTCCATATGGACTATCTACAACAAAATGCAAAGAGAGACATTCGGATCGTTGGAAGTGATGGTATAATGACTTGCGACTTCATAAAAAAGTGCATAAACGTAGAAACGGTTGATGGCAAAGAAATGTTCATCAACGACGCAAAGTTATTTGATATTAATAGCACGTACATTGAGGAACTTCACCACTTCATTAATTCGCTCAAACAAACCAACGAAGCAAAAACTACCTTAGCTGAAGGCATAAGAGCACTACAGCTTCTCGAAGACAGCTATGTATAAACATCACAGGGTTGTATGTATCATTCCCGCAAGGGCTGGCTCAAAGGGTATGCCAAGAAAAAACGTCAAAGAATTTTGTGGCAAGCCTCTCATCGCTTATACAATCGAACAAGCAATACGGTCGAATTATATTGATAGGGTTATTGTATCAACAGAGGATCTGGAAATATCATCAATCTCTTTGTACTTCGGAGCTGAAGTTCCTTTCTTAAGACCACCTGAATTGGCAGACGACAATGTTCCGGCGATAGACGTCTTAATGCATGCCGTTGAGTGGATTGAAAAAAATGAAGATTATATGTTTGACATACTGGTGCTCCTACACGTTACCACACCATTACGCAGCGTGGAAGATATCGATAATTGTATCGAGTTCTTAATTAAAGAAAACGCAGAGAATATTTTTTCAGTGACGGAAGCCCATAGAAACCCATATTTCAACATGGTTGAGATTACAAACCGAGGGAAGGTAAAACTCGTAAAGAAGGGATACTTTACATCACGGCAAACAGCACCGAAAGTATATGATATGAACTCATCTATTTACGTTTGGTGGAAAGATATTTTGAAAGAAAAAAAGAGTATTTTTTTACGGAAAAGCTGCATATATGTCATGCCGAGAGAAAGATCAATCGATATTGACGGGCCGATAGATTTTCAAATTGCAGAAATGTTGATGAACAAAGATGTTAATGGGAAAATCTGTTACCGGAAATGAAAATTATACCCGCTTTTGAGATAAGCAACTCGTAAGAAAAAACAGAAACAGGTCATGACGCAATACCATCCGTTCGACAGAAGCAGGCTGATAATAAAAGGCTTATCAGAAAGAAAGCATAAGCTGCACGTTTCTGATATCCGCAACCTGGATTACAGTTTGAAATCAAAAACAGATGAAAGATTTAAACCAGTCGCAAAACGTATAATCGATGCAAAAAAAAATGAATCTTCAGTTATTCTTATAATAGGGGCTCACGTGATCAGATCGGGTGTTCAGCTTTATATAATTGATCTAATGGAAAGAGGATATCTATCCTGTATATCGATGAATGGCGCCGGTGTAATTCACGATTTTGAATTTGCATTGATTGGAGCAACAACGGAAAGTGTAGCAGAATATATTAAAGGGGGTGAATTCGGCCTGTGGAAAGAAACAGGCCGGATTAACGATATAATAAACGAAGGCTATCAAAAAGGGTTAGGCTTGGGAGAAGCCGTTGGCAAAGCGATAATTGAAGGAAAATTTCCCCACAGCGGTATCAGCCTGCTGGCTGCAGGTTACAGGCTTAAAATCCCGGTTACCGTTCATGTAGGTATTGGCTATGATATCATACATGAACATCCCAATTGCAGCGGGGCAGCAACGGGAGAAACCTCCTATCGCGACTTCTTGTATTTTGTTAATGAAGTTCAGCGGTTGGAAAATGGGATAATCATGAACTTCGGCAGCGCCGTCATGGCACCGGAAGTGTTCCTCAAAGCGTTGAGCATGGCAAGAAATGTTGCAAGACAGGATAGCAGGGTCATCAATAACTTTCTGACACTTGTCTGCGATATCAAAGACTTACCCAAAAATATAAAAGAGGAACCGAGCAAGAACAACCCCCTATATTATTTCAGACCGTTGAAAACAATGCTTATCAGGACAATCCAGGATGGAGGGAAAAGCCTCTATATAAAAGGTAAACATGAGGAAACTATCCCATCTCTCTGGGCAGCAATTAACGAAGAGGTTATAAGTCCTTTTGAAAATCCTTGAAATAGAAGCGCTCGCTCGAAAATTGTATTCCCTGAAAATGAAGGGAAAGAAAATAGTACTATGTCACGGATGCTTCGACCTCATGCATCCAGGCCATATCAAATATTTCCAGGCAGCAAAAAGAATGGGAGATGTTCTTGTAGTAACTGTAACTCCAGACATTTATGTGGACAAAGGACCCGATAGGCCTGTTTTTAATCAGAACTTGAGGATGGAAAGCATAGCCGCTCTGGAATGTGTTGATTATGTAACATTGAATAAATGGCCAACCGCCGAAGAAACTATCAGACTATTTAAACCCCACATTTTCGTAAAGGGGCAAGAATTTGAAAAACTTAAAGATAAAACAGGAAAGATTCAGAAAGAATACAAAGTCTTGCAGGAAATTGGAGCGGAAATTAGGTTTACTCACGAAGTCGTTTTCTCTTCCACACAGTTATTGAATAAATACTTTAAATAATCTCGCAGAGTTTGACAAAATAAATATTATGGAACAGCAACTCAGGAAAAAGATCTTATTCTTGGACGAGCTCATAAAAAAAGCCGAATCTCTGAAGAAAGACAGTAAAGTTATCGTCCAGAGTCACGGTGTCTTTGATCTTATCCACCCCGGAATCATAAATCACCTGATGTCTGCAAAAAAAAATGGGGATTATCTCATTGTCACCGTAATCAAGGACAAAGATGTAAGGAGGGGGCCAGGCAGACCCATTTTCCCTGAGAATTTACGGATTGAAAACGTGGCGACCCTTGAAATAGTTGATTACGCATGTTTAGTAGACGACGAAACTCCATTTGAATGCGTAAACAAGATAAAACCGGATATATTTGCCAAAGGTCAAGCATATAAAGAACGCGATCGTAGAATTCATGAGAAAATATTTAAGGAGGAGCGGGAATTTTATTTCGGGAAAACAAGAATAATCGAAACGAGTGGTTTTTCCTTCAGCACCTCACAGATAATCAATAATTTCTTAGAAATATACCCTGATGAAACGAAAGCATTCTTAAAAAACTTCTCAAATTCATATACATTCAGCTATATACTGGAATCACTGGAAAAGCTGAAACAGTTGAGAATTTTACTTGTAGGTGACGGGATAATCGACGAATATCACTACTGCAGCTCCATGGGAAAGTCTGCGAAAAGTCCTATCGTGGTCAACAAATACATTACCCATGAAGTTTTCGCAGGAGGTGCTTTTGCAGTTGCCAATCATGTTTCCGGATTATGCAATAACGTTCATCTCGTAACACTTCTCGGCAACAATGAATCAAAAGAAGAGTATATTTTAAACAAGCTCAAACCAAATATACGTACAAAGTTCTTCTTCAGAGAAGATGGGCCAACAATTGTAAAGAAAAGATATATCAATCAATATTTGAACCAGAAATTATTTGAAATTAATTATCTCAACGATGTCTCGATAAATGACAAACTCGAAGCAACAATCGTCGAGTATTTATCAAGAGAAATGCCCAAGCACGATCTTGTCCTCATATCCGATTTCGGACATGGGTTTATTACCAAAAAAATAATTGATACTGTTTCAAGACAGGCTAAGACTATTGCCGTTAATGCTCAAACCAACGCTGCAAATGTCGGTTACAATCTGATAACCAAATACCAAAAACCCCATTACGTGTGCCTGGACGAAGATGAAGCGCGCCTCGCCGCCCAAGAAAAATATCAGACGATTGACGATGTCGCATATTACATAAAACAAATCCTGAAGACCGATAACTTAATTATAACACTGGGGAAAAAAGGGTCCATAGGAATAAATTGCCATAATGAGATATGCTATACTCCTATATTTTCCACTAAGGTAGTGGATACCGTGGGTGCCGGAGACGCTTTTTTCGCATTTACAGCCCCTCTTACTGTGTTAGAACTTCCAATGGAATTGATCTCTTTCATTGGTAATGCAGTTGGCGCACTTGCGGTACAAATCATAGGAAATAAAAAGCCCGTCGAAAGGTACGAATTGCTCGAATTCATTTACACTATACTAAAGTGAATCTCCTATGCGCGAGTATGCAGCAACTTATTACAACAGCCTGCGGAAACTGTTTGACTCGATCAGAGTGACAGATAAAAACAGAAGCGCGTCTAACGTTTACACGGGAATCGAATCTGCCGGATACATTATTCTTGCGGGTGCAGAGTCTGAGAATAAGGTAATGTTTATAGGGAATGGTGCGAGCGCAGCCATATCTAGTCATATGGCAACGGACTTTCTAAAAAACGGGGGTATTCGGGCTATTGCTTTTAACGACAGTTCGCTACTTACCTGTATCAGTAATGATTACGGTTACATTCATGTATTTGAAAAGCCGATCGAGATGCTGGCAAATATGGGAGACGTTCTGATTGCTATCAGCAGTTCAGGAAAATCCGAGAATATATTACGCGGCGTCCAATCGGCAATCAATAAAGGGTGTAAGGTTATTACTCTTTCGGGTTTTGACAGCAACAACCCGTTGCGTTCGCAGGGGGATTTGAATTTCTATGTCCCGTCGCAACAGTACGGGCCTGTAGAGATAATTCACCATTCTATCTGCCACTGCATTTTAGACGCCATTATAAATTCAAAAAATTCCGCAGGCCGACTCTCTAAGAAAGAGCCGTATTGATACCGGAAGGAATAATATGCAAGGAGCGTTATGAAAAAAGTAATAGTCACAGGCGGTGCCGGTTACGTCGGTGCCGTATTAGTTCCAAAATTGCTGGAAAAAGGTCATAAAGTTAAAGTTATAGACTTGTATATTTACGGGGAAGACGTTCTGAATGAGGTAAAAGACCATCCCCTGCTCATGCAGGTGAAAGGAGATATCAGGGACAGGAAAATACTCAAAAAAGAAATCCCCGGTTATGATACAGTCATCCATCTCGCATGCATATCTAATGACCCAAGCTATGAACTGGACCCCGCCCTCGGGAAGTCAATCAATTACGATGCCTTCATTAAACTTGTTGCTGTTTCTAAGAAAGAAAAAGTAAAGAATTTCATATACGCTTCCAGTTCAAGCGTATATGGAGTAAAAAGCGAGCCTGAGGTAACTGAGGACCTTCCCCTCGAACCATTGACGGATTACTCCTTATATAAGGCCAAATGTGAGGAGGTTCTCCTGAAAGAGGCAACAGACAATTTCATCGTAACCATAATCAGACCTTCTACCATATGCGGTTACTCTCCACGCCTGCGTCTTGATCTCTCGGTGAATATACTGACTAACCACGCGGTTAACAAAGGAGAAATCACAGTATTCGGCGGCGAGCAGAAGAGGCCAAACCTGCACATAGAAGACATGACGGATTTGTATGTATATCTGCTGGAACTTCCGGACGACAAGATTAACAAGAAAATATACAACGCCGGATATGAAAACTATAAAATAAAGGAAATTGCCGATATTGTAAGAAATGTAGTGAACCCCAAATTAACTATCAAAACAATTCCCACAAATGACAACCGTTCCTACCATGTATCTTCTGAAAAAATTAAGCGGGAACTCGGCTATGTGGCAAAAAGGTCAATTGAGTCAGCAATTAAAGATCTCCGTGACGCCTTCCGAGAAGGTAAAATTCCTGATCCTATAAATAATATCAGATATTATAATATCAAAACCATGCAGGCCCTCAAGTTGAAATGATACAATAAGACAATGGAGTTTCGTTAATATGCAAGTTAAGTATTCTTACCTGGAAGAACAATTCCGTGAGTACAAGGATATATTTGACGGCATCGCGGCAGTTATAGAAAAAGGTGATTATACCCTTGGGAAACCAGTCGAGGAATTTGAAGCAAAATTTGCCAGGCTGCTGGGCAGTAAATACGCAATCGGGGTAAACTCGGGAACAGACGCTCTTTTTCTTTCGCTGAAAGCCATCGGTGTCGCAACAGGCGCCGAGGTAATTACCACACCCAATACATTCATAGCAACCGTGGGAGCAATTATAGCAACAGGAGCAAAACCCGTATTTGTAGACGTACTCGAAGATTACACAATTGATCCGGATTTAATCGAACAGGCGATTACGCCTCAGACAAAAGCCATAATGCCTGTTCACTATGCCGGACATCCTGCTGATATGCCCAAGATTATGACAATTGCACGCAAACACGGGTTACAGGTTGTGGAAGACTCCTGCCAAGCCATCAGTGCTTCCATCGATGATAAATACGTAGGAACATTTGGCATAAGCGGATGTTTCAGTCTGCATCCTTTAAAAAACTTGAATGTATGGGGTGACGGAGGGATCATTGTAACCGATTCGGAAAAATTAAAAGACAGACTCGTTCTTTTAAGAAACCACGGCTTGAAAAACAGAGACGAGGTCCAGATATTTGGATATAACTCGCGGCTTGACTCAATCCAAGCAGTCGTTGGAAATTACCTTATAAGACAAATTGATAAAATAACGGAAACGAGAATTAAATGGGCAAAAAAGATTGATGAAGGTCTTTCCGACTTGAAAGCACATATAACCATTCCCGAAAGGAAGTCAAACCGCAGGTACGTATTTCATTTATATATGCTTATGGTGAAAGAGAGAAATAAGCTTCTATCCCATTTGATTAATCGCGGTATAGAAGCAAAAATTCATTATCCTGTTCCATTACATCTGCAAGCTGCCGCCTCAAATCTCGGATACAAAAAAGGGGCCTTTCCGGTGACGGAAGCGCTTTGCGACTCCATTATCACTTTGCCTGTCCATCAACACTTATCTGAAGATCAGGTAAACTATGTTGTTGAACAAGTGAAGGAATTTTACAGATAGGATAAATCATTGAAGGTCAAATATTTAGATCTGCCGCGACAGTTTAAAAACAAAACTCTCTGGAAATCATTAAAAGAGGCGTTTGAAACATGTCAATTTATCCTTGGAAAGGAGGTTGAGGAATTTGAGACCAAGTTTGCCGAACTCTGTCATACAATGTATGCAATCGGACTCAATTCCGGAACGGACGCGATTTTCCTATCTCTTAAAGCATTGGGTATCTCCGAGGGTGATGAGGTAATTACGGTACCGAACAGTTTTGTTGCCACGGCAGGGGCGATAATTGCCGCCGGCGCAAAACCTGTATTTGTTGATGTGGGTCAGGATTACAACATAAATGCGGATCTCATTGAAGGTGCAATCACAAGGAGGACGAAGGCAATACTGCCAGTACATCTGACGGGAAACCCAGCAGACATGCCACGGATACTGGAAATTGCCAGAAAATATAGCCTATTCGTACTGGAAGATGCCTGTCAGGCTGTAGGCGCTTCTATCAACGGTCACCCCGTAGGATCTTTTGGAGACGCTGGCTGCTTCAGTCTTCACCCACTAAAAAATCTAAACGTTTGTGGAGACGGGGGAGTTATTACAACAAAATCCGGTGAAACTTACGAAAAAATTAAACTTCTTAGAAACCATGGTTTGATAAACAGAGAAGAGATAGCTTATTGGGGTTATAACAGCAGATTGGATACGCTTCAGGCGATCGTGGCCAACTTTATATTAACGGAACTCCCATTCATAACGGAACGAAGGCAAAGAAACGCCCACATTTACGATGAAGAACTTCAAGATTGTTCAAATTGCATATCGATACCTCCCCGTAAGAAAGGTGTCAAACAGGTTTTTCATACCTATATCATTAGAGTACAAAAAAGGGAGGGATTGATTTCGTACTTATCAAGAAACGATATAGAAACCAAAATTCATTACCCGATACCGATACATCTGCAAAAACCTTGCAGCAAACTCGGATATAAGAGAGGGGATTTCCCTGAATGTGAAAAACAGGCGGAAGAAATCCTAAGTTTACCCATAAACCAGTATCTTACGGAAAAGCAGATCCGTTTTGTAGCGAAAAAAATAAAGACTTTTTATAGATTGAATTGAAAGACCGTTAAAGATTAGTTCTTGAAAAATAATTTAAAATGACAAAGCAGTTACAAAAATTATCGTATGCTCAACTAAGAAAAAAAGCAAATCAGATCAGAGCGGATTTGATACATGTTGCCACTAAAAACGGAGCGGGACACATCGCGCCGTCGCTCTCTTGTGTCGATATCTTAACGGTTCTCTATTACAGGATAATGAACCTCTCCTTCACCCCCCTATGGGAACATAGAGACCGTCTGGTCTTTTCAAAAGCTCACGGTTGTTATGGACTCTACTCCATTCTCGCCGATATTAAATACCTCCCCCGAAATGACTGGGAGAATTTTTATAACAGCAGTTTCCTGTCGGGATGCTCAGAAAGGAGCATTGAACACGGGATTGAAGCGAGCTGTGGGTCTCTCGGTCATGGCCTGCCGATCGCTGTTGGTGTTGCCTTCGGTGCAAGATTACAGAAAAAGACCTACCGTACCTATTGCATAATCGGCGATGGAGAAATGCAGGAGGGTTCCAACTGGGAGGCGATCCAGTTTGCCGCCAAGCATAAATTATCGAACCTTACTCTTATAATTGACAACAATGGATTACAGGCTATGGACTTTCTGGAAAATATATTAACCACCGAGGGAAACAGCAACGATCTGCAGAAAAAAATGCGGGCGTTCGGTTTCCATGTAAAAACTTGTAACGGTCACAATGTTAGGGAGATCACGGCCGCACTGACAGCATGGTTAAAAATGGGTAAGAATCTCTGTGCGCCACAGGTATTATTAGCACGGACTATAAAAGGATATGGTTTAATCTGCATGGAAAACATCCCCAAATTTCACTTTCGCTTGCCCACAAACGACGAAATGATGATGGGTAACCGGTATGAGTGAAAATTTTCAGAATTATAGAAGAGACATTATAAATCACATTATTCCCTATGCCAGAAAAGACAGAAAAATATACCTCCTCGTCTGCGACATGGGGTTTGGCGTCACGGATGGATTCAAAGAAGAATTCCCGGACAGGATTTTCAACATGGGTATAATGGAACAGGGAACAGTAGGTATTGCTGCGGGCATGGCAATGTCCGGCTTAAGACCTATAGTTTATTCAATTGTAAATTTTCTTGCTTTCAGAGCAGTTGAGCAGATTCGCAATGATGTGGTGATGCAAAATTTAAACGTCAAATTCATTGCCACAGGCGTCAACAATTACTTCCGTTTTCTTGGACCTTCACATTGCTGTAGTGATGATGACGTAAAGATCATGAAGATAATAAATATGAAGGTCTTTGACCCTTACAAAGGAAAAAAATCGGACTTTGAATTGCTGGTCAGGAATTGGCTCCTGGACACAAAAGCAGGGTATATAAGGGTCTAAGAAAAATTTCACAATGGTTTTAAATATGGAAACACCTTCTATAAGCGTAATAATGCCCGCTCTAAACGAAGAACAAAATATCCGTGCTGCGATAAACAATACACTGAATGCACTCCAGGACTTTGGTATCAAAGGCGAAATCATTGTTGTCAATGATGGAAGTACAGATGACACAGAAGAGTTCGTAAAGAACATAATGGAAAAAGACAACCGTGTGCGCCTGATCAAACACGAGTCACCAAAAGGAATAGGGACATCCTTCTGGGATGGCGTTGATACTTCCATCGGGGATGCCATCGTCATGCTTCCCGGCGACAATGAAAACGATGCGTGGGAAATATTCCGGTATTATAGATTGCTTGAACATGTGGACATTATAGTTCCGTTCATATTTAACAGGGAAGCCAGATCCCCCTTCAGAAATGCCCTTTCACTCATATACCGCCTGATTATTAATACAACTTTCCGGGCAAACTTCAACTATACGAACGGAACTGTTCTTTACAGAAAATCGATCCTCGCGGAGTTGCCTTACAGAAGCAGCGGCTTCTTCTTCCAAACAGACATCTTGATAAGGATGATTAAAAAAGGCTATCTATTTGCCGAAGTCCCCTACAAACTGGGGCTAAGAAATGAAGGAGTTTCAAAGGCCGTGACTTTCCCGTCTCTTCTGAAAGTCATAAAGGGGTATTTAAGCTTAGTTAAAGACTACTATGGGGGGATCAATATTAAAAATGACGGGATTTTCATGAGTGATTCTTTAACGGCCGCAAGACGAGGCAAAGCTAATAAAGCTAATAATGATTAACATGAAGCTGCCAAGTACGAAAAATGATTCTTCAACCCGAAATATCATTTTGGACGGCCATAAATTAGCGTGGCACCGGGACAGGGTCATTGCCTGGTTGGCAGGAGAAAGAATAGCACCCATCACGATAGATTGCTCCCTGACACGGAGATGTACATACAGATGCTGTTACTGCTATGGTCAACTCCAAGCTAATGATGAGAAAAAAATGACAAGGGACGTCATCTTCAGATTCCTCGACGATGCTGCAGAGATCGGTGTAAAGGCAATTAGCTTTGTGAGCGATGGAGAAAGCACTTGTTCTCCTTACCTGTATGATGCAATCTTAAAGGGCAAAAATAATGGTTTGGATATGGCCCTCGGTACAAATGGATACCTGCTGAATGATGAAAGTCTTGAAGATATTTTGCCTGCTTTAACCTATCTTAGGTTTAACATATCTGCCGCTGATGAGGACAGATACGTTCAGATACACGGCTGTAAGAAAAAATGTTACCACAAGGTTATCAACACCATAAGGGAATGTACTAAGATCAAACAGGAGCAAAATCTGGAAGTAACTATCGGTATGCAAATGGTTTTATTACCGGAATTTGCTGATCAAATTATACCATTGGCTGAGTTAGGAAAAGAACTTGGTGTTGATTATTTAATTATCAAGCATTGCAGTGATGACGAAAAAGGGAGCCTTGGTATTGATTATTCCCAATATCATAGTTTAATTGGAACTCTGCAGGCTGCTGAAACTATCTCAAGCAACAGATATATAGTCAGGGCTAAATGGTCGAAAATCCTTAGCGGCGGAAAGCGGAAATATAGCAGGTGTTACGGTCCCCCCTTTATAATGCAGTTTTCAGGTTCCGGACTCGTAGCCCCCTGCGGAATGTTATTTAATAGAAGTTTTAAAAACTTCCATATCGGCAATATCGTGGATAATTCTTTCAAGGAGCTCTGGCAAAGTTCACGCTATTGGGAGGTTTTAGACCTCATTGCTTCTGAGAAGTTTGACGCAAGGACTATGTGCGGCTCTCTCTGTCTGCAACACAAAGTCAATGAGTACTTATGGGACCTTAAACAAAATAATACTTCACTGAAAGAACCAGAATCACCGCAACCTGTGCACATCAATTTCATTTAGATTCCTTTTCGTGTCCGACAATTCGAAAATATTATTTGCAGCCAAATGCGCCCCGCAGAGCAGCATCTTCTGCGACATAGAAAAGGCAGGGCTAAAGGCGGTCGAATTGTTCCTATCAAAAGAACAACTGGATGATTTGTATAACACCACACAGTTATGCAAGGCGTTCCCTTTTAGATACGCTGTACATGCGCCTAATTCAGGCTTCTTTACAGATAAATTGGCGAAGCTTGCAGAAGATATCGAAGCGGAAATTGTCGTTTTTCACAATATCTACTGGGATGATGAATGGAAAAATATCATCACGACATTTAATGGCATCGAAACAAAACTATGTATCGAAAACATATACAGCATCTATGAATCTTCAAAATTCATGCGGCGCTACGGCTTTGGTAGCTGTCTCGATCTGGAACATCTTCAGATTGAGTGCGCGGGAGTGTTTGAAGAAGAATTCACGCAATTTATGAAACACGCATCTCATATCCATTTAACAGGATACTTTTATGGTTCCTCGCTATGGCATACACACATTCATCAATCTGCAGAGCATGGCTTATATATGTTAAATTTATTAACAAAATCAGGTTATTCCGGTATGGTCGTTTCGGAGGCAAGAGTAGCATTACAGACCTACGATGAGTTCAAGAAGCTGCATAATTTTTACCAGTTATGGCTGTCTCGGGAGGCCTGATTAATACGTCCTTTCTTTCATTATCTTAAGGATTTTCTGCAATTAATGAATATTATATTCTGTGGGGTTATTTTATTTTTCATAGCGTTTCTCTGTCAGATTATAATCTGGAAAATCCACATACCGGAAAGACAAACAAAGGCGTTAGTCGTCCTATTCTTTTGCATCTTGACTATCGGTCTTCTTTCTCTGGTGATAATTTCACATTTTTACACAATCACAAACTGGCCTGTTCCCCGGACATCTTCTGATTATTTACACATAACCCTTCTTTTTACCTCATTAACACTTGCATATATGATCACATATTCCGCCATCGAGGTGGATAGTCCCTCTCTGCTCATTATTTTGAAGATCTCGGATAAGGGCACACAAGGTCTAGACAGGAAAGAACTCGAGGAAACGATGAACGACGCACTTCTGATAATGCCAAGAATCACGGATCTCCTTACCGACAAAATGGCTTATCTGGAAGGAGATCAGTACAAACTGACGAGAAAAGGAAAGATAGTGGCAAAAATTTTTATTATCTACCGCAAAATACTCAATACGGGCAAAGGCGGATAAACTGTCATGTTCCCAAGTTACCTACAGTTAATGATCCCCATTATGAGTTTAGCAGTTAACGTTGTTATCCAAATCCTTAGATTTAGAATCACGCCGGGCCGGGGATTACTGAAATCGGTCGTGGAGGGTTTCATCGGAGGACTATTATACGTGCTAATGATAGAGATATATATTCAACGGTATCTATTTCCATCTCCATTTCCAGAATTCATATTCATGACTATCGCTAACACTATAATATACGCTGCCTGCGGGTACTGCTATTTTCATTTTATCAACCTGGGAGAAACTGCACGCCGTATCCGTGTACTAAGGGAATTATACGAATGCGATGGAGCTCTTTCCATGCAGGAAATTCTCCAAAGATACCATGCAAAAGAGATTGTTGAAAAAAGACTCGGCAGGTTGTTGAGAAATAATCAGGTTATGTACCGCGATGGAAGATATTACACAAAAAAATCTGTCATGATGGTCATCGCACATATTATCGTTGTCCTGAAATGGATTTTACTTGGCAGAAAAAATGTATTTTGCTTTATCGTCATAACTATTTTTCAATTATAACAACTCCACAAAGCCATCAATGCAAAGCTATGAAGAATTCACAAGGTTGATAAAATATATGGATCACTTAAAATCGAGGCACTGATGAATGATATAAGCACAAGTAATGTAAAAGACAAAAAGAATGATTTGAAAAATCAAAGGACTCTCACGCTACATTCCAATGTTGTTGATGAACATCCCATGATAGTTACAAATGAAATTTTTAATAATAGCATTAAGTGCTGTGTTTGTGGGATGACGCAAGATGGTTATTATTGCACTGCTAATAACTTCAAAATATTGAAGTGTAGTAGTTGCCATTTACTGTGGACAAATGAGGCAACTGAAGAGTCTATAAATTTGTTTTATAATGATAAATATTTTAACAAAGATAATTCTAAAATGGGTTATCGCGATTATTTAGCTGATGAGACATTACATAGAGATAATTCAAAACACATTCTACAGAGTATTATGAAATTTCGTGATTTGGTAGGTGCAAAAATATTAGATGTAGGATGTGCCTTTGGGTTCCTATTAGACGAAGCTCAGCGAAATTATTCTTGTGATGTATATGGAATAGAAATTAGTAAAGAAGCCTATGAATAT
>Ga0194112_10002516_pt1 | contig 26221 bp, 13 predicted proteins | sample TA2MahC400mmetaG_FD_146191 | JGI IMG/M metagenome (GOLD analysis project Ga0194112, IMG submission 146191) | Freshwater microbial communities from Lake Tanganyika, Tanzania - TA2015016 Mahale Deep Cast 400m | ecosystem: Environmental > Aquatic > Freshwater > Lake | place: Tanzania: Lake... | reverse complement strand
CTCCACCCAGATCCGCTTCGACTCTTCCTGAACCCACTCGCCTGTAGGCTGTTCCGGGTTCCTTCGCGCCCACCCCGTATCCCTGTTCCCAACGCCCCCGCCCCTGCCACAGCAGCCCCATGCCTAAACAGCACTCTCCTGTGGCCCCAACCCTACCCCTTGCACCTGACCGCACATACCGCCTCTCCCGATTCCGCAGCCCTGTCCACCTTTTTTTCCTCTTGATCCCGCCGGGGCGCGGGGGTAGAATGCAGGTTCCCCTCGGGCCGGACAGCGGAGCAAGAGCCAAGCACGACCATGCCGCCTCATACAAGCAACCCGATGATCGTCCAGAGCGACCGCTCGCTGCTCCTGGAGGCGGACAATCCGTCGTACGCGGACGCCCGCGACGCGCTGGCGCGCTTCGCGGAGCTCGAGAAGAGCCCCGAGCACTTCCACACCTACCGCATCAGCCCGCTGTCGCTGTGGAACGCCGCCGCCGCGGGGCTCTCCGCCGCCGACATCCTGGCCGCCCTCGACCGCTTCACGAAGTACCCCGTGCCCCCGAACATCGAGTTCGAGGTGAAGGACTTCGTGGCGCGCTACGGGCGGCTGAAGCTCGAGCGGCGCGGCGAGGCCCTCGTCCTCACCTCATCCGACGCCGCGCTCATCGCAGAAATCCTCCGCCACAAGCTCGTCCGCCCTTTCCTCCTCGAGCCGCTCGACGCCCTCACGGTCGGGGTGCGTCCCGACCGCCGCGGCCACGTGAAGCAGGCCCTCATCAAGGTCGGCTGCCCGGTGGAAGACCTCGCGGGCTACGCGGAGGGCGAGCCCCTGCCCATCGCGCTCCGCGCCGCCACCAGCGAGGGCAAGCCCCTCGCCGTCCGCCCCTACCAGCGCGAGGCCGCCGAGGTCTTCTACGCCGGCGGCTCCGCGCGCGGCGGCAGCGGCGTCGTCGTCCTTCCCTGCGGCGCCGGCAAGACCATCGTCGGCATGGCCGCGATGGCGCTCCTCAAGACCAACTCCCTCGTCCTCTGCACCAACATCACCGCGGTCCGCCAGTGGCGGCGCGAGCTTCTGGACAAGACGGACCTCCCCGACGAACAGATCGGCGAATACTCGGGTGAGTTCAAGGACATCCGCCCCGTCACCCTCGCCACCTACCAGATTCTCACCCACCGCCGCCGCAAGACCGAGACCTTTCCCCACTTCGCAATCTTCAACGCACGGCCCTGGGGCCTGATCATCTACGACGAGGTCCACCTCCTCCCCGCCCCCGTCTTCCGCATCACCGCCGAAATCCAGGCCTGCCGCAGGCTCGGCCTCACCGCCACGTTGGTCCGCGAAGACCACCATGAGGACGACGTCTTCAGCCTCATCGGCCCCAAGCGCTGCGACGTGCCCTGGAAGGTGCTCGAGAAGCAGGGCTGGATCGCCACGGCCCAGTGCACCGAAATCCGCGCCCCGCTGCCCGACGGCCTGCGCATGAGCCACGCCCTGGCCACGAACCGCGACAAGTTCCGCATCGCCTCCGAGAACCCCGCCAAGTTCACCCTCCTGCGCGAGCTCCTCGCCCGCCACGCGGGCGACCGCGTGCTCATCATCGGCCAGTACCTCGCCCAGCTCAAGGCCATCGCACGCGACACGCACGCCCCCCTCATCACCGGCGCCACGCCCAACCGCGAGCGCGAACGCCTCTACGACGACTTCCGCGCGGGGCGCGTCCAGACCCTCATCGTCTCAAAGGTCGGCAACTTCGCGGTGGACCTCCCCGACGCCAACGTCGCCATTCAGGTCAGCGGCACCTTCGGTTCGCGCCAGGAGGAGGCCCAGCGCCTCGGACGCATCCTGCGCCCAAAGTCCGACGCCTCGCTCGCTCACTTCTACTCCCTTGTGACCCGCGACAGCCGCGACCAGGACTTCGCGGCCAACCGCCAGCTCTTCCTCACCGAGCAAGGCTACACCTACCGCATCCTCGACGCACACCAGGTCCTCGACCCCAGAACCGAACCGTCCACAGATTGACACAGTTTCGCACAGATACAGAAAAGGGGAGATTCCCGCTGAAGCCCAAGAGTGCCTCTGGGCCTTGATTGCTCTCTTCTCTTGTCTGTGCCAATGTGTGTGAATCTGTGGACGCCTTCTTCTTTCTTCTTCTGTGGTGGGCCTCATGCAGCTCGACGACTTCCTCAACTCGCGCAGCGTGGCCACGCTCCAGGTGCTCCAGTGGCACTGGGCGCCCAACACGCCGCGGAGCGCCTCCAAGAGCGAGCTCCTCCGCATCCTGCGCCAGGCCATGCTCGCCCCCGACCGCGCCCGTGATGCCTTCAATGCCCTCAGCCCTACCGCGCAGGACCTCCTCCAGGCCATCCTGCGCCAGGATGACTACACGGCCAACGTGGCGGCGCTCCTCCGACGCGTCGCCAGGCCACCTCTGGGCACGGCCGAGCAGGCCGAGCGGGACGTTGTAGAGGAGCTCTCGCGTCGCGGCTTCCTCCTCTGTGCAACCACCCGCGACGCCGCGGGCGCCGAATGCCTCCGCGCAACCGTGCCACAGGAGCTCGGCGACGTGTTGGCCGAGGCCCTCAACCTCGACATCCGCGAGCCCCAGGTCATGCTCAGCCTCCGCACCCGACTCGGCCTCGCCGGCCGCCCCAACGCCGCCATCCCCGCCGAACTCCTCGAACCCCAGGCAATCGAGCGGCGCATCGCCGCGCTCCCCGACCCCGCCGCCCAGCGCGCCGTCCGCCTCGCCCTCCACGACCACGCCGGCGTCCTCCCACTCGAACGCTTCCCCTCGCTCGGCCTCGACATCGAGGCCGCTGACCCCGCCCAGTGGCGCAGGTCGCTCGAGGCCGCCCTCCTCGGAACCCTCGGCCACCTCTCCCTCACCGAGCTCGGCCTGGGCGACGACCACGACTGCCTCGTCCTCTACCAGGAACTCGTCGAAGCCCACGCCGCCGCTCGTTCCCCTGCCGGGCCTTCCTTCGACCACGTGTACTCCTGCGGCACGGACTTCCTGGCCGACGTGACGGCCCTCGTGGACTTCCTGCGTGCCAACCCCTCGAAGCCCACGTCGGCCGGCCGCCTCCTCAAGGGCGCGCGAAACCTCCTCGCCCCACTCACCGCGCTACGCTCCACCTTCTTCATGGACGAGGACACCCTCCTCGGCCACAAGCTCGCCGCCGCTCAGGAGCTCGCCCTCCTCGAACGTTGCGACGACGAACGCCTCCACGCCACCCGCTCCGCCGCGGACTGGGAGCGCCTCCCCCTCGCCGAGCAGGCCAGAGCGCTCCTCGACGCCCTTCTTCGCCTCGCCCAGGCCGCCTGCCCAGACCACCACTTCCCATCACTCGCCGCCGTCGCGCGCCGCATCATCGCGGCGTCCACGCCCGGCACATGGCATCCCACCAACGCCTTCCTCGCCCGCACGCTCTCGCGTTTCCTCTTGGAGCTTCTCAGCAGTGGGGGGCAAGCGTCGGCGAAGCAGGCCGTCCCCTGGGTCCATCCCCGCGCGCTCAGCACCGTTGGCGCGCTCGCCGCCGCCGCGCGCGAGCCACTCCTCCAGGCGTTCAACTACGCAGGCGTCCTCGACATCGCCCGGCAGGGCGGCCAGTCCTTCGTCGCCGCCTCGCCCCTCGTCCCCGCCATCCTGGGCGACGCGGCGTTCCCCAGCCCCGCAGGCCGGCTCATCCTCGTCAACCCCGACTTCGAGGTCATCCTCTTCCCCGACGAGGGCCACGCCGTCCTCCTTCACGCCCTTGCCGCCTTCTGCGACCGCGGCAAGCGCGAAGTCACCCTCCACCTCCGCATCACCCGCGACAGCGTCCAGCGCGCCGTCCTCCGCGGCCTGAGCCCCGACGACGTGCTCGCCACCCTGCGCGCCAACTCCCGCGCCCCCGTTCCGCAAAACATCGAGTACTCCATCCGCGACTGGGCCGGCGGCGTCCACCCCGCCGCCATCCGCACCCTCCACGTCCTCGAGCTCCCCTCCGCCGAGGCAATGGACGCCGCCCTCTGCCTCCCCGAGCTCGCCCCCCTCATCGTCCGCCGCCTCTCCCCCACGGCTGCCGTCCTCAACGCCGCCGCCCTCGGCCCCGACGCCGAGTCCGCCCTTCGCCAGCTCGGCATCCACCTGATGTGAGGCGCCCCTGGCGCCTCACATCATCCCACATTCCACATTCCAGATTCCAGATTCTCCGGGCCAGGGTCATCCGCCCCTTGCTTCTCAGCCACCAATCTGTAATCTGTGATGTGGAATCTGGAATCTCCCGTCGTGCGTTGCCAGGAGAGAGCCTGTGCCTGACCGGCCGAACTTCGTGTGCATCGTGACCGATCAGCAGCGGGCAGACCATCTGGGCTGCGCGGGGAATCCCGTTGTGAAGACGCCAGGGATTGACCGGCTGGCGGCGAGCGGGGTGCGGTTCTCGCGGGCCTACGTGAATAACCCGCTGTGCATGCCGGCACGGGCGACGTTCTTCACGGGTCGCACCGCCCGCGGCCACGGGGTGCGAACGAACGGCATCCCGCTCGACCCGGCCGTTCCCACGATGACGGAGGCGCTCCGCCAGGCGGGCTATCGCACCCACTCGGTCGGGAAGCTCCATCTCCGCACGTTCGGCACCCCAAACGGCCGCGCCGTCGAGGAGCTGAATCCGCAGGAGTTCCCGGAGAGCAAGGCGATGTGGGAGGGCGGCCGCGTGGCCTCCATCCCCACGCCCTACTATGGCCTCGAAGGGGTGGAGTTCGCGGGCGGCCATGGCTCCTGGATGTGGGGCGACTATCGCCGGTGGCTCGACGGCCAGCGGCCCGATGGCTTCGAGCTGCTTCAGCCGAAGTCGGGCACGCCGACGCCGCAGAAGGCCGAGCAATCGTGGAAGTCCGCCCTTCCGCAAGAGCTTCACCACTCCGCCTGGGTGGCCGACCGCACCATTGCCTTCCTCAAAGAGGCGGCCGGGCAGCCAAAGCCCTTCTTCCTCTGGTGCTCGTTCCCCGACCCCCACCATCCCTATTGTCCGCCCGCGCCCTGGTGCGATATGTACGATCCCAAAGACATCCAGCTCCCGGCCCGCCGCGAGGGGGAGCTTGACGGCCTGCCGCCCCACTTCCGCGAAATCCACGAGCGCGACCGTTGGCTCAGCGGGCGCGTCCACGCCACAAAGATGGCCGACGAACAACTCCGCGAGATCATTGCTCTCACCTATGGCATGATTTCGCTCTTCGACTTCCACATCGGCCGTATCATCGATGTGCTTGATACCACAGGACTTAGGGAGAACACGGTCGTCATGTTCATGTCCGACCACGGCGACATGATGGGCGATCACTGGCTCATCAACAAGGGGCCATTCCACCTCGATGGCCTTCTGAAGGTGCCCTTCATCTGGTCGTGGCCCGGGCGCTTCGCAAGCGGCGTGGCGAGTGGTGCGTTGGCAAGCCACCTGGACTTCGCCCCCACGATTCTCGACTTGGCCGGGGTGCCGATACCTGAAGGCCTGGTGCCCGCCAAGCCCGAATGCCCCCAGATGCCGCAGCCCTGGCCGGGGCTCTCCCTCGCGCCCGTGCTCCGAGGCGAACAGCCCTCGCTCCGCGAAGCCCTTGTCGTTGAGAACGACGAAGACTACCTCGGCCTTCGCCTCCGAACCCTCGTGACCGAGCGCCATCAGCTAACCGTATATTCCGGCCAGACTTATGGCGAGCTATTCGACCTCCAGGATGACCCCGGCCAGCTCCACAACCTCTGGGCCTCGCCCGCCCATCGCGCGGTCCGTGACAGCCTCCACCAATGGCTCCTTCACGAGCTCCTTCTCACGGAATCCCCTCTCCCGCGGAGGCTGTGCCATGCATGAGTCCGTAGTACACTCCCCTGCCGTAGAGGAAGGAGAAACCTCCTCGCGGTCCTCTCCTTTAGTCCCGAAGGGACGCGAGTGGGTAGCCGGCGGCTTCAGCCGCCGGATCGGGGCGCACCGACGGCCCAGTCCCGAAGGGACGGCAGAGGCCGGCGGGAAGGGGCTCCTGGCCCCCGCTCTGCCGTCCCTTCGGGACTTCGCTGGTTCGGGCGCCGGGGTCCGGCGGCTGAAGCCGCCGGCTGCCCACTACGCTCCCGTCGGGAGCAAGAAAGCGAGGCACCGGGGGTTCGGTCACCTCGTTTGTTGGGCCGCGTGGTTGGCCCCGCGCTGGCTCCTTCTCCTGTCCGTGGGGGTGCCTGCCCTTGCCGCTGAGAACCTGGTGCGGAACGGGGACTTCGAGGAGGACTCGCCCCAAAGCCCGCCGCCCGGCTGGACGATGTGGGGCGCGTCTAAGTATAAGGACCCCAAGAACTTCACTCGCGACACGGCGAACCCACACGGGGGCAGGGCCTGCTTCCGAATCCACCACCCCGCCAACACCGCGGGCTACATCGTCTCATCCCCAGAGCACCCGGTTCGCACGAGGCCGGGGATGGCCTACGCGGTGGGCTTCTGGGCGCGGGCCGACAAGCTCGGCGGAAGTGCTTTCGGCTTCGACGCTTACGAGAGCATCAGCCCCTATGTGGACGCCCCCTCCCCGGGCTTTCACCCCATCGAGGTCGGGCCGGAGTGGAAGGAGTTCAGGTTCGAGGTTCACGAGGGTTGGGACTTCTTCGCCGACCGCACGCGGCTCCTGCTCCTGACGTTCAAGGCCACGAGCGTAAGTCAAGAGGAGCGAACGCTTTGGATTGACGACGTGGTGGTCAGCGAGCGGCCAAGTCCCCGCAAGGAGCGGCTGATCCCCATCGAGAGCATCACCGCGCCGCCAATCGAGCACAGGCTCAAGCCTGGCGAGCGGGTGGAGCTTGTGGTGGATGCCTCGAAGCGAGTCCGGCCCGCCACACGCCTCGCCGGCGGCGTCTCATTCCACAGGGTGGCCGGCTGGTCCCGTGTCCCTTACTCGAAAGAGGGCGAGTATGTGCTCCGCCCCGAGCTGGAGCAGGCGATCAGGGAGATGCGGCTGCCCATGACCCGCTTGTACGCCGTGGGGGACGAGCCGTTCGGCCTCGAAGCCGCCCTCGACAAGGCAGCCGCGCTCCTGAAGCGCGTCGAGATTCCACAAGAGCTTACGGTGCTTGAACTTGAGACGCAGGGCGCGACGAGCAAGCTGCCGCCCGAGACCTGGGCTCAGGCCGCCAGACACTCCCTCGCCCGCGGCTACAAGTTCCGCCACTGGGAGGTCGCCAACGAGCCCTACCTCGGCCGCTCGGGCCAGGTGTTCAGGACCCCCGACGCCTACCTCGACCACTTCCTCGCCGTGAGCGCCGCGGTGCGTAAAGTCCAGCCAGACGGGCAGATAGGGCTTCCCGTGAACCCCTCAAGCCCCACTTGGTGCAGCTACCTCCTTCAGAAGGCGGCGGGGCACTACAACTTCGTCGTCGGGCACCACTATTGCTTCGCCGACGTGAACCGCTGGCGGTTCGAGGACATCGTCCTCTCCGCCAACTACCATAAGTTATTGGAAATCCACAAGTTGGATGCCCTTATCCGGAAGTGCAATCCAGGCCGTGAGGTGGGCCAGCTCGACACCGAATGGGGCATGCACAGCCGCGGCCCCAAGGACGAGAAGGCCGACTACGTGAATCGTAACGCTAATATCTATGGCACCTTACACCGCGCAGTGAGGCTCATCTACTACACCCGCGAGGACATTCTTCGCGGCGCAAGCTCCTGGGAAATGTTCACCCGCCTCAACTCCCCCGGCTTTGGTTTTCTGGCCCAGGAGGCCCCTGGCAAGCGCTCGATGCTCTATTGGCTCTACTACCACTTCAACCGCCACATCGGGCAGTGGGTGGTGGTCCTTGATGGCCAGGCCCCGTTCCACGCAGGGCGGGTCGGCAGGGTGGAGGTCACTGGTCCACTCACCCCCGCCATCGCCACCCTAAGTGACGATGGCAAAACACTTTACATCGCGATAGTGAATGGCTCGTGGGACAAGCCGCAGCCCTGCCGCGTCGTCCTCCGCGGCTTCGCCGCGGGCAAGGCCACCGCGTCCGTCCTGACCCACAGCGACCCCCTTGCCCACCCCTTCGTTGACCGCGAGGAGGAGGTGATTTCGCCGCTGACGCTGAACGTGGCCCCGGACGCCCTCACCTGCACCCTGCCCGCGCACTGCGTCGCCTTCATCGCTGTGCATGCCCAGTGAGGCCGCCGTTCAGGGGAAGGCCCCCGCCAGGCTGCCCTCGAGAGTGCCACTGTATGAGGCACACGAGTGGCACTCTCGAGACTGGCTGCTTGCGGCCAGGCGAAGCTGTGGTATACTGAGGGGCGGCTGGATGTGCCGGAGGCGAGGCGATGGTGGAGTTCCTTTTACGCTGCCTGGCTAGGTTCCTGCTCTGGCTGCGCTATCGCGTGCGGGTCAGAGGGCTGGAGGAGGTCGCGGCACGGGGGACGCGAGGCATCATCTTCCTGCCCAACCACCCGGCACTGATAGACCCGATCATCCTTGTCACTTTGCTGCACAAGCGGTTCCGACCGAGGGCCGTGGGAGACCAAGACCAGATCGATCGCTTCTTCATCCGCTGGCTGGCCCGGCGGCTCGGTGTCTTGCCGATGCCCTCGATTGCGCTCTACGGCCGGCAGGTGCGCGAGGCGATAGGCCGTGCCCTCGCCGAGGCGGCGCGACTGGTCAACTGCGGCGATAACTTCGTCTTCTACCCGGCTGGCCACCTGAAACACTCGTGCGTTGAGGACCTCAGGGGAAACAGCGGGGTGGAGACCCTGCTGCGGGGCACCCCCGGTGCGAGGGTGGTGCTCGTCCGCATGAGGGGCCTGTGGGGGAGCAGCTTCTCGTGGGCAAAGGGCCGGCCGCCATCCGTGGGCCAAACGCTGAGGAAGGGCGCCCTCGGCGTCCTGCTGAGCGGCTTGTTCTTCGCCCCGCGACGCGACGTGACGATTGAGTTTGCGGAGCCCGAGGACTTCCCTCGCGGCGCCTCGCGCGACGAGCTGAACCGCTATCTCGAAGAGTTCTACAACGCGGATGCCGACCGCAACAGCTACGTCCCCTACACCATCTGGGAACGGAGCGGGAGGGTCGAGCTCCCCGAGCCGGACGCTACGCGCTTCAGCGGCGACCTGCGCTCCGTGCCCCGCACGACACGTGAGACCGTCCTCAAGCACCTCGCTGAACTCGCCGGGAGGGCCGAGATCCGAGACGACGAACACCTCGCTCGCGACCTGGGTCTCGACAGCCTCGCCCGCACCGAACTCCTGGCTTGGGTGGAAGCGGAGTTCGGTTATCCGCAAGGGGATGCTGACGCCGTGCAGACCGTGAGTGACGTGTTGCTCGCAGCTTGCGGCGAGGTCGCCACGTCGGAGTTCGCTCACCTGGCCCCGGTCCCAGCTCGCTGGTTCGACGAGGTGCCAGGCAACCCTCGGGTCCGTCCTTCCGAGGCGGCGACCATCACCGAGATGTTCCTGGGCCAGGCCCGTCGAGCGCCCGGAAGGCTCATCATCGCGGACCAGGCGCGCGGCGCGAGGTCGTATCGGGACATCGTCCTCGCCGTTCTCGTCCTCAAGCCCGAGCTCGAGAAGCTCGAAGGCGAGCGACTGGGGATCATGCTCCCCGCCTCCGTGGCCGCCGGCGTGACTTTCCTTGCCGCCTTGTTTTCTGGCAAGACGCCGGTGATGGTGAACTGGACCCTCGGTGCCCGCGGCGTACTCCAGTCGCTCGACCTGGTGGGCGTCCGACGCATCCTCACCGCGAGGGCGCTCGTGACCCGACTCCAGGCGCAGGGGAGCGACTTCTCATCCCTCAAGGACCGGTTCGTCTACCTCGAAGACCTGGCGAAGGGGATCGGGGCCATCGCCAGGCTCAAGGCGTTCCTCAAGAGCCGCCTGAGCTGGCGAAGCCTCGACGGCGCAAGGGCTTCACAGACGGCCGTCGTTCTCTTCACCAGCGGCTCCGAGGCCGCTCCCAAGGCCGTGCCGCTCACCCACGCGAACATGCTGGAGAACCTGCGCGGCGTGTTCCAATTGCTGCCCCTGAGCGAGAATGAGCGCCTCGTGGGGTTCCCGCCGCCGTTCCATGCCTTCGGCATCACCATCACGATGCTGCCGGCCCTGTGTTTCGGGCTGCGAACGGTTTATCATCCCAACCCGACGGAGGGCGCAGTGCTGGCCCGGCTGATCGAGGCATACAGAGTGACCGTTCTCACCGCTACGCCGACGTTCCTCCGCGGCATCCTCAGGTCGGCCGTGCCCGGGGAACTGGCCTCGCTCCGCCTGGCCATCACCGGGGCGGAGAAGTGCCCGGAGCAGGTCTACGACGGCTTCGCGCAGCGCTGCCCAAGGGCGACCCTCATGGAGGCTTACGGCACGACGGAGTGCTCGCCTCTCATCACGCTCAACGAGCCGCATGCCCCGAAGCGAGGCGCCATCGGCAAGTTGCTCCCCGCGCTCGAGCGGCTCCTCGTGGACCCCGAGACGGGGCGGCTCCTCGAGCCGCCGGCCACGGGCCTCCTCCTTGTCCGCGGGCCGTCCGTCTTCGCCGGCTACCTGAACTACGATGGCCCATCGCCATTCGTCGAGATCGCAGGCAGGACGTGGTATCGCACCGGCGACATCGTGAGCGAGGACGCCGACGGGGTGCTGACGTTCCGTGGGCGGCTCAAGCGCTTCGTCAAGCGGGGCGGCGAGATGATCTCCCTGCCTGCCATCGAGTCGCTCCTCAAGGACCAGTTCACCGAGCCCTCGACTTCGCTCGGGCCAGGCCCCGCCGAGGACGCTCCGACGTTGGCGGTGGAAGCGACGGCAAGCGAGGCGGATCCTGAGCTCGTGCTCTTCACGACGAAGGAGCTCGAGCGCGAGGCCGTGAACAGGCGGCTCAGAGACGCCGGCCTCTCGCCACTTCACAACATCAGGCGGGTGGTCCGGCTGGACTCGATACCCGTCCTGGGAACGGGCAAGACCGACTATCGGGCGCTCAAGTCGCTCCTGGCGGACAAGTGAATACCCGCCGCGCCCGTTTCGTCAAGGAGTACAGAGGGAGACCATGCAGAGGCCCCGCCGGGCACCCGGTGGCCCGCTGACAGAAGGAGAGCTTGGCATGTCCTGGCCTATGCGAGCCGTGTGTCTCGGCCTCGTGGCCATGCTGGCGTCGGCCTTGCCGGGATGCGCGTTGTGGTGCGATGATAGCGTGGTGTTCTTCGACTCGCTGTTCGGGTATGGCCCGCCGCCGGCGCCGGTGGTTGTGGCGCCGCCGCCAGTTCTCGCGCCCTATCCGCCGCCGGCCTATGTCCCCTACCCCGCGCCTGTGGCCTACTACGACCCTTGGTGGCCCCCGGTGTTCTTCGGGTTCCACTGGTCAGTGTGGGACCACCATCATCACCACCGTCCGCCCCACTGGTATCACCGCCCTCCGCCGCCGCGGCCCCGCAGGTAGTGCCTCGTCACTTCGCCGCGGACTCCGGGAGCGGCCGCACCCGCAGATTGCGGTAGGCGACCGGGCCGTGGTCGCCCTGGAACATCAGCGGCCCCGTTGCCTTCTCGTCGTTGAACGCCGCGGCGCGCGTCGGGCCGGTCAGCTCGACGTTGTCGTGGACGACTTGGCCGTTGTGGACGACCTTGACGAACTTCGCGTTGGCCGTCTTCGTCCCGTCCTTGTCGAACCTGGGGGCGATGAAGACGACGTCGAAGGCCTGCCACTCGCCCGGCGGCTTGCTGGCGTTGACGCGCGGGGAGTGCCCCTCGAAGCCCTGCGGCTTGCGCTTCGCGTCCCACCGTTCGTAGATGCCGCCGCACTCGATTCCAGGATAGGGCGCCTTCGCCACGCCGAAGCTGTCGTAGACCTGGATCTCGTAGCGGCCCGCGAAGTAGATGCCCGAGTTCGAGCCCTTCGGGACCATGAACTCGATGTGGGCCTCGATGTCGCCGAACTCGGCCTCCGTGAAGAGGTTAGAGGTCCGCCCCTTCGCGCCGTTGACCAGCGTGCCCTTGCCTTCCTTCGTCGCGATCAGCTTCTCATTCGCGGGGTCTTTGGCGGCCTCGCCAACCTGTGTCCACTCGCCGGTGGGCTTCTTCCACCCCTCCATGCCTTCCCCCTTGATGAGGTCCTGCCATTCGCCCGCTTCGCCACACAGTCCGCTGGCAGACGAGAGGGCAAGGGCAACGGCCAGACAACGCAATGCCGACGTCATCGCGCCTTCTCCTTTCTGAAAGTCGTGCTGGCAGCCAGCGCCACATTCTAGCCCCCGCGCACGCCGCGATCAAGCCTGGACAACGCCTGGGTTCTTCTGTAAACTGCAATGGAAGGCGGGTTTTCATCGGGCAGTTCGTCGGGAGGCGAGGGATTCGAGCATGGTGAAGAGGTCGGCAGCCATAGCGGCGTGCCTTGGGTTTCTCTGCCGGGGCGGGTCAGGGGCGGAGGCGGACGCTGCTGCCCAGGCGCGCGAAATCCTGGCCGCCGCGGGGGTGAAGGGCGGGCTCATCGTCCACATCGGCTGCGGCGACGGCAAGCTCACCGCCGCCCTCGCGGGGCAGGGACGCCCCGCCCACAGCTTCTTCGTCCACGGCCTAGACCCCGACCCGGCGAACGCGGAGAAGGCCCGGGCGCACGTCCGCTCGCTCGGACTCTATGGCAAGGTGGCCGTCGAGCGGCTCGGCCGGAGCCTCGCCCTCCCATATGTGGACAACTTGGTGAATCTCCTGGTGGCGAGTGGCGAGTGCCGAGTGCCGAGTGAGGAAGTCCAGCGGGTTCTGGCGCCCGGCGGCGTGGCCTGCGTGCGCGAGGGGGACAAGTGGACGAAGACGGTGAAGCCGCGGCCGAAGGAGATTGACGAGTGGACCCACTTCCTGCACGATGCGGGGAACAACGCGGTGGCCGCCGACACGCAGGTTGGGCCGCCGCGGTCGCTCCGCTGGATGGCCGCCCCGCTGTGGCTGCGGAGCCACGAGACGCCGTCCGGCTTCCAGGCGATGGTGTGCGGCGGCGGACGCGTCTTCTACATCCTCGATGAAGGGCTGATCGGCATCACGGACCAGCGGCTGCCCGAGCGCTGGGCGCTCTTCTGCCGCGACGCCTTCAACGGCAAGCTCCTCTGGCGGCGGCCACTCGGAGCCTGGGGCTGGCCCCAGTGGGCCGCCGCGAGGTTCCAGGACAAGGATTGGACGGCCATCACCGGCGCGCGGACCGCCGTGCCCGCCGAGGCCCAGCGCCGGCTCGTGGTGGACGGCGAGCGGCTCTACGCAACGCTCGACTACCGCGCGCCGCTGAGCATCCTCGACGCGGCGACGGGCGAGACGCTCGCGACCGTGGCCGAGACCGCGCCCGTCCGCCAGATCGTGGCCGCCGACGGCATCGCCGTCGTCTACTCGCAGGAGATCCGTCCAGACCAGCCCAGGCCGAAGGGCAAAGCCCCTGACGAGCCTGGCGGCGCACTGAGCGCCGTCCACGGCGCAACGGCCAAGCCGCTCTGGCGCAAGGCCATCCCGCCCCTGCGGGGCCTGGCGCTCGCCGTTGACCAGGGCCGCGTGGTGTTTCAGACGGCTAAGGGCCTCGATTGCCTGGACCTCCAGACCGGCAAGGAGGTCTGGCAGGCCGAGCCGAAGGAGAAGGCGGCCAAGACCCTCCTCGCCACCGCCGGCGTCGTACTCGTCCTCGGACGCGGCACACTCGAGGCCTACGACGGGGCCAACGGCAAGCCGATGTGGCAGAAGAACGTGGTCCTCGGCAACAGCCTGGGCGGCGAGGACATGTTCGTCATCAACGGGGTCATCTGGTTGGGCATGGCGTGCGCCGACGAGAAGCAGACCCCGTCGCGAAAGGGCGCCAACGCCCTCGCCGTCGGCCACGACCTGCGGACGGGCGAGGAGCGGAAGCGGGTGTTTGCTGAGGGCATCATCAGCCCCGAGCACCACCACCGCTGCTACCGCAACAAAGCGACGAGCCGCTACGTCATCAGCTCGATGGAGGGCGCCGAGTTCCTCGACCTCGAGGGGGCGAATCACGCCCAGAACAACTTCGTCCGCGGCGCCTGCATGCTCGGCATGGTGCCGGCCAACGGGCTGCTCTACGTGCCGCCCGACCAGTGCTTCTGCCAGCCCGGCGCCAAGCTCCTCGGCCTCGCCGCCCTCGCCGCCGAGCGGAGGGACGAGGGGCGAGGGGCGGGGGGCGAGGGAGCCGAGCGGCTGGAGCGCGGGCCAGCCTTTTCTGCAATCCAAAACCGAGAATCGAAAATCGAGAATGCCGCTGACTGGCCGACCTATCGCCACGACCCCGCCCGCCACGGCGCCACGCCGTCCGCCGTGCCCGCCGAGCTGAAGCCGGCCTGGAAAGCCAGCCTGGGCGGCCGGCTCACCCAGCCCGTCGTTGCCGAGGGGCACCTCTTCATCGCCTCCATTGATGCCCACACCGTCCACTGCCTCGGCGTGGGCGATGGCAAGCCCGTTTGGAGTTACACGGCGGGCGGGCGCATTGATTCGCCGCCGACCGTTCACGGCGGCCTCGTGCTGTTCGGGAGCGCGGACGGCTGGGTCTACTGCCTCCGCGCCAGCGATGGCGCGCTCGCCTGGCGCTTCCTGGCGGCGCCGGCCGACCGCCGCATCGCCTGCTTCGACCAGCTCGAATCCGTCTGGCCTGTCTACGGCAGCGTGCTTGTGCGCGAGGGGGTCGCCTACGCCGCCGCCGGGCGCTCGACCTATCTCGACGGCGGAATCCGCCTCTACGGACTGGAGCCTGCGACTGGCAAGGTGCTCCACCAGACCACCCTCTGTGGGCCTTGGCCCGACGGCGGCAAGACCGTGCCCCGCGACGTGTCGTTCTACATCCGGGGCGCCAACGCCGACGTGCTGGTGAGCGAGGGTGACGCCATCTACATGCGCCAGAAGCGCCTCACGCCCTCGCTTCAGGAGCAGGAGCCAAAGGTCCTGTCGAGCAAGGGCGAAGCCGACGTCGGCCTCCACGTCTTCTCGACCGCTGGGCTGCTCGATGGCTCCTGGTACAACCGCACCTTCTGGATGTATGCTAAGCGTTGGCCCGGCTTCCAGCTCGCCAACCAGGCCCCCAAGAGCGGACAACTCCTCGTCGTGGATGAACAGAACACTTACGCCGTGAAGGTGTTCCACCGCCGAAACGTCCACAGCACGATGTTCTTCCCCGGCAGGGAGGGCTACCTGCTGTTCGCTGACAAGAACACGACGGAGCCGCAGATCGTGGGCGAGGAGGGCGCGCGGAGGCCCATCGCCTGGCTGCCGCAATCGGAGTTCGGGCGGCGCGAAGGCCCGCGGCGGCTCGACAGCCCGGCCTTCGGCCTCGACAAGATGATCGGCTACACGCGCGCCGAGCCGCCGCTGTGGACCCTCTGGCTCCCCGTGCGGATTCGCGCGATGGTGAAGGCGGGCGAGACGCTCTTCGCGGCCGGCCCGCCCGACGAGCTCGACTCGAAGGACCCCTACGCCGCCTTCGAGGGGCGGAGGGGCGCGCGTCTCGTCGCAGTCTCGGCCAAGGATGGCAAGAAGCTGGCCGAACAGGCGCTGGACGCGTCGCCGGTCTTCGACGGCCTGATCGCCGCCGCCGGCCGGCTCTTCGCCGCACTCGAAGACGGCAGCCTGGTGTGCCTTGCAGGAGAGAAGCAATGAGGACGTTTGGCGCTTTGGCCCTCGTCGCGGCGCTGGCCGCTGCCGGCGACGCGCCCGAGTGGCGGCAGGCCCGCGAGATTCTGGACGCCGTCGGCATTCGGGGCGGCCTCATCGTCCACCTCGGCTGCGGCAACGGCACGCTCACCGCCGCGCTCGCGGGGCAGGGACGCCCCGCCTACACCGTCCACGGCCTCGACCCCGACCCGGCCAACGTGGAGAAGGCTCGCGCGCACGTCCGCTCCCTGAACCTCTATGGCAAGGTCACTGCCGAGGTCTGGGCCAGCGACAGGCTGCCGTATGTGGACAACCTGGTGAACTTGATAGTGGCGACTGCGGAGTGTGGAGTGCGGAGTGAAGAGATTCTGCGCGTGCTGGCGCCCAACGGCGTGGCACTCGTCGGCGGCAAGAGAACAGTCAAGCCGCGGCCGAAGGAGACGGACGACTGGACGCACTACCTCTACGACGCGAGCAACAACGCGGTCTCGCGCGACGTGGCGGTTGGCCCGCCGCGGCACTTCCAGTGGCTGGCCGGGCCGCGCTACTCGCGCCACCACGACCACATGTCGGGCGCGAGCGCCATGGCCGCCGCGAGCGGGCGCATCTTCTACATCTTCGACCACGCCTCGCCGCAGGCCATCCAGCTCCCATCCGTCTGGCGCCTCACGGCGCGCGACGCCTTCAACGGCACGGTGCTCTGGGAGCGCCCGATCGAGCACTGGCACACCCAGATGTTCCGCCTCAAAAGCGGCCCGGCACAGCTCACCCGCCGACTCGTCGCCATCGGCGACCGCGTCTACGTGACCCTCGGCCTCGAGGCCCCCGTGAGCGTCCTCGACGCCGCGACCGGCCACACGCTCCACACCTGCGAGGGGACGGCGGGCGCGGAGGAGCTGATCGTCCACGACGGCGTGCTTTTCGCGGTGGCCAACGACAAGCCGTTCCGCCAGCCGCCCGAGCCGAAGGACTACAGCTATGCCTGGCCGGAGGGGCCGCGGCGCCTCGTGGCCTGCGACCCCAAGACCGGCAAGACCCTCTGGAGCACGCCGCAGCCGTGCGTCCTGCTGTTCTCGCTGTGCGCCGACGCCCGCCGCGTGGTCTTCCACGACGGCCAGGGCGTCGTAGCCCTCGACCGGCGGACGGGTGAGCCGCTCTGGCGCTCGGCCCCGCTCGCCTGGCGCCGGCCGCTCCCCACCAGCTTCGCCCCAACGCTCGTCCTCTGCCAGGACGTTGCGCTCTTCTCGGGCGGCGGCAAGGCCGCCGACGCCCGCGGCTTCGCCACGCCAGGCAACGTCATCCACGCACTCTCACTCGCCGACGGCAAAGAGCTCTGGAACGCCACCCACCCGCCCTCCGGCCACCGCACGGCGCAGGACGCCTTGGCCGTCGGCGGCCTCGTGTGGCTGCCCGCAATCGCCCAGGGGACCGACTCCGGCGAGATGATCGGCCGCGACCTCAAGACGGGCGAGGTCAAGAAGCGGTTCCTGCCCGACGTCAAGACCCACTGGTTCCACCACCGCTGCTACCGCTCGAAGGCCACGGACAAGTATCTCCTGACCTCGCGCACCGGCATCGAGTTCGTGGACCCCACGACTGGGCACTGGGAGTGCCACCACTGGGTGCGCGGCGCCTGCCTCTACGGCATCCTGCCAGCGAACGGCATGGTCTACAACGCGCCGCACCCCTGCGCCTGCTACCTCGAGGCGAAGCTCTACGGCTTCCACGCCCTGGCGCCGCAGAGGGGCGAGGGACGAGGGGCGGGGGACGAGGGGCGGGGGACGGGGGGCGAGGGGGGCGAGCGCCTCGAGCGCGGCCCCGCCTTCTCTGAAATCCGAAATCCGAAATCCGAAGTCCGAAATGGCGAAGATTGGCCTACCTACCGCCACGACCCTGCCCGCAGCGGCGCCACCAAGGCCGCCGTCCCCCACGAGCTGAAGCAGGCGTGGGAGGCCAAGCTCGGCGGCCGCCTCTCCGCCCTCACCGTCGCGGACGGCAAGCTCCTGGTCGCCTCGATTGACGACCACAGCGTCCACGCCCTCGACGCCGCGTCGGGCAAGCCGCTCTGGGCCTTCACCGCGGGCGGGCGCGTGGATTCGCCCCCCACCCTCTGGCACGGGCAGGTGCTCTTCGGGTCGGCCGACGGCTGCGTCTATTGCCTGCGCGCTTCCGACGGGGCGCTCGCCTGGCGCTTCCGAGCCGCGCCCCTCGACCGCCGAATGTGCGCCTTCGAGCAGCTCGAATCCCTCTGGCCCGTCCACGGCAGCGTGCTGGTTGTGGGCGGGACGTCCCCGTCCCGCGAACCGCGGCGTGAGGACACGCCGCCCACAGCCGAGCTCTGGTGCGTGGCCGGGCGCTCGATGTTCCTCGACGGCGGCCTGCGCCTGGTCCGCCTCAACCCCGCCACCGGCGCGCTCGTCGCCGAACACGTCCTCGACGACCGCGATCCGGCCTCGGGCAGGAACCTCCAGGCCGTGATGCAGGGGCTCAACATGGCCGTCGCGCTGCCCGACGTGCTCTCGTGCGACGCGAAGTACGTCTACATGCGCTCGCAGCGCTTCACGCCGCAGGGGGTTCGCCAGGAGCTCGAGGCGCCCAATCTCCCCGTCTCGGCCCAGCGGGGCGAGGGGCCGCACCTGTTCTCCCCAACCGGCTTCCTCGACGACGACTGGTGGCACCGCTCCTACTGGGTGTTCGGGCGCGTCTGGAAGTCGGGCGCGGGCGGCTACTACCAGGCCGGCCACGCCGCGCCCGCAGGCCGCCCGCTCGTCTTCGACGACGCAAGGGTCTACGGCTACGCCCGCAAGCCGCAGTACTACCGCTGGACCACCCCGATGGAGTACCAGCTCTTCGCCTCCGCGAAGCAGCCGGAGCTCGTCCGCCAGGGCGGCGAGCCCAAAGCCAAGGCCAAGGCCGCCAAGAAGGGCGTCGCCGCCGCACCCCAGACCCGCATCGCAACCGACTTCACCACGGATGTCCCAGTCCTCGTCCGCGCGATGGTGCTGGCCGACGCCACGCTGTTCATCGCCGGCCCGCCCGACGTGGTGGACGAGGCGGCGTCGCTCGGCGCCTTCGGCCAGGAGGCCGCGCAGAAGCTCCTGGCGCGCCAGGCGGCCGCGCTCGGCGGCGCCGAGGGGGGTGTGCTCTGGGCCGTCGCCGCCGCCGACGGCAAGAAGCTCGCCGAGCTCAAGCTCGGCGCCGTCCCCGTCTTCGACGGCTTGGCCGCCGCGAACGGGCGGCTCTTCATGAGCACCCTCGGCGGCAGCGTTATCTGCCTCGGCAAAGGAGACGCGAAATGAGCCTTCGCGCGAGTGCCCTGCTCCTCGCAGCCGCGGCCGCCGCGAGCGCCGCCGAGCCCTCGGCACGCGACATCCTCGACGCCACGGGGGTGAAGGGCGGCCTCATCGTCCACCTCGGCTGCGGCAACGGCACGCTCACCGCCGCACTCGCGGGGCAGGGACGCCCCGCCTACATTGTCCACGGCCTCGACCCCGACCCCACAAACGTGGAGAAGGCCCGCGCCCACGTCCGCTCCCTCGGACTCTATGGCAAGGCGGCCATCGAGCGGCTCGGCCGGAGCCTCGCCCTCCCATACACCGACAACCTGGTGAACCTGATAGTGGCGAGTGGCGAGTGCCGAGTGCCGAACGAGGAAATCCTGCGCGTGCTGGCGCCCAACGGCGTGGCGCTCATCGGCGGCAAGAAGACGGTGAAGCCGCGCCCGAAGGAGATTGACGAGTGGACCCACGCCCTCCACGACGCGAGCAACAACGCGGTGGCGAACGATGCTCTTGTGGGGCCGCCCCGGCACCTTCAGTGGGTGAGCGGGCCACGCTGGGCGCGAAGCCACGACCAGCTCTCCAGCACCAGCGCCGTGGTCACCAGCGGCGGACGCATCTTCGCCATCATTGATGAGGGGCCGATCGCCGCTGTCGCCCTCCCCCCCGCCTGGTTCCTCGTGGCCCGCGACGCCTTCAACGGCGTTCTCCTCTGGAAGCGCCCCATCGGGCCGTGGGAGAACCACCTTCGCGGCTTCCGAAGCGGCCCGCCCGAGCTCTCCCGCCGACTCGTCGCCATCGGCGACAGGGTGTTTGTGACCCTCGGCTATGGGAAGCCGGTCACTGCCCTCGACGCCGCGACGGGCGAGACCCTCAAGACCTATGAGGGCACCGAAGGCACCCGCGAGATTCTGTGGCACGAGGGCACGCTCCTCCTCGCCGTGGCCGAGACGGATGCGAAGCACGCCGCCGAGCCAGGCAAACAAGTGGGCGAATGGCTCTTCTGGCCCGAGCACGAGAAAGCTGAGCCAGCGAAGCACCTCCTCGCGCTCAAGGCCGAAACGGGCGAGGGGCTCTGGAGGAAGCCCGACGCTGAGCTCGGCGGCCTCATGCCCATGACCCTTGCGGCTGCCGGCGACAAGGTCTTCTACCAGAGCACGAGCGCGGTCGTGTGCCTCGACGCCGCCTCGGGCCGCGAGCTGTGGCGCACGCCGCGCCCCACGCCCCTCGCCAGGCCCGCCTGGTCGGCCCCCACCCTCGTCGTCCACGGCGGCATCGTCTACTCCGCCGACCGCGGCCGCCCCGCCCCATCGCCGAAGGCCAAGGAGGAGCCCGACCCCAAGGGCCTCCAGCGCACCGTCTCCAGCAGAGGCGGCATGGCGCCCGTCGGCGAACTGATCGCCCTCTCCGCAGAAACGGGCAAGGAGCTGTGGCGGACCACCTGCCGCGAGTGCTACAACGCCCCCGCCGACCTCCTGGTGGCCGGCGGGCGAGTCTGGACCGGCGACCTGGTGAATAACAAAGACCCCGGGATAACGGCCGCCCGCGACCCCGCCACGGGCGAAGCCAAGCTCAAGCGCGAGCCCGACCCCACGCAGTGGACCGTCGGCATGTTCCACCACCGCTGCTACCGCAACAAGGCAACCGGACGCTACCTCCTCCTCGGACGCGCCGGCGTCGAGTTCCTCGACACCGCCACGGGCGCGCTCACCCCGCACCACTGGGTCCGCGGCGCCTGCCAGTACGGAATCGTCCCCGCCAACGGCCTCCTCTACGCCCCGCACCACGCCTGCGCCTGCTACATCCAGGCCAAGCTCACCGGCTTCAACGCCCTCTCTGCGACGCGCAGCGCGCTGCGGCCAGGCGGCGAGCGCCTCGAGCGCGGCCCCGCCTACGGGGCAGACGACAGACGACAGATGACAGACGACAGAGCAGGCGAGTGGCCGACGTATCGGCACGATGCCGCCCGAAGCGGCTCGACGCCATCCACCGTGCCGGGCGAGCTGAAGCCGGCCTGGGAAGCGGCTCTGGGTGGGCGCCTCGCCCCGCCCGTCGTTGCCGATGGGCGTGTCTTCGTCGCGTCCACTGATGTTCATGCTGTTCACTGCGTCCACGCCGACAGCGGCAAGCCGCTCTGGAGCTTCACGGCGGGCGGGCGGGTGGATGGCCCGCCCACCATCGCCGGCGGCCTCGCGCTCTTCGGCTCTGCCGACGGCTACGTCTATGCCCTCCGCACCTCCGACGGCGCGCTCGCCTGGCGCTTCCGCGCCGCACCCCACGACCTCCGCACTGTGGCCTACGACCAGATCGAATCCATCTGGCCAGTCCACGGCTCCGTGCTAGTGGAGGACGGCGTCGCCTCCTTCGCCGCCGGCCGCTCCTCGTTCCTCGACGGCGGCATCCGCCTCTGCCGCCTCGACGCGAAGACAGGCAAGCTCCTCGCCGAGAAGACCCTTTCCAGCCGCGACCCCAAGACGGGCGAGGAGCCGCAAGCGACGATTCGTGGCTTCGACATGCCCGGCGCGCTCCCCGACGTCCTCTCAAGCGACGGCACGTCGCTCTTCATGCGCCACGTGCGCCTCGACCGCTCCCTGGCCGAGCAGCCCACCGGCGCCCGCCACCTCTTCAGCTCCGCGGGCTTCGTGGACGACTCCTGGTGGCACCGCACCTACTGGCTGCTCGCTGCAAGAATGGAGAGCGGCTGGAGCGGCTGGATCGTCGCAGGCAACCAGGCCCCCGCGGGCCGAATCCTGGTCTTCGACGCCAACTCCGTCTACGGCTACGGCCGCGACCGCTATGGCCTCGATGGCAGCCACGTGGGCCTCGGCAAGGCCACACACCGCCTCTTCGCCTGCGCCCGCGAGCCCAAGGTCATCCGCCCCGGCGAGGCGCCCGCCGCGAAGACAGAGTCCGACCTCGACAAGGGTAAGGCCCCCAAGGCGAAGGCCAAGGGGCAGCCGGCCCAGCCACGCATCGAGACCCGCTGGACCCAACCCGTCCCGCTCCTCGTCAGGGCGATGGTTCTGGCCGACAAGACCCTCTTCATCGCCGGCCCGCCCGACGTTTCGGCTGGGGGCGACGGATCTGTGGGCGGCGTGTCCCCACGCCGCGAATCGCGGGACGGGGACGTCCCGCCCACAACTGCCGGCAGCAAGGGCGGCCTCCTCTGGGCCGTCGCCGCCCACGATGGCGCGAAGCTCGCCGAGCTCAAGCTCGCCTCCCCACCCGTCCACGACGGCCTCATCGCCGCCTCCGGCCGCCTCTATGCCGCCACCCTCGACGGCAAGCTCCACTGTCTCAAGGGGGAAGCCAAATGAGGGACCTTCTCATCTCCGCCGCTACGGCCCTGGCCGTGTCGTGCGCCAGGATCGAGGAGAGCGCCATGCCTGGCCCTGGGGTCACGCTGCACGTTGCGCCGGACGGCTCCGACGCCAATCCTGGCACCCGCGCGAAGGCCTTCGCCACGCTGGAGCGCGCCCGCGACGAAGTCCGCGGGCTGAAGAAGGCGGGTGACCTGCCGAAGGGCGGCATCGCCGTCGAGCTTGCGGGGGGCGTCTACGAGCGCGCCAAGCCCTTGGACCTGTCAGCCGAGGACTCGGGCAGTCAAGACTCGCCCGTCGTCTACCGAGCGAGGAAGGGCGAAGAGGTGCGCCTGGTGGGTGGAAGGGCGGTGGCGGGCTGGACGCCTGTGGACGACAAGGCCGTGCTCGAACGCCTCGAACCAGCGGCGCGGGGGAAGATCGTCCAGGCCGACCTACAGGCGCTGGGTATCACCGACTTCGGCTCCCCGGGCGGCGGGGGGCTCGAGCTGTTCTTCAACGGCCAACCCATGCAAATCGCCCGCTGGCCTAACGAGGGCTTCGTCAAGATCACGGGCCTCGTCGAGCCAGACACCGTGAACGTCCGCGGGACCAAAGGCTCGAAGGCCGGCAAGTTCATGTACGATGGCGACCGCCCGAAGCGCTGGGCGGGAGAGCGGGACATCTGGCTCCACGGCTACTGGTTCTGGGACTGGTCCGACCAGCGGCAGGCCGTGGAGGCGGTTGACACCGAGAAGCGTATCATCGCGGTCAAGCCGCCTTACCACGGCTACGGCTACCGGGTCGGCCAGTGGTTCTACGCCTTCAACCTCATCAGCGAGATCGATCAGCCGGGCGAGTGGTGCCTCGACCGCGGGACAGGCATCCTCTACTTCTGGCCCCCCTCGCCCGTCGAGAAGGGGCGGGCCGTCGTCTCCGTCGCGCAGTCGCTCATCACGATGAAGGACGCCTCGCACGTCGCCATCCGAGGTCTCGTTTTCGAGAACTGCCGCGGCACCGCTGTGACGGCCCAGGGCGGCGCCCACGTGCGGCTCGCCGGCTGCACTCTTCGCAATCTCGGCGGCTACGCTGCAAAGATCGAGGGGGCGGCCGACAGCGGCGTCGTGGGCTGCGACATCTACGGCGTGGGCGAGGGCGGCATCATCCTCCAGGGCGGCGACCGCAAGGCCCTCACCCCCGCCCGCCTCGCCGCCGAGAACAACCACATCCACCACTACGGCCGCTGGAGCCGCATGTACAAGGCCGGCATCCACCTCGGCGGCGTCGGCAACGCCGCCCGCCACAACCTCATCCACAACGCCCCCCACATGGCCGTCATGTTCGGCGGAAACGACCACGCCATCGAGTTCAACGAAATCCACTCCGTCTGCCACGAATCGAACGACGCGGGGGCGATGTACGCCGGCCGCGACTGGACCATGCGCGGCACGGTGGTCCGCCACAACTACCTCCACCACATCAGCGGCTTCCAGGGGCGCGGGTGCGTCGGCGTCTACCTCGACGACATGTTCTGCGGCACCGACATCGTGGGCAACGTCTTCTACAAGGTCACGATGGCCGCCTTCATCGGCGGCGGACGCGACTGCACCGTGGCGAACAACATCTTCGTGGACTGCCCGCGGGCGCTCCACATTGACTCCCGCGCCCTCGGCTGGGCGAAGTACCACGCCGAGGAGTGGGTGAAGGAGGGCCGCGAGAAGGGCACCCACCTCGGCATCCGCTTCAAGGAGCCGCCCTACAGCACCCGCTGGCCCAAGCTCGTGAACATCCTGGACGACGAGCCGTTCGCCCCCAAGGGCAACGTCGTCGAGCGCAACATCTTCGTCGGCGAGCGCTGGAACGACGTGGATGGCCGCGCCAAGCCCTACGTGGCGATGAAAGACAACCTGACCGACGCCGACCCCCTCTTCGTCCGCGGCGTGCCACGGTCGGCTCGCCCGACCGCGCAGGACTTCCAACTGTCCACGTCCTCCCCCGCCTGGAAGCTCGGCTTCCAGCCCATCCCGCTCGACAAGATCGGCCTCCACCCCGACGCGAATCGCGCCTCATGGCCCGTCGAGCACGCCGTCCGCCCCATGCCCGAGCCGCCCGCCCCCAAGCCGCGCGTGCCCAAAGGCCCGCCCACCGTCGCCAATCTCCCCACAAAGATCCTCATTGAGCAGGGGATTCAGGGCGAGAAGCTCGGTCCACTCAGCACCGCCGAACTGACCTGTGACGGCGCGACGCTTCGTGTGGCCATTGACAACGCGGTTGACCCGAAGAAGCCCTTGCGCCCCGGCTCGACCTGGGGCCAGGACGACGCGGTCGAGGTGGCGATTCGGAACCCCGAAGTGGGCAAGGCCGCGCCGATCTACGTCCTGCGCGGCTTCCCAAACGGCCACTTCGAGTCGAGCACCGAGGCCGGCGCGCCCGAGGCCCTCGCCAAGAAGGCCGGCGAAGCCGTCAAGTTCAGCGCCAAGATCGAAGGCAAGGACCGCTGGACCGCCGAGTACCTCATCCCCTTCGCCGCCTTCGGCATAGACCCTGCGAAGCACACTCGCCTGGAGTTCAACCTCACCGTCCGCAAGACCGCGGCCCCCGCCTGGCTCATGTGGCGCGGCACCGGCGGCTATAGCTGGGATGTCCAGAACGCAGGGCTGATCGAGCTGACCCGCTGAATCGCCTTCGGCGGTTCGGCTCGCTGCAAGCGAAGACCGCCTGAAGGCGGAACTACATGCCAGGATTCCCAGGCATGTAGTCCCGCCTTCAGGCGGTCTTGTTCCTGCGTCGTACGATGCCGAATCGGCAAGGACTACTGGGGCTACGTGCGCAAGGTTCCGGCCGGGGCCTCCCAGGACACCGCGGGGCGCCGGCCCTTCTCGACGCAATCGGCCAGGTAGAGGTCAATCAGGTTCTGGTACTTCATCCCGGTCTCGAGGGCCAACTCCTTGAAGTACCGAACCGTGTCGCGCCGCAGTCGAATCGTCACCTGTTGCTTCAGGCGGCCGATGTACGGGTTCCGCCGCCACTTCATCTTGCTCAGATCATATTGTCTCTTCATGCAAGGCGCTCCTGCCTCGGCGCACAGGTCCTGATGCCCTACCCGCTCCCCATTCCCCGACCTAGACTGGCGAGCTCTGCGTCAAGGGCAACGCGGTACCGGGCGACTGGTGTTCCGAAGATGGTCCGTCTCTGGATGCAGCCATGGACCACGATTGCGACAGGTTCTCCCAGATCATCGATAATAGGCGCTCCACTACAGCCACGGTACGCGTCGTGCCCCGGGTGCTCATGTGCCAGTTCAAAGGCGTGGACTCCGTTCTCGGTTCCGACAAACCGCATATCCATTTCAAGCGTGAGCTGGCCCAACAGGTCGATCCCGCGTTCCTGAAACCTATTGATGCCCGAGAAGCCGTACCGTCTCACGGTATCTGGCTCAACAGCCAGATCGGTTGCCAGAATCACACGAGGGATCTCGCATTCAATTGTCCCATTCTCAAGAACACGCTGCATCAGAGGCCGGACATGCTCCGGGACTATGGCGAATGCCAAGTCGACCGGCTCGATGGAGCCGTGTAGGCTCCCGCGGCGGATAAATGTCATCGGCCCTATCAGATAGAGTTCAGTGGATAGGCGATCTGTAACTCGGGTCTCAATGGCCCAGTTCCCCTGGTCTTGCGTTGCGTGCGCAGCCGTCAGTAGGAACCTGATTCCCCGGTAGGCAACAATGCAAGCTGACGCCGTGGCCACCGGCAGATTGGCCAGGTTCAGTCTCCTGAGTGGAATACTGGCCAGCACAACCAGGTCTTGCCATTCCTCCCGCGTCATGTGGTGGTTATTGCTCATCTCTTCGTCCCCCTTGGCCCATAGCTCTTGTCCGCGAAGTCAGTGTAGCTGTCCCAGTCGTAGGCCGTCAGGTCGTGGGCGCTGGTGCGGGCGAGGTCGGCGAGAAGCGCGGGCCTAAATAGGTATTCACGATTCTCGATCAAATCTTGTGTCAAGTGTGCGCACTCCCTATCCCGCCTCGCGGCGTCTCTTGGCCAGGGATGGTCGTGAGCCGGGAAACGGGGAGGCATGTTTCAGGAAA
>Ga0194112_10002513_pt1 | contig 26240 bp, 17 predicted proteins | sample TA2MahC400mmetaG_FD_146191 | JGI IMG/M metagenome (GOLD analysis project Ga0194112, IMG submission 146191) | Freshwater microbial communities from Lake Tanganyika, Tanzania - TA2015016 Mahale Deep Cast 400m | ecosystem: Environmental > Aquatic > Freshwater > Lake | place: Tanzania: Lake... | reverse complement strand
TTCGAGTTGCTGGCCCGCCCCGACGTTGATTGCGTGCTCATCGCCACGGGCGACCACTGGCACGCCCTCGCCTCGATCCTGGCGGCCAGGGCGGGCAAGGACGTCTACAGCGAGAAGCCCTGCGGCATCACCATCGGCCTGTGCCAGGCCCTCGACGACACGGTGCGCCGCTGCGGCCGCGTGTTCCAGGCCGGCACACAGCGCCGAAGCGTCCCCAACTTCCAGTTCGCCGTCCACCTCGCCCGCACCGGCAAGCTCGGCAAGCTCCACACCCTCCACGCCTCCTCCTACTACCCCCGCAACCGCCACGACTTCCTGCCCGCCCAGCCCGAGCCGCCCAAGGACGAGTGCGACTGGGACCTCTGGCTCGGCCCCTCGCCCTGGCGGCCGTACAACCAGGAATACGTCCGCGGCGGCTGGCGCGGCCACGATGACTTCGACTCCGGCGCCACGCTCCTCGACTGGTGTGCCCACACGGTGGACCTCTGCCAGTGGGCCAACGGCGCCGACGGCACGGCCCCCGTCGAGTTCGTCCCCTCCGAGCACAACATCACGGCCCGCTACGCCAACGGCGTGAAGCTGGCCATCGACTTCCTGCGGCAGCCGTTCGGCGACCGCTCGCCCCACTACCGCACCGAGCTGGGCACCTGCCCCGTCCGCTTCGTGGGCGACGAGGCCTGGATCGAGGTGGGCGACAGCGGCGGCATGGCGGTGGGCGGGGCGTCTGTGGGCGGGACGTCCCCGTCCCGCGTTGATGCCCTCAAGGCCGAGTTCGCGGCCTGGGCGCGGGCCTCCGGCCTCGACGCCTCCCCGCACACGCGGAACTTCCTGGACTGCGTGAAGACACGGGCGTTCCCTGCGGCCAACAGCCGCGTGATGCGGTCGAGCCACATCGCCTGCCACGCCGCGGCCACGGCCTGGATGCTCGGCCGCAAGCTCGCCTTCGACCCCGCGAGGGAGGAGTTCGTGGGCGACGACGCGGCCAACCGCATGCGCGACCGCGCGATGCGAGAGCCGTGGCGCGTGTAAGCACTTGTCAGAGCGAGTAACGTTGTGTAAGAGGAGGCAGGACCGGGCCGAACCGGGCGGCGGAGGGGTTTGACTTCCCAGGCGGTATCCGTATATTCGGGAGAGGATGGTTGGATGAATGGATGAGTGGATGGATGGAAGACCGGCAGAGGGCCGCGGCCTTCGCGTTCTTCTCTGGCACCCATCCACCCATCCACTCATCCATTCATCCTCAGCTCCCTTTCGCCCACTACCCTGAAGGAGGCGATTCCGTGGCATCTGAGCCCGAAGCCCTGTCGCCCGAAGCGGCGGTGGCCGCGATTGACGGCGAAGACATCCAGATGGTGAAGGCCCTCAACGCGGCCTACGAGAAGCTCACGGAGCAAATCTCACGCGTCATCGTCGGCCAGAAGGGCGTCATCGAGCAGGTCCTCGTGGCGGTCTTCTGCCGCGGCCACGGGCTCCTCGTGGGCGTGCCGGGGCTGGCCAAGACCCTGCTGGTGAGCACCATCGCCCGCGTGCTGCACCTGACGTTCAAGCGGATCCAGTTCACGCCCGACCTCATGCCGAGCGACATCACGGGCACCGACGTGCTCGAGGAGGACCGGACGACTGGGCGGCGGGTCTTCCGCTTCGTCCGCGGGCCGCTATTCGCAAACATGATCCTCGCCGACGAGATCAACCGAACCCCCCCGAAGACACAGGCCGCCCTCCTGGAGGCCATGCAGGAGCGCATGGTCACGGTGGGCGAGCAGGACTACCACCTGCCCGACCCCTTCTTCGTCCTGGCCACGCAGAACCCTATCGAGCAGGAGGGCACGTATCCGCTCCCCGAGGCCCAGCTCGACCGCTTCATGTTCATGGTGCTGGTGGACTACCCGTCGGCCCAGGAAGAGATAGACATCATGAAGATGGTCACGGGCACCTACGAGGCGGACCTCGCGATAGCCCTGACGGGCGAGGAGATCGTGAAGCTCCAGCAGATCGTGCGGCGGGTGCCCGCGGCGGAGCACGTGTTCCAGTACGCGCGCGACCTGGCCCGCGCCACCCGGCCCAACCGGCCCGAGGCGCCCGGCTTCATCAACGAACTTGTCCAGTGGGGCGCCGGCCCGCGCGCCAGCATCTACATGATGCTCGCCGCCAAGGCCAGAGCCATCCTCCACGGCCGCTACCACGCCACCACCGAGGACGTGCGGGCCATGGCACTCCCCGTCCTGCGCCACCGCGTCATCACCACCTTCAACGCCGAGGCCGCCGGCATCAAGGCCGACCAGGTGGTCGAGCGCCTGCTGGCCGAGATTCAGCCCAGGGTGGAAGAGCCTGTAGCCGTGGGCCGCTAGCCGATTCGACCGATCCGATCGAGTGAATCGGTTGATTCGATTCAATCGATTCCCTCGACCCAACCGCTCGCAACGCCGCAGGAACACAATGGCCGAGCCAACCAGTGCCCCCCGATATATGCGCTTGCTTGACCCCGACGCCCTCTCAAAGATCGGGCGCATGGAGATGATCGCCCGCGGGGTCGTCGAGGGCTTCGTCGCGGGGCGCCACCGCAGCCCCTACCGCGGCTTCTCCGTCGAGTTCGCCGACCACCGCGAATACGTCCCTGGCGACGACCCCGGCGACCTCGACTGGCGGGTCTACGCCAAAAGCGACCGCTATTACATCAAGCGCTACATCGAGGAGACCAACCTCCGCTCGGTCATCCTCCTCGACGCCTCGGGCTCGATGAAGTACACGGGCGACTCGGCCGCCCGCCGCCACGGGGAGCGCCTGAGCAAGTTCGAATACGGCCAGTTCCTCGCCGCCAGCCTCGCCCACCTGATGATCCACCAGCAGGACGCCGTCGGGCTGGTGACGTTCGACACGAAGATTCGCCGCTACATACCGCCCCGCAGCCGCTCAAGCCACCTCCGCTCGATCCTGGAGGAGCTTGACAGGACGACACCTGGCGACGAAACCTCGCTGCCGCCGATCTTCCACGACATCGCCGAGCGCATCCACCGCCGCGGGTTGATCATCATCATCTCCGACCTCTTCGACGACCCCGACGAGATGGTGAAGGCCCTCCACCACTTCCGCTACCGCAAGCACGAGGTCATCGTCCTCCACATCATGGCCGAGGAGGAGTTCAGCTTCCCCTTCGACCGCTGGAGCCTCTTCCGCGACCTCGAGGTCGCGGGCCAGAAGGTCCAGCTCGACCCCCGCTCCATCCGCGCCGCGTACCTCGACGAGGTTCGGCGTTTCATCGTCGGCATCGAGCGCGGCTGCGGGCAGATGAACGTTGATTACGTGCCCATGACCACCCGCCGCGATTTCGATGTGGCCCTTGTCACGTACCTCGCGCGGCGCAGGAGTTTGGTCAAATGACCCGTGACGCGTGACCCGAGAAGGAGCAGAGCGGTTTCTTTCTCTTATCACGCGTCACGCGTCACGCATCAGGAATGATGCCCGATGAAGTTCAATAACGCTCTCATGCTGATCGGCCTCATTGCCCTCCTCGTGCCGATCCTGATCCACCTGCTCAACCGCAGCCGGGCGAAGATTCTCGATTGGGGGGCGATGCGGTTCCTTCTCGCGTCGCTCACCTCCCAGAACCGCCGCATCCTGGTCGAGGAGGTCATTCTCCTCACCCTTCGCTGCTTGCTGGTGGCCTTTGTGGTGATGGCGATGGCGATGCCGTTCCTGCCCAGCCGCTCGCGGGTGCCGTGGGCGATTGCGCTGCCGGCGTTCCTGGGCGCGGCCATTTCGCTCGGCGTGGCGACGGCGATGTGGCACCATCGGCGGGCGCGTTGGGGCATGCTCCTCGCGGCGCTCGTCCTCGGCGCCATCGCGGCCACGGCCTCGGGCGTCGAGCAGGTGTGGCAGGCCCTCAAGCTCGCCCGCGGCCGCGGCGAACGCGACGTGGCGCTCCTCCTCGACGCCTCGATGTCCATGACCCTCAACGTCGAGGGGAAGACGAACTTCGCCCGCGCCGTCGAGGACGCCCGCGCGATCATCGCGGCGTGCAAGCCTGGCGACGCAGTGAGCCTCTGGCTCGCCGGCCCCGTGCCGCGTGCGGCCATCGCCACGCCGACCGCCGACAGGCGCGAACTGGCCGCCGCCCTCGAAAGCCTCGCCCCCATCGGCGGCACGATGAGCGTCCTCGAGGCCCTCAACGCCGCCGCAGGCTCACTCGCCGAAGGGCACAACGTCACGAAGAAGATCGTCCTCATCACCGACGGGCAAAACGTGGGGTGGGACACCCGCTCGGAGGCCCGCTGGCGCTTCCTGGCCGAGGGGCTGAGGGGGATGAAGTCGCCGCCCGAGATAATCTGCCGCAGGCTCAGCCTGCCCAAGCTCTTCCGCAACGCCGCCGTCGCCGACATCGCCTTCTCCCGAAAGGTGGTCGGCACCGATCGCACGGTCAAGATAAACGTCAAGGTCGCCAACACCGGCACGATGCCGCTCCGTCCCCAGGCGGTGGAGCTGAGCGTGGACGGCGTGCGGGTGGCGAGCGAGAAGTTCGCGACCGACATCGCGCCACGCGCCGCCGAGACCGCCCGCTTCGACCACCGCTTCGAGCGCCCCGGGCCGCGCCTCGTCTCAGCGCGAATCGTCCTCCAGGACGACCTCGCCGCCGACAACGCGGCCGACCGCGTCCTCACGGTGATTGACAAGCTCTCGGTGCTGGTGGTTGACGGCGTGCCGTCGCCCTCGCCGCTTGGCGGCGCCGCGGCCTTCATCGAGCTCGCCCTCACCCCGCGCGGCGACCCAGAAGAGGACGAGCCGACCGAGGTGGACGTGCCCGAGGACCTCCCGCCCGAGGAGGCGAAGGGCAAGGACGGCGCCGAAATCAAGGACATCGAAGAGGTGCGCTTCCTCGTGGAGCCGAACGTGCTGCCCGCCCCGGAGCTTGGCGCGGTCAAGAGCTTCCGCGGCCACGCGGTGGTCGTGCTGGCCAACGTGGCCGAGCTTCCCCCTTCCGTGGCTAGCGGGCTGGTGAGCTTCGTGCAGGCGGGCGGCGGGCTGCTCATCGCCCCCGGCCCGCGCGCCAAGCCGACCTTCTACAACGCCTGGGCCACGGCCTCCGCCGAGCCGGTCGCCCCCGCCAGCCTGGTCGAGCGGCGCGACGTGCACGAGACCCCCGCCCGCCTCGAGCCACGCAGCTTCAGCCACCCGGCGCTCCAGCTCCTCTCCGACGCCCGCTCGTCCGACGCCGCGCTCGCGCTGGTGAAGTCCTACTGGAAGCTCGACGCCGACGAGCGCGACTCGGACGTTCGCGTGGGCGGCCGCCTCGCCACGGGCGAGCCGTTCCTCGTCGAGCGCAAGCTCGGAAAGGGCTACGTCCTCCTCGCCGCCACGTCCCTCGACCCCGCGGGCAGCAACCTCCCCGCTCTCAAGAGCTTCGTCCCAATGCTCCACGAGGCCATCTACTACCTCGCCTCGCCCATGATGCTGGAGCCGAACGTCACGCCCGGCACGGAGGTCACGCTCGAGCTCCACGGCCGCGGCGCCGCCGGCGCCGCACCGGGCGGCGGACTGCGCGCCGAATACTTCAACGGCAAGAACTTCGAGCAGTTGCGCGACGCACGCACCGACCCCACCGTCAACTTCGAGTGGGGCAAGGCACGCCCCGCCCCAACCGTGTCCGCCGACGGCTTCTCGGTCCGCTGGACCGGCTCGGTCGTGCCGCGCTTCTCCGAGGAGACCACCTTCCACGTCCTGGCTGACGACGGCGTGCGGCTGTGGGTGGACGGCAAGCTGCTGGTGGACGCCTGGCGGGGCCAGAACCCGACTGAGTATTTCGCCTCGGTGCCGCTGGTGGCCGGCCGCCGCTGCCCGATCAAGATGGAGGTCTTCGAGGACACCGGCGACGCGCTGGCGAAGCTCTACTGGTCGAGCGCCCACCAGCGCCGCGAGATCGTGCCGCAGGGCCAGCTCTACCCGTCCGCCGCCGCCATCGGCCCCGCGGAGCCTGCGGGCGACGCCGCGGAAGTCGTCACCCCCTCCCAGCGCCGCTGCCCGGCCAAGCTGGTCCAGGACAGCGGGGCGCTCCGCGCGAGCTTCGCCGAGACCCACGAGCCTGGGCTTTACACCCTCGTGCTGCCGCCCGGGCTTGCCAAGGACTTCGCGCCCGAAGGCTCTGAGGGCAAGGGCATCCCATTCGTCGCACTCAGCCGCATCGAGGAGAGCTCGCTCGACGCCCTGACGAGTGCGGACATGGCCCTGCCCAGGCGCTCGCTGGAGGAGCAGAAGCTTGTGCTCTTCGAGACCGAGCGCACCGACGAGGCGGCGGCCGAGGCCACGGGCGGCATCGCGGGCGAAGAGCTCTGGAAATACTCCATCATCGGCGCCCTCCTCGCGCTCCTGGGCGAGAGCGCCATCGCGCGCTGGATCGCCATCCAGCGCCGCCTCGGCGCCGCGCCAACCGTCGTCTTCGGCTCCGAGGTCGTGGACGTCCAAACCTTCCGCGACCGGGCCCGGCAACTGCTCGCGGTTCCGAGCAGCACAACCCAGCCCGCGGCCCACCAGGCGCCGCGGGGGTAGAAAACGGATATCCAAGGGACCACAAGGACCACAAGGACCACAGGGACCACAGGGACACCAGTGAACCGATCACCGCGCGCGATGCTCACGTCCCTGGGGTCCCTCTGGTCCCTGGGGTCCCTGTGGTCCCTGGGGTCCCTGTCGTCCCTTGGGTCACTGCCACCGGAGCAGCCGTCTCCGCACGAGCACATGAGGTAGCACACCCTTGACGCCGTCTGCCGCGCAACACGCGATCCTGCCTTTCCACTTGCCGACCTCAGCGGCGGTGCTGCTCGTGGCGGCGCTGGTGGCGGCATGGGTGGGGGTCCACGCTCTGCGGCGGCGGGGCGGCGCGCGGTGGCGAAAGGGGCTGTTGCTCGCCGCGGGGCCGCTCGCCGGCTTCCTCGCGCTCCTGGCCGCCTTCGACCTTGCCCAGCGGGTGGTGGTGCTGGCCACGAACTGGGCGGTCTGGCCAATCGCGCTCGGCGGCTCGCTCGTGGCCGAGCTGGTGCTGCTCCTCTACGCCCTCGAGCGGCGAATCGTGCCGCGCCGCACGGGCTTCGCTCTCGCCGCGCTCCGCGTGGCGATGGCGCTCCTCGTCGTCGTCATGCTCGCACAGCCGGTCCGCTCGCTCGACCTCACGAAGACCCTTCAGCGCTTCGTGGCGGTGCTTGTGGACGACTCGGCCTCGATGCACGTGCCCGACAAGCAGCTCACCGCCGCCGAAAAGCTCCGCCTCGCCGAGCTCCTCGCGCCCGACGCGCCCGCCAGGCCCTGGCGAGTCGAGGGCATGGTCCAGAGCCTCCGCGACGCGCGCAAGGCGCTCGGCGACGAGGCCGATTGGCTCGCCTCGCTCCGCGAGGCCAAGCCTGAGGCCCGCCAGCGCCTCCTCGAAGGCCGCCGCAAGACGACCGCCGACTGCCTCGAGCGCCTCGCCAAGGCCGTGGCCGGACACCTCGAGCTCCTCGCCGAGCCGCTCAAGGGCAAGCTCCCCCTCGACCCTCGCACCGTGTCGGCCATCACGCGCCTCCGCGAGCACCTCACGAGCGACGTCCACGGTCCCATCGTTCAGGCTCAGGAGCTCCTCGCGGCCAGCCGGCTGCCCATGGTGGCGCGCGACCCCGAGCCCGTGCTGGCCCTCCTTCGCCGCGCCGCCGAGGCCCTCGCGCTCGCAAAGCAGGACCAGCAGCCCGACAGCGGCCTGGTCAAGCGCGCGACCGCCCTGGGCGACGCCCTGGACGAAGCCTTCTACAACTCGCTTCCCGCCGAGCAGCGGGCGAAGATTGACGCCCTGGCCCTCAAGGAGCGCTCCGCCCTGGCACAGGACCTCCTCCGCCGCGCCGCGCAGGAGCCGGGTCCCCATGCCCCGCGCAGCGGCATCTTGGGGAACCTGGCGGCCAGATACGGACTGAAGCTCTACACCTTCGCCGCCAAACCGACTGAGGTGAACCCGGCCGAGGGGCTGCGGGAGACCGCTCCCGCTCGCCCGCAGCCAGCGGAGAAGCCAAAGAAAGACGCGAAGACGAGCGCGATGGGCGCGGCTGCGCTGCCCCCCGAGCAGCAGAAGACCGATATCGCAGGGGCCATCGAGAAGGTCATGGGCGAGGTGCCCGCCGACCGCCTGGCCGGCATCCTGCTGCTGACCGACGGGCAGCACAACGCGGCAACTCCCGTGGAGCCGCTTGCCCGCCGCATCGGCCTCCAGCAGGTGCCCATCTCATCCGTCGTCTTCGGCGGCGGGGCCAGGCCGACCATTGACGCCGCGGTCATCGGCCTCGAAGCGCCCGAAACCGTCTACACCAAGGACAAACTCTACATCAACGCCGAGCTGAAGCTCGATGGCCTCGCGGGCAAGACCGTCCGCGTGACCCTCTACGACCGCGACACGCCGGTGGACTCCGAAGAGGTGCGGGTGGAGAGCGACAGGCTCCGCACCCGCGTCCAGCTCGCCGACGAGCCGAAGGAGACCGGCCTCCACGCCTACCGCGTGAAGGTGGAGGATATCGAGGGCGAGGTCCTGCCCACGAACAACGAGCGCCCCCTCTCCGTCAGCGTGACCGACGACCAGACCCGCCTCCTCGTGGTCGAGGGCCGCCCGCGCTGGGAGTTCCGCTACCTCAAGAACCTCTTCGCAAGCCGCGACAAGACGGTGAAGCTCCAATACGTGGTGCTGCACCCGGACGAAATCCCCGGCCAGCCCCCCCGCCGCCGCGTCTGCGCCTCCGCCGCCCGGCCCAAGGACGAGCCCGAGGCCACCGCGCTCCCCGAAAACGAAGCCGAGTGGATGAAGTTCGACGTCATTGTCCTCGGCGACGTCGAGCCCGACCTCCTCCGCGAGCCGGAGCAGAAGGCCCTCAGGAAGTTCGTCGAAGACCGCGCGGGCATCCTCATCGTCATCGCCGGCCCGCGCCACATGCCCCACGCCTACGCCAACGCCCCACTGGCCCACCTCTTGCCCGTGACAGTGAAGCCAGACGAAACCACGGAGCCTTACGTCGCCTCGCCCGACGAGCGGTTCCGCATCGAGCTCACCCCCGAAGGCCGCGACCACGTGATCACCCGGCTGAAGGTTGACCCGCCCGAGAACCTCGAGGCTTGGGCCTCGCTGCCCGACCTCCACTGGCGCCACCCAATCGCGGCCACGAAGCCGGGCGCACTCGTCCTCGCCTACGCCATGCCGCCCCAGCCGCCCGACTTCATGAGGGTTGAGCCTGTGGCACAGCCGCCCACGGCTGTGCCGGCCAAAGGCCAGTCGGACGAGATCATCCGCCAGCGCGAGCAATACGTCCGCGAGCGCGCCCTCCTCGTCACCCACAACGCCGCCCTGGGCCGCGTCCTCTTCGTCGCCACCGACCACACCTGGCGCCTCCGCTACCGCGTGGGCGACACCCACCACCACCGCTTCTGGGGCCAGGTGCTCCGTTGGGCCACCGCCGACAAGCTCCCCGCAGGCACCAACCTCGTCAAGCTCGGCACCGACCGACCCCGCTACTCCCCAGACCAGCCCGTCCGCGTCCGTGCCAAGATCACCCAGGCCGACTTCACCCCCGTCGAGAGCGACGACGTCACCGCCGTCGTCTTCCTCGCCGACAGGCCGGTCCTCCGCCGCAAGATGGACTACGTGAAGGGCTCCCTGGGCCTCTACAGCGCCGACCTCGGCAAGCTCGACGGCGGCACCTACCGGGTTGAGCTCGATGCCCCCGCCGCCAAGGGGCTCCTCGCCTCCGAGGGCGCGGACAAGGTGGCCGCCGACTTCTTCATCGAGCCGTCCGTCCCCCAGGAGCAGGTCGAGCTAGCCGCCAACCGCGGCCTCCTCGAACGCATCGCCACCCTCACCGGCGGCCAGGTGGCCGACCCCGCCCACGCCGCCGACGCCCTTGCCGCCCTCGGCACCCCCAGCCTCGTCCTGCCCGACCGACGCCAGTGGTCCCTCTGGAACTCCTGGCCCCTCCTGGTCCTCATCGTCGCCCTGGCGGGCGTCGAGTGGTTCTTCCGCAAGCGCGCCCGCCTCGCCTAGCCCTCCCAGGGCGTTGCCCTGGGCTATCCCATCCCGCCCTTTCAGGGCTTCATCGGTTGGGGCGGCCCTTTTCCCAGGGCGTTGCCCTGGGCTATCCCATTCCGCCCCTGCGGGGCTTCACTGGTCGGGGCCATCCGTTTCCCAGGGCGTTGCCCTGGGCTATCCCATCCCGCCCTTTCAGGGCTTCATCGGTTGGGGCGGCCCTTTTCCCAGGGCGTTGCCCTGGGCTATCCCATTCCGCCCCCGCGGGGCTTCACTGGTCGGGGCCATCCGTTTCCCAGGGCGTTGCCCTGGGCTATCCCATTCCGCCCCTGCGGGGCTTCGGGAGAAGAGGAACGAACACCTTCTCGAGGGCTTGCCCTTCTGAAGCTCCGAAGGAGCGAAATGGTAAAGCCCAGGGCAACGCCCTGGGAGAACGGCGGCCAACCACGTCAAGCCCTGTAAGGGCGCAATAGCTACTTCGGCGCCTCGCCCGCGAAGCTGAAGAAGGCGGCCTCGACGGGGTTGAGGTCGAGGGTGAAGGTGGCCGCGTCGCCGAGCTTCTTGCCGGTGCGCTCGTCGGTGAGGTCCTTGACGGGGGCGGGGAGGGTGATGGTGATGGGGTGCTTCTTGGAGGTCAAACCCTCGACGCCACCGCCGCCTATGTCGCTGCTCGTGACCTCGGCGTTCTGAAGGACGAAGACGTAAGTGCGCTTGGCCTCGGGGTGCCACCAGTAGGTGGCTTCGCAGTTGCGCGGGCGCGCGCCGTCGGGGCCAGTGACGCGGACCCAGGGCTTCGCTCCGCCGCTGAGGGTATACTGCATGAAGACGTTGCGGTGCTGGTCGCTGGCCGAGCCTTCCTCGCGGTACTGGAGGTAGCGCTGGGGCGAGAGGTTGACGAGGACGGCGGTGCCCTTGCCGACCCGCTTGATCGTGTGGGTTCGGAGCCTGGTCTCGGCGATGGCGCACATGTCCTCGGTCTTGCACGGCACGGTGTCGAGGAGCTCGCGGTAGTTCTTGTAGGTGAAGCCGCGGTCCTGGTCGGTCTCGACCCAGAGCTTTCCGCCGAAGAAGTCCTTCTTGGTCTCCGTGCCGTCGTGCTTGACGCCGAAGAGGTCATCCAAAGCTCCCTTGGAGCGGCCCTTGCCGCGGTGGTCGAAGAGGCCGGGGGCGAAGTCGGCGATGAGGGTGCCGCCGGCCTCGACGAAGTCGCGGAACCGCTGCGCCTCGATGTCGCTCAGGGCGTAGCAGGCGGGGAGGATGAGGACCTTGTATTCCTTCGGGACGCCGTTGACGACGACCTCGTCGTAGGGGATGAAGTTGTATTGGAGGCCGCTGTCGGTGATGAGGTATTCCCAGGCTTTGCGGACGAGGTGGGAGGTGCCCAGGCGGCAGTCGCCGTTGCGGTTGATCCAGGTGCCGCCGTGCGGCTCGATGTCGAGGCACCAGGACACCTGGATGCTGGGGTGGGAGTAGTAGATGCCCACGCCGTCGTGGAGCCAGCGGGCGCCGACGAGCTTCTTGCCCTGGACGCCGCCGACCTCCTTGTTGGTGGGGGCGTAGTCCTTGAGCCAGGGGCGCGGCTTCTTCTCCTTGTCGAACCAGCCCTCCACCCAGCCGATCATGCCGCGGTTGCCGTGGGCGAAGTAGTACCAGGTCTGCCAGATGTCGTTCGCCGTGCCTCGCTTGTCGTTGTGGAAGTGGGTGGTCACGATGGGCATGGCGTTGGCGGGATTGAACGAGCGGATGATGGCCGAGGAGGAGCCGATGTTGTAGGACTCCAGGAACTGGATGTTCTTCATCAGCTTGGCGTAGTCGTAGCCGCCGTAGAGGTTGGGGCTCTGGCCGCCCACGAAGCCGCAGGGGGTGTCGGGGTCGGCGGCGTTGGACGCCTCGACGAGCTTGCGCAGGAACACCGCCCAGTAGCTGTCGTTGTAGGTCATGCGGTCGAGGAAGGGGGAGAAGTCGAGCTGTCCGAGTGGCTTGCCGAGCTGGGCGAGGGCGAAGTCGCCCGTCACGTATTGCGCCTTCGCCGTCGGGTCGCCCGTGTAGCGCGCCAGCCACTTCTCGTAGTCGCTGTCGTTGTCGTGGATGCGCCAGGCGATGGGCTTGACGAATGAGCACCAGGAGATTTCGTCGTCGAGCGCGTAGGCGGCGCGCATGGGGCTGCCCTTGAGGCCGTTGACGCGCTGCGTGATCATGGCCTTGAGCTTTTCGAGCATCGCGTCATCGAGCGGACGGGGGCCGCCACCGCCGAAGCGGAGCGCCCGGCCGTCCTTCTGGCTCGCCTTCCAGTTGGTGGGATTGAGAAACAGGTAGCCCTTGCCGGCCGTGTGGTCGTTGTAGAACCGCAGGTTCCACTTTTCGAGCCAGGGCAGGACGCTCCGGTCGCCGTGGTCCGTGAAGCCGCCGTTGAAGCCGTAGTCCCTGCTGAACTGTCCGCCCTCATCGCCCGTGCCGATGCCCCACTGGAAGCGCCAGGGCATGTAAATCCACGTGTCCCACCGCCCGATGAGCATCTTGGGGTCCTGGCGGACCGGCTTGAACTCGGGGGCCGACTTGATGTAGGTGAGGAACGGGTCTTCCCCCGCCCATGCTGCCAGGGACAGAACGGTGGCAGCCGCCGCAAGACAACTCGCCCATCTCCTCACAGCCTTCTCCTTACAAGAGGATGCGACGGGTACCAGGGTCAGACGGACTCGAAATCCGCTCGGGGGAGTTCGGACTGACGAATGATGGAGCGGAGAGTTCCGAGCTTCACTTCTCTGTGGTCTGGCACGGGGACAGTGATGGTTCCCGTGGCGAGCCTCCGCTGCATGACGACGTGGCTGCCGCGCCGGCGCACCTCGGTGAACCCATGTCGCGCGAGGATGGCGCAAACCTCTTTGCCGGAGAGCAGGCGCAGCTTACCCAACGCTGACCTCGACGTTGGTGACGTAGACTTCGCCGGTGAGGCGCCGCTTGATCTCGCCGGGAGAGGCGCATTCGAAGAACAGTTCGATGGCCTCCCGCAGGTTCCGCCGCGCTTCCTCCACAGAATCGCCTTGGCTGGCGACGTCGAGTTCGGGACAGAGCGCCACGTAGCCGTCCCCCTCGCGCTCGATGATGGCTGTGAGGAGTTGCTTCATCGCCATTCCCCATCGTGGAAGCCGCTCAAGTAGCCGCTGCCACCATACTACCCTGTTCACTCCGAGATGTCAAAGACAGGACGCCAAGCGGTCCGCAGCGTCATTGCGAAGGCCGGTCTCCAGCACCAGCCGGCCCTCGCACTTGGCGTATGCCTGGCGGGCGGGCTCGAGCCAGCGGCGGAGCTCGGGCTCGCTCACCTGACAGTTGCGGCCGTCCACGAGGCCCTCGAAGCGCAAGGGCATCGGGGCAAGGGCGGCCGCCACGTCGGCCAGGTCGCCCGCCGTGAGGGCGCCTGGGACGATGACATCGTGGGGCACGTAGAGGAATGGCGAGCAGAGGGCGGCCTCGAAGGCGACGAGGCCGCGGCGGATGAGGAGGGCCTTGGCGTCGTCCTCGAAGAGCGCGGCGAAGAGGGCGAGGAGGCCGCCGATCGGCTCGCTCTCGCGGGGGCGGTCGGCGCTCTCGAGCGGCTTGTCGGCGAAGGGCGGGACGTTCACCGGTGCGAACGAATCGCCCCAGAGGGCGAGCCGTTTGGCGTCGAGTTCCGGGCGGGTGCGCAGGTAGCGGAGGACGCCCCGCAGGTCGCGCAGGCGCAGGCCGGTGAGCGTTTCGCCCAGCATCATGTAGGTGGACGACGGGCCGACCGTCTTGCGGTGGCGGCCCGGCTCGCCGTTGGCATCGGTCTCGCCGGTCGAGCGCACGTCGGGGAGGCAGACGGCGATGCCGCGCGCGAGGAGGGCGGCCAACTCGTCGGCGCGGTTCTTGAGGAAGCCTGCCTTGCCTTGCTTCGCGATGGCGACGACGATGGGTAGCTTTTCCCGCTTCCCGGGCGGGAGTAAGAGGACGGTCGGGACAACGAAGCCGTCATCGAGGGTGAGCAGGATGCGTTCGGCAAGCTCATCCTTGCCGCGGGCTTCGGCCTTTGGGGCGGCCTTCGGCTCGATGTCGCCGAGGAGCCTAGCCCAATCGGTCTGGAGCTTTCGGCGGCGTTCGGCGGGCGCCAACGCGGCCAGGGCGGCGCGGGCCTTGCCCGCTCGCCCAAGGCTCAATGCCTTCGCAAGGTAGTGGACGAGTTTGGGTTGGCGCTTGGCCGCGACAGCGTCGGTGATGCAACGAAGCTCATCGGCCGGGCGGCGGACCTGCGGCTCCTCCTTGGGCGCGGGGATGCCGAACCAGCGCTCGAGGTGCGGGTAGATGCCCTTGCGGTGCGGGGCGCCGATGTTGTTGCAGTGGCTCGCGTCAGGCGGCTTGATTGTCACGCGGCCCCAGCCGTGGCAGGCGGCCAGCTTGTCCGCCGCGCCGTAGAAGCCCCAGACCCGCCCGAAACGCTTCCACACAGGGTCGCGCTCGGCGTCCCACGCGAACTCGTGCGCGTAGATGAGCGGCTTGGGCGCGACCGCGCCGACGATGACGTAGGGGAGGAAGCCGTCGCGGGCGCTCAGGCGCAGGTTCCTCGTGGACTCGAAGCTGCCGCTGCCCGCGAAGTTGAATGCCTCCTCAGCGTTCTCGGGCAGCGGGTATCGGGTCTCGGGCTGCGGGCCGCCGAAGTTGAAGGGGATGGCGCAGGTGATGCGGGGGTCGAGCGCCGCCACGACCGCCGCGGGGTCGCCCCCGCCCGCCACGGAGCCCATGACGACGATCTTCTCTCGGTCAATCCCCGTGCGGGCCAGGAGCAGGTCCACGCAGCGCATAAGGTCCCAGGCCATCCAGCCCGTGAGGCTTTCGCCCACGAGGTGGAGCTGCATGCCGATGACCATGCGGTGGCGGTAGTCCTCGCGGCCTGCGAACGGCTGCTGGCGGCGTTCGCCGTGGCTGATCTGGTCGGGCACCAGCACCAGGCAGCCCAGGCGCGACCAGAGCACCCCCATGTCCTGAAGCTCCCCCTGCTCCTTCGGGTTGTGGTGGCTGTGGACCAGGAGGAAGGCCGGCATCTTCCCCCGCGGCGGGTTGGGCACATAGAGGTTGGCGGTGACGACCAGCCCTGGCCGGCTCTCGAAGACCAGCTTCTCAATCCGGAAGCCCTCGCCCTCCAGCGTCCCCGTCACCTCGGCATCGAGCGCCTTCGGCGCCGGCGGAAACTGGCCGAGCGATTCTCTCAGTGCCTTGATCCTCTCATCGCGGAAGCGTTCCCAATCGGCCCGCGACTGCACCTTTGCCCACGCCGCGGCATCGCGCCGATTCGCCTCCCGCAGCCGCTCCCGGCAATCCTCGTCGAGCGCGCCTATAGCGCGGGCCTGCTCCTCAGCCGACAGGACCTCGGCCTTCAGGCCGCGGAGACCGTCCGGCAACTCCTTGGAACGCCCATTGCCCATTCGCATCTCTCCTCGCATCGCACTTGCTCGTAGTGCCGCCTTCAGGCGGTCTTCCCGGGGAAGACTCAAGACCGCCTGAAGGCGGGACTACCAACTGGGACCGCAAGTCGCCATTAGGGTCCTGGGGTGAGGACCAACCGAAAGCCGTCGTTGATAAACCGCAACCCAGGATGGTTGCTGAGCCGCCTGGCCGAGCGCAGGCCACCGGGAAGGCTGCCCCAGAAGCCGCCGCGAACCACCCGAAGCACGCCAGTCTCCGGCCCTGTTGGGTCCCTCTGATCCCCCTGCTTGTATGGCCCATACCAGTCCTGGCACCATTCGGAGGCGTTCCCGTGCATGTCTTGAAGGCCGAAGGCATTGGCCTTGAAGGAGCCGACGGGTGCCGAGTTCAGGAACCCATCATCCCAGTTGAACACTGACACCTCGCGAAACCAGTTCCGCGCCGTCAGGTCTGCGGCGTTGCACCAGCCCTCTCCCTTGTCGGGGTCGTCGCCCCATTGGAACCGAGTGGTGCTGCCGGCCCGGCAAGCGTACTCCCATTCCGCCTCCGTGGGCAGCCGATAGGCGGTCCCTGGGGGCCTCGCCTTGTCCGCGGCATTCAGCCAGTCGGCGAACGCCCGCGCGTCGTTCCAGCTCACGCAAAGCACGGGATGCTCGTCGGTCTGCTTGACGTACGGGTTCCGCCAACTCGCATCCTGCGCGATCTCCACCTTGCCCTGCGAGATGTCCAACGCACCCTTGAACACCGTTGCCTTCTCGGCATCGGTCTTGTAGCCAGTGGTTTCGGCGAAGCGGCGGAACTGGCCCACAGTGACCTCGTGTTTGCCCATCCAGAAGCCTTTGGAGAGCGTCACCTTGTGGGCCGGCTTCTCGTCCTTGAACCACTCCTCCTTGGCCTCGGGCCACTTTGCCAGCACGGCCTTGATCTCCGCCTCCGTGCTCCCCATCGTGAAAGTGCCGGCGGGAATGAGGACGAAAGCCATCTTCACCCCGCCGCCGAGGTCCACCACTCGCTCCTTCGGGGCCTGCTCGCCGCAGAAGCCGAAGCCGGTGAGCGCCGCCAGTAGGACCAAAGCCGCCCATCCATGCGCCACTGCTCTCATGTCGACACCCTCCTGACCGTTGCGGGTTGGCGTAGCGACAAGCGACCCGCTTGTCGAGCGGCCCGGAGGCATCGCAAGCGGGACGCTTGTGGCTACACCGTTCGCAGCACAGCATGGCAGGGCGGCGGCGCCTTGTCAAGCCGCGAGAGCCCAGATTCCGCGTGCAAGTATGCACGCCCTACAATCTCTGAAATCGGCAATCGGAAATCGGCAATCACAATGTCCACGGCTCGCGATAGGTCGGGGTCAGGAGACGGGTGGCGACCTCGTCGCCGATGACCGTCTCCTTCACGGGGTCGAGTTGCACGGAGCGGCCGAGCTTGTAGGAGAGGTTGGCGAGGCAGCAGGGGACGTTGACGCGGTGGTGGTAGGCGACGTTGCAGAGGGGCTGCTGGCGGGTCTTGATGGCGTCGAGGAGTTCGCGGTGATGCCCCACGGAGGGTGGGATCGAGGGCTTGGGGAGCTCGAGCGTCGCCTTCGGGTCCGCCTCGGGGATGATCTTGTGCATCCCGTAGTCGCTGTAGAGCGTGGCCTTGTCGCCGTGGAAGTAGATGCCCAGGCGGCGGGCCATGCCGCCCGCGCCGTTGAAGTCGAAGCCGTAGCTGTTCGCCAGGTTGTGCATCCAGGTCATCACGAGGTTGGGATAGCGGAAGAGCACCTCCTGGACTTCGGGCGCGTCGCCGTCGTCGTCAATCACGAAGCGTCCGCCCGCGCAACTCACCTGGCTGGGCAGCGGCAGGTCGAGCGCCCAGACGGGCAGGTCAATGATGTGCGGCGCCATGCCGGGCAGCCACCCGCCGCTGACGTCCATGAACGAGCAATGGTGGTACGAGCTTGCCACGATGATGGGGTTGAATGGCCGCATCGGCAGCGGCCCCAGGAACATATCCCAGTCGAGGCCCTGGGGCACGGGCGCATTGGCGGGCGCCTTGCCGATGCCGGTTCGCGTCTGGTTCATCACGTTGAACGTGCGGACGAGGTTGACGGTGCCGAGGACGCCGGCGCGGACGGCCTCGACCACGCGGCGGTAGTTGTTCTCTGCGTGGATTTGCGTGCCGACCTGGGTGACCCGCTTGTTCTCCGCTGCCGCCCTCACCACCGCCTGGCTCTCCGCCACGTAGAGCGTCATCGGCTTCTCTACGTAGAAATCCTTGCCCGCCTTGGCCGCGTGGACGGCCATGATGGCGTGCCAGTGTGGCGGCGTGGCGATGCAGACGGCATGAATGTCCTTCTGCTCCAGCAGCTTACGGAAGTCGTGATAGCCTTTCGCCGTGGCCTCGAAGCGTTTCACCATCGCCTCGCGGCGGGGCGCATTCACGTCGCAGATAGCGGAGACGCGGCAGTCCTTGTGGGCGGCGAAGGCGGCCATGTCGCCGCTGCCCATCGAGCCGACCCCGATGAAGCCCATCGAGATCGTATCGGCGGGCGCGGCCCCCTCGGCCCCGACGGCCTTGGCCGCCAGCCCAATCCCCATCGCCCCAATCGCCGACCTGCCCAGAAACGACCGACGTGAAACCGCGTTCTTCATCACGCGCCCCTTTCGTACAGCTAAGGTCTCTTCTGCCCGCACTCTAGCCATTCGCGAGGCAGTCGTCAAGTCAATTGGCGAGCGCGCGTTCGAGGCGGCCGGCGGCCTCCGCGTCGCGGGCGCGGGCGGTGCGGACGATGTCGGCGAGGCGGCGGCGGACCGGCGGCTCGGCGAGCTGGCGCGCCCTCGCCTCCTCGCGGCCCATGCCGCCCACCGCGGCCCACGCCTTCCACATGAGGTCGTGCTCGGCGGCGGAAGAAGGCTTCGCTGTTCTGGCCCTCGAACGTCTTGCACACTACCTCGCAGCCGTAGCCGACGGAGGCGAAGCCGCGGCGGAAGACCTCGCTCGGGTCGTCCGAGACGAGGAACGTGGCCACATTATCGCCGTGCCACCCCGGCTTCCAGTTCAGGCGGAAGGCGGCGCCCGTCGTGCCCAGGAGATAGGCATAGGCGCAGCCGAGGCGCCAATCCTTGTTCCACACCCCGACCTGGCGGCACCCCAGCCCATCGCCCAGGTACTCCAGGCATGCCCGGACCACGGACGGAAAGCACGCATCCTCGGGGCATCGCGCCTTCGTCTCCGCCTGCTGCTGCATCTCGTGGTAGAAGCCGACGCGAGGGACGCCGTGGAGCAGCACCTTCGTGGGTTCGGCCCCCACCGTGGCCGATCTGGTCAGGTTCTCTCTCCTCTCAGGTGCGGGGCGCGTCGGGAAGAAGCAAGGGGAACCACCTCGCGCCCACGCTGCCCATAGCCTCAATGTGGGACTTGCTCCTTCCCTCGGGGCTCCATGGCCCACTTCGCGAAGAGGCTTCTGGCAATGTTATCATATGTTGGCATCAAGTGGGCCCGCGTGATCCGCTCTCTCCAGAGGATCCTGAGGAGGTCTTGAGCTTCTTCAACTGGCAACGTAATCTTGCGAATCACCTTGCAGGTATCCCAGGCTCCCAGATTGTCCTCAAGTGAGGGCCATACCCCTTCCTGGAGAAACCGAAGAGCGGCACATGCGTGCCACGTATGTAGGCCGTCCTGTGCGTGGAGGAAAGCGAACTGATGACGGGGGCAGGTGATCAGCTTCCACTCAGGGTTTCTCCTGTAACTCAGATTGAGTGCCCAGACCGCCAAGTGGGTTGGTGTCTTGCCCCTTTCCCTGAGATCCTTGACTCCGTCTGCTGCGAAGAATGCCGCCACCAAGGCCCGCCGTGTCCAATCAAGTAAACAAGTAGGGATACCGTGGTGCTGGGCCAGGGCAAATGTCAGGTTGGGCTCGGGCTGAGTTGGGAACGTTGCAGTCAGATAGGCGGAGACACTGGGCCGGTAATGCTTTACCTCGTCAAGTTCGGGGACGGGATAGCCCAATTCGTCTGCCAGATGTCCGAATTCGCGGACGAGATCGATCTCAGCGGCAACCTGGGCCATGTGCTCTACGATTCTCTCCTTGCAGTAGCCCAGAGGTTCTGGTCTCGTCTGTAGATGCTGCTCGACTTCATCCTGGCAAGAAGGTTTCCATTTGGCTCTAAAGGGTTCCAGTATGCTCCCGTTCTCCTCCCGCCAAGCAGATGGAAGAAGGGTCCACCGAGCGTCGCTCTGCCCCCGGAAGATCCACGGAATTGAGGGCTCATCCAGCGAGGCCCAGGCAGGATCCGATGGCCTGAGATGCCGAACGAAATCAACGGCTTTTTCAAAAGGCTGCAGTTCCACGCAGTCAGCGGATGCCATTCCCACCCCCCTAGAGTCTCGGGAAGCGCCAAGGCTGGGTGTCAAATCCTGTCCAGCGACTAGAGAATCAGGCCCAGCAGATGACTCAATCGGGGTGGCGGTGCCATCTCGTCACCTCCGCCAGGAGTATACGCCGGCGGGGCCAGAATGCAAGAGGGTTCTCATGCCGACACCAGAGCACCGCACCTGTCTAGGGTTTGCATTGGGGTCCCGCCCTCTCCCCGGGGGAGAGGTCGCCCGCCAAGGGCGGGCGGGTGAGGGTGCCTCCCCTGGGGTCCGCGGGAAACAAGCACCCTCACCCCAACCCTCTCCCCGAGGGAGAGGGAGGATGGTCGACTCCTCGCCAAACGCGCATCGACCGCCGTGACGATAGAGGCGAAGATGGCGTCAATCGGCCGTCGGGGGCCAGAGCCAGGCGGGGCCGAGGAGGGCGCTGTGGCCCCACGGGAGGAGGGCGAGGACGATGCGACCGCGATGGTGGATGTGGACGAGGAGCCAGAAGAGCGACTGCTCCTCGCCCTCCGCCGTGCGCGCCAGCAGGTCGTCGGGGAGCTGCTTGACCAGCTCGATGGTGCGGTTGCGCACTCGCGCGAAGTGGTTCAGGATGCAGCGGTCAGCGTCGTTCATGACGATAGTTCCTCTCTAGCCCCGATGAGGGGGGGATGAATGGATGGGTGGATGGGTGTCAGACAATCATCCATTCATCCACCCATCCAATCATCCTCCCTTGTCGTGAGCAACCCCTGCTCTGAGCTCGCCGGCCAGTGCGCGGCGGAGGGCCTCGCCGTGGTCGGGGTCGCGGAGGGCGAAGTGGAGGAAGCTTCGGAAGTAGCTCTCGAAGTTCCCGATGTCGTGTCGTCGTTCGCCGGCGCGCATGCGGAGGCCGATGACGGGCCGGCCGTCGTCGAGGAGGATGCGGAGTGCGTCGGTGAGCTGGATTTCGCCGCCCTTGCCGGGCCGCGTGCGGCGGAGGGCGTCGAAGATGCAGCTTCCGACGGCATAGCGCCCGGCGATTGCCAGGCGGCTCGGCGCCTCGGAGAGCGCCGGCTTCTCGATGAGGCCGCGGACGCGAAACACGGCGCCGTCGAAGCCGGGGAGGGTCTCCCCGGGGTCCGCGATGCCGTAGTGGACGACGTCGTCGGGCTCCACCTCCTCGAAGGCGATGGCGGCGGCGGCGCCCGTGGACTCGAAGGCGTCGAGGAGCCGCCGCAGCACCGTGGGGCTCTGGCGGCTCTCGATGATGGAGTCGCCCAGGGCGATGACGAAGGGCTCGCCCTGGGCGTAGCCCTCGGCCAGGCTCACGGCGTGGCCGAGGCCGAGCTGCTCGCCCTGGCGGGTGTAGAAGAACTCCACGTTGGCCTCCTCGTAGGCGAGTGCCGCCAGGAGGCCGCCCTTGTCGCCATCCGCGAGCGCGCGGCGAAGCTCGGCGTCGCGGTCGAAGTGGTTCTCGATGGCCGACTTGCCGCGGCCAGTGACGAAGAGTATGCTGGTGAGGCCGGAGTCCTGGAGCTCCTCGACGACGTACTGGACGACCGGCTTGCGGCCGACGGGGAGCATCTCCTTCGGCTGCGACTTCGTGGCGGGGAGGAGGCGGGTGCCAAGGCCCGCGACCGGGACGACGGCTTTCGTTGTGGCCATTGCGCAAGTGCCCTCGAAGGGGACAAGGAGGCGGCATCGCCGCCGACGCCACTACGAAAGCCGAAACGCGACGGAATGTCAAATGCTCTTGCGCAATCGTCCTCGTCCTCGTCCTCGTCCCTCGTCCTCGACTCTTCTGCCCCAAAGCCAAGAGGATCGAGGACGAAGGACGAGGACGACGGACGATTACGATAGAAGAAAGGAGGCCAGGTCGTGTTAGAGAAGGTCCAGTATGAGCGTCTGCTGCCCCACGAGTTCGAGGCGCGCATCGCGGCCTGCCCGGTGGTCTACGTGCCGGTCGGCTCGCTCGAGTGGCACGGGGAGCACCTTGCCCTGGGCAACGACGCGCTGAAGATGCACGCGCTGTGCTGCGAGGCGGCGCGAAAGGGCGGGGGCGTCGTCTATCCGCCCATCTACTACTGCATCCCCGGCCTGTGCAACGCGGACCCGAGCCGCTACCGGCACGACTCGACCTTCTACGGGGAGCCCGAGGTGCTCCGCACGCTCCTTCTCTCGACCCTTCGCGGCCTCGAGCGGGTGGGCTTCCGCGTGGCCATCCTCACCACCGGCCACACCCCGCGCGAGCAGATTCAGATGATGAAGGACGTCGCCGCCGCCTACGACGGCAAGATGAAGGTCCACGGCACCTGCGACATGGAGTTCGGCAAGGAGATCGAGTTCACGAGCGACCACGCGGCGATGTGGGAGACCTCGCTCCTGTGGCACCTCGAGCCCGGCCTAGTGGACCTCACGCAGCTCAGCCGCGACCCCGCCGTGAAGCCGTTCAACGTCTACGGCAAGGACCCGCGCGCGGAGGCATCGCCCGGCCTGGGCGCGCGCGCCGCCGAGCTGATCGCGCGCGACATGGCCGCCCTCGCCGCCGAGCTCCTCCGCCAGGCGCGGGGCTGACTGGCAAGGAAGAAGAGGCGCTATAAGGAATGCAGGAAAGCAGGAACGGAGCTGAGGCGGGGCAGAAGGCCAGAGGCCGGCCAGCAGGGCGTAGTGAGGCTCACCGTTCACTTGCCCTCAGCGCAGCGCGGGTTGGCGCTTGTCCTTTCCTGGATTCCTGCGTTCCTTATGGTCTCCTCTTCTGCCGGGTGCTACTCGGATGCCTTGAGGGCCACGACCATGGTCTCGATCTCGTCGAGGTCGAGGGTGCGGTGGCCCCAGTTGCCGGCGGTGCCGCCCCAGATGTTGAGGACGCTCAGGCCCGCCGCGCGGAAGAGGAGGATGAGTTCGGTGGGGAGGAAGCCGCGCTCGCGGACGGGGACGGGCGGCAGGCCCTCGCGCGGGGGGACTTCCGAGGACACGGCCATCGTCAGGGGGTCGAAGCGCCCCTCGGCAACGTCTCTGTTCTGGTGCCTGCGGAGCATGGCGGCGCCGTTGAGGAGGGTGAAGAGGGCCTTGGCGCGTGGCTTGAGGCTGCGGGCGATGTTGCGCAGGATGGCCAACGGCTGCTCGATCGGGTCGTCCTGCTGTCCCAGCAGGCCGAAGGCGCCCTCGCAGAGGCACAGGGCGGCATCGTACTTGGCGGGGAGTGAGAAGCTGGTAGCATCCGCGCGGAGCCATTCGACGCGGACGCCTGCGCTGTTGGCGGCTTCCGCGGCTTTGGCCAACATCTCGCGGGACAGGTCCAGGCCGGTCACGGCATAGCCGCGTCGGGCCAGCTCGATGGCGTGGCGGCCGGTTCCGCACCCGACATCCAGAATCCGCGCGCCCGGGGACACGCCCAGCTCTTCGATCAGGAAGTCAACCTCGGCGATCGTGTTCTTTGTGAAGACGTTCTGGTCGTAGCAGGGCGCATGGGCATCGAAGAACTCCTCCCAGGTGTTTCTTGGGGGCAAAGCGAATTACCCTCGCTGAGACGAATCAGTCTGGCAGGAAGATGCCCGCGACCCGGCAGCGGAATCCGGGAAGGATGTCCTCGCCATCGAGATCGGCGTCCTCCGTAAGGGTCTCGGCTGCGCGGCCTGGCCTGTGGACGACGACGGTACGCCGATCGGGGTCTACGACCCAGACCATCCTGACGCCGGCCCGAAGCCAACAGCGGACCTTCTCCCTGACCTCGCGCGGCCTGTCGTTGGGCGAGAGGATTTCGACGGCGAGGTCAGGCGCGCCGGGCCAGACGCAATGGCCAGGTGGGTTCGCCGTGAGCCGCTCCTTGCGGATGAACGCCACGTCGGGGCCGCGCACAGTGTCGGGGTCGCGCTCCACGAGGAACGCCGGGTCGCCGCCGATAGCCAGGCCCAGATCGTGTTCCCGCGCATGGGCATCGAACAGCCCGGCCACGCGGGCCAACAAGGCCCCGTGAATCACATCCGGAGGGGACATGGTTCGGAGTTCTCCTGCCACCAGTTCATAGCGATGGCCGTCGTGCGACATTCGCATGAACTGCTCGGCGGTAACCAGGGACGTGGTGCTCATGATGCCTCCGAACCGGAGTCGCGCAGGCGCTCGGCGGGGCCGCTGATTCCACCCGGCCGCCTGGCTCCCCCCTTCGCGTTTCAGTCTACCACACGTACGATGGGGTGTCAACGCCGTCCACACCCTACAAAGTCCAGCCGGCGCGGTACTCGCGGTGCAGGAGTGGGTTCAGGCTGGGGTCGTTGACGATCTTGCAGGCCTGCGGGTCGTACTCGATGGGCTTGCCCGCCAGGGTGGCGACGTGGACCAACTGGACGATCTCGTTGGTGGGCGCGCCGATGTCGAAGTTGGAGAATGCCTTCTCGCCGCCCCTGATGGCGCGAACCCACTCGGCGTGGTGGCCGCCCTGCGAGCGCGGAATCCTCGGCTCGGTGCCCTTGTAGTCCTTGAACTGCTCCTGGGGCAGGAGGAAGACGTTGGTGTTCCACGGGCAGGTGGAGAGGAGTGCGGCCTTGGGGCCTCCGACGAGGCAGCCCCACTGGGTCATGGTGTAGCCGCGGAGGGCTTCCTTGGGGGGCTTGAGGCCGCCGTTGTACCAGTGGACTTTGAGGGCTGGTCGGTTGCCGCGGGCGGGGAAGTCGAAGACGGCCTTGATGTTGCGGGGATAGGTTTCGGGGTGGATTTCGGAGGCCTGGCCCTCGATGCGGATGATGGGCGGCTTCTCGGGCTTGTCGGCGGGGTCGGGGTCCCAGAGGAGGTCGAGGCGGAGGGCGCGGACGGCCATGTTGATGCTGTGGCAGCCCATGTCGCCGCCGCCGCCGCTGCCGAAGTCGCGCCAGGTGCGCCAGGAGCCTGGCACGTAACAGGGATGATATGGGCGAACGGGCGCTGGGCCGAGCCACAGGTCCCAATCCAGGGTGGGGGGCACGGGCGGTGTGTCCTTGGGCCGCTCGCGGGGGCCGTCGCCGTTGGCGAGCCAGAGGTGGCATTCGGTCATGTCGCCGCAGAAGCCGCCCCAGGCGAGCTCGACGGCGCGCCGCAATCCCTCGCTGGCCGAGCCCTGGTTGCCCATTTGGGTTGCGACCTTGTGCTTGGCGGCGGTGACGCGCATGAGGTGGGATTCGTAGACGGTGCGGGTGAGGGGCTTTTCGCAGAAGACGTGTTTGCCCAGCTTCATCGCGGCGATGGCGGCCACGGCGTGGGTGTGGTCCGGCGTGCCGACCACCACGGCGTCTATCTGCGCGTGCATCTCGTCGAGCATCTTGCGGAAGTCTTTGTACTGCTTGGCGGACGTGTATTTCTTGAAGTTGCCCTCGCCCCGGGCAGCGTCCACGTCGCAGAGTGCGACCACGTTGTTTCCGCCGGCGACCGCGTTGAGGACGCCGCCGCCCTGACCCCCGACGCCGATGCCGGCGATATTGAGCTTCTCGTTGGCGGCCGCGGCGGTGGCCGAGCGGCTGTCCCTCAGAATGACGAGCCCGGCGGCTCCGGCGGCGGAGGCCCCGAGGAATCCGCGACGACTCACCTGCTCTCGCATGTCTTTCTCCGGTCCGGTGTGGGTGAAATGTCCCGCCTTCGCGGCGCGTCCCTCACCTCAGGGGTGCATTATAGCCGCTTCTTCACCCCGCCGCAATCCGAGAAGACACCAATGCCAGACGGGTCTTGCCCCCAGCTATGGCAGACCGCGCAGTCTGCGATCGGCCTCGTCCTCGTTCTCGAATGCATGAGGTAGAGAAGCCCACAGAATCGACGACGACGAGGACGACAAGAGAGGAGCCGGGCTCTTGCAGAAACTGTGGGCCATGCTCAGGCCTGCCGGGTGCGTGTGATCTCCTTAGGCGGGCCCGTGGCCTGCTTCGCGGAGGGCCGCCGCACGCCGTGCGCGGTTCGGGAGGGGGATTCCACACTTGTACAAGTGCGGGATCTTTTCCTGCGGTGCATCCTGGGGCCGAGGATGGCCGGATCCGGCGCGCGGGCCAGGGGGCGGCGCCCCGCGCGGCTCCCAGGGCGGGGGGCGTGCCGAAGGAGATTCCGCGCACGCATTGGCGCCGGGCTCGCGATCCCCTCGGGCAGGCCGGTCGCCTGCTTCGAGCAGGGCCGCCACACACTGCGCGGAGTCCGGGGAAAGGGTTCCACACTTGTACAAGTGTGAGATCATTCCCTCTGCTTCGCGGAGGGCCAGCGCACGTGGCGGGGGGCGTGAGGAGAGGATTCCACACTTGTACAAGTGTGGGATCCTTTCCTCCCGTGCATCCTGGGGCCGAGGATGGCCGGATCCGGCGCGCGGGCCAGGGGGCGGCGCCCCGCGCAGCTCCCAGGGCGGGGGGCGTGCCGAAGGAGATTCCGCGCACGCATTGGCGCCGGGCTCGCGATCCCCTCGGGCAGGCCGGTCGCCTGCTTCGAGCAGGGCCGCCACACACTGCGCGGAGTCCGGGGA
>Ga0194112_10002508_pt1 | contig 26263 bp, 48 predicted proteins | sample TA2MahC400mmetaG_FD_146191 | JGI IMG/M metagenome (GOLD analysis project Ga0194112, IMG submission 146191) | Freshwater microbial communities from Lake Tanganyika, Tanzania - TA2015016 Mahale Deep Cast 400m | ecosystem: Environmental > Aquatic > Freshwater > Lake | place: Tanzania: Lake... | reverse complement strand
AAGGTCACACTCATGCAAAAAAGGCAATTTAAAGATATTCTGACGGTCAAAGTGCTTTATTCAGGCTCCAAATGGGGAAGGGGGGACTCGAACCCCCACGCCTTACGGCACATGATCCTAAGTCCTGTTGCGACTTTCATCTTTTCACCTTGCCTTTTCCCAACCCGCAGGCTCAATGGTCAATCTGACTCTTCTGGCAAAATAGTCTCTCTTGAGTATCTCGATGGTGTAAGTTCCCGGATTTACTGCTGTCAGACTAAAGTTGTGTCTTAAATCCCTACCACTCCAGCTAAGAACGACGCTACGGTCTGGACCATAAATATACAGACTCCAATCGTACACTATACTCTGAGGTGTGAGCCAATCTACTGTCCCGGTTAATCTCTCATTGGCGTTTAGATAGCGCACAAAACTTTCCGAGGCGCCCCGGGTTAGTGGCCACGAACTAACTTCCACATTGACCTCGTGTGTTCCTGCCGGCAAAATCGAGGGTTGTTGTGTCGGCGGTATTACTTGGTCGGCCCAGATCCTCATCCAGACTTTCAAATCACCTTCCCCTTTGTTGTCGTGAGCGCCTATTCCCCAGTTTGATGATTCAGTCCAGGTATACGAGTAATGGCCGACGAGCTTTTTATCAGGAATAGCGTTTTTAATGACATCGACGCCAGGCATGCCAAAGAACCTTGCAACTGTCTCAAAGTCGCTTTTAAGCATAGGGCCACTACTCACATCATAAGCTGCAACACACACAGACAGGCTGCCAACTATTGGCCCTTTATATACAACAGGGTCTCTACCTATACTTCTGACCTGGTAAAGGTCGGCCATGTCAAAAGCGGGAAAAATCTCCTCGGGGATTGGCACATTGACAAGAACTCCTCTATCATCCTTCACCAGCACAACCAATCGAACTTTTGCGATTGTGTTAATTGTGCCGAAGTGGTCTAATGCTATTGTAAGCTGTGGGGGTTGGGGTGTTGGTGGGCTTGGTGGAGTTACTGGTGGAGATGGTGTTGTGGCCGGAGTAGACTCCGGGGTTGACGTAGAGAGAGGTGTTGGCTCTGATGGGGTTGCAGGGGGTGTGGAAGTCTGTTCTGGTGTTGAAAAGATTACCTTTGGTGGTGGAGGTGGTGGTGTCAGACAGGAATAGGACATCAGCAAACACACTATCAGTGTTAGCACCATTATCAGTCGAGGCGTATATTTAAGGGCTTTTGTTGGCATTCTTCAATCTCTCCAACTCACTTACTGGGATAAAAAGAATACCGCCGAGCTTGACGGCCATGACTTGTCCAGCCTCGTGCCAGCGGTATATTGTTACGATGTGTTTGCCTAGAATTTTGGCTGCTTCTGCGACGGTAACTAAATCGCCAGTGGATATGGTAACAGCGGTTTTCTTTTGCGTAACCATGTTAGAAATCTAACATAGTGATGCAACTTTGTCAAGCCCCCCAGGCTATTTGAGGAGCTAAAAAAATTCCGGAGTGGTTTTAGGTGGCTCCTGGGCAACTCTAGGGCTTTTGAAGGCAAACTTCTGGCTTTGGCTTTGCCTCGCTCTGGCTTTGCCTGTTTGGTCTATTCGGTTGTTAAGGTGCTAAAACTGTTAGCCTTACGATAGCTTTGTTTCAGCTTCATTGTTGCATAAAATAACCTTTGATTAAATACGTGGAACATATACATTCCACATCCCCCCCCCAGTTCACCTAAAACTTTGTTTAGGCTGCCTTTAAGCCGAGAATAGGCGTAGAATAGGCGTAGAATAGACGTAGAATAACAGAGGATAAGGCTGAAGGCATGACCGCAAAGTAGCGCAATGTCGCAGTGGGCTGAAAAGGGTGTCTCAGATAGAGGAACGCTCTAGGATGCGATTTTAGGGGCTTTTTGAGGCGGGAGTATAAATAACCCTCATTTTTGAAAATAGAGGTTTCTAGCCTTAACAGGGGGCTTAACTGACTGAGATTTTTTTGCCGCGGGGGAAACTACCGGGACGGTGGTAAGATTTCGGCCTGGGGCTGCGGACTTCTTTAGGGTAGTTATAGATGGCCTGGATAGGGTCCTGCCATTCTAATTCTGAGGCAGTTCTGCCTTCGTTTGTCAGCCGGTAATAGCGTCTTGGTTGAGGGACTTCAAGTAGGGCGCCTTTTTCAGTTTTCTCAACACGAGTGCCTGGTTTACCACCGAAACTGGATATCTCCTCCTCGCCGGTAGGCTCTACCCAGCCAAGCTTTTTGAGGTGTTGGAAGTAGCGGTAAAAGGAATGCGTTCTCATCTTGGTAAGCCTCTGGGGAATGCGGCGTTGAGCTTCTTCCAGTTCAAGTTTGATGCCTTGTTCCATCGCCATTGCCACCATATCTTCGGCATAAGCACGGAGCAAGGCAGACTTGTAGGCAAAGCGGATATCCTCAATTGGAGCACCACGTTTTGGGTCAATCACCGGCGAGCCGTAAGGACCACGTCCTAGAAGGTAGTCTTTAATAAAGATACCTGTGTGAAAAGGCCTTAAGAAACGACCGCGCTCTGGTCTGAGCTGCATTTTTCCTCCGTCTCAATGGGTTCAAATTTCTCGCAGTGAAAGCGGGGCTTAACCAGCCTCTGCTCAAGCCGGCAAAAAACAAGTCCCTCTAGTTTGATTTTAGGATGGTTTTTGACACATGCTTGGCATACGGTCACCGTTCTACTCCATGGACTTGCTCTAAAATTTTGTCGTACCACTCTTTATGCTCTGCACCGGAGAGCTTTCTGTATTTCATCGTGGTGTTTATGTTCTGGTGGCCTAGATGGTATTGAAGCATCCGCAGCCCATCTCCTGAGTCATCGACCTTGACCGCGTAGACAGCAAAAGCATCCCTGAGCTTATGTGGGCTGATGTGATGCTTCTTACCGCTTTCAGGGTGGATAAGCATAGGTAAACCGGCCTTTTCAGCACATTCCTTGACTATCTGAAAAGCTCGGCCAGGGGTGATTTGAAAGATAAAATCCTTGGTGCGGTCATTGATGATGAAGTCCTCAAGAAGGTCGAGACTTTCCCTATCGATGGGAATTACTCTCTTCCTTTCCTTCTCCAGAGCCTTAGCCACAGGCTTTTCTACCGAGATGCCACAGCCAGGGCAAAACTTATGGCTCCTGGCTAACTTGGTACTGCATTCGGGGCAGGAAAGGTTAAGCCTTGTCTTCAAGTGAGCTATGTTAATAGTCTCGTTCTTAAAGTCGATGTCCTGGACATTCAGAGACAAGAGCTCGGATATCCGGCAACCGAGCCTGAAAAGAAGCCGGATAAGAAGACGGTCTCTCATGTATGCCGCCTCTGCCTCAAGCTTTTCAACTTCGTCTAGCTCAAGATAGGTCTTCATGTTAACACCTTAGGTTTTTATATTCGGCAACCAGCTCCCCTTTGCACTTAGAACAAACAGCATCATACCAGAGAACATACTCATCCGAATGCACCTGACCACATTTTACACATTTCCAGTACATAGATGGCGACCCATGAGACGAAAAACCTCCTGGATTCCCAACTGCTAACACCTCTATTGGTACAGCTATAGGGCCAAGTGAAAACTCGTATATACGGTAGAACTCCTCAAGCCCTTTAACTGGTGCTCCTGTCGTGGCAACAAGAGGAATAAGTCTAATCAATCGTGACTTCTCCTCTTCTGGATATTCCTTAATTAAAGCAGCAAATTGAACATCGACGGTTTCTATAACATCGTACGGAGGAGCGGTTCTAACAAGATAGACTGTAGATGTGGACACACCTATTATCTTATGGGACCCAACAAGTAGATGAATAATATCTATGTCTGACAACCTTTGCCCTAATCGCTCCGGTCGTTCTGGATGAGTGTGAAAAATCCCAAATCCCGGTAGAGCTAGAAGGTGGTCAGGAGCACCATGCTTCCATTGCCCGGGATATATTTTGTTGTCTTTCAGCAGCAGCTGGAGTTGATATTCCACCTTCTTGCCCCTGGCGTGTTTGACTAGCTCAAGCATAGCTTGCTGGGCCTCTTTTGTGATAAAGACAGTTTGGAGCTGCCTAGCCCGAGATATTCCGTATTTCTTTTGCTCCGACAGCTCCTTTTCATCTGGATTCCCAGGGTTAGACATCATCATGCCTATTACTGCCCCAGCAAACCCTAGCGTCATCGCTGCCGCACCAAAGCTTATTAGGTTGGAAGTCCAGCCAGGCTGAGTATCAGGTGATACTACCTGGATACTAATTATATCACCACTACTGACACTGTCTAGCTCACCGGCATTAACTTCAAGGAAGTAGCGAGCTGAAGCTTCAGCTGTTACCAGACAGCCAGGCTGAACATTGAGAGCTATATCGACAATCTCCAGCGAGCTCGAGATGAATGCTATGTCTATGGGGAACAGCATCGGCTCTGTGGTCACAGTTATGGTAGTCTCATAGCCCAGGTCGAACAACATCCCGGCGTTTGCTGGAATCGACGGCAGGCCACCTAGCCCCTGAGTTAGTTCCTCTGGGGTTGTGGCAACGGCTACCTGCCACTGCTTATCTCTAATCGTTACTATTGCTTGTCCTGGCATTTACTTCTCCAGCTTGCTATCCTAGCTTTGAGTTTGTCAATCTCTTTAGCTAAATTCCTAACAGGGGTAATAGGAAATTGAGATTTCATTTGATTAAGCTGGGCTATCTCGCCTTTAGTAGCCTCTCTCCAGCTATCAGCTACTTTAATCAATTCGTTGTGCTCGCTGGCGGTGGTATCCTGAATGAGCTTTCTTAAACCATCCTCAAAATCAAGAATCGCATCATGGATATACTCATGTCCCTTGACATAGAGGGAATTGCTGATTACTTCTGTTTCTAAAAGATAAACTCTAATCATCTCGTTCTCCTTAGGCAATCCTCGCCATTGAGAGTGCTGGGCTCATCGGGGCTTCGGTCACTAAATCTAATGCACCTCCGGAGGTCTGCTTTACCCGGAATTGAACGTAATCATTTACAGCTAGACTGTAGATTGTTGTTAGGGCAAAGTGATGCGGACCGGCTTGGTTTGTGGCAGGCGCCAACAGCGCAATAGCACTGCCATTCACTGATATTGCACACTCCCTAGTTCCTGTAGTGTTAAAGGCAAAATACCCCCCGGCAGCAATTATGTATATCCCAGCAGTTTTGCAGATGAGCTTCGATGAGTTGGCACCGCTAGCCCAGATGTCGTCTGTGTCCCAAACCTCATCGTTGAAATCGAGGGTAGTCCAAGTGTTGTGGGGTATGCTTTGGTTGGCGCCAGTCCATTTGGCACGGGCGGATTTGTCAAGGGAATGACAGCCAGTGATAGCCACTCCATGGTCATACAGCACATTAGACGTCGGGGCTTTTGATGTCTCTCCGTCTGTGCCACCTGGGGTATTATCCAACTGCCCTGTGCTATATTTCGTTCCTGTACCAGCATCATTAAAGGGCGCCGTGCCAAAGCCATCATCGTACAGGTCGTTGTTTATGACTAGGTTTTCATCGCAGAAAACGTTACTTATGTTGATGCCATATCGAGGTTTGTTTGCTAATGAGCCTGCTCGGCAGGTATTACCTTGGATATTGTTATATGAGCCTTGTATCCGAATATCATCGAAAGTATTGTCTGCCCCCTGGGAGTTCGCCATGCAGGTGTTACCAACGACAGTATTGTGATCTGCGCCATGGAGTCGAATCCCTTCTTGGCCATTCCCGTAAGCGGCATTTCCAATAAAGGTGTTTTTGTGCGCAGTGACTAAAAAGATACCCCACATGGTATTACGTGAGACGGTATTGTTAGAGATAGTGTTTCTATCTGCCTGAATCACAGTAATCCCGTCACCGTCAACATTATCCGTACAAACGTTACCTGTGATGATGTTGTCGTTTGAATTTAGAAGTGCTATTCCAGATGAGTAGATTACATTCCTTGAGCAGTCATTATCACTAATTCTGTTGTTGTTAGAATGGTCAAGCCTTATTCCATTCCACGCGTTACCCTCACAAATGTTATGGGAAACGTCGTTAAAATCCGAATAAAGTAAAACAATACCTGACTCGTAAGTTCCTAACTCCCCATCTCCATAAGCGTGCCTCCTCGAATAGACACGATGTATAGAACTATGGTCTACATACTCAAACTTTATACCAGCGTCACTTACCCTAGCTACTCCTCCGTCTATCTGAAGGTCAGAGATAGTAATCCCAACCTTCTCAGACCCAGGAGCCCCAGTAGCACTGATAAAGACAAGTCCATCGGTCGATGTAACGAGAACAGTGTTAGTGCCACAACCTCTTAAAGTTTGGTATGAATCCATAGTAACGGAGGCTTTAATGTTGTAGGTGCCCTCAAGTAGAAAAACCTCACCACCGCCTGCCGGTAGAGCATCCAAAGCTGCTTGAATTTCTACATGGTCATCAATGCCGTCACATTGGTAGTCTGCCCTGGTAGGGTCAACGCTATCTGAAGCTGCTACTACAAGAGTTGCAGGAACAATTGCAGCCCCGGAAGGTGGGACAGCATAAACAGGATCGGCACCAACACCCTGACCAGTTATCACCAATCCCAAAATACCAGCAGGCATCCTGGGCATATCGAAGCGTCCGCTGGTTATCTGTGAAGCGGGAAGGTCTGGCACCCCGTCAAGAGCTATAGGGCTACCATCAGCAGCAAGTGAATGGTCGTGTTGCCTGGCATGAGAATCAGCATGTAAGCCACTGCCACGGCCGCCATGATGGTCGTCATCTATGGTGTCTTCCCACGTCCAACCAAGAGGACCGCCGATGATGACGCTGTTGCCATCGTGTTTCAGTAGCCAGTTCAGCAGCTTCAATGCTGGAGCTAATAGCAGACCTCTTACTATCCTCATAGCTTACCCTCGTAGCTGTTTTTCCTTGACTGCTTTCTGATGAGTAGACCAGTTGAAGTGCTGCTTGTATGCTATCTGGCTTAGAGTTGAGAAGCCACACTTTTCACAACATTGCCCCCTCTCCTTAGCCTTCTTCAGTGTCTCATCATGGCATTTGCAGGAGCACCTAGTAGCACCGGGGTCCAGCTCAAATGTATTACCACATTCACACCTGTATAATCCATGACCTACAAATGGCATTATTCTCCTTACGTTGACAGACCGAGAAGGACTATCTCAAAGGCTCCTGTTGAATTCTCTATTACCACCCTCACCATTGAAGGTCCATTCACTTGTGGCTCAATCCATGCCAGCCCGACATTGGCAGCGATGGCTTCCGGGGTGAGATAAAGGACAGGTAGTCTGCCTGTAGCTGCTACCTGTTGTTGTGAAACTGCTGCCAGTCCCATCAGCATAAAGACCATTGGCACAAAGGTCAGAAGTGGGCTAGTAATCATTTCCTCATCATACACCATATCAGGATACATACAGGTCTCCCTTGGCTTTCCACAACAAATCACCTAAGGTGCTAGAGATACATTTAGGTCACCCTTGGCCTTCCACAGGCCAGGTTTATTGAGCGTATGAGCGTCAAACACAACAGCCCATTCTGTGTTCCCATAACCGCTGCCTTCAGGATATGCAATCTGGCCCTGATTTTCTGTAGCCGCCTTCTGTGTGCTGATATTATCCGGGTCTATGAACCATTGATAGGCGTTGCCGATCAGCCCCCTGACGATAGGGTACAGGAACTTGTTGCGCCACACTACGCAGACCTTCATTTGAGTGCCTTGAGGAACTGATGGGGGATTGCTCGGGTTGAGCCAAGCCCAGAAAGACATCCCCGGATACCAGTACAGGAAGCCTGCTATTTCCGCCACCTTACCTTCTTGATAGAAGTAAGAGTCACTAACCTGACAAATATATCTGAACCAGTCGCCCTGAGATAAATAGAAGGAGTTCTGCCACCTCAAAGTCGGAGCTTCATGGGGCAGCTTCCACAGCTTTATTGTCGCCAGAGTGCTGGGGGTAACTGAGCCGTCGTAGTAAAACGGCCAAGTCAGCGGCATGTGAAGCCCAACTTCATTGCCGGGCGGTATTTCTACAGTCCAGAAGTCCGCACCAGGCCCCGTGTAGTACGTCAGTCTTATTTGAATAGCCATGCTTCACCTATGAAATTTGCAGTGATGTGACGCCCAACTGTTGGCCTGCACCCGAGGTTACAGTCAGCACATTTTTGCAGCCCCACTCGGCAAACCCACTAACCTTGACCTTAACACCATATCCCGATTTGGCAGCACATCCTGCCAGTGGTAGATAGCTGACGACGAAGTAGCCAGTTGTTGGAGAGCCTGGAGAGTTTGGCGTAGTAACACTGAAGTTCATTTTCGTTGAACCTATCTCATCAAACTCACCCCAGAATGTCTCCTGAGTTACTACAGCGTACCCGGAGATAGATGCTGACGCCCCCTGCCACTGGTAGTTCACCCTGACATTCAAATACTCGTCTTGCCTCTTTGATATAGAGTTGCACGGGATTTGAGTAACCAGTGGGACGAACTGCTGCGCCTTTTGCTGTGCTTTTATCATATTCACCTCCTTCAACTTATCTCAAGGCTGGTTATTTCCAGATTACCCTTGGGCTGGGGTAATATCCCCATGATGCTCGAAACCAGGGAGAGCATAACCATGCCCATCATCATGCCCATCATATTGCCTATGTTGAGTCCGTCTTCATCGTTGGCCACTTATCACCTCATCGGTTAGAATACCTTCAAAAACAGTAAGCAGCTTGCCATCGAGCCTTGCTTGCTCGATTGCTGAGGGCAAAGATGCTACACCTTCAGGAACTATCCTGTAATACTTTTCATAAGATTTTGTTACCAGCTCTGTGCACACTATCCCCCGGCTCTGTTTATCCGGCAGGTAGTCATACGGCACTGGCTTTATACCATTGGTCAGCCAATACTGGAATGCTTTCAGGAACACCCTGGGGAGCGTCAAATAGCCGTACCTGTGCCTGCCATAAGCCGTAGCTTCGTAGACGGCCATTTTCGCAGCAAACTCATCCGGTACTCTCATGACCCGGATGAAGTAGCCTAAATACCAGCTCAGCCTTCCTATCCTAACTCCGAAGCCCATCTTGCTCTCACATATGGCATAATCGTTAACTTCTGGCATGGACATAATCACCATCTTATGGTGCACGGCATCTGTCCGCGGCTTCGTCAGAGGCGGCAGCCATTTCTCGTACCACCACCGTGCACCCAAACCGATTATGTCTCCGGCCTTAAACATGAGGCTAGTCTCCTTTGAACATTCCTGAAACCATCGCTCCCATCAGCCCAACAGTGAGTATCGGAGCCGCAAAAGAGAATATATCTACCACTGCAGGAGCTAAAGCAGTCCTCAGGGCAGTAGCCACCAGCCCACCAAAGGGTATACCGCAGCCGTACTCATTATCCTTGCCCTTTGGTGCTATATCAGGCTTTACACACAGCCCCAGCAGCCACTGATCGACAAGCTCCGGGGGTGTAATATATGGCTCATACTCTGGCTGTACCCCGGGCATAGGCTCAAGAGGCACAGCTCTCCTCATAAATGCCTCAAGGTAGGTGGCAACTATCGCCGAGCCCAATGGTGTAGCGAAACTGGTACCACTTTTCACTGTGGTAGCACTATCGCTACTTGAGCTCGCCATCTCGATTCTTTCACCCGGCAGTGTAGCGTCAGGCTTCACCAGACCACCCTTAGTTGGCCCTCGACCGCTGAAACTGCTAACCAATAGTGGATACCGAGGGTCTTCCGGGTAATAGGCCAGAGAGCCGATTGCAATCACATATCTTTCACAAGCAGGAGACATTATCGACCCTGGTGCCGGGCCAGCATTACCAGCAGCAGCCAGCACATACATACCCTCAGATATAGCGGCACGGCAGGCAACCCTTACTGGGCTATAAGGGTCGCCGTCGTCCTCCTCACCTATACTGAGGTTTATTACTACCGGTCCGAGATTTGTTGAGTTGAGTTCTATTGCCTTGTCTATACCCATAACAACGTCCTCACCGGTCCCCATGCCTCTTCTATCCAGAACCTTCAAGTCCAGGATTTTGCACTTCGGCAGTATAGCCAGGATTATCGAAGCGACCCCGGTGCCGTGATTGTAGTCGTCTGCATGCGCCTCGGAGGTGAAGTTCTCAGAATAAGCCACCTGCCTCCTTATCTTCTCGTGGGTACTTCTAACACCGGAGTCTATTACTGCTACACTTACTCCTTCTCCATAGAGTGGGGGAATTACCAGATTTCTCCAGCCCTCGTCAAAGCCTATTATCGAGACAAGCTCTACAGGCGAGAAGCCCGTCTCGTACGGAATCGGAGTCGGTGGCACAATGGGTGCGATATAATCTACCGCTTTAACCTCTTTAACTTCAGTTACCGCGCACCCCCGGCCCTTCAGGGTCGCTACTCCTTTATCGTCAAGTGTGGCGAATATGATGCCGACCCTTTTCAGCTCCTTTATGTCACTGCCGCCAGCGGCTTCCACCTGAGCTACTGTTGCGCCTTGTATCGAATAACGTTTCATTTATCGAATAACTCCTATCTGCCTGATGAACATCTTCTCAAGAGGACACAGCTTCCCAGACTTGCACATCTCCTCACTGTAGTCGATTCCTATATCGCACTTCACCACATCGTCGGTTTGAGGCTCTATGAATATCAGCCCCTTGTCTTTAGTATCAAAGGCAACTATGGCATGAAAGCCGTACCTTGAACCGGTGAAGTAGTTGAACAGGACCACATAGCACCAGATGTCGCGTTTGTTTGCTTCCTCCCTCAACCTCTCTACACGAGTTAGGCAGTTGGCCACCATCATCTGATCGGTGCCGTCTTCCTGGATAAAGTCCATGACCTCTTTGTAGGTCGGCTTTCTAAGCATCAGGTCATACGTGGCCAACACATGGTCCGAGCACTCCTTGCAGCCTTTATCCCACGCCTCCTCTTTGGCTCGGTCAATAACCTGTTCCCAATCGACTTGCTGCTCGATAGGTTCAGAAGGAGTCGGCTCAAAGAAATAGCACCCCCCAAAGAGCAGCAAGACCAGAATGAGGAAAGCTATCTTTCTCACACTCTATCTCCTTTCACTTCTGTATAGAGCGAGCCAGGTTACCTACGTGATAGAGAGTATCGTACGGGCCCAGGCTGCGCTTCACCTTCACCCAGCTAACTCCAGCAGCAATCAGCTTGTTCAGGTCATCATGCTTCTGAAGTGTGTCCTCCAGGTAAAGTAGAATCACGTAGAACGGGTCGCCCATGTAGTGAGCCTTAGCCTGAAGCGACATCCAGCCACCGCATTTGGTAAATTCACCGGTGCACTTCGGGCAGCCGGGTTCTCTCACCTTTTCAACTGCGTCAGCATACCCATAGCCGAAGATATGAGCAAAGCCCTCCTCGTATAAGGCGACGAGGTAATCCCAATAGCCCTGAGCTTGCTCCAGCGAAGCGCATGGCGTTACCATGCCGAGGTCAGCAGCTTGAAAGGCTATAGTAGAGGGGTTTTTCTCTCCGTATTTGGCTTCAACCTTCTCCACGACGGCAGCATGGAATAGAAGGGGATTAAACCTGACTATTACAGATACTGGCTGCTTGTCTATTTCAGCCTGAATCGCCTTGACAAGCTCCTTTTCAGCCTCGTCAAGCACAGGAGCTGCTTCTACAACCCCGACTTCTGTCGGGGCTTTCTCCTCTTTTACCGCCGGCTTTAATCCCCATCCTGGCTTCAGGTATTGCTCGAAGTCCTTCACATAGTCCTCAAAAGCCTTGGCCATGTTTACTCCTCACCTTTCGTTTTCTTCTCATCAGACCTCGCCTTGAACATGTAGCCTATCCCCATAGCGGTTGTGGCGATCAGGAACGAGAGGATTTCTCCACTCTGGGTCTTAACCCAAGCCAGCATGAGGAAGCTCCAGCCGCTAATTATGATAAGCCACCTGCCCCAAGGTTTTATGTTAAAGTTCATGTAAATCCTCCTTTCTGTCATCCTAAGGCTGTCGACCTCAGCCCATCCCGACTAAAGCCGGGATTAAATTCCCTCACGAGGCATCATCCCTTGAACCATGCCCATCATCATGACCATCGTTACCAACGGCATCATTGCTGATATCGGATCTGCAGCTGCCTCACCCGTTGTGAAGCTCCAAGATTGCGACCAGTCACTTGTGCCCATCGGATTTGTGGCGTTCACTCTCCAGAAGTATTGGGTAAAGGGGTTGAGGCCACTCACCGACCGCGATGTCTGCGATATGCCGCTCTGGTCAACTACGGGTTGACTGAAGTTAGCATCGATGGCTAGCTGCAGCCTGTACGAAGTGGCCCCAGCCGCAGGCTGCCAGCTCATAGTAACTGGTATAGCTACTCCGGTGACCCCATCAGCTGGAGACTGTAATAGTGGCACTGACGGCGGAGCACCAGGCTCAAGTACCGTAGCTACACTGACTGTTTTTGTGTCGAGTACTGGCATCAGACTATTCCCCCATCAAGCTAATTCACCGTATAGCTCTATCACCTCAGTCCAGGTGCCGGCCATATCAGCGAAGTCCGTCCAGCCCATCTCATGAGTTCCATTGGGAGCCACTGTATTGGGCGAAGCTGCGGGGTCAAATGTCGACTTGACACTCCCATCCGGCCTCTTCAGGGTGAATTTCATGTACATCTTCTGACTCAGTGACCCGGTGTTTCTCATTGTGGCTAGAACGCCAATAAGAGAGCCAAAAGGCACATTTGTTGGGGCTGTGGTCACATAGGTCTCTGTTATCGGGTTCCAGTAGCGGATGTTTTCTATCACCCCCAGGACGTCCGCAGCCAAGACCGTAGCTACGTTGACCGTTTTTGTGTCGAGTAGTGGCACTGTTCTACCTCCTTATCGTTCTACTAACCTGCCATTAAGCCTCGCGATATCGACCCTCAGCTCATTTACCGAGTCGCGAAGCTCTCTTATCCCAGTGCTTAAGCTGGATAATTCAGTTCGCAAATCTTTCATGTCTCCAGCCATCGAGTAGAGCATCAAGAAGCTCCTCTCACCATCTTTTATCCTGTCTCCAGATGTCAATTTGGCCGCGATGGAAGAGGCTATTGGGGCGAGCGCTGCTATCACTGTTCGCTCCATTAGTGTTTCAACTCCTCCTTTATGCCCTTCAACTCCTTGATTACGTTATGAACCAGCATCGCCAATACGGCAACGGTTATAAGAAAACCTATAACTGCCTGCAGCCATTGTGCTTGTAACTGCTGTGGGCTAATCTGTTGATTCACAATGCCTCCTTTGTTACCATTTTGGTCACCTTCGTCAGTCCGTACATCACCAGCATGATGATGCCAATGTTGAAGGTTAAGGTAATCGTCTCTTTAATTGGCTCAGGCAGGAAAGCCCACAGAACAGCACCAATAAGCGGTGGTAGGACAGTAAACAGTAGCAGACCGAGTATCCAAACCCACCATGCTAGCCCTTTTTGCCAGCATATACGCAGGGTGGACTGCTCCGCAAAAGCGATGTTATTAGCCCCTGGCCACGGAGTTACACCGTGCTTTAGGCAAGCATTATCTACTTGCGCAGCCAAGTTCTTTATAGTGAGGCTATCCGCACTGAATGATAGCTCAGCCATCATTAGCGTGCCTTCAGGCTGCGCCTCCTCTATGCCTATGAACGAGGTAAGCTCCGGTAGGCCAGCTGCCTGGCCAACGAGTCTCATGATTACCTCCGGTAAGACAAAAGAGGCTAAGCCGGGATGTTAGCCCAGCCAGCCCCTTGTGCCTTGCTTACCTCGAACTTTACACGATTCTTCTACCGACACTGCCGAAGAGGGTGATGACGCTGGTCTCGGCATCACCGGCATGGTCCACCGAGACGGTGAGCCTCAATGTCACCGTGTTTCCACCTACTAGCCGCAATGGCGCGCCGAGCTGGTCCAGGTCAACCACAACTATCTCATCGAGTACGGCGTGAGGTTGATTCGCAGGGAAGTAATTCCAGACAGCACCGCCTCCCATATCAACCTCGATGTTGAACACCCTTTCCCCAGCACCAACCGCCGTTGCTGTCACGTTAATTTGGTTGATGAACCATAGCTGGCCTTCTGGGACGGTGACTGCAGCCTCGGCCACATCTCCGACCACAGCGACACCGGGAATAACCACCTGTGCTGGAGCCACTACTCTGCCTATAATATGCGCCCGCTCGGCTATGACACACGCTTCCGCCATGAAACCCTGATTGAGGATGCCGAACGCGTTATTCCGGTGGTCCCAGGCAATCACAGGGACTCCCTGGATTGTGGCACCGGCCTGCTGGGCTTTTACCTCTTGAGGGCTAAACACCCCTTGCCCATCTTTTCTGCGTATCTCTATTACCTTTGCCATTGATATCACCCCCTGACCCCCTCAGTCATTCCCTTGAACATGGGGACAATCATGGCAAACATCATCGCCAGCATCATGATGGGCATGATAGCATTGATCAACTCCGTCATGTCAATCGTGGCCGGTCGGTAATAAGTAGTCAACTGTTGTTGTGCTTGCATCTATGACCTCCTGTTTCTATTTCTTTGCAGACTAAGCAGACTAACCCTATCGACCTCGGTATTTAGCTGCCTATTCCCTTGGTCATTCCCTTCATCATGGGGACAATCATGGCAAACATCATCGCCAGCATCATGATAGGCAAGATGGCATTGATCATCTCTGTCATATCGAGCGTCTTAGCGAAGGTCGTTGCCGGGCTGTACACCTGGGCTGGTGAGTACACTTGCTGTGCGTTCATTTTTACCTCCTTAATCTTTTCTGGCTTAAGAGCCGTGATTCCCTCTCGATGCACTCGATGTCTCCGAACGGGCAGGTTGCCTTGGCTACGCTGACCGCCCATGTGCCGTACTTCTCTTGGAGTTCCCGTTCCCTGTTTGAAGGCAGGGGATTCGCCGAGTAGTAAACAGCGTGGGACAGGTCGTTGAATATTGCTGCCACCCCAGCAACGGCCATACACGCTTTACCCAATTCGGTTATCGAGGCAATAGTAGAGGTCATTCACGCATCTTGGCCGGCCAGTTCCGCTCCCACTTATCCGGGTCAACACGGAAAGTGGCAGCATCTATACCCGCGTTAAAATTGGCCTTACGAGTGGGCCCAAAGGGAAGGGCAGCGTATCCTTCTTTCATCCTGGCGCGGGCACCTTCCCAGGACCTCCTCATGGAGTCGGCTTTTGCCCTTAATTTGGATACTCCCTTCCTCACCATTTCGTCCATTGTTGCGGCCATCCGTTACACCTCCTTCTATTTACTCCCGGCTAAAGCGGGTGGGCTTTAGCCGCGGGGGGGTCGTGCAACCTGGCCCAAAAGGAAAAGGGGTTTGCCTGAACCTTTTAAGCTCAGGTTGCAAACCCCTTTTGTTAGCTTTAGAGCTGCCGATGAAAGTTAAAAGCCTTGTGAGCCGACTTTCATCGGCAAGCTCACAAGGCTACTCTTTCAGGTTATATTATTATTTTGAACTTGTCAAGGTATTACAGATGTGTTAACTTCGGCGTCAACCGTCTCTTTAGGTGGCTTGGCGCGGACAATAACATCGTCATTGGCAATGACCTCGACCACATCGCCGTACTTGAGCCCTTTATAAACTATCCATGACTTGGGTAGGGTCACCGCATAGCTGTTTTCACCTACACGGAATAGCGTTCTCTCTGCCTTTATTATCGGCATTACTTCCTCATGGACTCTTCCCAGTTTCGCCACTTCTTCTCCTGGGCCTGGGCGTATTTCCGTACCGCCTTTTTAGCCCACTCCCGATACCTCTGTGGTGAAAAGGGGGCTGCCGCAGGCTCTTTTAGACTGGTGACCGCCGGGTTAGTGCTCAGAGGCTTCGGCTCGGGATTATGAGGTTGCCCTGCTTCATGCAGCCCTCGCGCCCCAGCGATAATAACCAGAAACTTCAAGAGCTCAGCAAAGCTATTCAAATTCAATTACTTTACTCTCCACCCCAAAGTAGGTGTAAAACTGAGTACATAACTGATTTGTCAAGCCATCGAGGATATTGGGCATCTCTTTCTTTCCGGTATCATCTTTAGGAATGATGATAACCTTCATCGTACCTCTTTCAGGGTCCTTCTCCACCTCAAGGGAGAAGTGGCTGCCCATCTCCTTGGCTTTGGTTAACGCTTCAGGGCTTATTGAGAAAACCATTGTTTAACCCTCCCTCTTTCTTTTCTCAACGGTGACTCCGGGTGTTCCCATTTCCGCTTGTGCTTCTTTAGGTAGGAACGGCTTCATGAAACCTGTCATTGCAGTTTCTAGCATACGTGCAATCATCCCCTCGAAAGGATTGGCAACGGTGGCGATATCCTGCTTCTGCTTCAGCGCCTGCCCCATAAAATCTATCACCTGCTCACCTACCGCCGCTGCCGCCTTCAGGGCAACTTCCTCACTTTCACTCTTGGCCTCTCTCAAAACTTTAAGTTGTCCTTCCATTGCCTTGGCTTGAGCTGCCACTAATCCATCATAAATTGCGATATCCTCTCTTACCATCTTCTGCGCTGCCCGCAGAAGCATCATGCCCTCAAGCCGAAGGGCCCACTCAGGGCTCCCATCAGATAAGCGGCGCAGAATGAACTCCGGGGTAACACTCTCAGTTCCTTTAACTGTGGCCGGCAGCTTTTCCTCCTCATCTACCTCCTCACCCGCACCCTCATGCCCCCCTTCATCCACCTTTTCTTCCGGTACCACACCTTCAAGAAACACCTGGTCCACTGTTTGACGAGCATAACCAAGTTTCTTTACCTGCTTGGCGCTAAGACCTCTCCGTTTAAAATCACGAATAGTGTCCATGATACCAAGTTCCGCAGGCTGTTGCTCCTGTGCAGAAGTCTGTACCTCAGCCACAGACTCAGGGTTCTTACTCTCAGGTGTACTCTCAACCTTGTTCTGTCGATGAGTAGTGGACATATGCCCACCCAAGGCTTCTTTGTTCTTAAATTTCTTACCACACTCCTTACAAGTAAACATTTTATTCTTCTTCTACCACCAGTAGCTACGGCAAGTGACTACAGCAAGTGACTACAGCAAGTGGCTACAGCACCGGTGGCTACGGCAGTCAGTTTTCTCCGTTCCTTAAAATACCCTCTACCCAAAGGGGGTCACCCCCTCTACTTACTAGACTAGACTAATACCTTGACCATGTCAAGGTATTACAGACGTGTTAACTTTTCCCGTATTTGACCATTACCTCAAGTATTTTGTCCACATCTGCCCCAGCCTTGACCAAACGTGCTATTCTCACCGCATCTCTCGGGTCAGCAAACAGGTGTTTGGACATCTGCCACACCTTCTCGGCAATGTAGCCGGCCAAGGCGCCATCAACTTCCTCCCTCTTTTCCAAGATATTGACCGCTACTTTGAGAAACTCATCATGAGAATACGGCTTGAAGTACAGCACCATGAACCGGGACAAAAGCTCCTGAGGTATGTTGGTGGTGTTGGAGGCGGCAAAGACCTTGGTTTGAAGTTGCATCTCCCGCCTCTTGCCATACTTCGTTTCAGATACCACTCCTGTCTCCATGAGTGACAGTAGAATAGCGATGTCCTTTACACCGAGCCGGTCAATCTCATCAGCGAGCAAAATCTCAGGCTGGGCAGAAAACAGAAGCTCAGCGATACCCGCTTTTGTGGCCTGAGAGCCGAGGATATAGGGAGCACCAAGCCTGGCCATCTCCATCAGGAACATAGTCTTGGCGCTTGAAGGAACTCCTGTAAATAAGATGTGGACCGGCTTTTCGCTTCCGAGAGCGCGCTTTACCAGTTCCTTAATATCCTCGTGGCCTTCAATCATATCAAACAGGTCATCAGGAATGGCTAACGCCTGCCCCTCGAGCACAACATCAGGTTCAGATATCTCACCCTTAATTACTGCCCAGCCTTTCTCGCTCAGGAGATATCCGGTATAGGAGTTAGACTTGAAAGGGCAATTCAAAAGACCCTCAAGGAAGAGTCGGTTAAGCACCGCCGGCCAGATCCGGACATCCCGCCACGACCAGCCAAGGTCTGCCCCGGATCTGGTTTTATCAAAGGTCTTCTCAAAGTTAGCTATCTGCTGAAGTATTCCCAGGTCGCCCGGTTTCATTTTTCCTGTGTTGCCTCCTCAATCTGAGCCTCGACAATCTGATCAGACAGTAGTTTCGCCTGCTTTTCCAAATTCTTCAATGTTTTGGTAAAGTGCCTCAGCATATCCTTGCTGTCAGCAAACTGTGGATGTACTAGAAGCTCCTCATATATCGCCTTATGGGCATTTACCAGGTCTAGACTAGAACGAAGCTGAAACTCCTTCGATTCACCTCTTGTCGCCACTCTCCACACAAGGCGTAGCCATTCTTGCTCCTCCTCACCCATAATCATTGTGGTTCCACCACCCATGACCTCGACAGGATGGTCCCAACCATAATCCCCATGCCACAATGTCCCCTTCTTTGTCTTGTAATTATACTGAAACATCATCTGATCGCCGTATTTATTCTCAAAGTAGGCGGTGTAACCGTCTTTGCTATTTAAGCCTGGTGGTTTACCGCAACACTCGTAGTGACAGTTAGGAACTGTTAGAACTATCCCTTCCCAGACCTTTGGTTCTCCAGTTTTAGTTTCCATAACCAAGCCTCCTTTCTTTATCGCGCACATTTGACTGGTTTCCATCACACTCTGGCTCGCAATCACGTTTGGTTTCCAGTAACCCGTGGCTCGCAGTAGCTTCTGGTTTCCACAAAACCATGGCTCGCACGACTACTTGGTTTCCAGTAACCCGTGGCTCGCAGTAGCTTCTGGTTTCCACAAAACCATGGCTCGCACGACTACTTGGTTTCCAGTAACCCGTGGCTCGCAGTGCCTTCTGGTTTCCAACAAATCCTCCAGGTAAAGCTTTGGCCCGGTATGGCCAAGATACTCTTCGGCATAAGTCTGTCTCAATGGAAGACTGAGCTCTCTCCTCCAAGTATAATATACGGCGTCAATAAAGTGCTTCACCATGATTCTGAATGCCCTTTGATGGATATGTAGTTCGGTTGTTACCCCCTCAGGTAAGCTCTTTACTTTCCCTTTCTTAGCCGGAACCACAGCAGTGAATTTGCCTCTTTCTCTTTCCTTGGCTGGTAAATAATGCTCTCTATATAGCCTATTTTTCTGCTTCTGGAAGCTAACACCAAGTTTATATAAATGAGCCTTGAGCTCCGGACTATAGTGTGTCCTCTCCCCGGCTTTCTTCTTTACAGGCAAGCCCCAACCAAGAAACGCCCTGAACCGACTCACTGTATCGAAGCATTCAATGCCATACCGCGTGACCGTCTTACCTTTACATCTGCATTGAGGTTTATAGGTGTTGTCGTCGCCGAATTTCCACTCCGTGCCACAATCTGCACATAGATTCTGTGATTTCCCCTCTATAAAGCCGATAAACTTGGCGCCGAGCTCATCACCACAACCTCCAATATGAGAGAGAATAGGATACATAATGTGGCTTCGATAAATATAGGCAATCCGCTTTTCCAAGTCAGCTTCAAGTTTGACAAAGATATCAATTAGCCAATCGAAGCCGATTTCTATCCCTCTCTGCTCTAAAGCCCGTTTATGTGCCTGTAAGGCAACTCGCCTCTTCAAGATATGCTGGTGAGTTTTACAGAGTACCGGCAAATCGGTAATTCTTATAGTCTGATAAACTTTCATCTTCGCACCTCAACTTGGTTTCCAGTATACCCTGGCTCGCATTTCCACTTGGTTTCCAATATACCATGGCTCGCATTTCCACTTGGTTTCAAAATCCATATGGCTCGCAGTGTCGTCTGGTTTCCAATGAGCCCTGGCTCGCAGCGAGTTTTGGTTTCCAGGATACTCTGGCTCGCATCCTCAACTGGTTTCCATCTGACTCTGGCTCGCAGTGAAGTTTGGTTTCCATTACGCTCTGGCTCGCATTGAAATGTGGTTTCCATAACCCTCTGGCTCGCATAAATCCCTGGTTTTCACACTGAGTCGGCTATTCACTTCCACCCTCTTTCCTTCCCTATTTGCTGGTAGGCTATGTTCACCAGAGCCGAGAGGAAGTTGAACCTCCTACCGGCGACATCAGGGTGAAGTTTCGCCATCTGCTCACGATAGGCATTTTTAACCTCGGCATCAGTGGCCGTCCTGTCCAACCCAAGAACCTGGTAAGGGTCAAAGCCAGGAGCACTTCCCATCATCCCTGGAAATTGTGATGGGTCGAAACCCATAGACCGCACAAATTGCATGATGATGTCAGGGTCCAACATGCCTCGCACTGCCTCATTCACCAGGCCTTGAAGCTCCTCGACCATTACATTGAGTATGCGCTGCTGCGCCTTGGCTACTTTTTGTTCCATCTACTTTGCTTTCGCTTTATTCTAAACCACCCTGCCTACTGGTTTTATACCAAGCCACCTTGTCACAAAGGTAATCGAATCTCTCCTTACACTCCACTCGATACTGACATCTGTAACACTTCAGTGTACGTGGATTCTGGTCACCGGCACACAGCCGTAAAATCCCGACAATCCTATCGAAGGTCCTGGGCTTGATTAAGTTAATTTTGCTTACCCTGAGCTTCCTCAAGGTTTTAATGCCCTTCGGTAACTCCTTAGTTTCCTTTCCTTTTACTTTTTCCGTCATTTTTCCGTCATTTCATTTTTACTTCTAGTTCCTCAACAAAACGGACACCTCACCGAGGAGGCCAGAACCTTTGCCTTTATCTTCACCCGGCCATGGACAGAGCAGTTCACCACATACTCCGAAGATATGACCGCCGCCGGTAAGCACGGTCTTTTAGATGTTTCCTGGGAAGGCTTCTTCTCATCCCCAGAGCGGCAGAAAATGCAACGGCCAGTCTCAGGCGGTATCGGCCTCCCACACTTGCTACAGATATCGCTAATCACCTTTTGCATTTCTATCTAACCCAATGTAGTCAAATTTCACTCACATCCCCCTTCTTTCTTCGATAACTCATCCCTTTCAGGTGAATAACTACTCCTTCTATCAACCTGTCAGCTATCCTAGGCAACAGTCTATTTAGAGCTAGATTCGATGTAACTATGAGAGGGCGCTTATTGATGTAGCGATAGTCCACAATCTGGTCCAGCTTTGCCACTGTCCATTCGGTTTCCTTCTGTGCCCCAAAATCGTCTAGAATCAGCAGGGACGCGTTCTGGGTAAAGGCAAGAAGGCTATGGTAGCCATTATGGTCATGTTTTTCCCAGAGCCGATAACCATCCCTAAGCGCATCCAGAAGGCTCTCTACTTGGTAATATAAAACTGTTTTACCTCTTTCCAGCCATTCAAAGCCGATAGCTAGAGCTAAATGAGTTTTGCCAACACCGGGCTGCCCGATTAAAGTCAAAAAGGGATGGTTTAATCTACCCGAGGCATAATCTTCTATCACATGCCACCATTCATTATCCTTGTGCTCCCATGTTAACAACCGGTGCGTTACCATAGTGCCTTTTGGGATATTTGAGATTCTAAGTAACCCTGTATCTATGGTAATAGGTTTACCCTCATAGACACCCGGAATTATTTGTGACCATGTCATCTCAGGCTCTCCTCAATTTCTTCATCGGTAGAGATTTTCGCTACCCCCTTTTTCTCCCCCCGGATCTTGCCCTGGATATAATTTAAGTGGCTTCCGGCAATTGCCACTGATGCGGTATCCCAAATTAACTTAAGCAGATACCCATAGTCATTGCTTATCAGCTTCAACACACCGGCAAGCCTGCCCCCCAAATTCTCAAAATCTTCCGGCGGGGCATGTGCATGGAAAGCCTTGAAAGCCCGAACTAAAAACCCCACTTTATTTTTAGTTTCTTGAAGGCCTTGCTTTGCGTCAGCAAAGCCCTTTAGGGACCCTAAACTAAGACTAGACTTAACTAGAGCACCATTTCGCTGCAAGCCTGCATCCTTTTTCTGCAAACCTGCATCCTTTTTCTGCAAGCCTGCATCCTTTTGGTTGAAAGCAGGTGGGGGTGGTAACCGGGAAGGTTTAGGGTATCGCGGTTTTTGGTGACACGGCCACTGTTTGAGTTGGATAAATTCCTCTCCGGAGTTTTGGTAGAGGAGGATATTCGGGTTAACTTGTGCTAAGTGGTCGCGCATTTCTTTTATGCGGTCAGGTGTGATGTCAGAGTCATACGGGAAGATGATACTTTTAAGGTAAGCGGGGTTTGCCATTATCCGGCCTTCATCATCAGCATTGCTAAATAGTCCGATGAATAATAATCGCTCATCACGGCTAGCCTTAGCTAGTTTAGAGTCTGTCCATAGGTCTGGGGTAATCATTCGTCGTCGTGGCATACCACACACTCCTTACCTTTATATTTGAGTTGGGAATACTTGGTTACCATGTCAACACCTCCTAAATTGCTTAATTCCAAGGCTCTCCCTGGTAATTTTCTCCAAATATTTCTGCCGCTCTCTCACACAAAGCCATTCCCATCGGCTGGCTGGATTCAGGTTTCCATTTAGGCCAATCCTTAAATCTATAATTGTCGTGACACCTCCGAGCCACGGCACGCCAGGAATAGCCATCTTCTACCCGGAGTTTCCGGATAAACTCGGCCTGATCTCTGGTCATGTTTTTCTTAGCCTGCTCCCGATAGTAATTGAAGGTTTTAACAAGTGCCTTGGCTAAAGCTTCTAGCTGCTCAACGCTTTTAATGGGGATACCTCCACCTGCTTCCAACTCGCTCTCACAGTTTTCACAAAGGCCCGTCCGAGAAAACTCAAAGCTGTTGACGCCGCCCCAGAACTCGCCACAGCAGTAACAGAAGCCGTGTTTACGAGCGTGGTCGACGCAATACCAGTAGAAGACATCCTCCTGGGCACTAGGTCCGTAGCCCAAGTGGCACTCTACGGCCTCTTTCTGGCAGCCTTGCTCTTCACAGAGCTTGGCTAACCTGTCCACCTCAGACATCTTTCAGTACCTCTTTGTTTATGGTGATTACCGGTGTCCTGTAGTCTTTGCAGGTATCATTATTACAGACAAGGATGAAGGTTTGAGTATTCCAATCGAGAGTTCGAAGTAGCTTGTGACACCGTTTACAGTTCGAGAATGGCTGCTTTAACACGGCAATGAGTAACCGCAGCCTCGTGTTTTCTCTCCTCAAGGCGTCTACCTCTAGTTTGAGTTCGTAGAGGGTTCCTATCTCAGTTATTTTCGTCTCATTAGGCATGGCCTTTAATCTCCTAGACCCTCACCAGCAGGGTTTTGCCTGAGCCTCCGAGACTGTATATTGCGATTGGCGGTGTGCAAGGCGAACTTGCTCCGTCCTCCTCGAGTTGCCTTTAACGTTTACTCGGATGCCCCTCACAAGGTTTTTAGGCTCAGGCGCTTGCCAGCACCCTCCTCTTTTAAGGCATCTCATCAACTCACAGCGAAAATCACCTATGCCACTGGCACCAGCTCAATACCTCGTTTCTTGTGCTTCTCTATGTTCTCCTGGGTGTATTCTGACTGCCAGCAGAACCTTTCTATTCTACCCAGTACGAAGACAACCATCTCATTCAGCAATGGGCAATTTAGCTGATGTTGACCACCAGTGCCCATGCTGCAGTAAGCACACATATCGTAAAAAATTATAGGTTCACCTGCTGTGTTATATTGCATCTCTCTCCTTCCATAGAATGCCTTAAATCTATATACCCAATTCCAAAAGTAGCCAGCATACCAGGAATATGATTAAGCCAACCCATGCTAACCATAATGGCCTTCAACCTTCTGTACCATCCGATTGGCAAAGAGCCAAGAACGGATAGTTTCCTTGATGTTGCTTATAGACATAGCTTTTACCTTTGTAAAATTATATAGCCCTTCAGCAAGCTCTGTTAGGCTCTCTTCCAAACTCTCAGGCATTCTTCTACCTCCTTTCTAATACCCTGCTGGCTCGTTTTTTATACACGCTCCGAGTCCCGTGTGTTTGCCCAAGTGATGCTGGACATGGTTCTCTATTAGAGTGCCACGTATTGCACCTCTTACAAAGTGTCCTCACTTTACCTCACCACCTTTCTTTAACTTTCTTTGAGTCATTCCTTCTTGAATTGCTCCCACCATATACAGAATTCCAGGATTCTGGATACTACTTCTCCACCTATTAGTGGGCTGCCACCTTCTCCTTATTAGCCTGGTAGTAGGCTCTCTGGTAGGCTGCCACCTTCTCCTTATTAGCCTGGTGGTAGGCTCTCTGGTGGGCTGCCAGCATGGAACATTTGACCAATCTTTCAGCAGATACACTTGTAATTTGAGTTGCCTCCAGTAGTTTCACGGTTTCATCATTTGATAAAGTTGATGCCCTTTCCCTCTCGTTTTCTCCTCTGCCTTCAACCGTTGGACTTTAAAGTCCGGCCGCCCGTACTCTCTGATGTCCTGTATTAGGGCATCGACCTTATCGAGTATGATCTTTACTCGAGCCTGATATCGCTTTGGCAACACTCTATTCCGTGTTGCCCTATGAGCCTCTTTTGTAGCAGCCTTAGCAGACTCCAGCTCCTGTAATACCGCCTCCACACTGTCCAGCTTTTTCTCAACCTGCTGGAGACACTGCCTGCAAAGCCGCAGCTGCTTTAATGCATATTCCTTTGTCCACTCCTTCCTCGTGTTCACCCTTTCCACCTTCTTTCTTATACGAACTCCTAATTTACCTATTCTATTCCCGGGTAGGTGTCTAAAAACTTCTGCCAGCGCTCTTCTATCTCATACTGCTGCTTGTCCACATGTGCTATAGCATCCTTGTTCAAATAGGATTCAGCCTTGTTAATCAAAGAAGCGGCCTGTTCGTCTGTGAGAGCTTCCCATTGGTAAGTTCCCGGCCGTTCGGGGTTCTCAGGGATGTCGAAGTGGCTAATATGTTCCAGGTTCAGACCTACGCGGTGGAAGGATATAGCATTGGCTGCTTTCCACATTGTGGATCCATCAGTTGCATTCTTGATGATAGCCCACGTCCAAGTTCCAATGTCCTGCCAAGCACTTTGGGGAATTTGCAATCCCTTAGGGTCATAATCGCCAAAATAGAGGACATGGATAGGCTTTTCAAGTTCTAGCCATCTATGTGCAAGCCTCTGGGCACCAGCCCACTTTTCTGGTATGGAGATATCACCCCGGAAGGCGAGCAAGGTAATAGCCGGGTGGCAATAGTAACGGAACTGCGGCTCCATAGCTGCAGCCTCAAACCAGCATTCGACGTAACATGGTTGAGTCTGGTATACATCTAATACACAAGGAAAACCCTTCAGTGCTTTTATAAATTCAGCTTCTGACTTGTAACCACCACCTCGCACAAATGCAGCTCTGGTGTCGTCTGAAAGAGACCAGGGAGCCCATCTGTCATAGAAAAGCTTCCGAGCTTTAGAAAGAAGTGGTAGAAATTTTGAGTGGTAGCTTTTCTTGTCTCGTAGGGTGCTGTCTTGGAGAAGGCGATAAAATATCCACCGGGCTGGTACTTGGTAGGGCACTGAATCGCGATAGTGTGCAGCCCGCTCCAGAATATATCGGCTTTCAACACTAGGTTTATAGCTAGTCATGTTTCACTTCTCCCTTTGGTTGGCTTTTACTATCTCCTCTGCCTCTTTGAGCGTCTCTTCTTTGAATAGGCTCTCCTGAGCTGCAGCATGAGCTACTTGTAGAGGTGTAAAGCGATGATGTTTAGCGATGGTATTTTCCAATGCCAGGGAGGAGTACTGTTCCGTGGTGGTGATGTTGGCATGCCCCATTATCTTTTGCAGAGAGCGGACGTCTCCACCGGCGACGAGATAGGTTTTACCGAAGGTGTGCCTCAGTCGGTGAGGGCCGAGTTTTGGACCTGATATCCCCACCTGGGTCATATATCGCCTGACTATGCGGTATATTCCATGCCGGGTTAGCGGGCCACGCTCACCTGCGAAGACGTATTCAGTGCCAGGCTGCTTTAGACTGAATAGCAGGCGTCTTGTTTCCTCACTGATGGGAATCTCCCTTTCACCTGACTTGCCCATGACAATGATGGTGTCGGCCTTGACGTTTTGCCAGCGTAGCGTCGCTACCTCATCTGCCCTCGCCCCTGTATCGATGAGAAGTGTTAATAGAGCTTTGTCTCTGGAGTTTGTGACGTTGGATAGAAGCCGCATGAGCTCCAGGGGTTCAAGCGTAGGCATAACTTTCTTGGGGCAGCGAGGGGCAGACACTTTGTCTAGTGGATTAGTTCGGTGGATTCGGCTTGTAACAAAGTTGTAGAAGGCTCTAAGTGCCCGGTAATAGGCATGCCGAGTGTATGGTGAGCCTCCGACGCTAGCAAGGAAGCTCTCTATTGGCTCCGGTTTCAGAGGGAGTT
>Ga0194112_10002505_pt1 | contig 26290 bp, 19 predicted proteins | sample TA2MahC400mmetaG_FD_146191 | JGI IMG/M metagenome (GOLD analysis project Ga0194112, IMG submission 146191) | Freshwater microbial communities from Lake Tanganyika, Tanzania - TA2015016 Mahale Deep Cast 400m | ecosystem: Environmental > Aquatic > Freshwater > Lake | place: Tanzania: Lake... | reverse complement strand
GGGGCAGAAGAGCAATTGCCTGCGCGGCGCCGAGCGCCCAGCCGCCACGCGTTCGCTCAAGGGCATTGCCCCCGAGAAGTGCGGCCGCTACAAGGCCAACCTCGAGATATGCCCTTGCGACTACGAGCCCTGCGGCAATCGCGGCACCTGCTGCGACTGCGTGCGGAACCACTGGGGCAACCCGGCCTATCCCATGCCCGCGTGCATGAGGGCGTGAGGCAAGCCGGCCGATCCGTCGAATCCGTCGAATCAATCGAATCAATCGAGTGAATCGAGTCAAGAGCGGAAGACTATGGGCGACTACCAGCAATACGACAACCCCCTCGTCACCCGCTACGCCAGCGGCGAGATGAGCGCCGCCTTCTCACCCCAGCGGAAGCACTCGACCTGGCGCCGCCTCTGGCTCGCCCTGGCCGAGGGGGAGCAGGAGCTGGGCCTGGCCATCACCGACGAACAGCTCGCCGAACTCCGCGCCCACCTCGACGACATTGACTTCCCCCTCGCCGAGAAGCTGGAGGCCGAACTCCGCCACGACGTGATGGCCCACATCCACGCCCTCGCCGCCCTCTGCCCCACGGCCAAGCCCATCATCCACCTCGGCGCCACCAGTTGCTACGTGACCGACAACGCGGACCTGCTGATCATGCGGGACGCCCTGGGCCTCCTGCGGGCCAAGCTCGTGAACCTCATTGACGCCCTCGCCCGCTTCGCACGCGAGCACCGCGCTCTCGTCACCCTCGGCTTCACCCACTTCCAGCCCGCACAGCCCACCACCGTCGGCAAGCGGGCATCCCTCTGGCTCTACGACTTCGTGCTCGACTACCAGGAGGTCGTCCGCGTCGCCGATTGGCTCCCCTTCCGCGGCGTGAAGGGCACAACGGGCACGCAGGACAGCTTCCTCGAACTCTTCGAGGGCAGCCACGCCAAGGTGCGGAAGCTCGACGCCCTGGTCGCCCGCAAGATGGGCTTCAAGGCCACCGTGCCCGTCTGCGGCCAGACCTACAGCCGGAAGATTGACACGATGGTGCTCAACGCCCTGGTCGGCATCGCACAGTCCGCCGCCAAGATGTCCAACGACCTGCGCCTCCTCCAGCACCTCCAGGAGGTCGAGGAGCCGTTCGGCAAGAGCCAGATCGGCTCGTCCGCCATGCCGCACAAGCGGAACCCGATGCGGTGCGAGAGGATGGGCTCGCTCGCCCGGCATCTGATCGCCACGGCCCTCAGCGCCCCGCTCACCGCCGCCACGCAATGGCTGGAGCGGACGCTCGACGACTCGGCTGGCCGCCGCATCGCCATTCCCGAGGCATTCCTGGCCGCCGACGCCATCCTGCTCATCGCCCTCAACGTCGCCCGCGGCCTCGTCGTCCACCCGAAGGTGATTGCCGCGCGCCTGCGCCGCGAGGCGCCCTTCATGGCCACCGAGCGGCTCCTTATGGCCGCAGTGAAGGCCGGCGGCGACCGCCAGAAGCTCCACGAGCGCCTCCGCCAGCACGCCTGGGAGGCCCGCCGCCGCATGACCGACGAGGGGCTTGAAAGCGACCTCGTCGAGCGCCTCGAGGTGGACGAGGCATTCGCCGCCGTCCGCTCCCGCATCGCCGACCTGGCCGGCGGCGAGCGCCTGGCCGGCCGCGCCCCCCAACAGGTGGACGAGTTCCTGCGCCGCGTCGTCCAGCCCATCCTCAAGCGCGAGGCGAAGCTCCTGGGCATTGAGAGCAAGCTCAGCCGCTGAAGGGAACTCAAATGGTGCGAGGCATAGCTGTCCTGGCGGCTGCTCTGGCGATCGCTGCGGCGTCGCTTGCAGGCGAGGAGAAGGCGCCGCCCCCCGAACAGAAGGCCCCCGACAAAAAAGGAGCGCCGAAGGAGAAGAAGCCCCCCAAGCCGCCCGAGCTGTTCGGGATGTGGGCCGACAAGATGCGCAGCACCCAGGGCCACCACGAGGCCACCGGCAATGCCACCATCATCAAGGGCGACATGCGGATTGATGCCGACAACGTCGTGGTTGACATTGACGAGAAGACCAACGAGTTCAAGAAGATGACGGCGACTGGAAACGTCCGCGTGAACACCGTCGAGCCCATCAGCCAGCGCACCACCGACCGTCCGCCGCTCAAGCCGCTCCCGGAGGGCCGCAGCGCCCTGTGTGACAAGGCCACCTACGACGCTGCCACCGGCATCGTCGTCCTCCATGGCACCCCGGAGGCCCAGCCAGTAGTCCGTTTCGGCAAGAACGAGGTCCGCGCCGACCTCATCACCCACGACGGCAAGAAGGGCGTCGTCACGTGCGAGGGCAACGTCGTCCTCACCGCCCTCCTGCCCGTCAAGGGCGACGAGAAGGCCCCGCCCCCCAAAAAGGCCGAGCCGCCCAAGGACGCCCCGCCCGCAAAGTAGCCCCCGCGTTCGTAATGCGACCGTAGGGCGTGCATACTTGCACGCGGAATCTCGTGGCCTGCGCGCCTCCCCCTCGTTTCGCGTGCATGTATGCACGCCCTACCATCCTGCCCCTCGTTCCCGCGCTCCGAGCTTGTGAAGAAATCACACGGACGCGCACGGACAGACCCATCGCGGCGAGCCGCACCCGTCGCAACACAATCTGTAGGGGGAAGGTTGGTGGCCTGTGGCCTGTCGGCAGTCCGGCCCCCCGCCGGGGGTGTCACGGGCCGGTCGGCTTCTTCCAGCCCACGGCTTCGACTTCGCCGTGCCGGATTCGGGCAGTGATGGCGCCCTCGCGGCAGGTGGCGAGCACTTGGGCGCCGACGGCTTCGTAGGCGGCGACAGTGGCTGGGGGAAGGTGCTCGGCGCGGTTGCTACAGATGACCCGGGATGGCCGCACGGCGCGGGCAAGCTGCTCGGAGAAGGGGTTCGCGCAGCCGTGGTGCGGGGTGAGGAGCACATCGGCACGAAGGTCGAGGCCGGAGTGGAGAAGGACGGTGGCGCCGACCCGCTCGATGTCGCCGCCAAGGAGGACGCGGCGGCCGGCGTGCTCGATGCGCAGGACGAGCGAGTTCTCGTTCTGGTCGTTGGGGCGCAGGCGGAGCGACCAGTCCATGGGCCAGAGGACATCGAGGGCGTTGCCGTTGCCGACCACGATGCGGTCGCCCGCCTGGACGGGCGAGGCTGGGATGCCGCGCTCCCGCAGCAGATCGAGGAGCTGTCGGCCCGCCTCGGCCTGGCCGAGGACTGGGCTGTGGACGACGCGGCCGACCCTGAAGCGGTCGAGGAGGGCGGGGATGCCGTTGATGTGATCGGCGTCGGCGTGGCTCACGACGAGCAGGTCAATCGTCCTCACGCCCCAGTGCCAGAGGGCCGGGGCGGCGGCCCAGCGGCCGACGTCGGTGCGTCCGTAGGAGCCGCAGTCGTAGAGCGCGGTCGAGCCGTCCGGGAAGCGGAGGACGGTGGCGTTGCCGTGCTGGACGTCGAGTGCCGTCACCTCGAGGCCCTGGGGCGGCCGCCCCGAGGCGCTGAACACCAGGAAGGCCAGGATGCCCGCGACCCACAGCGTGGCCGCGCGGGTGCCGCTCAGGCCCAGGCGGCGACGGCACACCACGGTCAATCCAAGAGCGTAGTATGCAACCACCCAACCGAGGGCGGGAGGGGCGCAGTACTGGTGGGCAGGGAGCACCGTGTCGAGGAAGAACACGATTCCGGTAAGGAACGATGCTGTCCCTTGTGTTGCACTGGCGGTCGTCCAGGCCAGCGCGTGCGAGGCCGCGGCGAGCAGCGTGTGCGCGAAGCCCAGAATGGTGAGAAGGCCGGCCAGGGGGATGACCACCATGTTCACGAGGACCGTGGCCGGGTTGTAGTGGCCGAAGTAGAGGACGCCCAGGGGGAGCACGCCAAGCCAGGCGGCCGTGGAGGCCGCCGTGAAGGCGGCAGCTCGTTCGTGGCACGTGCGGCGCCAGCGCGCCCAACGGCTGGGCTCCTCATCGCCGGCCATTTGGTCGAGCAGGCTCTTTCGAGGACGCAGGAGGCCCCTGAGGTCGCCGGACAGGAGGACGATTCCCAGCACCGCTGCGAAGGAGAGTTGGAAGCCTGCGTTGAACAGGTCGAAGGGACGCAACACGAGGAGCACGAGCGCGGCCAGCGCCACGGCCTGGACCGCATCTGGCTGCCGGCGGCCCATGATCCCGAGCACGAAGGCGCCGGTCATCACCGCCGCCCTGACGACCGAGGGCGGCGCACCTGAAACCAGTGCGTAGGCAACCACGGTGCACAGAGCGAGTGCGCCGGCAAGCCGACGCCCAAGCCCCGTCAGGGCGGCAGCAAGCCACACGACCCAGGCCACAATGGCCACGTTGAAGCCGCTGACGGCCAGGAGGTGGATCGTGCCCGTGCGGGCGAAGGCTTCTTCCAGGTCGTCGTCCAGCTCCGTGCGGTCGCCGAGGACGAGGGCGCAGAGGAGGGCGGCGGACCTGTGGTCGGGGGCAAGCGTCGTCCGCAGCCTTGCCCGGAGCGATGAGCGGAGGGCGTAGACCGTGGCCCAAGGGCCGCCGCCCCCCGGCTCCTCGACCGCCACGCCGCCCTCGCCGACGGAGAGCGTGGCGTCAATGCCACGGCGGCGGAGAAGGGCCGAGCCGTCCACCTGGCCGGGGTTGCTGGGGCCGGTGGGCAGGCGGGCCATGCCCACGGCCACCACGCGGTAGCCATAGCCGTAGGGCGGGTCCCCGCACGCCTCGTGCTCGACCACGCGGACGCGGCCCGACAGCGGGCGCCACTGGGCGTCCACGCACGCCGCGTGGCAGTCCAGGTCGAAGCGTGTCTGGCGGCTCTCCGTTGCCAGCCACTTGCTGTCGCCCGAGAGCGGCATGGGCGGGAGGACGCGGACCTCCGGGTCGCTCGCAACCACGCCACGCAGCTTTACCAGGGTTGGCTCCTCCCCCAGGAAGCGCGAGATGTGGTCTGGGCCGCGGGGCTCGCCGGCCAGGTCGAGGCGCACCCAGCCGGCGCCCGCCACAGCCAGCCAAAGCGCCACCGGCGCCGCGCTGCGCAGCTCGAACCACGCGAACGCCGGGAATGCGGCGACGGCGAGACACAGGGCCACCCATACGCCCGAGGGTGGGAGCGCCAGGGTCTCCCTGGTGAGGATGCCGCATGCGAATGCGACGGCCGCCGGCACGAGGGGCCGGTAGGGGAGGAAGGCAGGCTTCTGTTCGTCCCAGTCGTCCATTGCCACCGTCCCGCCAGAGAGTGCCGAGTGCCCAGATGATAGCGCCGCCCTCATGGACCTGCAAGCGGCTTTTGGGCAGTTACTCGGCGTGGTCGGCGGCCCCGACGCCGATCACCGCTCGCGTGGCTGGGGAAGGGGGATGGGCTCGATGGGGATCGGGCGGGGAGGGGGAAGGATGCGGTAGCCGGGCGTGGCGTGTAAGTGTAGAACTGCGTTGCGGTTGAGGAGTGCGGCGCCCTCGATGCCGCCGCCGCTGAAGCCGAGGGAGCTGCCTGCCCCAGGTGTGCCCTGGTTGCGGAAGCGGGCGGAGTAGATGCGGGCCATGAAGTCGCGGGCATCCTCCTGGCGGAAGGCGGGCGGACGGATGCGCTCGAAGCGGCCTACGCAGTCAAAGGCGTAGGAGTCGAGCAGCTTGCCGCGTAAGCTGTTGAAGAGTCGAGGGTTACAGAAAGCGTCGGCGCCCACGATCTGGCCTCCCTGTGCGACGACAAAGCCGACAATGCGGGGGCGGGCGATGATGCGGAAGGCATCGCGGTAAGCGGCAAGCTCGCGGGCCACGGCGGGGCTTGCGGCCACGGCCTCGTAGTCCTTCGTCGCCGATTCCACGCGGAAGCGGCGCTGCTCGCCCTCCACCTGGTCCCACACCTCGGCCTGAGGCGCGCCGGCCATCGCTCGCTGCCGCAGGGCGTAGTTGGATAAGTACTTGCCACCACTGAACTTATCTTCGCCGGCCCAGCGGCCCTTCTCGACACAGTAGGTGGGCACGGTGACGCGGGTTTCGGGGGCGATGAGCACATCGTCCCGGACCATGCGGTTCTGCTTCCCGCCGCCGATGACCTCGCCGCTCATCACGAACACCCAGTCGCGGCGGGAGCAGTTCTCCATCGTCACGCGCTCGACGGTGCCGGTGTCGAAGATGCGGAGGATGCCTTGGCGGAGGGCTTCATCGAGGGTTGAGTAATCCGTATCATCTTCCCGCGCCTGGAGCTCCAACGCGAAGATGGTCAAGCCACGGAAGTGCTCCGGGCCGTGGACGAGGAGGCGTCCGAGAAAGCGAGTGACCTCGTTCTCGTCCTGAGCCGAGGCGGTGGCGAGGAGCGAAAGGGCAACGAAGGCGACACTGAGCTTGCGCATGGTTGAACCCCCTGAAGGGTTGCCAGACCTCTCCTAGTTGATTAGACGCAGAACCTGCCGAGTCGTTCGCGCGAGATGCACGTAACGGGCGTGTAACGAGGGGGAAAATCCCTCTTGCAGAATCTGCCCGGGCCTGATAGCATGGGCCGATGCAGTCGGACACCGCGGCTTGCTGAGGGGCTGGCGTGGGGCCGAGGACATATCTCCTTCTCTCGTCGGTAGTTGCAGCCGGCGCCGCATTCGCGGCCGAGGCGGCCGGGGTGCCCGATGGCCCGGACCGCGAGGCCGTGGTGCGCGAGATGCTCGAGCGCTCGCGCCTCCTGGAGGACGCGAGGTTCCGCGTGGCGCGGTCCCTCTATGAGCGCTACGTGCGGGAGGCATTGCAGCCCGGCCGCCCCATGCCCGCGCCCGTCCCGATGGTCGCCGAGGAGGGGCGATACCTCCTCCGCATCCCTGCCGACCGCAAGCTGGTGATCGAGGCCGCGTTGCGATTCCGCGTCCTGGACCCCGAGCGCTGCCCCAAGGTGCGCGTGCTGCCGGCCGGGTGGGTGTGGGAGGAGGCGAGGGTGAACGGCGCGCCCGTGAAGCTGGCGACGGAGGAGGCGGCGGGGGGTTGGCTCTGGTTCTCGCCCACGGCTCCTGGGGAGTATCGCATCGAGGCCCGCTCGCCCCAGCCCGAGGTGCCGCCCGCCGGCACGGGCTTCGACCTTCCCGTGGCCGCGACCGTGCAGACGCTCGTGGGCGTGGAGTCGCCGGACGCCTGGGAACTCGTCATCGTGGGCGCGCCGCTCCGCTTGACTGGCGCGGCAGGCATGGGAACCCACGGCCAGGTGGCCGCGCGATGGGGCGACAGGCTGAGCATTCGCCTCGGGCGCCCCGCGGCCGTGGCCGAGCGGCCGCCGCGTTACGAGGTGAGGGGCGACGTGGCGTGGAGCCTCGACGAGGGGCTTCAGCGGGTCACGGCTGAGCTGGACGTGGGGATCGTGGGCGGAGCGACGGAGCGGCTCGACCTGTCGCTCCCCTCCGCCGCCGAGCGGGTGAGCGTGTCGGGGCCGGACCTGCGGGAGGCCCAGGTGGCCGGCGGCAAGGCGGCGGTGTTCCTGCGCGGCAAGGTGCGGGAGCGGACGCGGCTGCGGGTGAGCTACGAGATGCCGCTGGCGAAGGAGGGGGTGCAGCGGCTCGACCCGCCCTCGCTCGCCGATGGGCACTGGGCCGGCGGCACGCTGGTGGTGAGCAACGCCGCGGGCGGCGTCGAGGTGCTGCCCGCCACGCTCAGCGGCCTGCGCCAGATGGCCATCGGCGACGCCGCGGCCTCGGCCCGCGCGCTCGCCGTCGGCACGCCCGCCATCGCCTGCGAGATCGCGGGCCGCACGTGGAGCGCCGAGGTCGAGCTCCTCAACCTCGCCGAGTTCGCACTCAAGGAGTCCATCGCCGACCTCGCGCACTACGAGCTGCTCTTCCGCGACGACGGGATGCTGCTGTGCAAGGCGAGCTACGAGATACGCAACCGCGCCCGCCAGTTCCTCCGCCTCGACCTCCCGCGCGGCGCCACCGTGCTCCAGGCCCGCGTGAACGAGGAGCCGAAGCCGCTTACCCCCGTGCCCGATGCGCCCGACGCCTACCTCCTCCCCCTCGTGCGCTCGGTGGCGAGCGTTCAGGGCCTTGTCACGTTCCCAGTGGACATCGTGTTCCTGTGTCGGCTCGACATTGTGGGCGGGGCCTCCGCGCCCCGCGAAGGTGGGGGGGGAGACCAGGAGCGCGGGGCAGAGACGCCCCGCCCACAGGAGGGACGCGGGGCAGAGACGCCCCGCCTACAGCGAAGAGGGGACGTGGCGCTGCCGCTGCCGAGGATTGACCTGCCGATTGCCTATGCCTGGTGCGAGGCGTGCGTGCCCGAGGGGATGCGGGTGCGGAAGTGGACCGGCCCGCTGGCAAAGGTGGACCGCTACTCGAACGAGACGGCCACGGCCTCGATGTCCTACGGCCTGGGGATGGCCGCCGAGGGCTACAAGCCCAGGGAACGCCCGATCCCCAAGGCCCCACCCCCCGAAGAGAAGGCGGAGCCGAAACCGACGGAGTTGCCGCCAACGCCCAAGACCCCAGTGCGGCGACCGAGCCGCGGCGGACTTCTCGGCATCCTGAGGCCCAGGAGCAAGCCGACGCCTGCGACCGCCGACATCCCGCCGTCGCCAGAGCCCCAGCCGCCGGCAAAAGAGGAGCCGAAGCAGCCGAGCCAGGAGTTGGCGCCCCCGATCAACATCGACACAGCATCGTCGGGCCTTATCCAGGGCCTGCTCTGGAGGAACTACTATCGCGCGGGCAAGGACTTCTATGAGCGGGGCGACTACGCAAACGCTAAGACGAACCTCGAGCAGGCCATCGCCCTGAACCCTAAGTCGCAGGAGGCATTCAACGCCAGCAAGCTCCTGGAGAACATCAAACTCGTCCAGCCCGGCCAGGCGGGCGCTGTGCCGATGTTCAAGTCCCAGACCGAGAAGGCGGCGGGCGTTCAGGTGCTCAAGCAGGTGAAGGCGAGCCTCAAGTCGCTTGAGGAACAGCAGCGGGAGTACATCTCCAAGGGCCTCAAGGCGGCCGAGGAGGGCCGCCCGCAGGAGGCTCGGGAGCAGTTGAGCGCCGCCGAGGCCCTCGGGGAACAGCTTACGGCCCAGGGCGCGAACAAGGAGGAGGTCGAATCGCGGCTGCGGCACGCGAAGGACGCTCTCCAGTCCCTCCGCAAGCAGGAGAAGGCCACGGTCGAGGGCCTCTACAGGAGGGTCGAGGAGCTGAAGGGCAAGGGCCGCTATGCCGAGGCCCTCGAACAGGCCAAACAGATCCAGCGCCTCGACACGGGCGGCGCGGTCGGCGGCGGCAAGGCGAAGCTCCAAACCGAGATCGAAGAGCTGGCCGTCGAGGCCACGAGGCAAAGGACCCAGGCCCTCGCGCAGGACCGCCGCGACGAGGGGTTGACCGACCGGGCTCGCGGACAGGTCACGAAGGGCCTGAGCGATCTCAAGGAGGGTCTGGACAGGGCGAACGGCCCCGCCGCCGGGGCGGAGAAGGCGAAGGAGCGGGTCGTGATCTTCTCAGACGGCCGCGAGCGCGATGGCGACATCGAGAAGAGGAGAGCGATTGACGAGGTGGAGGCAGCCGTCCGGTCAGAGAGGGCGCGGCGGCTTGAGGAGGCGAGAAAGGACTTGCAGGTCGCCCCGGCCAATGCGGGCCAACTGTACAGGCGAGGGGAACTCCTGAACAGCAACGGCGACACCGACGCGGCCTTCGCCACGTGGACGCGTCTCCTGAAAGCCTTCCCGCAGAGCCCCGAGGCGGCCAAGGTCCGCGAACGGCTCGCCGAGCTCAAGAGGGTGCATCTGGGGGTGGAGCCCGGGGAGCGGCGCGGGGAGGCGGGGGAGCGCGACGATTTGGGTAGGTTTGCCCAACACGCGCTCGTGGACCGCGTACCCGATGCGGAGCGACCGCGCCGTGAACTCACCGAGAAGCAGGCCCCCCGCCTCGTCGAGCAACGCCAGAAGCTCGTAGAGCGCATGGAAGAACGCCAGCAGGAGATCAGCAGGGTCGTGAAGGAGCGCGCCAGGGCGACGGGCGAACGCTGGGGCGAGACGCAGGCGTTCACTGTGCCCCAAGACGGCGGGGCCATCTACGTTCCGCGCGAGAGAGCCGAGGAGGTGCGGGAGCGCAAGGCGCCGACCCACATCGGCTACCCGGATGGAGAGGAGGCCTGGCAGCGGCGCATCAGGGAGGGGCTCAACAAGAAGATCACGTTCGATTTCGTCGAGAGGCCGCTCCAGGATGTGGTGAGCTTCCTGAGCAGTCTGACGGACACGAACATCTTCCTGGACCCCGACGCGGCGCGGGATGCCCCCAACGTGACCTTGCGGGTCAACGAGATGCGGGCCGCCGCTGCGCTGGACTGGGTGCTGAAACTGGTCGCCCTCAGGCGCGTGGACAGGGACGGCGTGGTCTTCCTCACGCGGCCCGAGGCGATCAGCCAGAAGCCCATCCTCCGCATGTACGATGTCACGGACCTCACGATTGACATCAAGGACTTCCCGCGGCGGCAGCAGGCCCTGGCGAGCGACTCGGGCTACCTGCCGACAGGCGGCGCCGTGCGGACCGAGCACGAGGTCCTCTTCCGCCCGCCGGCGGAGGATGTGTTCGGGTGGCGGCCGGCGCGGCGCGAGCGCGCGCGGCCAACGTTCGTGCTGGACGTGATGCCACCCGAATGGGAGACGCGAATCCGCGAGGCGCTGAGGAAGAAGGTCACGTTCGACTTCGTCGAGACGCCGCTTCAGGATGTGGTCAACTTCCTGAGCGCCCTGGTGGATGTGACAATCGTCCTGGACAGCTCCGCGGTGAAGGACGCGCCCAATGTGACCCTGCGCGTGGGCGACATGGAGCTCGGGCAGGCGCTCACCTGGATCATGAAGCTCACGGGCCTCGCCTACACGCTCCAGGACGAGGCAGTCTTCATCACGAAACCGGAGCAGATCCGCGAGAAGGTCGTGATGCGCGTGTACGACGTGACGCGGCTCGTGGAGGAGTTCAAGATGCCCTCGCGCCGGCGCCGGGGCGAAGAGGCGTTGACTGGCCCCACGCTTGTTGACTTCGTGAAGAAGGTGATTGCCCCGGCGACGTGGGACGAGCCAGGCGATGAGGTGGGCTACGCCATTGAGTACCGCGCCGGCAAGCTGCTGGTGACCCACACGCCCGAGGTCCAGAAGCAGGTGGCGACCCTCATCGCCAACTTCGATAGGGCCGAAGGCGGCCAGCCGCCGGGGACGGACGGCGCGGTCGAGGAAGCCTATGATGTGAGCGACCTCGTACGCGAGAGCGAGGAAGAGGGCAAGAAGCTCGCGCAACGGGTCCGCGAGGCCACCGGGGAGGCCGCGGGTGGGCCGGGGTACACCATCCAGTACCGCAACGGGCGCATCGTCGTCGTCCACACGCCGGAAGTTCACCAGCAGATCGAGCGGCTTGTGGATGAGTTCCGCAGCGCCCGCGGCCCGCAGGTCGAGGTCGGAAAGCAGATCACCCTCCAGAAGGCGAGCGGGAAGTTCGACGACTACTCTGTGCTGACGGTTGGGGGCCTCCAGGCGCTACCGAAAGGCCCCGCGGCCGACCCGCGGTTCCGGCAGTTCGTCGCCCGCAACTACGACTGGTGGCTCGAGACGAATGGCGACGTGGATGCGGCGGACCGCGGCGTGGACCCCGACGACCTGAACGACTTCGGCGCGAGGCTCGAGACCAACCTCGAGCAGAAGGTGCAGGTGAACGGCATCAACCTGAACGTGGCGGCGGGCGAGGCCAAAGGGCTCGGCGTGACGTTCACGACGGGGAACAACGACCTGTCGTACGCCGTGGTGGACGAGGCGCAGCTTCGCACGCTCGTGGAGCTCGACGCGGCGAAGAAGCGGGGCCGCGTGGCGGCGAACCCGAATGCCCAGGAGACCATCGTGGGCACCGACGCCTGGCTGCCCAACAGCATGCGGGCAAACGTCCGCTTCGCGGGCGTCACGCGCAATGGCCTCATCATCAGCGGAAATGATATTGACCTGCCGCACGAGAAGTACATCCTGATCAGCAACGGGAACTACCTCACCGCGGTCCAGGCGAACCCGATGCAGCACTGGACCGAGGCGATGAACCCGTTCCCCTTCGCGGTGACGGCGCCCGAGATCGAGGTGCCGCGGGTGGGGCGGGTGGTGAAGTTTGAGAAGACCCTGGTCGAGCCGGGCGATGAGCTGGTGCTGAAGGCCAGCTATCGGTACGCGGAGAGGTAGGATAGGTTCCCGGCCCCCACCGACCTTGCGTCGGTGGAGCCGAGGATTGGCAACTAACGCGGGCGACCCCACACCCCCCATCCCCCTCTCCCCTGGGGAGAGGGGGCAAGGGGGTGAGGGGTTGGCCGCGGTAGTGGCCAAACCTTCGCCCCACTGGGGCAAGTCCAGTGGGGGCGGGGAGCACGGCGTGACACCGATGTAGGGTAAGAAAGGGACGAAAGGGACAAAAGGGACCCAAGGGACAGAAGATGCCCTTGGGCTCCCGCGTGAGGATGGAGGTCCCTTATGTCCCTTATGTCCCTTGTGTCCCTTTGTCCTGGAAGGAGACCGGCAATGCGGCGAATGGCGATGGTGGCGTTGGTAGTGGGGCTGGCCGCGCCCATGCTGTGGGCGGGCGAGCCGGCCAAGGGCGATCCCTCGCGTGAGAAGGGCGAGGTGACGCTGAGCTGGGACCAGTTCGTGAAGATCACGGGCTACGACCCGGCCAACAAGACGGGCGGCGGCGTGCTCACCATCCCGTGGGCCGAGGTGCAGAACCTCCTCGGCGTCAAGGTGGAGAAGATGGGCCAGGCCGCCACGGTGGACCTGCCGTGGACGGAGTTCAAGGCCCTCCTCGAATGGTCCATCAACCAGAAGGCAGGCAAGGCGACGGCCCCGCCGCCGACCGACTTCGTCGTCACGTCCAGCGAGTACAGCGGGAACCTGACCGACGACGGGGCGACGCTGACGCTGAAGCTCAAGGCCGAGGTGCTGCGGCAGAATGCCTGGACCCGCATCCCCGTCCTGCCCGGCACGGTAGCCATCACGAAGAGCACGCTGCCCGAGGGCGTGTTCCTCAACAGCACGGGGCAGGCGTACGAAATCCTCACGCAGAAGACCGGCGCTCTCGACGCCACGGTGGAGTTCGCCGTCGCAGTCGAGAAGGACGCGGGGGTCAATCGCGTGAACTTCCAGCGGATCACGCCGGGCGCGAGCGTGCTCGACCTTGTGGTGGCCCGCGGGAACGTGGACGTGAAGGTGGCGGGCGCGCAGTCGCAACTCGTGAAGACTGCGGCGGACAAGACTCAGGTGGCCGCGGCCATCGCGAGCGGCGTGCCGCTCACGGTCACGTGGGAGCGGGCGCTGCCGAAGGTGGAGGCGGCGCCGACCAAGCTCTACGCCGAGACGAGCACGCTCGTCGGCGTGGCCGAGGGCGTGCTCATCTGCCAGGAGACCGTGAGCTTCAACATCCTGCACACGGCGGTGCGCGAGCTGAAGCTCAAGGTGCCCACCGACGCGAGCGTGCTGACGGTGACGGGCGCGAACGTTCAGGACTGGCGGGTGGCCGCGCAAGGGGAGCTCACGGTGGTCTTCCGCAACGAGGTCATCGGCTCGGCGCAGCTCCAGATCAGCTTCGAGCGGGTGGTGAAGGACGCGACCGAGGCCCCCGTGATTCGCGCCGTGGGCGTCGAGCGGGAGAAGGGCTTCATCGGCGTCTTCGCCGTCACAAACGTCGAGATCGCCCCGGGCGAGAAGGTGGCGGGTGCGCGGCAGATAGACGTGCGTCAGCTCCCCGCCGACCTGGTGGCGATGACCAGGCAGCCCATCCTGCTCGCCTTCCGCTACGTGGGCGACCAGGTGAGCATCCCGCTCACCGTCAAGCGCCACACCGAGGTGGGCGTGCTGGTGACCATCGTTGACAGTGCGCTCTACACGGCGATGCAGCTCAACGACGGGCGGCGCATCACCAAGGTCGGCTACACCGTGCGGAACAACCGCAATCAGTTCCTCCGCCTGAAGCTCCCGAAGGGCGCGGACATCTGGTCGGTCGAGGTCGGCGGCAACACGGCCTCGCCCGCGAAGGACGAGCAGCAGAACGTCCTCATCCCCCTCATCCGCAGCGGCGGCGGGGCGCAGGAGATGGCGTCGTTCCCCGTGGACATCGTGTACGTGGAGGCGCCGGCAACGGCGACGCCGACGCGGGGCAAGCTGCGGGTCGAGCTGCCGACAGTGGACGCCCCTTCGATGCACATCATGTTCAACTACTACCTGCCGCCCGAGGGACACTACACGGTGGGGCTGTTCGGCTGGAGTGGGTTCTCTGGCCCGCTGCGCATCGTCAAGAAGTTCACCGAACTCGCCACTGGCCAGGAGCGGGTCGTCGTCGTCCGCGACGCCGAGAAACAGGCCCAGCAGATGGACCAACAGGTCCAGGAGCGGGTCGAGCGGCAGGCGCGGGCGGCGGGCGTCGAACCGATTCGCGTACAGTTGCCGCTCCAGGGGAAGCTCTTCAAGCTCGAAAAGCTCCTCGCCCTGCCGCAGGACGCCCTGTGGTTTGAGGTCCACTACCGCGGCTGGGAGCCGGCCAAGTGAGGGCACTTGACGGCGACCGTGCCGAAGTCGTATGATCAGGGTGGGTTGCCCGGCGCTGTCGGAGCGCCGGGCGACTCGTCGGAAGGGACGGGGTCTGGTGGCCCCACTGGTCTTCAAAACCAGTTGCGGGCAGATAAAACTGCCCGTGGTGGGTTCGATTCCTACCCCTTCCGCCATTCCCCTTGTTGTGAGGCAGCCATGGCAGAGCAGGAACGCAAGCGCCTGACCAGCCAAGTGCGCGCCGCAGGGTGAGCGGCCAAGACAGGTCCGGGCGACCTGGCGCAACTGGTGAGCTGTCTGCCGCAGCCGACGGACCCTAACGTGCTGATCGGGTTCGCCACAGGGGACGACTCCGGGGTGTACCGCCTGACGCCGGAACTGGCGATCGTGCAGTCGGTGGACGTGTTGACGCCGATTGTGGACGACCCGCGGACGTTCGGTCAGATCGCGGCGGCGAACGCGCTGAGCGACCTGTACGTGCTGGGCGCGCAGCCGCGCACGGCGCTGAACATCCTGGCTCTTCCGCAGGGGGAGGCGTATCGTGAGATCGGCCGCGAGATTCTGCTCGGGGGCCACGACAAGCTGGCCGAGGCAGGGGCTTCCCTCATCGGCGGGCACACGGTGGACGACCCGGAGCTGAAGTACGGCCTGTGCGTCACGGGCGTGGTGCATCCCGCGCGCATGCTCACCCACGCCGGCGCGAAGCCGGGGGATGGGCTGGTGCTGAGCAAGCCCATCGGGACGGGCGTAGTCGCCACCGCGGTGAAGGGTGGCCTAGCCGCGCCCGAGCACGCCGCAGCAGCGGCCTCGAGCATGGCAACGCTGAACGCAACGGCGGCGCGGGTGGCCATCGAGGGTGGTGCCCATGCGTGCACGGATATCACGGGCTTCGGCCTCATCGGCCACCTGCTCGAGATCCTGCGGGCGAGCGAGGTTGGGGCGACCATCGAGGCGCGCCGCGTGCCGCTGTTGCCCGGGGCGCTCGACTACTGCGGGATGGGCATGTTGCCAGGAGGGTCGGCGAGGCTCAAGGCTGCCTACGGTTGCAAGGTGGACTTGGCGGATGCGGTGGGTGAACTGCTGGCGGACCTCCTGTTCGACGCCCAGACGTCGGGCGGCCTGCTCATCGCGGCCCGCGAGGCGGAGCGTCTCGTGGAGCGTCTGCATGGGGCGGGGGTTCGTGAGGCGGCCGTGATTGGGCGGCTCGAGGCCGAGCCTGTGGGGCGGGTGAGCGTGGTGTAGCGGCGGGGCAGGAAAAAGCAGCGGCCAACGCCTCACAAGGCGCTGGCCGCTGCACGAATCGCTTCAACAGGGGAGGGTGTCAGCCTTCCTTCTTCTCTTGCGACTCCTCCTTGCCCTCGGCCGGCTTGGCCCCAGTCGTGGCCTCTTCCTTCTCAGCCTTCTTGGCCTGAGCGGCGTCGTACTTCTCGCGGTACTTGGCGGCCAGGGTCTCCGCCTTGTCCTTGCCCCTCACCGACTTCTCGAGGACGGCAACGGACGCCTTCTTGGGCTTGGGTTCGGAGGGGTTATCTTTCTTGGCCTCAAGATATGCCTTGTACGCCTGGGCGTATTCCTCGGAGCAGGCCTTCTCGCGTTTGGAGACTTCGCCGCTGGGCACGGCCTCAATGGTGACCGCGCCGGCGCTGTCGCGGGTGACGATAACGGAGTAGAAGAGAGGGGTTCCACCGCCTGACCGGCGGCTTCTGCTCATGGGTCACGCACCCCAAGCCGTACTCGCCCACTCGGACAGCCCGGACATCGCAAGGGCTGCCACAACCAGCCACAGAGTGCGTCTCGTCATGGCCTTCCGCCTCCTGTAACGCACCGAAAGCTGACAAACACCCTCAGCCCCCAGTAGTGTACACGACCGCATCGCTTTGTCAAGTGTTTTTTCGCCGGAAAAATCTCCGCAAGTTAGTACCTCAGCGGGGGTTGCCTTCCGGGGCATCAACGGGCATCGCTCGCGGCCCGGTCGGCGGTGGCGAGCCAGTCATCGCTGATGGCTACCCCCCAGCCCGGCCCCTCGGGCACGGCGACGCGGCCATCGTGGACCTCGAGGGCCGGGGTGTAGAGGCCCTGTGCCCACGGCGTCGGCTCGATGGAGAACTCCATGTGCGGCCCCGGATTCGGGATGGCCGCCAACAGGTGCAACGTGAACACCGAGACCATCGAGAGGTTTGCCGAATGGGGCACGCAGGGCAGCTTCGCCTCCGCCGCCATCTGGGCGACGCGGAGCGCCCGCGACAGGCCGCCAATGTAGCACACGTCGGGCTGCACGATGTCCACCGCCCTCATCCTGATCATCCGCCGCCACTGGGCCAGATCGTTGTCCTGCTCCCCGCCCGCCACCGGGATGTCGAGCGCCGCCGTAACCTCTTGAGTCCATTCAAGTTCCCAATACGGGCAGGGCTCCTCGAAGTGGGCGAAGCGGTGGGCTTCCAGCAGCCGCCCGACCTCGATGGCGCGCTTCGGCGTGTAGCAACTGTTCCCGTCGGCCAGGAGGCGGACGCCATCGCCGAGGGCCTTGCGGATGGCTGGGATGAGGGCCTCGGTGCGGCCTGGCCACTGGTCCTGGTCGTGGCCGCAGACTTTTCCGACGCGTATCTTGAAGGCACCAAAGCCTTTAGAGTCGCGCAGGCGGGCCAAGCGGTCGGCTTCGTCCTGCGGCTTGATGTCGCGCCGCATGCTGGAGCCATAGACCGGTATAGTCCTTGGCTTGCCGCCGATGAACTCGCAGACGCTCTTGCGCTCCCGCTTGCCGTGGAGGTCCCAGAGCGCCGTCTCGATGGCGCATGTGGCGCGGCAGACGTAAGACCAGGGGAATTTGTATTCTGCTTCGATACACCGCTGTGCGAGGCCGGCGATGTCGGTGGCATCGGCCCCCAGGGCGTGGCGGGCGATCTGCTTGTGGAGCACCATGGCCGTGATGTCGGCGTGGAACGGCGCCATCTGCCCGAAGCCCTCGGCCCCATCGTCGGTCGTGACCTTGACGATGCACAGGGGGTCGCGGGTGAACGACTCGATCCGCTTGATCTTCACTTCGGCTTGCTCCCCTCGATGTTGAAGTCCTGGGAGAGGCTGCCATCGCGGGCGTAGAGGAGCGCCTTCACGCCCTCGCCCTTGAACGTGATGACCGCCTTGCCGTCGGCGAGAGGGGCCTCGATGGTGTAGCCGCCCTCGGCCTGGGTGAGGCGAGCCGGCGCCGGCGGCGCCGCGCCCGCCTTGTGGGGGTGGATGGCGGCGAAGAAGTCGGCGGCGAGCGTGGGAGTGGGCGTGGCTGCTGTGAGGTGCCACTCGGTGAGCTTCACGCGCGGGCGGGGTGGCGGGTCGAACTTGTCGGTGAGGGAGAGCTTGAGGTCTGCGGGCGCGAGGAAGGCCACGCGGCACGCGGCCTGGCCGTTGACCACGCGGATGTCCCCCTGGCCGTTCACCTCCATCGTGGTCGGCGCGTGGAGCCACCACTCGAACGTCGAGGGCTTCGGGGCCTCGAGGCGGTCGTGGATGAGGATGAGTTGGGGCTTGACGAAGAGGATGCGGCGGGCGAAGCGCTTGAGGCGGTCGCCGTAGGCAGGAGCGGCCTCGCCGGCCACGAAGTCGAATCCCTCGGACGTGCTGAAGGCCGTGATCTCGCCCACCGACGCGCTGGAGTGCTTGTTCTGCCCCTGGCCGTTGACGGTGATGGAGTTGGTGGACTTCGTTTCCCACATCCATTGGGTGTGGTGGGCGCTGCCGTGGATGTCGCGGCGGCCGGTCGAGACAAGCAGGCGCTCGCCAAAGGCATAGACGAGAAATGCGTTCTGGGCGTCGTAGCCGTGGCTCTGCGTGCCGAAGGGGCTGCTCTTGAAGATGACCTCCACGTTGTCCTTCGCGTCGAGGAGCGTGGTGTTGAGCATGGCTTGCCCCGTGCCGCGGAAGCAGCGGGATGTGGGGAGGCCGGTCGGCGGCTTGGGCTCGACCTTGGGCAGCGCGCCGCGGACGAAGCCAATGTAGCCTTTCTCCTCTTGCGACCCACCTTGCACGTCCACGTACCACTGCCAGTAGGGGTTCCGAGCCTGCGATGCGAAGGTGGTCATGACGGGCACGGCGCTCTTCGAGCCCCTGTCGGCCGCCAGGTCGCCGAAGCCGCCGCCCGTCGTGCCCGGCGGCTGGAGGTAGAGCGGGTAGTAGCCGATCTGGGAGAAGTAGGGCTTCTTGTAGGCCTCAATCCCCATCGCCACCCGCATCACGTCGGCCCACCAGGTGAAGCGGCCTATGTAGCTAGCCCAGTAGCTCGTGCCCTCGTGCCAACCGCCGTCGGAATCGCACCAGACGGGATAGGCATTGAAGAAGACGTTCGCCGCGAACCAGACCCACTCGGTGGCGTCGGGGATTTCGTCGAGGAAGGCGATGCCGACCTCGCCCAGCTTGTGCCAGGCGCGGTTCTGGTGGCTGCCGTAGGGCTGCCAGATGTGGCGGGGGGCCAGGTGGTCGTACATCTCCTTGCCGCGGACCGCCATCACCCCGCGGCACTTCGCCTTCTCATCCTCGCTCAGCAGGTCGTTGAGGAACGAGTAGGTGCGCGAGAAGAGGTAGTTGTAGGGCATGCCTGCCTCGTCGTTGTAGCGGTAGCCCGTGCTCCCCTTGGGGTCCCACTCGACGGCGGCCATGAGGAGGCGCCTGGCGGCCTGGCCGTACTCCTCCTTGCCGCCCAGCAGGCGCGCGAAGGCGAGCGTGGCCGCGCCGTTGAGCACGTTGATCGTGTAGACCCGGTTGCCCCACCAGATGGTGCGCCATTCTTCGCTCAGGCGCTCGGTCCCGGGCGGGTACTTGGGCGGCTCGGCGGTTGCCGGGGGGTTTTTGAGGAGCTTCTCGCATTCGGCCACGAGCTGCTCGAAGTGCCCCTTCAGGTCGCCCCGGGCGCGCTCGCGGAGGTTCGCCAACTGCTCGGGGCGCACGAAAAGCCGCGGGTGCGCCTTCGGGATGCGACCGAGCAACTCATCCCGCGCGGGCATTGGGAACTCCACGGCCCCGTCCCCGATCGCAAACGCTCGCGTCCTGCTCCACTTCGACAGGTTCCCCTTGCCGTCGCGGAAACGGAACCGCCAGTGCCATTGGCCCTTGTCGAGCGCCTTCGGCGGGCAGTGGGCGTTGTAGCGAATGCCCTCGGCGCGATAGGCGGCGGGAGCGAACGCCGCGTCGCGGGCGCATTCTACCTCGTAGCTGGCCGCGCCCTTCTGCGGGCGCCAAACGAAGCCCGGCGGATTCGCGTCGCTCGGCTGGCCCTCGAGCGGACGGAAGCCCCATTCCCCCGGGCCGCCAGGCGTGTCGTCCACGGCAAGTTCCTCCGCAAAGGCTCCAAAGGTGAGGTGAAGAACGACCGCCAGCATGAGGCCGCGCGCCAGCATGGAAGCCTGCTCCTTTCGCACCAGGGGCATGCATCAGACCATGTGACGGACGGGAAGTCAAGTCGGCTCCCGCACTTGCGCGGCGCGGGCGGGCCGGGTTGAATGTTCGGGGGAGCACACCTTGGGAAGGAGGTAAGGCATGGCCGCCAAGAGAATCCTGATGCTCGTGGGCGACTACGTGGAGGACTACGAGGCGATGGTGCCCTTCCAGATCCTCACGATGGTCGGCCACACGGTCCACGCCGTCTGCCCCGGCAAGAAGGCGGGCGAAGTGGTGCGGACGGCGGTGCACGACTTCGAGGGCGACCAGACCTACAGCGAGAAGCGGGGGCACAACTTCGCGATCAACGCGGACTTCGATTCCGTGAAGGCCCAGGACTACGACGCCCTGGTCATCCCCGGCGGCCGCGCGCCCGAGTACATCCGCCTCGACGAGCGGGTGCTCGACATCGTCCGCCACTTCGCCCAGGCCAACAAGCCCATCGCCTCCGTCTGCCACGGCCAGCAGGTGCTCGTCGCCGCAGGCGTCCTCGGCGGCAAGACCTGCACCGCCTATCCCGCCGTCAAGCCTGACCTCGTGCGCGCGGGCGCGAGGTGGGCCGACGTGAACGCGACCTTCTCGAACGCGGTGGTGGATGGGAATCTGGTCACGGCGCCCGCCTGGCCGGCTCATCCCGAGTGGATGCGCAAGTTCCTCGAAGTCATCGGCTCCACCATCAAGCCGTAGGCGGCTTCAGCGGATAGCGGCCGTGTAGCTCGATAGCCTTGCGGAGTGCCTCGATGTGGGCAGGGGGGAAGGGCATGCCCTGGTCGGGACCGCAGAAGTAGCCGCCCTCGCGCCCGAGCTGCCAGAGGCGCTGCCGCACCTCCGCCTCGATGGCCTCGGGCGGCCCCGCCATGATCGTGCCCGTGCTCACCGCCCCCTGAAGCGCCATCCGCCCACGCGTCTTCGCTCGAACGGCGTCCAGGTCGTTCGCTGTAGCCTGCACGGGATTCAGGATGTTGACGCCCAGCTCCATGAACGTGTCGAGCATCCAGCCGATGTTGCCGCAGGAGTGGAACGCGATGAGCACGCCCTTGCTCCTGTAGAGGTCGAACAGCCGGCGGTATTCGGGCACGAGAAACTCCTGGACGATGTCGGGTCCGAGGAGCGGGCCGCGTTGGGTGCCCAGGTCGTCGCCCAGGCCCGCGATCTCGACGCCCACGGCCAGGTAATGGCGGGCGATGCCGAGCTGCCAGTCCATCACGCGGTGCAGGATGTCGCGGGCGAAGCCCGGCTCGGTGCGGAAGGCGAGCATCATCGTCTCCATGCTCGCCAGCATGTACGCCTTCTCCCAAAGCGTCTCGCGGTGGCTGCCGCTCAGGAACAGGTCATCCCCTGGCCTTGCCTCCGCCGCCTTGTAGACCTTCCCGATGATCCGCTCATCGTCGGGTTTCGGCCACTGATAGCTCTTCAGCGCCTTCGGGTCGGCCAACGGATGATGCCGCGGAAAGCCCATCACCCCCTCCAGCTCCTTCCGCCACACCGTCCCCCAGATATCCGTCCACGTCGTCCCCACGGGGCAGTCGTGACCACCGCCTTGATACCCTTCGTGATTGCAGCCCAGGTACGCCAGCCCGTGCGTCGGCGGCCCGCCCACCACCCGCTCGGGGTGGTCGAACCGAATGATCCGCAGCGCATTCTCCCTTGCCGTCATCGCTTGGCTCCTCGTAGCCACACGCGGCTCGCGTGTCGGCCCTCGCAGAAGCCGCCCTGGGAGTTTGACTTGACTCGCGCCCCTCGCCCCCTCCAGCAGACGTGGGTCCGACCCCACCGCGCCGCGTCCGACGGCAGAGCTGCAACTCCTTACCCGAGGCCAACTTGCGGCGCCGCGCCCCCTCGGGCTCCCAAGGCGCGACTCTTGACTCGCGCCCTTTTTCGCCACTCAGGGGCGCGAGTCAAAACCCCGCGCCGCGTTCGGCCACTGAGCCGCCACGTACCTCAAGGCCGCCAGCAAAACCCGCCGGGGTCGTGGGCAAACACCGCCCTTGCATCGCATTTTACCAATGCGATCGATGCGACTCAACCCCGGCCAGTGCTCGGATGCTCGTAGCGACACGCGGCTCGCGTGTCGTCCCCGCGCCTTCGTCGCGAAGCTCCGCTTCGCCACGGGCGTCTCCGAAGCTCCCGCTTCTGCCCCTCTGTGGCGGGAACCGCACATAGCGCGTTGCGAGGGCCAAGCTTCTCAGAGAAGAAGAATTGCCTCAAGTCCTTGGTGGCTCAGCCATTATGGGCGTCAGGCACCGAACCAGAACCACCGAAAGCCAAACAGGAGGGGATCAACCACGGATGGCACGGATGGGCACGGATAGGAGAAGGCCTGAGTGGGGTATGAACCCCATGATCGTCTTATCCGTGTCATCCGTGAAATCCGTGGTGAGTCGTCATCTGGCCCCCCTCCGCCCTCGTCGCGAAGCTCTGCTTCGCGACGCACGTCTCCGAAGCTGCCCTCGGCGGAGTTTGCCCCCAGCGAAGCCGAATGGCTCGGGCCAGGCCCGCTTCGGTCCTTCTGCCGCGGGAGCCGCACATTCCCCGCTGCAAAGCCGGAGCCTCACAGCCGGAACAGAGCGCTCTACCTCCCTCGAATGGCGCTCTCCACCTCTTCGACTGCGGGCTCCTTGCCAGGCCGCGCCTTGCCCATGATGCCCATCACCCGGCGGTGGACTGCGGGCAGGTCCACCCCGCGCAGCCGCTCGTCGAAGAACGCCATGGCCTCCTCCTGAGCCACCGTGGCCGCGAGCGTCGCGTTGATAAAGTTGTTCAGCGACACCCCCTCGCGCTCCGCCAGCCCCGCCACCTTGCGCTTCAAGCTGTCCTTTACCCGCAACGACAGCCTGGCCATCAGTACGCCTCCTCGATTGGGTGGTGCGACAGCAGCTTCCGCTCACTTCAGCAGGATGGTGAAGCCGGCTTGCTCGAAATGCCTGTCGGTACTGAGGGCGTCATGGATACCCCTCTCCCGCATTACAACGAACGAGATGCAGTCGGTGAGCGACCACTCCTTGTCGGCCCGGCGGGCGAACATCTCGAAGCCGGAGTCGAACAGCTCCTTGCTCGGCGGGACGACCGTGACGCGAGGGTCTGTCTGGCACTTCCTGATGAGGCGGACCGCCAGGGCTCGGTCGTGACCCCGCCGGAGCGTGTTGCCCACTTCGGTCAGCACCCAAGCCGTCGTCACCATCGGCCCATCGAGCTCGGGCGTGATGTCCGTAGCCAACGCGTGGAACTCATCGTCGGCGTTGACCAGCGCCAGATAGTACGACGTGTCGGCGAAGACCGCGCTCATTGCTTCGGGGTCCCATAGAGGTAGTGATCGTGGTTGCGCGCCAGGTCGCGGGGCAGGCCCTTCGCTTTGCCCGCGAACTTCATCAGCTCCTCGCCGAGCGTGGGCCGGCGGCGCCTCCTGCGCACCAGAGCCACCTCCACCTCCGCGCCCTCAGGCAGCCCTCGCGGGTCGTCGAGCACCACCGCCCCGTTTCTCACATGCCCCTTGAAGCCCATAGCTCACTCCTCCTGCACAATCCGCGCCACCCCAGCCATATTCTACACACCAGCCACGGTCTTCGCCAACAGCGCTCCTCTCGTCGCGAAGCTATGCCTCGCAACGCACATCCCCGAAGCTGCCCTCGGCCGAGTTTGCCCCCAGCGAAGCCGAAGGCCTCGGGCCCTGCCCGCTTCGGTCCTTCTGCGCCGGGTGTCGCAACTTCCCCGCTGCAAAGCCGGAGCTTCGCACCGAGAACAACCGGGCAAGTCAAGCTAAAGTGTAGAATGTAGATCTGACCCCAGTATCCCACTCGATAGTATCATCCTGCGATACTGTTGTCAAACGATGGAGAGCACCGAAGCCGGAGCTTCGCGGCAAGAGCGCCCCCCCCACATACCCCGTCGCAGTGGCCTCGTTAATCGTCGGACGATCGTGTATGATGTCCCGCGATTGATGCACATCTCCGAAGCCGCTCTCGGCGGCGTTCACCCAGAGCGAAGCCGAAGGGCTCGGCCCAGGCCCGCCTCGGCCCCTCTGCGGCGCGAGCCGCTCGTTCCCCGCTGCGAAGCCGGAGCTTCGCAACAAGAACAGCCGGGCAAGCCAAGCTAGAGTGCAGTGATCCCGGTATACCTGTCAACAGCATATGATGGAGAGCCCAGTCGCCCTTGCCAAGGAACGGGAGTATCCAGTCTTCGTCCTTGCAGTGGAAGGCGAACCTCGTTGTATTGGCGGCGGTTCGACGGTTGACCTCATACACCGCTTGCCGCTTGGCGCGAAGGAACTCCTCCCTGATGCCCTCTCCGCGCCTTCCCCACAGAGCAACGCGGCTTGATAGCGGGAACGAGATCTCCGACTGCGGGCGGCTTACGCCCAGCCAAGTGAAGAAGAACACGGGGTTATCACAAGTCAGGAACGCAGGCTGCTCATACGTGAGGTAACACCACTTCATGCTGCTGATCGATGCCACAAGGTTTGGCATACTCGCCGGCGGAATATTGCGTAGCCAGACTTCCTTGGGAGGGTGGTCGCAGTAACGGTCAAGAATCTCCTTGGCCTCCAGTTTCCGTTTCGCAGCCAATCGCGCCAACCCTGGGTCTGCCAGTGCCACCAAATCGAGCTCGTGGGCAATCTCCTCATACAACCTCGATGCCACAGGAGGAGCTGTCTCGTTCATGCGGAGTCTGTGGCGTGGAACTCTCGTCATCATTGCCGCAATGTACGGGGCAAGAAGGTCCTTGTCCCCAGAAGTCAATGAGGCGAATCTCCTGATCTTGTCCAAGACCTGGTTTGCCGGGTTCTCGACGCTGTTGGCCAGCAACTGCTCGACCTCGCGCGAGTAGAACCCAGTCTCCATGGCGACGTTTTTCACCGCTGTGCGGAACTTCCGCAATCTCGCCTTATCGTAGGCCCAGATCTGGCCGCCCGGTTCGAGCGTGAAGCCCCTGAGGTAGTACCGGGGAAGATAATGGTCTCCCATGGTGCCAGGAAGCCCTCTGACGTTTGGTTGGTTGGGCCGCAGGCAATTCGGGGGATCCTAACGTGACTCCTTGCTCTTGCGGTAACGGGCGGGCGGCAGCCACGCAGTCATGGTATCGGGCGAGATCCGGAATGTCAAGAGGTAGCTAAACACACCTGCCTTCCCGGGCTAGGCCCGGAAAGTCAACTGGCAATCCCATATGGTGCCCCCCGAACCTGAAGGGCATCAACGAGCAACGGGACGTATCCGATAGGTCTTCATCGGCTCCACCGGGATGATCTCGACAGTGAGGCCGCGTCTCTCCCCGAGGCTGGCCAACCATTGGCGCAGGCCGTAGAGGCGGAGACGGTTGCTCGTCTCCATTCGGACCCGGCCCTCTACAGGCTCATTGCTTTCCCCGAAAAGCAGATCAACGACAGTGCCAGGCGCGGGGAACAGGTGTCGATCCTCGCCCTTGATGTAGATGTAACCGTTGCGGCGGTACGAGGCTGGCACATCGTAGACGAGTGTGGTCGGCATAGCTCCTCCTCGGATGTCGCGAAGCTGTCGGCCACCGTACGGAATCCCGACGCTCATTGTATGGCGCTGGCCCGGCGGCGTCAAAGGCCCGAGCGCCAGGAGAAAGGGACCCAGTTGTGAGACCCGGCCTTGAGGCGCGCCTTCAGGCGCTGCCCCTATGGCCTTGCTCGCTGTCCTCTCGCGTCTGATCCAGAATGCCCCAGTTGGCTTCCTCAAAGAGCTTACCAGTTGAACTTGTAGTTGAGTGGTGGCAGCTCGCAGTGTTTCCGAAGATACGAAAGAAGGAAGTGGCCCTCGGCATGATAGGCTTCTGGTTTGGACTTGGTCACACGCCATTTGACGCGAAGAGAAGACAAAGGGAAGTGTCGGTCGAGTCTGAAGTGCGCGTAGCGCCAGCCGGCCATGTGGCCTTCGTAGTCGCCTCCACCGCTGGCACAGCGAAGGAAGGCCCGTAGGCGATACCGCAGGTCTGAAGATTCGCCCACGTGAAGAACCCCGTCCGGGTCCACGCCGATCGCCCGCCGGATGGATCGGTTGGTTGCTATCACGTATGCGCCGGGCTGGGGCGGCACTGCGCTGAAGTCAATGTCCTTGAGCTTGTGCCAATCTGTCCAATCCATCAGAGAACTCCTCATCTTGCCTCAACTAACGCTCAGTTCGACCCCCAACACCCAAGTCCGAGGGTCAGGAAACCGCCGCCCCCTTCAGGGCTTCTTGCCGCCGAGGGAGAAGAGCTGGGTGCGGGTGCGGAGGTAGATGACGCCGTTGGCGATGGCGGGGGTGGCACTGCTGGACTCGCCTAACGGGACGCGGGCCAATAGCTCAAACTTGTCGGAGGTGGCGAGGACGATGACGTCGCCGTTGCGGGAGATGCAGTACAAACGGCCGCCGACGCAGACGGGCGAGCCGTGGAACACCCCACCCTGTATCCGCTCCTA
>Ga0194112_10002503_pt1 | contig 26295 bp, 29 predicted proteins | sample TA2MahC400mmetaG_FD_146191 | JGI IMG/M metagenome (GOLD analysis project Ga0194112, IMG submission 146191) | Freshwater microbial communities from Lake Tanganyika, Tanzania - TA2015016 Mahale Deep Cast 400m | ecosystem: Environmental > Aquatic > Freshwater > Lake | place: Tanzania: Lake... | reverse complement strand
GCGACGACAAGCTCTACCTGCGCCTCGAGCAGCCCAAGGGCATTCTCCGCTGGGACATCGCCGTGCCCGCGAAGGCATCGGGCGAGAAGGCCAGGCTCCTCGAATACGGCTACAAGATCGAACTCGACCGCAACCTCACGTTCACCACGCCTGCCGACGCCGCGATGCCCGCGGCCCAGCAGGAGTTCCAGGAGATGCACAAGGCCCGCATGGCCCACTGAGTGGGCCGCAGGCCAGTAAAAGAAGGAGGTGGGCCATGAACGGGCGAAGTGCAGTGGTCTTGACGGTGCTCGCACTTGTCGCTTGCGGTGCCCAGGGCGCTGCCCCAGGCGACACCAAGCTCTCAGGACCCTACCAGCACGAGAACCTGGCTGTCTTTGTCGTCCACGGCAAGAACACCATCACCGAAACAGCGTTTCTTACCCTGGATGAAGCGCTGGCAAAGAAGGTGTTGGTGGTCCACGAGACTGAGCAGGTGAGGGAGCTCACCGTTGACAACCTTTCGGAGAAGGAGAGCATCTTCATTCAGAGCGGGGAGATCGTCAGCGGCGGCAAGCAGGACCGCATGCTGGGCATTGACCTTGTGGTTCCGCCGAAGGTGCGCAACATGAAGGTGCCCTCGTTCTGCGTCGAGCGGAGCCGTTGGAGCCGGCGCGGGTCAGAGGCCGCCGAGGTCTTCGCCACCAGGGGCAACGCCGCGCCATCGAACGAGCTGAAGATCGCCGCTCGGCTCGACAAGGACCAGGGCAAGGTCTGGCAGCAGGTCGCAAAGTCCCAGCAGGCCCTCTCCGCCAAGGTCGGGGCCGATGTGACAAAGACCGCCTCGCCTACCAGCCTTGACCTCACGCTCGAGGACCCAAAGGTCAAGGCCGCGGTGAAGGCATACACCGACGCGCTCTCGAAGGCAATCGAGGGCAAGGACGATGCGATCGGCTGCGCCTTCGCCATCAACGGCCAGGTCTACAGCTCCGACGTCTACGGCTCCAACGTTCTCTTCCGCAAGCTTTACCCGAAGCTCCTGGAGGCGAGCGCCATCGAGGCCGTCGCGAAGCTCCAGAAGGACAAGAAGTTCAGCGCGCCGGCCGCCGACGCTGTGACGGCCTGGCTGAACAAGCCTCGGGAGAGCAAGAACGCGGTGAGGGCGCTCTCTGAGAAGGTCGCGCCAGCCATGCGCGCACACACCGTCGAGTCGAAGGAGGATGTGCTCTTCGACACAGTGGACGAGAAGGCGGGCGCCTCCATCCTCAAGAGAATCCTGGTCAAGCCCGAGGAGGAGAAGTAGTATAGCACCTTGGAGCTCGTGATCCCATGTCCAGGCAGCGAATCCTGATTGTTGAGGACGACGGCGCCATCCGCCGAGGCATCGTGGATGCCTTGGAGTTCGAGGGCTACTCGACCCTTCAGGCCGCCGATGGCCTGAAGGGCCAGGACATGGCCGTCAAGTGCGCCTGCGACCTGGTGCTCCTCGACCTTGTGCTGCCCGGCCGCGACGGGCTGGACATCCTCCGCGAGGTGCGGGCCACGCGGCCCACGCTCCCAGTCATCATCCTCACCGCGCGCGGCGAGGAGAGCGACCGCGTGGCGGGCCTCCGCCTGGGCGCCGACGACTACGTTGTCAAGCCCTTCAGCGTCAAGGAACTCCTCGCCCGCGTCCAGGCCGTCCTCCGCCGCTCGCCCGAGCGGCCAAGCGACGTGCAGCAGGTCGAGGTCCCCGGCGGCGTGGCCGACCTTGCCCGCCGCGAGGCCCACTTCGACGATGGCTCGCGCCAGGAGCTCACGGAGCGCGAGGTCGAACTCCTCCGCTACCTGGCCGCCAACCGTGGTCGCATCATCACCCGCGAGGAAATCCTCGCCCGTGTCTGGCGAATGACCCCGACGGGCGTCGAGACCCGCACCATAGACATGCACATCGCCCGCCTCCGCGAGAAGCTGCGCGACGACCCCGCAGAGCCCAAGGTCATCCTCACCGTCCGCGGCAAGGGCTACCTTTTTGGTCAGCCGGAGGCCCCGCAATGATCCTCGTCTCCTCAATCGTCCTCGTCCTCGTCGTCGTCCTCGTCCTCGATTCTCCGCCCCGCAGGGGCGTAGCCCTTCTCGCCACCGCCTCGGCCTGTCTAGCGGCGTCAGCGGAGGAGCCCTCGCGCACGAAGCCCATCCTCATCGCCAAAGGGAAGGACTGCCTCGTCCACGGCATCGTCTACCCGTTCCACGACGATCAGGCTCGCTTCCGCTCGCGGCCCCTGGGCGGCTGCGCGGTCCTCTACACCACGCCGTCCACGGGCGAGATGAAGAGCCTGGTGTCCACTGGCACCATAGAGGTGCCGACCGAGCGCATCTCGTTTCATCAGACGCGTCTCTTGGGCCTTGCGTGCGATGCCGAGCGGCTATACGCGGTTGTCTGGTCGTCGGGCAGGGTCTTCGACCATCCACCCCATGCCGGCCTTGGGTTCAAGGGTGGGAGCTATTCCCTCCACATCTTCTGGCTGGCCGACGGCACGAGCCTCGGAGACACCTGGTTGCTCAAGGAGCCGGGCAGTTCGCCCGTGGGCCGGCCCAATGCTATCGCGCCCGGTCTGCCCGATGTCGCGCCGCAGGAGGCGCTGGGGAAGGGGCCGCTGAAGCTCATCGAGAAGGGTGCCGCCTGCTACGGCGTCGCCTTCGGGTTCGAGGGGCGGAAGCTCGTGCGCCACTGGCCGCTCCCCGATGCCACCAAGGGCGAAGGGAAGTGAGACCGCTACCCGCCAGGTAGCCGACTCAAGGAGGAACACGATGAAGCGTTACTTAGGGTCGCTGTGCTGTGGGGTGCTGGTCCTCGGCGCGCTGCTGTCGGGCTGCGCCGGCCCGAAGGCCAGGGAGCCGAGGCAGATCACGGTCATTGGCGTTGCCGTGGTCGAGGTGCCGCCCGACTTCGTGACCGTCGAGGGCAGCGTGGTGACCCTTCAGCCGGAGCCGCAGAAGGCTCAGGCGGAGAACGACGCGAGGGTCAAGGCCGTCCTCTCCCTTGCCCGAGGGCTGGGCATCGCTTCGCAGGACATCCGCACCCAGTACACCTCGCTCGACCTGAAGGAACGAAGGGAGCAGGACAAGCCGCCGGTCACCCTGGGCTACGAGGCATCCAAGTCCATCAGCGTCGTCCTCCGCGACATGACGAAGTACGATGAGCTGCTCGCCGGCATGCTCAAGGTCGGGGTGAACCGCATTTCGGGCATCACGTTCGGCTCGACCCAGGAGATCGCCAAGCGGCGAGAGGCCCGGCTCGCGGCCGTCAAGGCGGCGCGTGAGAAGGCGGAGTACCTCGCCGCCGCCACCGGCCAGAAGGTGGGCAAGCCGCTCTGGATCAGGGAGGCCACAGGCGATCGCTCCTTCCTCTCGATAGGCAATACTGAGCCCGAGATAGGGAACGTTCCCATTCCTTACTTCTGGGCGGGCGATGCGAAGCCGGACAGCGCGCAGGGCACGCTTGCGCCGGGCAGCCAGACCATCCGGGTTGGCGTCGAAGCCTGCTTCGCCCTGATGGATTAGGGGAAGCCGAAAGCCGAAGCCGTTCGAGGACGAGGACGAGGACGATGGGAAGATGAAGCGACAGTGGCGCATCTGGATCGCCTTCGGCCTGGCGCTGGCCGTGCTGCTGGCCGCGGTGGGGTCGGTGACCCTCACGGCGCTGCGGCTCGACCGCGCGGAGGCCGAGGCGCGCCACCAGGCGGCGCTCGAGGAGAACGTGCGCCTGGCCCTCTGGCGGATGGACTCCGCTCTCGCGCCGCTGCTCGCCCAGGAGAACGCCCGGCCCTACTTCGCCTACAGCGCCTTCTACCCCGCTGAGCGTGCCTACACGAAGATGTTTGCCGAGATCGAGCGCGACGAGGTGCTGCTCCCCTCGCCCCTCCTCGCCGTCACATCGGAGTACGTGCTCCTCCACTTCCAGTTCGGTCCGGACGGCGCGCTGACCTCACCCCAGGTGCCCGAGGGGAACATGCGCGACCTGGCGGAGACCAGCTACGTGACGGCGGAGAAGATTGCCACCGCGGCTAGACTCCTGGAGAAGCTGAAGGCAAAGCTCGACAGGAAAACCCTCCTCGCCGCACTGCCCAGGAGGCCGGGCACCGCCCGGTCCGCTCAGCTCGTCCAAGCGGAGGAGCCGGGGCAGGCGCCGCCCAACTCCCCCGTGCAGCAGACGATGCGCAACATCGAGGAATACCAGGCCCGCAGCCGCTCCTACCACCAGGCCGCGGCGCAGACGGAGAACGTGACGCTCCGCGCGGCAAAGGTGTATCCCGCCACCGAAGCCGTGCACCGCGCCGTGTGGCTCGGCGAGCGGCTGCTCCTGGCCCGCCGCGTGTCCGTGGATGGCTGGGAGTACCTCCAGGGCTGCTGGCTCGACTGGGCGGGCATCGAGAAGTGGCTGCTGGCCGACATCCGCGACCTGTTGCCCGAGGGCCGCCTCGAGCCCCTGACCGCTCAGGCCAGCGACCCGCGGGCGCGCGTCCTCGCCTCGCTCCCAGTGCGCCTGGTGCCCGGCGCGCTGCCGGCGGAGCCGCGGCCGTCCCTGTCGCCCATCTCCCTCTCGCTCATTATCGCCTGGGCCTGCGTCCTCGTGGCCGGGCTGGCCGTGGCTGTCCTTCTCCTCGGAGCCGTGTCCCTCAGCGAGCGGCGGGCCGCCTTCGTCTCCGCCGTCACCCACGAGCTCCGCACCCCCCTCACCACGTTCCAGCTCTACAGCGAGATGCTCGCCGAAGGGATGGTGAGCGACGACGCGAAGCGGGAGCACTACCTCAAGACCCTGCGCACCGAGGCCGACCGCTTGAGCCACTTGGTCGAGAACGTGCTCTCCTACGCCCGCCTCGAGCGTGGCCGCGCCCGCGGCCGCGTCCCGAGCATCCCACTCCGCGACCTCATCGAGCGCGTCCGCGAGCGCTTGGCCCGCCGAGCCGAGCAGGCCGGCATGACCCTCATCGTCGAGGCCCCCGACGACGTGCTGGGCCTGGCCGTCCGCGCCGACGCCTCCGCCGTCGAACACATCCTCCTCAACCTCGTGGACAACGCCTCCAAGTACGCCTCTGAAGCGGAGGACAAACGCATTCATCTTGACGCCGTTCGGAGTCCCGCTTTCAGGCGCTTCCGTGTTTGGAGTCCTGCCTTCAGGCAGTCTTCGATTCTCCTCCTCATCCGCGACCACGGCCCCGGCCTGTCGGCGGACGCCCGCCAGCGCCTCTTCCAGCCCTTCTCGAAGTCGGCCCGCGACGCCGCTCACAGCCGCCCTGGGGTCGGCCTCGGCCTCGCCCTCAGCCGCCGCCTCGCCCGCGACATGGGTGGTGACCTTGCCCTCGACCCCTCCGTCACCGACGGCGCCTGCTTCGCCCTCTCCCTGCCGTGCGCTTGACCGCGAGCAGCGGCCCCTACTCCCTCGGCAGCCAGAGAAGGTGGTCCCTGAGTTCGGATGCCGCGTGTGTGCTCAGGAAGAGACAGCACCGGTGCAAGAACACGCCCAGAGCAATCTGGGGGCTGACCACAATCCCTGAGTGGTGCCGGCCCTCTGCAAGCCAGCGGGTGTGTAGGGGAGAGAAGTCACCGACGTTGAAGGTCACGAGGCACCGGCCCTGCTCCGCCGCGTTTTGGAGGTGCACTTCATCTGCCACTGCCTGCTCGCCGATCTCCCACACGCTCACGACATCGTAGCCGCGGAGCCGCAGTGCCTTGGCGGCTGGCACGTGAACGTCAGCGTCCAGGGTCAGGCGCGGGATGCCCTTCTCACTTGGCGGCAATGCCCCCATCCTTGACGAAGAAGCCTTCCGGTGTCAGCCTCATGCCCAGCTCCCTTGCCAGTTCCTCCGGGTCAATCGGCCGAAGCAGCTCCTCGATCTCTTCCTGGTGATCGTAGTAGTATGCAAACGCCTCATGGAGCGCCGCCGGGGGGATGGGGTAGCCCTCAAGGATCTCATCAATGTCCATGCCCTGCTTGTAGGAGGCGATGATGGCGCGCACGGGCAACCGTGTGCCGCGGATGATGGGCTGGCCCCCGAGAATGCCCTTGCGCCGCGTGATCCAGCGGTAGCGTGTCGCCGTGCTCATGGCCGTCTCCTATAGCGTGCTTCATTCACTATACCCATTGCCCCGCCTGTTTTCAACCTCGCGCCGCCTTTTGCGCTTGATTTCCGCCCGAAACGCTGTATATTCAAGTAAACCAGGCTATCAGGAGTCCACCAATGAGCGAGAGGTTCAGGCCCATCGAGCAGCCTGCGGTGAAGACGACCATCGTCGGCGGCCGGCCGCCTGGGCCTGGGAAGGGCGTGGGCGAGATTCCACGCGGCATCGAGATTCTCGTCAAGAAGGCATCGGTGGACGCCGCTTTCAAGCGGCTTCTGCTGGAGAAGCGGGCGGGGGCGGCTCAAGAGATCGAGCTGACGCTGGAGCCTGCCGAGGCGATGATGCTCAACGCCGTGCCCGCGGCGCAGCTCGAGGCCATCATCGCTTCGACCACCGTGGCCCCCGTGAGCCGCGCCGCCTTCCTCGGCAAGGCCGCTGCCGTCATGCTCGCCGCACTCGGCGCAGGCGTCGGCTGTGACGAGTCGCCGACCGCGCCGGCCGGCGATCGCGTGGACCGCTCGATAACCAACGGCATCCGCGGAGACAGACCACCACGGAAGCTGACCGAGCTGCGGGAGCCGACCCCGACGCCTCCCACGCCTCCGAAGCCGAAGACCGAGACCCCCGCGGCTGAGTCGGTCGAGCCGCCCCCGATGTCCATTGCGGGCGCCGTGTTTCGACCCGTCCCGCGGACGAAGACCGGCGACGCCCCGGCCGTGACCAAGGGCATTCAGCCCGACAGGCCGTGAGGAGGCCCCCGATGCCTGCTGCCATTCCCCGTGGGATCGAAGTCCTGGTCAAGAAGGCATCGGTGGACCCCGCGTTCCGCGCTCTGCTGCTCGAACGGCGGGCCGGGGCGGCGGGGGAGATTGGCCTCGCGCTCGCCCCCGCCGAGGCCGCGATGCTGGGCGCCATCCCGGCCGCCCAGCTCGAGGCGATCATCGCCCGCACGACGGTGGACCCGATGAGCCGCGCCGCCTTTCTGGGCAAGGCGGCGGCCCTGATGCTCGCTGCCCTAGGGTCGGGCGCAGGCTGCATCCCGTTCATGAGCATGGGCATCCGAGCGAACCGGTTCCGACCGCTCCCTGAGCCGCCGAAGTCAGAGACGGAGCCCCCGCCCGTGTCCAATGGCATTCGACCCGACCGACCTTGAGGAAACCTGCAATGGCCGAACGAAGGGTTCCTGTCCCCCGTGGCATCGAGGTGCTTGTGAAGAAGGCGTCCGTGGACCCCGCCTTTCGCGCGCTTCTGCTCGAGCGGCGGGCCGGGGCGGCGGAGGGGATTGGCCTGACCCTCGCTCCCGCCGAGGCCGCGATGCTGGGCGCCATCCCGGCCGCCCAGCTCGACGCGATCATCGCCCGCACACAGGTGGACCCGATGAGCCGCGCCGCCTTCCTGGGCAAGGCCGCCGCCGTCATGCTCGCCGCCCTGGGCGCCAGCGGCTGCGAGGAGTTCTCGTGCACTATGGGCGAGCGCGCCGATCGCCCGCCCGTGACCAAGCGCGAGCAGCCTAACCGGCCGGAGAAAGCTCCGCCGAAACCGAGGAGCGACTTCCCGCCGACCGATGGCATCCGGCCCGACCGCCCGCTCACCCAGGGCATCCAGCCCGACCGACCTTGAGGAGACCTGCTATGGCCGAGAGAAGCGTGCCCGTCCCCCGTGGCATCGAGGTGCTGGTGAAGAAGGCGGCGGTGGACGCCGAGTTCCACGCGCTGCTGCTTGAGCGGCGGGCCGAGGCCGCTCAGGAGATCGGCCTGGCGCTCGACCCCGCCGAGGTGGCGATGCTCAACGGCATCCCCGCTAGTCTGCTCGAAGGCATCATCGCCCGCACCACCGTCAGCCCCATGAGCCGCGCCGCCTTCCTGGGCAAGGCCGCCGCCGTCATGCTCGCCGCCCTCGGCACCGACCTCGCCATCGCCGAGGGCCCGCCGCCCCCAGGCGGCATCGCGCCCGACGAGCCGAGGACCGGGCGCGAGCGCTTCGTGCTCTACAAAGAGACCAACTACAAGGGCGAGGAGAGCATCGCGCTCCTCGAGAGCGATGCCTACGCCAAGCGCTCCACCGAGATCGCCAAGACCAACCGCGTCCTTCGCCAAGCCTACGTCGCCGCGAAGAAGACCTGGGATGGGGACGAAGCGCGCAAGGGCACGCAGTTCCCCATGCGTATGCCGGCCCTCCTCCAGTGCAACCGCGTGGCCAGCTATAATGACCGCGAGCGCGCCGAGGAGATGCTCAAGCGGCGGCAGGAGGACCTCGACAGGAAGGCGGAAGCGGCACGGAAGGCTGAGGAGCGCCGCCTGGCCGGCCTGAGCGAAGCGGGCCTGGCCAGGGAGAAGGAGAGGGCCGCCCTCCTGAAGGCCGCCGAGGCACTCTTCGAGAAGGAGCTCCAGCGGCTCCTCGCCGCCACCACGATCGAGACCCCGCCGCCCATCAGCCGCGGCGTCAGCATGGACCGCCCGCCCACCGCGCCCCCCGCGGCGACGGGCATTCGGCCCTGACGGGCCCGGCCAGCCGCTTGAATAAGGGAGCAGCGGGCTCGTCAATCAAAGCAGGCGCGGCGCGCTACGTCAGGGGAGTGTGACGGGGTTCTGTGAAGGAGGTGCCCATGAGCGAACCCGATGCAATGCCCGATGGCAGGCTCCGGCCCAGGAGGGCGCGCGAGGCCGAGGCCGTTCGGACCACCATCGTCGGCGGCAGGCCGCCAGGCTCAGGGAAAGAGGTGGGCGACATCCCGCGCGGGCTCGAGGTGCTCGTCAAGAAGGCCGTCGTGGACCCCGACTTCAGGGCGCTCCTGCTCGAGCGGAGGGCCGGGGCCGCATCCGAGATCGGCCTCGCCCTTGAGCCGGCCGAGGCCGCGATGCTCAATGCAGTGCCCGCGCCGCAGCTTGAGGCCATCATCGCCCGCACCACCGTGAGCCCTATCACGCGCGCCGCCTTCCTGGGCAAGGCCGCCGCCGTCATGCTCGCCGCCCTGGGGGCCGACGTGGCCGTGGCCGGCGAAGTCGGCACCCTCGGCATCACGCCCGACAGGCCCCCCTCCCACAGCACCACGCGGCGCGAGCGGTTCATCCTCTACTCCGAGATCAACTGGCGTGGCGAGCCCTCCTGCGGCGTCCTGGACAGCGATGCGTATGAGGAGAAGCTGGCCGCGGGCACCCGCGTCAACAAGGCGCTGCGGCCCGCCTATCTCGCGGCATCGAAGCAGTGGAACCAGGACGAGGCCAACAAGAACACGCCCTTCCCCATGAAGATGCCGCAGCCGCTTCAGTGCCGCAAGGTCGAGACCTACACCGACCGCGACCGGGCCGAGGAGATGCGCAAGCGCGCGCAAGAGAAGCTCGACAAGAATGCCGAGGAAGCCCGTCAGGCCGAGGAGCGCCGCCTCGCCGCCCTTCCCGAGGATGCCCGAGCCAAGGAGAAGCAGAAGGCCGAGCTCCTTAAGGCAGCCGAGGGCGTCTTCGAGCGCGAGCTGCGCCGAATCCTCGCGGCCGGCCTGTTGCGCGCCATAGACCTTCGCCGCGGCTTCCAGACCGGCGGCGGAGAAGCTTCCGAGGGCATCAGGCCAGACAGGCCCTGAGCCAGAGCCGCAACAAAGGGGATCGAGGACGAGGACGAGGACGATTCGATGGGCGCGGACATCACGCTTGTCAACCTGAACATGCTCTTCATCCGCTACGGCGAGGAGGTGGAGCGCGAGCGCCACGTGCCCCTCGGCCCCCTCTACCTCACCCGCGCCCTGGAGGACGCCGGCCTCCGCGTGGACTTCCGCGACTACCAGCTCTGCCCAGCCGACGACCCCTTCGACCTGGCCGCCTTCCTCGACTTCCTGGCCGACCCCGCGCCCGTCATCGGCCTCTCTTGCATGGCCAACCTCTTGCCCTTTACCATCATGGCCCTCAATGCCCTGCGCGAGCGCTATCCCGACCGCAAGCTCGTCCTCGGCGGCGTCGGCGCCAAGTCCGTCGAAGACCAAATCCTCACCCGCTTCCCCTGGATCGAGGTTATCTGCCGCGGGGAAGGGGAGGGGACAGGCCCCGAGCTTGTCCGCGCCCTGCTCGGTGGCGCCGACCTGGCGCCCGTCGCCGGCATCTCGTACCGCGCCAACGGCGCCATCCGCCACAACCCCGACCGCGAACGCCTCCACGACCTCGACGCCATTCCCTTCCCCGCCTTCGGCAAGATCAGCCTCCAGAACTACGCCGGCTACGGGATGATGACCAGCCGCGGATGCCCCTACCGCTGCACCTTCTGCTCCGTCGCACCCATCTGGAACTACGTCAGCTACTCGCGGTCCGCCGAGAACATCGTCGCCGAAATGCGCTTCCTCCACGAGAACGCGGGAGTTGACCTCTTCCTCTTCCAGGACGAGTTTTTCGTCTCCGGCAAGCGCCAGGTCATGGCCTTCTGCCGCGAGCTCAAGGCCTCGGGCCTCCCCGTCGAGTGGAAGGCATTCGGCCGCGTGAACCTCACCGACGAGGAGATGATGCGCGCGATGGCCGACTGCGGCTGCCTCGAGCTCCGCTTCGGCATCGAGAGCGGCTCCGACCGCATCCTCACCCGCATCCGCAAGGGCTTCACCGCCGCCGAAGCCCTCGAGGTCGTCCCCAAAGCCGTCGGCATCTTCCCCCGCGTGGACGCCTTCTATGTGTGGGGCTACCCCTTTGAGACGATGGACGACTTCAACCAGTCGCTGTTCCAGATGGTCTCCTTCCGCATGATGGGCGCCCGCATCCTCCCCAGCCTGCTCTGTCTCCTGCCCCAGACGCCCATCTACCGCGACGCCGTGGCCTCGGGCGCCAGGCTCGAGTTCTGCCCCTACCTCCTCCCCGAATTCGTCTTCACCGGCCACGAGGTGTGCCAGGACGGCGAGGTCGAGCTGCCCGAACGCCACCGGAGCTACTTCGATCTCATCAAGGACAACCCCGACATCTTCCCCGGCTTCTTCCACGTGGACCTGGCGGGTAACGTGTTGCCGAAGCTCGAGTTGCTGCGGCAGTTTGGCTTCTACCCCAGCCCGAAGAAGCTGGCCGAGCCGACCAAGGAGAGCTGCGGCGCACACTCCCCCCGCGTCGCCCCCCAGGAACTCGCCACCCGCGCCGCCCGCTGAGCTGCCCAGCGTTGCCCAGTGTTCCTCAGTGTCGCTCGGACGCCGTTATACGGCAATCCGCTCCGAAAAAGTGGGCCCCCGGAATTGCAGAAGATTGTAGGCCGCCGCAACTCCGAATCTGCATGACACTTACAGAACAATCTCCGGCGCACCGCCTCCCCCTAGGGGCGATCGCACGCGGTCAAGTCGGTTGGGTTGACAAGAGTCCGCTTCCACCGGTAGAATCCTGCAACCGTCTTGTCAAGGGGGAAGGTGGTTGAGCGGAGCTCTGAAGCGCTTCGTTGCCCGCCACGCCAACGCCTTGGGCTTCTGGTCAGTGGTGGTCTTGATCGCCCTGGCGTTGGTTCTCGCCGTGGCCCTGGTGCGCGGCAGGCTGGGGTAGTCTACGGCGCTTCCGCCAGGCGCGGCGCAGGCGCCGGACCGCCGTGAAGGGCCAGAGCCACCCGAGCGCCCACAGAAGCTTGTGGCTGCGCGCCTCGGCGGCAGCGAGAGGTTCCGAGCAGTACCTTGCCTTCAGCTTCCGAAGGCCCAGGCGGTCCGCCCACGCGAAGAAGGGCAGGAGCAGCCTGCGGGCGAGCCAACCTGTGCCCAGGCGCAGCGAGGTCGCGAAGTCCACCAGGAACGCCTCGCCCTGCGGCGTCACCAGGATGTTGCTGCACTGGTGGGAGTCGAGGTGCACGATGCCGCGCTCATGGAGTGAAGCGTGCAGCGCCGCCAGGCGGTCGAACACGGCGGCGGGCACCGTGCGGCGCCCCAGCGTCTTGAGGCTCTTGGCCTCGACGTAGTCCACGGCGAAGGCGAAGGCATCCAGGCGTCCGTGGAATGCCGGGACGCCGGCCAGCCCCGCCATCGCGGCATAGATGCGCGACTCGTGCGCCACGATCCAGCGGCCATAGATGTGGCGCAGGAGCCAGGAGTTACGGGAAAAGTCCTTCACGAGGAGGCGGCGCCCGCCCCACCGCACGAGCAGAATCGCCGGTTTGGCGCGGACTGAGGGCCGCAGCACCCGCTCCGTGCAGGAGGCCATGTCCGCCCGACTCAGCGGCGGCGACTCATCCCCGGCGGAGGCCATGGGCCAGCCCTCATGCCCTCTTCTCGTACTTGTTGATGATGACCACCTGGCTCTCGAAGCTCTCGGGGTCAATCGCCTTGACGCATAGGGAGACCTTGTTGTCCCGGTCCAGCGCGTCCCAGAAGGCGCTGGCGACGGCGCAGGGGTCCCCGACGAGGGGGACGAGGTAGGGCTCGCCGGCGAACGCGGGCAAGGGGTCGCCGTCGCCGAGGTAGGTAGTGATGCAGTAGCCGAGGCCGGGGTCGAACTCCTCGTAGCGCCAGTAGAAGCGGTCGGTGGCATCGCCAAAGGCGGACTTGCGGAGCAGGCTGAGTATGGCGACATAGGGCAGCCCGCGGAAATCGAAGACGCCTGCGATGCGGGGCGTGAAGTTCGGCGCATCGGGCTCGACCTGGCGCGTGCCCAGGGCCTTCTCGACCGTGCCGCCCGCACCCACCATGTCGCAGATTGTGTCCGTGTGGTCGCCGTTGGTCACCACGAAGAGCCCCTCCGGCAGCTCGCGGATGGCGTTGTAGATGATCAGGCTCGGGTCCTTCACCTTCGCGGGGTCGGCGGGTTCAGTCCACACCCGCTTGCCGTCGGTGGCGAAGACGCGGTTCCGGCTGTTCTCGCTGCGGCCCATGATCCAGTAGACCTGGATGACGCGATACGCCTTGTCGTCCATGCCGAGGACCAGGCCGCGGCCGGGGTAAGGGTTCCCAGCCAGCCGCGTCCTCACATTGGCCTCAGCTCGGGCTGTCAGCTTCACGGTGAACTCCTTTCAGATCTGGTAGAACCACGCGGTGGCGGCCGGCTCGTCCACGGGGCGTTTGAGCTTGCGGCGCAGCAGGCGCTGGCCGATAGCGCACATGGCGCCCCAGCTCACGGGCACGTAGAGGGCGAGGACCAATGTCTCCATCGTGCCGGGCATGGCCGGCTCGGCGCTGCCGCCGCCTTGCATGAGGTTGGCGATGGTGAGCGCGATGGCCAGCGCCGCCATGCCGGCCGCGAGGAGCTTGAAGAGCTTCTCGCGCGCCTGCGAGTGGCCGAAGCGGATGGCGCTGAAGGCGACCCCCACGATGCCCGCGGGAATCAGCATCGCGGCGGCGGTCGCCACGTGCACGCCGCCGCTCAGAGCGTAGAGCGCCGCCGCGACAAGCGACGACACGAGGACGGCGAAGCGGGACGCGCGGCGCGCCTCGTCGGGCCGCCAGCGCAGAACGAGCATGAGGATCGGGACGTAAAAGATGCCGCCGCCGATGCCGATCAGCCCCGCGAGCAGGCCCGGCGCCAGGCTGAGGAGCGCCACAGCAGCCAGCAGGCGGGGCTCGCCAGGGCGCGGCGCCACGCCCCCCAGATCAACGAAGTACGCCTCGTAGGCCATCCGCCACGCGATGAAGGCCAGCGCCACGATGAGCGTCCAGTCGAGGACCGCCGTGGCCCAGGGGAACCCCGCCATCCAGTCGCGCAGCAAGGCCTTGCCTGCGACCGTGCCGGCCAAGGCCCCAGCCGTCACTGCCGCCGTCACGCGCCGCTCGCACGGGGCGCGGGGGGCCACCTCGCGGCCGCCCGCCAGGGCCTCGCCCAGCACGCCGGCAGCCACGCCCGACAGGTAGGCGCACACGATCGTGCCGGAGGCATAGGCCCAGCCGCCCGGCCCGGTGAGCGCCACCAGGATCGGCACGAGCAGCCACCCGCCGCCCCCGCCGAACACGCCGGGGATCAGGCCCGCCAGGACGCCCACGAGAGCGAGAATGACCGGGTTGGCGAGCATGTGCCGCACCCACTCCAGGCCCCGCACGCACCTGCGAGGCGGCGTGTCACCGCTGTCCGGCGAGCCGTTCCATCGCGCGCGTGAGCACCTCGTCGGGATAGGTGAGCGAGATGCGGAAGTAGCCCTCGCCGTGCTGGCCGTAGACGGCGCCCGGCGTCACCACGACGCCGGTCTTGTCGAAGAGGTCGGAGGCGAAGGCCGCGCTGTCGCCCCCGAAGCGCTCGGGCACGGCGGCCCACACGTAGATGGTGCCCTTCGGCTTCTCGAGCTGCCAGCCGAGGCCGTTCAGCGTGTCCACCACCAGGTCACGCCGGCGGCGGTAGACCGCGTTGATCTCGGGGATCAGCGTCTCCGCCATGTCCAGGGCCTTGGCCCCCGCGAACTGGATGGCGCGGAGCGTGCCGTTGTCGCTGTTGTCCTTCACGAGGCCGAGGGCCTTGAGCGCGCCGGCATGGCCCACTGCCATGCCGATCCGCCAGCCGGTCATGCAGAATGCCTTCGAGAGCGAGAAGAACTCGACCGCCACATCGGCAGCCCCCTCGACCTGGAGGATGCTGGGCGCCACGCAGCCGTCGTAGGTGTTCTCGCTGTACGACTGGTCGCTCGCTATGAGGATGTCGTTCTTCCGCGCGAACTCCACCACGCTGCGGAAGAAGTCCAGGCCGCACACGGCCGTGGTCGGGTTGTTCGGGTAGTTCACCCACAGCAGCTTGGCCAGGCGGCGCACCTCGGCGGGAATGGCCTCGAGGTCGGGCAGGAAGCCGTTCTCGCGCAGCAGCGGCACGTAGTGGGTCACTGCGCTGGCAAAGGTGTGGCCGATGTTGTACGTCGGGTAGCCAGGCTCGGGCGCGATGGCCATATCCCCGGGGTCCAGGATGCCCATTGCGAACTGGACGATGGCATCCTTGCTCCCGCTGGTTTGGACCACCTGGTCGTCGGCCAGCGTGACCCCGAACCGCCGGCGATAGAAGTCCTTGACGGCCTGGGGGAACTCGGCGGTCGGCACGTCGCAGCCGTAGCGGTGGCGGTTGAGGTCCGCCTCGTCACGCACCGCGCGGCACATCTCGGCCACGACGGGGTCGGGCGTCGGCCGGTCGGGGTCGCCGATGCCCAGGTTCAGCACCTCCTTGCCCGCCTTGCGGGCCTCGGCGATCTTCCTGCGGAGCGCCGCGAAGGGATACGGGCGAAGCTTCTGAAGCCGATTGGCAAGCATCGCTTCCACGTGGTCAGGTTCCTTTCAGATGACGGAGGATGAATGGATGGGTGGATGAATGGATGAATGAAAGAGCAGGCAGCCAGACTCTTCTTCTGACAGTCATCCACCCATCGATTCATCCATCCATCCTATCGAGACGGGTTACTTCACGTGTCTTTTCAGGAAGAACTCGTATACCGGCAGCGGGACGAAGCGGCGCACTACGTCCTGCCAGCCCTCGGGGCCGATCAGGCCGCGGACGAAGCTCGAGCTCACGTCGGCAATCTCGCGCGGCGGCATCAGGAACACGGTGGTGATCTCGGGCGCAAGATCGCTGTTGATGTAGCGCATCTCGCGCTCGAACGAGTAGTCGCGCTCGTTGCGGATGCCGCGCAGGATGTACCGGGCGCCCACCGAGCGCGCGTAGGTGACGAGGAACTGGTTTTCGAACGACGTGACGGTGACATTGCGAAGGCCATTCGTACAGGCCCGCAGGAGCGCCAGGCGGTCGGCAAGCGGGTAGGCGTAGCGCTTGTCGGGGTTGACGCCGATGGCGACCTCGACCTCGCGGAACAGCTCGACCGCCGTGCGGATCATCCACATGTGACCATTCGTCAGCGGGTCGAAGCTCCCCGCGTAGATTGCCTTGGGCATGGCCATCAACCTCAAGAGGAAGGTGACCGTCGCCGCAAGTAGCTTCCGGCGATTCGGCTCATTGCAGCCGAAGACTGCCTGAAGGCAGGACTCCAAACAGGCGGCTGGCTTCGTTCGGAGTCCTGCCTTTAGGCAGTCCTCGCGGCATCCCCCGCGCCGCCGAGTTGCTGAGGGCCGCCTAGTCCTCGGCGGAAGCAGGATACCGGCAATGGCCGCTCTTGTCAATCGGCAACCAGCTCTGCGATCTGTGCCAGCAATAGCAGGCGCGAGGGCGCCGCGTCGCGCCTGGGGTGTACGCGGTTGCTGAGAAGGACGAACACGGTGCCGCTACGCGGGAAGAGGAACGCCGATGTGCCCGTGAAGCCCAAGTGGCCCACCGCCCCGAACCGTTCGAGGCGCGGGGAAAAGGAGGCATTGCACAGCCGCCAGCCAAGCCCGAACTGGTCGGAATGAGGTGCGAACGCGAGCCCCCATCGTCCCCCGTCCTTTGCTTCCCGCAGCCACATCTGACAGAAGCGCCCCACGTCGCCGGCAGTGGCAAAGAGACCGGCGTGGCCGGCCACGCCCCCGAGCGTGGCGGCCACTTCGTCGTGCACCTCGCCGGCCACGAGGCAATGCCGCCAGCGGTCATCGAACTCGGTGGGCACGCAGCGCTCGATGCTGGGAAGGGGACGATACGGGCTGAAGCCCGCACTACGAACGATGAAGCAGGTCTCGCGCAGACCGAGCGGCTCCGGGACTTCGGAGGCCATCAGCGAGGCGAGGCCGCGCCCCGTGGCCCGCTCGCAGACGGCCTGGGCGAGGAGGAAATCCACGTCGCTGTAGTGGCTCTGGCCCTCCCGCAGCTCGACGGCGGGCCTGCAGGCGAAGATGATGCGCCAAAGGGCATCGCTCTGCCCCGGCTCGCACGGGCGAATGCCGTGGCGGATCGCCTCCCCCAGCAGGTCAGCCGTCACGCCCGTGCGATGCGCGAGAAGGTCCTCAATCGTCCAGGACTGGCTGAAGCCAGGACTCCCAACGCGTTCTCTCCTCGTTTGGAGTCCTGCCTTCAGGCAGTCTTGGGAGCCAGGACTCCGAACGCGTTCTCTCCTTGTTTGGAGTCCTGCCTTCAGGCAGTCTTGGGAGCCAGGACTCCCAACGCGTTCTCTCCTCGTTTGGAGTCCTGCCTTCAGGCAGTCTTGGCTTTCCGCAAAGGAAGCTGCTTCGGGCACGTGCCGCCGCACGGGGTCGTCGAGCCGAAGGACGCCCCGCTCGACCAGGTGGAGGACAAGGGCCGTGGTGTAGAGCTTGGTCAACGAGGCAAGGTCGAAGAGGTCGTCGAGACGGATGGGGCGCGAGGCGGCCGGGTCGTAGGTCGTGGAGCCAAATGCCTCGTGGGCGACGACCCGCCCGGCACGCGACACGTAGACGACGGCCCCAGGGAACATCCGCTCGGCGATGCCGCCTTGGACGAGGGCCGCGATCTCTCTCCGAGCGTCTGACACGCGAGGGGGCCCGGTTCACCAGCCGCTGGGGGTGCCGTAGACGTGGACGATTCGCAGTGCGGGCGAGCGCGAGATGCCGCCGGGGTTGATGCCGGGCTCACCCTCGGGAACCCGCGCCCCGAGCCTGCCGAAGTAGTCGGCCCAGGCAGGCAGCGTCGCGCCCGAATCGGGGTCCCTGAAGGTCATCGGCGACAGCTCGAAGAGCGGCTGCCCGCCGCCCGCCGCGCGGAACGCCTCGTAGACCAGCTCGGAGCAGTAGTAGGCGTCGTTCCCCACGACGAACAGCTTGTCGTAGGGCCTCCCGATCAGCCGCTCGGCCGCGCCCAGGGCCGCGGGGATGAGCGGGCGATGCCGCGGCCGCAGGCGCCCGACGACGACTTTGGGCCTGCCCAGCGCGTCCCGGCCTCGGTCCAGAAACGCCTGGAGCGGCACGGTTCGCACGCCGCCCCCCGCCGCCTCGATGACGGTCGCCTGCCCGTTCGCCGGACGGCCGACGATGCCCACGTGACTGAACTTGGCGCCGCGCCAGCCCTGCGTCACGCGTTCGATGGCGTCGCACAGCGGGCCGGCGTCGAGGTCCTGGAAGAGCAGGTCGCCGGGCTCGGGGCGGAACCGCCGGACTGGCAGGGCGCAGCCGGAAAGCACCGCGGCGGCCAACAACGGCAGCCACGGGGAGGGCCGAACTGGAAGCCGCTCGCGTGCCATTCGCCCCTCGCAGCACTTCAGCCGGATGAGGTGCTATCCCGCAGCGAGTTCCTTGGCTAACTCGACGGCGGCTGACGTCACCAGCCGCTCGACCTCGGGGGTGAAGCGGTAGACGCCGTAGTAGAACTTGTGGGCGGACTCGACCTCGTAGCCGCCCTCGTCGAAGGCTTTGGCCGTGGGGATGTAGCCGACGTTGCCGTTGGCGTAGGCGGCGATGAGTGTCTTGGGCACGGGCGAGGCGGCCTTGATGGCGAGGCCGAGCTCGACAAAGGTCTCGCCCGGCGTGCCGATGAGAAGCGCGTCGCCGAGGCGCAGGCCGTGGACCTCGAGGGGGCGGGTGCGCTGGCGGTCGGTCTTGCTGTACTCGGCCATCACGTCGCGTGCCCAGCCGCGCTGCCAGTCAGCCTCGTAGAGGGCGCGGGTGATCTCGCCCTTCGCCAGCTTCTCCTCGAGCGCGCGGGTGCGCTGCTCGACCGTGTTCCGCGCCTCCTCCGCCGACGGGAGCGGGGCCAGTGGCGCCTCAACCACTGTCGTGGCCGAGGCCAGGCCCGCGTCGGCCACCGTCCGAAGTGTCTCGGCCACCTGGACGGCTTCGGCGCCCAGGAACACGCCGGTCCGCCGCGCCTCTTCGAACGTGCCGCCGACCACCGTGGGGTTGATGTTCCCGCAGCAGCCGTTGAGGTAGAGGCACACGGCGCCCGGATAGACGCCTTCGACAAACGCGGCGACCTGACCCGGATAGTCGGCGGACACCTGGTAGTTGCCGCCGCCGAGGACGACGGGATGGCAGGCGTGGTTCACCACGATGGCGAGAGGCGTGCCGTCAGCGCGGTCCACGCGCAGCACCCCCACGTCGGGGTCAATCGGCCCCTCGGGGTTCTTGCCCAGGGCGGTCGAGCCGTCGGGCTTGCGTTCGCGGCGGTTGATGCCCACGCGCGCCCTCCCCTTGCCGGAGCCGAGCATGGCCTCGGCCAGAGCGCGGTGGGCCATGACGACGGCGCCGGCGATCTTCTTCTCCGTCACATGCACCAGCTCGGGGTCGAGCCCGGGATGGCGCAGAAGGCCCACCGTGGGGCCGGAGTGGGTGTGGGTGCAGGCGACCATCGCGTGGCCGGCTGGGATGCCCGTGGCCGCCTCGATCTGCTTGCGGACCGTCTCAATGGAGGCGCGGGTCAGGCCAATCAGGTCGCAGGAGACGATGGCGATGGCTGTGCCACCGCTCTGGAGCACGAGCGTGCGAGCAAACAGCTCGTCATGCACCCCCTCGCACCCGTGGTCGCGGCTCCCAAACCCTGCCAGGAACGCCCCGACGTAGGGCGTGATGTTCGCCTTCGCCACACCCGCCTTCAGTTCGCTCATGCCCGCAAGCCCCCAAGACGCGAGCCCTCCTCCCCGAACAGGATACCGCGTCGTGGCGGGGAATGCAATGGTCAGGAGTCGAGCGGGTGGCGCCAGCGAAGGCCGGGGAAGCGCGCGTAGTCGCGGTCCGTGGTGATCCACTCGCAGCCGTTCTCGATGGCTAGGGCGGCCAGAAAGGCGTCGGCCACGAGGTTCCCCTTCGCCTCGGCGCGGAAGGCATGTACCAGCACGTTCGCGTCAGGCAGGAGCATCTGGCCGCTCCATGAGGTCGAGCAAGGCGGCGGAGTTGTCGAGGTCAACGCCAGGGAGGGTCCCGGGCACCCGGTCGGACACTGGGAGCGTGACGCGGGTTCGGGGCTGGTCGGGGGCAGCGCGCCGGACCGCCTCGCGGAGCGCGTCCTCCAGGATGGCGGTCAGTGTGCGGCGGGTCTGGGCTGCAAGCTGCTTCGCCTGGCAGAGCAAGTCGTCATCGAGGTTGATTGTCGTTCTCACGCGCAATAGCATACCAGCTATGCAGTGATATGTCAAGCCCTTTCCAGCAGGACCGCCGCGGCGCGGCATTGACTCGCGCCCCTCGCTGGGGAGAGAAAGGGCGCGAGTCAACTCCTGCGGCTCTTCGCGCGGGTTCCATAGTTACGTAAGATATTGCCGTGTAGATACTTATGGCTGACCATGCGCTCGGCGCATGCGCGGCTCTTGACTCGCGCCCCTCCGTGGGGGGGAAAAGGGCGCGAGTCAAACGTGGTTCACTTGTCGCCGAGCGGCAGCACCCAGATGTTGCGGTACTGGACCGGGCAGCCGTGGTCCTGGAAGCTGAAGCCGCCCTTCGGGCGGGCGCCCTTCAGCTCGAAGTTGTCGTGGATCTTCATACCGTTCTGGAGCACGGTCACGCGGGGCTTGGCGCCCGGCTTCTCGACGCGGTACTCGATGTCATAGGTCTGCCACTGGCCGGGCGGCAGGGAGGCGAGGTTGAACTTGAACGGCGGCTTCCCCTCCTCGATCGGCAGCTCCTCCATCGTGTCGGGGTCCTTGTACTTGTAGATGCCGCCGCAGCCGCCGCCGAGGTAGGTCATGTCGCCGAAGGAGTCGAGCACCTGAATCTCGTCGCCATTCGGGAGGAAGACGCCGCTGTTGCCGCGGCTCTGGCTGTGCCTCTCGGGCATGAAGGGGTTCTTGAACTCGACGTGGAGCTTGAAGCTGCCCTCGAAGGCCCGCCTGGTGCTCATTCCGCCCTTGGGGATGAGCACGCCGCCGTCCTCGAAGAGCTTCCACTCGGCCTCCTTGCCATCCTTGCCCTTCCGCTTCGTCATCTCGTCCGAGGCGTTCGGGTCGGGGGCCAGCAGCAGGATGGCGCCCTCGGGCGGCTTGGCACCGAGGGTGGGGGACTCGCGTTCCACGCGCTTGACGGTGAGCTTGCAGCCGGTGGGGCAAGCGCCCGTGAAGCCGCCATCGGCGTAGGTGCCCGCCCACTCAGTGTCGCCCACCTTCGCCTTGAACGCCACGGTATCGCCCTCGGCCTTCGCCTCGCCATTCACCTTGACGAGTTTGCCGTCTGGCAGCGTCTCGCGGATGAAGACCTTGTACTGGCCCTTGCCCTGGGCCACCACGCGGACCTCGAGCTTGCACTCGACACCGCTGTCGCTCTTGCACGAGCCTTCGTAGAGGCCCTGCACCGCCGCCTCGTCAGGCGCGCCGGCGAAGGCGACGATCGCACACGAAACGATGCTCAACGCGATATGGAACATGAATGTTCTCCTCAGAAGTCCGCGTGCAAGTATGCACGCCCTACAGCTCGCCGGCCTTGTCGCTGAGCGGCAGCACCCAGATGTTGCGGTAGCGCACGGGGTTGCCGTGGTCCTGCCAGTGGAAGCCGCCCTTCTTGGCGTCGCCACGCAACTGCACGTTGTCGTGGATTTTGATGCCGTTGTGCAGCACGGTGAGCGTCGGTTTGCCCACCAGTTTGCCGTCCTTCTTCGTCACGCGATACTCGATGTCATAGGTCTGCCACTCGCCGGGCGGGAGGGAGGCGAGGGTGAACTTGCTCTCCTTCTGGCCCTTCAGGTACTCAAGCTCGGCCATGCAGTCGGGGTCCTTGAAGCCGTAGAGGCCCCCGCAGCCGCCGCCGAGATAGGTCGGCATCCCGAAGCTGTCGAGCACCTGGATTTCCTCGCCGTTGGGGAGGTAGACGCCGCTGTTGCCGCGGCCCTGCCCCCGGCCGCCGGGCTCGAGGGGGTTGCAGAACTCGACGTGGTACTTGAAGCTGCCGTCGAACTGCTGCTTGGAGTTGAACCCGCCCCGCGGCACCTGGACCGAGCCGTCCTCGCCGATCACGAGCACAACGTCCACCTGCCGCTTCTCGGGCATGAGCACCCAGCCTTCGGGGAGCGGGTTCTCCTTTGTGGGCCAGGCCTTGGGCTCCTTGGCCACGGCGCGGAGGGCAACCTCCCAGACCACCTCGCCGGCCCTGCTCTTGTCGCCGACGTACCAGGGCTGATTCCCGCCGCGCACCACCTGGTCGAAGCTCTTGCCGTCGAGCAGCACGATTGCGCCCTCGGGCGGCTTGGCGCCCATCGTGGGCGACACCCGCGTCGCTCGCTTCAGCTCGAACGTCCCGCCGTCGCCAAACTTGCCCGTGATGGCGCCCGCGGCGTACTTGGCCTCCCAAATCACGTCGCCCATCTTGCCCGCGAAGCTCACCGCACCCTCTGCGGCCGTGCCGTCCATCTCCACGTTGGGGGTGGACTTCTCGCCGATGCCGTCGCGGACGAGCAGCTTATACGCCTGCTTGCCCATCGCCACGGCACGGGCCTCGATCTTCCCCACGGCCTTGCCGGTCGTGCAGGTCCCCTCATAGAGGCCCTGCACCTCGGCCTCGGCGGGCGCCCCTGCGAGTGCCCACACGCTCCCCGCGACGATCACCACGACCCAGAACAGGCAACACCTTGTCATCAGAGCTTCCTCCGAAACGATGGGGCCTCGGCCGACGTCACGCGCGGCCACGATCATACTCAGTTGCGTCGCGATTGTCCAATGGCGCGACGCGGACCGTCGTTGACAAGGCGTCGGGCATCGCCTATACTGCCGACAATGCCTTCGGGCACAAGGGCCGTCGGTCCGCAGGAAGAGAGGAGCCCAATGACACCAGACGGCCAGTTCCACGTCAACCTGCTCGCTTGCCGTCCTATCCGCGCGTTTGTGCGCAATGCGGCGTTTCCCGTCGCGCTCCAGGCGATTGCCCTGGCTGGCGTGCTGTTCTACATCTGGAACGGCTGGGGCATTGGCCTGAGGCATGGCGCGGCAGAGCTTATGACCCTGCGCAAGACGAACCTGACGACGCTGTTCGTCTGGGGGCTATGGTGGCCGGGAATGATCGCGCTGGCGCTTGTGCTTGGCCGGGCGTGGTGCACGGTGTGTCCGATGGAGCTTGCGAATCGCCTGGGCGATTGGGTGGCGCGGCAGGTGGGCTGGCCCCGCGCGAGGCTGGGGCGGTGGCTGAGGGCCGGCTGGCTCATCGTCGTCGCCTACCTCGCGCTGCAGGTTCTCGTCGCAGGCATCTCCATCCATCGCATCCCCCACCACACCGCGGTGATGCTGATCGTGCTCCTCGCGGGCGCGCTGGGCGCGGGACTTGTGTTCCGCGAGCCGCGGGCGTTCTGCAAGAGCCTCTGCCCTGCCGGCGCCCTCCTGTCGGTCTACGGCCGCTACACGCCGGCGCAACTCGACGTTCGAGACCCCGAGGTTTGTGGCAAGTGCCAGACGCGCGATTGCGTGGCGGCGGCGAACCGCGACAGGTTCGACAAGCGGAGCTGTCCCTCCCTCCTGCGGCCCTACGCGAGGGAGCAGTCGGACGGCTGCGTGCTGTGCTTCCAGTGCGCCAAGGTCTGCCCCCACGACAACGTCGGCTTCGGGCTGGCGCGGGCCACGGCCGGGGTGCGGCGGCATCGCCTCCTGCTCCCCTTCGAGGCCGCCTTCGTTATGTTCGCCGCCGGCTTCGTCGCGCACGACGTCATCGCCGAGGTGAAATGGCTGGATGAGATCTTCCACGTGGTGCCGAAGGCGCTCCAGCAGTTGGCGCCTGCGGTCAAGTTCGGATGGTTTGAGGCGCTCTGGTTCCTCGTGCTGTTCCCCCTCGCCCTGTGGACGGCCGCCGCGGTAGTGGCGTATGCGGTTGGTGGGCGGCAGAGGCTGGGCGCCCTTCTCCTGGCGGCAGCGACGGGCGCGGCCCCCGTCGTGGCAGTCGCGCACCTGGCCAAGTCCGCGGCCAAGGTGGCCTCATGGGGCGGGTTCCTTCCCCTGGCGCTGGCGGACCCTGCTGGCGTGGAGACGTTTCAGCGAATCGGAGACAAGGCGCTGGCCGCGCCGGCCCCGTGGGTCGGGCTGCCGCCCCTGGGCTGGGCCATGCTCATCCTGCTCGCGCTGGTGGCGTGGCGAAGCCTGCGCTGGATTCGCGAGGCAAGTGGAGAAGCCGCCAGGGCCGCCTACGCGGGCCTCGGGGTCACGGCCGCATTCTTCGCCGCTACCCTCCTCGTTTGGCCGTGGGCGTAAAGAACGAGGATGATTGGATGGGTGGATGAATGGATGAATGGAAGAGCCAGTCTCTCTGGCATCCATCCATCCATTCATCCCCTCAGGCGTCTCTATTCGCTGTCGAGCCGCACGGCGGCGGCGAGGGTGGCGCGGGCAGTGGCGGCCGCGCTGGCGAAGTCGCACAGCTCGGGCACGTCGCCTTCAAGATGGTAGTTCGGATCGGCGTAGGGCATCGAGCCGATGTTGTGGACCGCGACGCGGTAGCCCTCCTTGATGAACGAGCCGTCGTCGTTGTTCACGCGGTCGGTCTTGTGCCTGGCGGTCACGAGGCCAAGGGCGTAGTCGCGGTTCACCTCGGCCATGAGGTCGGCCAGGCGCTCGGCCTCGGGGGCGTAGTAGACGGAGAAGCAGGTCATGCGGTCCGCCTCGCGGTCCTCGGGCTTGCGCACCCCTGGGCCGTCGAGGTTGAACAGGGCAATGATCTTCTCGCCGCGGAGCCGAGCGTTCCGGGCCGCCGTGACGCTGGTCCACGGCCAGTGCTCCTCGTTGCAGAAGAGGAACCAGAACGAGCGCCGCGAACGGTAGCGGGCGAGGACGCGCGCCAGCTCGAGGTTCACCGCCGTGCCGATAGCGTTGTCGTTGGCCCCGGGCGAGTCGATCCAGCTCATCGAGTCCTTGTGCGAAATGAGGAGAATGGTCTCTTCGGGGACGGTTGAGCCGACCTTGCGGGCAGAGAGATTCCAGGCGACGTGCCACGGGTCGTGGGCGTGAGGGGTCGAGTACTGGTGGTGGATGTTCTTCTTGAGGTCCCGGCGGAATGCCTGGACGAGGCAGCCCTCGCGCCCGACGGCGTAGCCGAATGAGGCCAGCCTCGCGGCAATGAAGTCGTCAGCCTCGTCGAGCGTGGTCTTTGTACGGCCCGGAATCGTGTAGTTGAGCTTGCGAAAGCGCAACGGCTCCTTTGACAGGCAGAAGGTGTCCTTGCGGATCCGTTGATGGCTCACCCGCTTGAGAAGCGCCGGGATGTGGTCGCTATTCTTCAGGCGTGGGCTCCCGCGCATTCCGGCACGATGACCCCGGTGCGCTTGGCGGCGTTGGCCAGCGCGCGGAGGCGGCTTACGGCCTCCGCGCTCGGATGCAGTCCACCGCACTCCCAGCGCGAGACGGTGAGCTTGTGGACCCCCAGGCGCTTGCCCAGTTGCTCCTGGGTGAACCCCAGCGCACGACGCAGCGTTGCGATCAGGGCCGGGCTGGGATGGGAGCCTACCTCGGAAGCCAGCGCCCGCAGCCGGTCGAGAAACTCCACCCCCTCGGGCGTGAAGGCCAACTCGCCGCCACGGTCCCGCACCGCCATGCGCGCCGGCACCTCTACGAACAGGGTCCGCTCATCAGGAAGCCGCATGGTGTAAGGGACTCCACGCGGAATCGGCCTCGCGTGATGCGGCCGGCGGGCGGCCCGCGGCCGGCTCGCAATAGCTACAGATGCCATTGGTCACTCCTCCTCCCAGTAGGCGGAGTATGCGCCAAGTCAACTGGGATCGAGTCCTTGCTGATTCACGGTGTCCTGCGTGACACGCCTCTATGGCCCGCGCCATGGTTCCATGGATGTCGGCAGCGTGCGAAGGCGGAAAGGGCCCAGCGGGCGGGGCGTTCGGACGGCCTACCAGCCCCGCCCGGGGCACTCCGCATTTTGGCCGATGAGCCAAGAGGCGAACCGAAGACCGCCTGAAGGCGGGACTACGAACGCGCTCGGCTCACCGAGGCGGGGACGGCTCCTGGACCCCAAGTCCTTCCGCTGCCGCGGGCCTCTCGGCCCGGGGCAAACGCCCTCGGATAAGGGGTGCTGCGGAAAGCACCACACGGAAACCGGCGTTGTTGTTCCGGTTCTCAGGATGGTTCCTGTTCCGATTCGCCGAGCGGCAGTTCCTCGGATTGCTGTTCCAGGAGCCGCCACGCAGCACGCGGCGCTCGCCACGGAGCCCCACCCCCCAATCTCGGCAGCCGCCCTGCTCGGGCGGCCACCGCTATCGGCACCGGCTCTCTCACCCTTTGGACGCAAGTCTCCAGAAAATTCCGGGGCCGCCGGGGGCGGCCACAGGAACCCAAAGCCCGAAGCCCGAAAACCGCAAATGGTAACGTGGTAAAAGAGCAAATTGTAATCAGGGTCCAGCGGAAAGCACCACACGGAAACCGGCGATGGTGTACCGGAACTCAGGAAGGTACCTGTTCCGAAGCGCCGAGCGGCAGTTCCTCGGATAGCTGCTCCAGGAGCCGCCACGCAGCACGCGGCGCTCGCCAGATTCCGGCCCCGTGGGGTCCTTCTGGTCACCCTCCTTGTAGGCGCCATACCAGTCCTGG
>Ga0194112_10002501_pt1 | contig 26305 bp, 22 predicted proteins | sample TA2MahC400mmetaG_FD_146191 | JGI IMG/M metagenome (GOLD analysis project Ga0194112, IMG submission 146191) | Freshwater microbial communities from Lake Tanganyika, Tanzania - TA2015016 Mahale Deep Cast 400m | ecosystem: Environmental > Aquatic > Freshwater > Lake | place: Tanzania: Lake... | reverse complement strand
AAGCCGGTGCGAGAAAAAAGATTTTGGGGGGGCGGGGGCCGGCCGGCCGGTCATGGATTCCAGATCGGCGGGACGGCCCGCCGTCACCTGGACCCGCGTGCGACAAAAAACTCATTCGTCAGGGCTGAGGGGCGGGCAGGCAGCGGCCTGCTTGCTGCGCCGTGGCGGCGCGGCCCGCCGGCGGATCGCGTTCTTACGCCTTCGCCGCCAGGGCCGCCTGCACGTCCTTGACGGGGTCGCTGATGGGCGTCAGGCCGAACTTCTCGACCAGCACCTTCAGAACGCCGGGAGAGACGAACTGCGGCAGGACGGGGCCGATGCGGATGTTCCTGACGCCCAGGGCCAGCAGCGTCAGGAGTATCGCCACCGCCTTCTGCTCGAACCACGTCAGGACGAGCGTCAGCGGCAGGTCGTTCACGGTGCACTTGAAAACGTCGGCCAGCGCCGCCGCCACCTGGACGGCCGAGTAGGCGTTGTTGCATTGACCGATGTCAATCAATCGCGGGATGCCGTCGATCGACCCCAGGTCCAGGTCGTTGAACCTGTACTTGCCGCAGGCCAGCGTAAGCACCACGCAGTCCTTCGGCACGGCCTTGACGAACTCGCGGTAGTAGTTGCCCTTGGCGCCCGGCGTGTCGCAGCCGCCCACGAGGAAGAAGCGGCGTATCCTGCCCGCCTTGACGGCCGCGACGATCTTGTCGGCCACGCCCAGGACGGCCGTGTGATGGAAGCCCGTCAGCAGTTTCCCGCCAGGCTTCTCAGCAAGGGGCGGCAGGCTGAGGGCCTTCCGGATGACCGGCTCGAAGTTGCGGTCGGCGACGTGGCAGCAGCCCTCAACGTGCGCCACGCCGCACGTAAAAAGGCGGTCCTTGTACGATTCCTTCGGTATGAGGACGCAGTTGGTCGTGGCCAGGATGGCGCCCGGCCAGGCGTCGAACTCGGCCTTCTGCGTCCACCACGCGCCGCCGTAGTTGCCCGCGAGGTGCTTGTATTTCTTGAGGCCCGGGTAGGCGTGGGCCGGCAACATTTCGCCGTGGGTATATATGTTCACGCCACGTCCCTCCGTCTGCTTCAGGATCGCTTCGAGGTCCAGCAGGTCGTGGCCGGTAACGACGATGCCGGGGCCGGCCAGAGTGCCGGTCGGGACCCCGGTGGGCACGGGGTTGCCGTACCGCTCCACGTGGGCCTCGTCCAGCAGTTTCATGGCCCGCAGGTTCATCTGGCCGCACTTCAGGACCAGGCCCAGGACGCTCCCCAGGTCGAAGTTCACGTTCGTCAGCGTGGCAAAGAGGGCCTCGTGCATGAAGCCGTCGATCTCGGGGTCGATCTTGCCGAGGGCCCGGGCGTGATGGGCGTACGCGGCCACGCCCTTCAGGCCGAACAGGAGCGTGTCCATGAGGCTGTTCAAGTCGGCCGACTTGCCGCACACCCCCGCACGCACGCATCCCCCGGGGGGCGTCTGCGAACACTGGTAGCAGAACATCTGCTTCTCGCTTGCTCCGGCAACCATGAGCAACTCCTTTTCCTGTGTTAGGGTCCGCGACTGCGGGGCAAAGCGCCCCGGTTTCTTCAATGAGTGTAACGAGGGCGCACGGGGCCGGCCTTGACGCAAGTCAAGAAAGCCGAAAACGGGCGCCAGACCCCGGGAATCGCCGAACCCCGCGCGGCACGTCAGGGCACAGGCGGCGCAACGGCAACACGCGCCGCGCAGCGACAATACGCGGCGCGGCGCTACTCGGCCTTCAGCGGCTTGCGGGTAACGCCGGCCAGGTACTCGCCCACTGCGCGGGCAAGGGCGAAACTATCGTCGCCCGTCCCGGGGAACGAGTGCACGGCCGCCCGGCTGCCGTCGCGCGCGAGGACGGCCAGTTGCGGCTGCGTGGGCGTCGGGCTTCCCTCGCTTTTCCACTTGCTCGGCACGGCGCAGACGGTCCAGCCCTCAACGTCGGCCAGGGCAAGGTCCACCGGCTCGCGGCGGCGGGAAACCGTCAGACGCCCTGCGCCGTCGTTTATGTGCAGCACGCCCGCGCCGGTCTTCAGGGCATCTGCCGCCGCGGCAGCCACGCCGACCCCCGCCGCCGTCCCGAACGCCGCCTGAACCGCCCACGTCGGCGGGCTGAAGCCGCTCAGGAACCCCACCGCAAAGATCGAGAGGAAGCACGTCACCCCGTATCCGGCGGCAAAGGCCAGCAGCCGCTCGCCCGGCAGCGGGGCAGGATACACCCGGAATCCATCGCGCTCGGCCCGCAACTGGCCCCAGCCTGGAACGTAGCACGGCGGCCACAGCGGCGCGGCCAGGAACGCGCGCATCCGCCGCCGGCGCACCACGCCCGCCGCCAGCCCGCCGACAAGTCCTATCCCCACAAGCAGGAACGGCTGGAGAAACAGGAGCATGAACCACTGCTGCGGCTGGACGCCCATCGCAAGGACCGCCTCGGACGGGTTGTGGGGGTCGTAGTAAACCGTAACGTGCTTCCCGGCCGGGTGCCGCCGCACCACTTCATCTGCATGGCCGGAAGCGCTGCTTGAGAACTGGCCGTAGGCATACCGCTCGCCCGCGTATTCCCGCCCGGCCACCTTGTAGCGGTAGCGGATGGCGGGCTCGAAAGTGGACCCGTTGCTGTCGGAGTGCGTGCGGACCTTGCTTGCGACGACCGTGCCGTCGGCCGCCTCGAACCGCCGCTCGGCGTCCAGTTGCATCAGGATGCCGCCTATCACGATGACCGCGAACACGCCGGTTATCGTGCACCAGATGATTGCGAAGAAGACCATGAAGACCCGGCCGGCGACCTCGCCCGCGCGCCCGCCGCGCGGGGAAGCCGGCCCGCCCAGATCGATTCTGAACCCGCCCATGGCGATGTATTGTACCAGAATCGGATTGCCCCGCAAATCGCCGCGCCCCGGCGCACCGAAGATGCCCGCGGGCTCACGCCCGCGGCTCGAACTTCGCCTGCGCGCCCCCGCGCATGGCGCCGGCGCTGCCGCGCACGCAAAACGTTGGCACGAACCTGCACGCCGCAGTTAGAATCACCAGCGGCGGGTCCCGACATGAACGAGCACGACCAAAGCGCCGTCTATCGCATTCTCGACGCCAACGCGAACCGCGCCCGCGAGGCGCTTCGCGTGGCCGAGGATGCCGCGCGCTTCGCCCTGGAGCGGCCCGATCTGGCGGAGGCCCTGAAGCGTCTGCGCCACAACCTGCGGGCGGCGCTCGGGCGGCTCGACGCGCGGCGGCTGGTGTCGGCCCGCGACACCGCCGGCGACGTCGGCACGGCCATCTCCGTAGAGGCGGAGCGCACGCGAACCGGCATCGCCGACGTAGCACAAGCCGCCTTCAAGCGCCTGTGCGAGGCCCTCCGCGCAATAGAGGAATACGCCAAGACGCTTGACCCGCAGGTGTCGGCTTCCGTAGAAGCACTGCGCTACCGGGCCTACGAGTTGGAAAAGCGATTTGAAGAGGCGCTGCGGCCGCAGCGCCGGCTGGCGGCGGGCGGCCTGTGCGTGCTCCTTACGGAGGGCCTTTGCCGCCACCCGTGGGCCGAGGTCCTGCGGGCCGCGATGGCCGGCGGCGCGGCCGCCATCCAGGTCCGCGAGAAGGGAATGCCCGACGGGCAGTTCCTCGCGCGGGCCCGCGAGGCCGCCCGCATCGTCCACGACGCCGGGCGCCTGGTCATCGTGAACGACCGGCCCGACGTTGCCGCGCTGGCCGCCGCCGACGGCGTCCACGTGGGGCAGGACGACATGGCCCCGCACGAGGCCCGCCGCATCGTCGGGCCGGACCGGCTGGTGGGCGTTTCAACGCACACCGTGGGGCAGGCCCTGGCCGCCGCCGAGGCCGGGGCCGACTACGTCGGCTGCGGCCCCATGTTCCCCAGCGCCACGAAGCCGCAGGAGGTCATTCCCGGCCCCGCCCTTGCGGCCGAGGTGGTCAAGCAGGCGGGCGTGCCCGTGATAGCCATCGGGGGGATTACCGCTGAGAACGCAGGGGCGGTGCTGGCGGCGGGCGTCCGGTGGCTGGCTGTGTCGAGCGCCGTGTGCGGGGCCGCCGACCCGGAGGCCGCGACGCGGCGGCTGGCGGAGTTGATTGCCCGTGTCGCTCGCGCGTAGCCTTGCATTATTCAGCCCACCGTGGATACACGGCGGACGGCGCCGCCCCGGCGGGCGCCGCGCGCGCAAAAGCCCCCCGTGCATTCACGGGGGGCTAAATATGGACACGAGTTGCGACTCTAAGTATCGCCGCCGTAGCCCTTCTTGCCCGACTCGGCGGGGGGCGGGCCGGGCTTCTTCATGCCGCCTGGGCCGCCCGGGCCGCGATTCATTCGCGTGTCGGCCCACTTCCTGACCCTGTCGCGCTGCTCGCCCGTCAGGATCGTCATGATACGGTCGAGCGCTTTCTGGACCATCTCCTTGTGCTTTTCGCGCAGGGGGGCGAACTCCTGGCCGCGCAGTTCTTCGAGGCGCGGCTGCTTGCCGGGACCGAACGTTTCATCGAGGAGTCTGCGGGCGTCGGCCTCCAGGTCGCGCACGATTGTCTTGATCTTCTCGGCCTGGTCGAAGGAGAATCGGAACTCCTCGCGGGCCTGCGGCGTGGTGAGCAGCGCGAGGCCGCCCGTGGCCATGTCGGACTGCTGGCGCTGGCGGCCGATTTCCTTCAGTTGCGTCTTCTGCTCTTCCGTCAGGACAGCCGCGCCCTCCCTGACAATGTCCTGGACGTCGGCCTTGGCCAGGCGCATGGCCTCGTCGAGCGAGTCCATGACCTCGCGGCGTCGGGCTTCGCGGTCCGCCGGGGGAAGGTTCGCGTCGCCCCCCGGGGGGCCGTACTTCACCACGAGGTCGTCGCGGACGCGCTGATGGAGGACCTTGGCCCGCTCTTCGAGTTCCGCGATCTTCCTTTCCTGCTCCGACGTCAGGCGCAGTTTCTCGCGCACCTCGGCGTCGGCGAGCGTGCGGAACAGGCCGCCCAACTGCCCGAAATCGAAGTTGCGGAAGCGCTCGGCCACCTCGTCGCGCCTGGGGGCGAACTTGTCGAACTTGGCGGGCGTCGGCTCATCGGCCGGGGCGTCCTGCATTACGAGAAAAAAAGCCGCCGCCACCTCCTGGGCGGCCGGCCGGAGGGGCGGACCGGACTGCCGGCCGCTGGCCGCGCCGGGCGGAGGGGGGGCGGGCCTCGGCTCGCCGGGCGACATGCCGCCGGCCCCTTCTCGCGGCGGGCCGCCGCCGGCCGGACGCCTCATGCCCTGGGGTCCGCCGCGGCCCCGGCCGCGCGAATCGAACCACCTCTGCACCTTCTCGCGCTGCTCGCTCATCAGGACCGTCAGGATGCGTTCGAGGGCCTTCTTGATCATCTCCTGGTGCTTCTCGCGCACGGGGGCGTACTTCTCGCTTCGGAGTTCCTCCTGGGTGGGCTCCTTGCCGGGGCCGAAGGTCTCGTCGCGCAGGCGCCTGGCGTCGGCCACCAGGTCGCGGATGATGCTCTTGATCCGCTCCACCTGGTCGAAGGTGAACTGGAACTGCTCGCGGGCCGGGGGCGTCGTCAGGTACGTAAGGCCCCCCGACAACAGGTCGGCTTCGGTCCGCTCGGTGCCGATGGCCTTGAGCATGGCCCTCTGCTCATCGGTCAACAGCGCGCCTGCTTCGCCGAGAAGGCCCTCGGTTTCCTTCATGGCTGCGCGCACCGCATCGGCCACGACCTGCATGGCTTCCTGGCGGAATGCCTGCCGCTCCTCCTCGGTCGTGTCGGGGCCGGGCATGCGGCCCCTGAGTTTGGACTCGACGTCTTCGCGGACGACGCCGAAGAAGTCCATGGCCCGCTGGCGAAGGTCCTGTATCCGCTTCTCCTGTTCCGGCGTGAATCGCAATTCGCTGCGCACGTCCGGGTCCTCAAGGAACCGCAGGTTCTGGGCCTGGCGGAACATCTCGCCCAGGCGGGCACGGTCTTCCGGGCTGAACATGCTCTCTGCGAGGCCGGCCCACTGAGGCGGCACGCCGCCCGCCCCGCCGGCGCCCGGCCCTGGCGCCGGCGGCGGAGCCTCGGCGCCCTCCACAAGGAGGAACCGGGCGAGCGACTGCTGCGCAGCCAGCACTGCGGCAGGAGGCCCGCCAGGGCTGCCGCCCTCGCGCACGCCCGGACGGGGCTGGCGCGGCGGCTCCTGCGGCGGCTCGGGCCGATTCTCGCGCAGCCACTGCTGTGCCCGCTCCCGCTGCGGCGGCGTAAGCATCTGGAGGATCCGCTCGTGGATCTCTTCCAGTTGCCGCATGCGGTCCGGCGCGTTCTTCTGGAGCCACTCGCGGACCTCGCCGGGGCGCTTCTCGGGCGGAACGTCGCGCATCTGCTCTTGCAGCCGCTCCATCACGCCACCCATCATGCGGGCCGCATCGGTCAGTACCTGGCGGATGCGCGCGGCCTGGTCGTCCGAAATGTCCAGTCTCTTGCGGGCCTCATCCGACAGAAGCGACCAGAGGTTGCGGAGCATCGGACCCGGCACAGGCGGCGCCTCTTCCGGGCGGCCGCGGGCCTCGGGCGGGCGCGGCTCGTCGCGCCGTTCCGGCGGCCGCGCTTCAGGCCGCGGGCCGGGCGCACGCTCCTCCGCCCGACGCCCGGGCGCACGTTCCTCGTCGCGCCGCTCCGTCGGCCGCGCTTCAGGCCGCGGACCGGGCGCACGCTCCTCCGCCCGACGCCCAGGCGCACGTTCCTCATCGCGCCGCTCCGGCGGCCGCGCTTCGGGCCGCGGGCCGGGCGCACGCTCCTCCGCCCGACGCCCGGGCGCACGTTCCTCGTCGCGACGCTCCGGCGGCCGCGATTCAGGCCGCGGGCCGGGCGCGCGCTCCTCCGCCCGACGCCCAGGCGCACGTTCCTCATCGCGCCGCTCCGGCGGCCGCGCTTCGGGCCGCGGGCCGGGCGCACGCTCCTCATCGCGCCGCTCCGGCGGCCGCGCTTCGGGCCGCGGGCCGGGCGCGCGCTCCTCCGCCCGACGCCCAGGCGCACGTTCCTCGTCGCGGCGCTCCGGCGGCCGCGCTTCGGGCCGCGGGCCGGGCGCTCGCTCCACATCGCGGCGCTGGGGCAGAGGCGCTTCGGTGGGCGGGCGGCCAGGCATCATGGGACATTGCGGACACATGCAGCCGCCAAGACCGCGCCCGGCCATCGGGCCAGGACCCATCGGCCCAGGCCCCGCACGCGGCCCGGGCCCCATCGGCCCCCTTCCCTGCATCCCGGCCTGAGGCGGCAGCACCGGACGGCGTGCCCCCAGCCCCATCAGCGGCTGGCCTGCGGGCCCCGGCGGGCGTGCCCCCGGCCCCATCGGCGGCTGAGGTGGCGCAAACGGCGGACGCGCGGCGGGCTGGCCCATCTGCCGCTTCGCGGCCTCTATCTTCACCTGGAACTCCGCTTTCCGCCGCTCCTCTTCCTGCATCGCCATGCGGAACTCGTTCGGCTGGTCAAGGCCCTTGGCGATGCCCATGAGCAACTCGGCGACTTCCGGCGGGGCAAGCACCACCACGGCGTTGGCGGGCTCGTTGAGGGCCAGCGGAATCTGCTGGAGAACCTCGCCGACGTGCGGGTTGCGGCCCAACTGCTTGAGGGTCTCAAGGAACGACTCGGCCGGGATGTGCCGGAACGTAAGGACGACCGGCCTGGGGGGCGGACCTTCCGGCCTCTCGGCCCGCGGCGGCGGCGGAGGACCATGCACCGTCAGCGGCTGCACAAGCGAGTCGGGTCTTTCGGGCCGCCCCGGCCGCGGCTGCGGCGGACCGGCCCCAGCGGCGGCGCTCCAACTGCCCACCAGGGGCAGCACCACTATCGCAGCGATTGCCGCGGCCAGCAGGTACGAAGATGCGCGGGTCGTCATGGCCCGTCTCCTTAGGAAGGGCGACCTGGATACAGACTCTTCCTGCACCGAGGTGTCTGCCAAGCAAAACGGCCGTGGGGGGCTGCTATTGCCGCGCCCATGCTCCTCAAGCGGAAGCATGGCAGCCCCCGCCGGGCGGTCTGAAGGTGAAGTTACGCTCCATCCCCCTCAATGCGCCGCAGGGCAGGAGGTTTCAGGACGTGCCCCGACGGGCGGTCTGAAGGTGAAGTCACGCCCCCCGGCGGCTCGAACGCCGGTCGAGGGCCTTCGGCCTCTCGTACTGGAGGCTGCCCTCGCTGCCGGTGACGAGCGTCACGCGGTCGTCGAGGATGAAGTCCGACATGTTGTCCCACGCGAACTTCTGCTGGTGGTGCCGGTGGTCCTGGCCGATTACGCTGCGGAGGACCTCGAAGCGGACGCCGTGCTCGGCCAGGATCTTCTCCCACGCAGGGTTGCGCGGGTCGTCGGTGGTCCGCATCACCTCGTCGCTCTTGAACTCGTGGAAGAAGGACCGCGGGTAGAAGCGGAACTTGGGCTGGATTCGCGGCGGCAGGTGCTCCTGGATGTACTGGAATACCTCGTCGGCCGTCAGGCTCCCCACGATCACCAGGTCGAACCGCGTCGCCAGTTCCATCGCCGCCTCGATGTTGAACCGCTGCTGCGTGGCACCGCGGTACGTTGCGGTCTTCCGGAGGGGGGCCGTCGACACCAGGATGCCTATCTGCTGGGCGCGCATCGGAACTTTCTCGCGGCCGCACCCCGCGCCGTCGCCATAGCGGCTATGGCGCGTCGGCGACTCAAGCGGCTTGATACTACCTTACGCGATGGCGCCCCCGGAGTCAACTCAAACTGTCTTTGGTATACCCGAGTTCCTTGACGATGGCGAGGACCTCGCTCCAGGTGGGGAACGGCCGGTTGAACTTGCGCTTGTAGCGGTCAACGGCCCGGACGAACTCGATTTCCTCGAGCGTCAGTTCGCCCTCTTCCACGCGTTTCTGGAATGCCTGCTGGTCCTCCACGCGGCGGAGGGCATGGCGCCGGTCGACGCCGGTGCGGCGGTCGCCGCCGCTGCGCCGGTCAGCGACGGCGCGGCGGTCCGTGGCGGCCCGGCGCTCCGGACCGGCATAGTTCGACGGCCGGCCGCTGCGGCGTTCTGCGCCGCCGCGGCGGTCGCCTGCCGCCCGAGACTCCATAATGGCTTCCTGTAGGGTTTCGATCAGTTCGTCGTTGGCCACGGCTCTCGCCCTCCATGACGCGGGCGCAGCCGGAGACCGCCACCGATACTTATCGGCCCGCTCTGACCGGCGTGTTGAGGCATTCCCAGCCCGCCGCCCGGCGGGGACCAGGCGGCCCCAGAAATGCTCTGGCCAAGCAAGGCCCGCCGCTGTAATCTGGCGTGCGGAAAGGAAGCCCTTCCGTGAACCGACCCGTCATCCTGGCCGCCGCCGCGGGGGCCCTGGTGGCCGGCCCCGCCCTGTTCTGGCTGGCCGCCCACGGCGCCGCCGAGGAACCCGCCGTCACCCGCTACGACCGCGAATCGAAGTATTACCGCATACGGGTCGTCGATTATCCGAAGGAAGGGCGGCGGTGCCTTCATTTCGCCCGGTCGCGCGGCATACAGTCGAGCATGTTCCTGTCGGACCCGGTGAAACTCGACCTGCGGTACTCGCAGAGCATGGTGGCTGCGCTGGCCCTCCATCCCGCGCCGCAGGACGTGCTCCTGGTGGGCCTGGGGGGAGCGAGCCTGCCGAAGTTCATCCAGAAGCACTTCCCCGACGTGCGCCTGGACATCGTCGAGATCGACCCCGACGTGGTGCGCGTGTGCCAGGACTGGTTCGAGTTCAAGGGCACGCCCAACACGCGCGTCGTCGTCATGGACGGGCGGATGTACCTGAAGCGCTCCCCGAAGCAGTATGATATTATCATGCTTGACGCCTACGCCGCCGACCGCATCCCCTTCCACCTGACGACGCTGGAGTTCATCCAGTTGGCCAAGTCGCGCCTCAAAGAGGGGGGCCTCATGGCCTCGAACCTGTGGGAGCACGCCGTCAACCGCTTCTACCACGCCGAACTGCGGACCTTCCAGGCGGCGTTCCCGCGGACTTACCTGTGCAAGGCGGGCGATTCGGGCAACATCATCGTCTTCGGGTCGCTCGCGGCCGAGCAGGCGCTGAAGGAAGACTGGGCCGCCCGGGCCGCCAGGATCGCCGCCGGCAAGGACCTCGGCTTCGACCTGGCGGACCTGGTGCGACGCGAGTACGAGCACCTCGGCACGCAGAAGATCGCCGAGAAGCCCCTCACGGACGACATGGCCCCCGTCGACACCCTCCGCCGCGAGCATCCCAGGCACTTCGAGGAGGCACAGTCCTGATGGCCATGCGGCTGGGACTTCTGGCCACCGTCTTCATCGCCGGGGCGGCGCTGATGAGCCTCGAAATGGCCTCCTTCCGCCTCGTCGAACCCGAACTCGGCAGCGACATCGTCGTCTGGGGCAGCCTCATCAGCGTATTCCTGGGCGGCCTGGCCGTCGGGGCCGTCGCGGGCGGACGCTGGGCAGACGTGCGGCCGAGCCTCGCCAAACTGGGCCTTATCCTCCTGGTGTCCGGCGCCGTGGCCCTTGCCGTTCCGCTCTACGCCGACGCCGTCCTGGACTGGTGCTACCCGGGCGAAGGTGCGCCCCTGCCCGCCGAGTGGGGGACGGGCGGAGGCGATACGCTGGTAGTCTATCACCCGCCCGACATGCGCTGGCCCGCCCTGGCGGCCGGGACGCTCCTGTTCGGCATCCCCGCCCTGCTGCTGGGCATGGTCTCGCCGTATGCAGCGCGGCTGTTCGTGCGCGAGATGCCCCACCTGGGCACGAGCATCGGGCAACTGTACGGCGTCTCGACGGTCGGCAGCATCCTGGGCACGCTCGGGACGGCGTTCTACCTGATTGCCCTGATGGGCACGCGGTGGCTCCTGTCGCTGAACGGACTGGTGCTCGTGGCGCTGGGCCTGTCGCTGGCGGCCGCGAACCGCCTGCGCCGGAACGTTTAGCCGTGGCCGGGACGGCGACGCCAGCGCCCGCCGGCGCGCGAAGACGGCCGCGGCCGTACCGGCCGCGGCTGAACGTGTCACTCGCCGGCCCGTCGGCCGGCGCGAAGCACGCAAGGTGCATCATGGCGGAAACCGGCTGGCCTTCCCCCGCCGCCGAGCAGGTGCGCGAGCGCTACGCCTCCGCGTGCCGGGCCTACGCCGCCCTGGACGTCGACGCCGATGCCGCTGTCAGGCAGGCCCTGACCGTGCCCATTTCGCTCCACTCCTGGCAGGGCGACGACGCCGCCGGCTTCGAGGTCCGCAAGGGTTCCGGCGGCGGCATTATGGCCACCGGCAACTATCCCGGCCGCGCGCGCGACGGAGACGAACTCCGCCGCGACCTCCAGCAGGTCATGGCCCTCGTGCCAGGGACGCTCAAGGTGAACCTGCATGCGTTCCACGCCGAGACGGGCGGCAAGGCGGTCCAGCGCGACGCCCTTGAGGTCGGGCACTTCGCCCGCTGGATCGCCTGGGCCGGGAAGCACCGCATCGGCCTGGACTTCAACCCGACGATGTTCGCGCACCCGCTGGGCGGCGGCCTGACGCTCTCTCACCCCGACGCGGCGGTGCGGAGTTTCTGGATCGGCCACGCCGTCGCCTGCCGCCGCATCGCCGAGGCCATGGCTCGGCGGTCAGGCTCGCCCTGCGTCAACAACCTGTGGATACCCGACGGGGCGAAGGACTCGCCCGCCGACCGCTGGGGGCCGCGGCGGCGCCTGCGGGCGGCGCTCGACGAAATCTACGACGACTCGCTCGGCATCGACCGGCGCCTGTGCATCGACGCCGTCGAGGGAAAACTCTTCGGCCTCGGCGTGGAGGATTACACCGCAGGCTCGCACGAGTTCTACTGGCTCTACGCCCTCCGTAAAGACCTCGTGCCCTGCCTCGACATGGGCCACTTCCACCCCACCGAGACGGTCGCCGACAAACTCTCGGCGCTGCTGGAGTTCCACCGGGGCCTTCTGCTGCACCTGAGCCGCGGCCTCCGGTGGGACTCGGACCACGTCGTCCTCTGGTCGGACGACCTCAAGGCCGCGCTGCTGGAACTGGTGCGGGGCGGCGCCCTGGACCGCGTTTACATTGCGCTGGATTATTTCGATGCGAGCATCAACCGCATCGCCGCGTACGTCATCGGCGCGCGCGCCGCGCGCAAGGCCGTCCTCTACGCGCTGCTGGACCCTTCCGCTCGCCTGCGCGGCCTGGAGGCCGCCGGGCGCGGGGCACAGAAACTCGCCCTCATGGAGGAAATGAAAACGATGCCCTTCGCGGCCGCGTGGGATAAACTGTGCCTGGACGCGGGCGTCCCCCTCGGCCCCTCGTGGCTGGCCGACGTGGAAGCCTACGAGCGCCGCGTGCTGGCGAAGCGCCGGTAACGAGGGGGGGCCGGGCCCGCAACGAAAGGAGTTTCGCAGGATGCCGGTCATCGACGATCTTCGCAGCCTCGGCCGGATGATGGTCGAGCGGGGCCTGGTAGCCGGGCCGGGCGGCAACGTCTCCGCGCGCGACGGAAAGAGCATGGTGTGTTCCCCCAGCGGCTACGACGTGGACCGCATTGCCGACGGCGAATGGTCGGTCATTGACATCGAGAGCGGCAAGCAGACCGCCGGCCCGCGGGCCACCTCGGAGTGGGAGATGCACCTTTTCTCGCTTCGCGCGCGGCCGGAGATGAACGTCGTCTGCCACGCGCACCCGCCCATCGCCACGGGCATCATCTCGGGCGGCATGGAGATACTGCCGTGGACGCCCGACTTCGTGGCCTACGTCGATTCGCTCTACTACCTGCCGTTCGTCAAGCCCTCCTCGACGGAACTCGCGCTGCGGGTGCAGGAGGGCTTCAAGACGGGCGCCAGCGGCGTGGCCCTCCGCAACCACGGCGTCGTCACGCTGGGCCGCAACTGGCGCGACGCCTTCGCCAAGATGCTCATCGTTGAGGACACCGCCAAGACGCAGATGGCCGCCATCATCGCCGGCAAGCCCCGGCCCCTCACCGACGCCGAGGTGGCCCACGTGCGCGGCATGGAGGTGGAGGCCTACCGGCGCAAAATCCTGGAGCGCGGCGGGGCGTAGCAGCGGATGCCGCGCTCGAGCCGCATCAGAGCCGCGACCGTATCAGAGCCGCGACCGTAAGGGAGCGGTGCCGTAGCCGCGGCCGGACAAGCCGGCCGTGCCACGGCCGCATCCGTCGCGCGGGCCGGCAGCCGCCCCAGCGCGACCTTGCCCGCGCCAAGAGGGAGATTGCATGCTCGGACCTGACTTGAAGGCGGCGCTGATGGCCGAGGGCGCCTCGCACGTCGGCTACGCCGACGTGCGGCCGCTGCCCTCGCCCCTGCGGTACGACATGCCCGTCGGCGTGTCGATCGTGGTGGCGCTCGACCCCGTGGCCGTCGCCGGCGTCCGCCACGGGCCCGGCAAGCGGTACCAGGCGGAGCGGGCGCGGGCCGATGCGCTGCTGGCGAGACTCACGGCCCGCGCCGCGGACGGGCTGAAGGCGTGCGGGCACCTGGCCGCGGAACTGCCGGTCCCGCCGTCTGATGTCGATACGTTTATAGGCAGCCGCCTCCTGCCGCACAAGACCGTGGCGGCGGCGGCCGGCCTGGGCTGGATCGGCAAGTGCGACGCCCTCGTCACGCGCGAGTTCGGCTCGGCCGTGCGCCCGCGGACGCTTCTGACCGACGCGCCGCTGCCGCCCGCTGCGCCCCTGCTGGAATCATCGTGCGGCGAGTGCCGGGCGTGCGCCGACGCCTGCCCCGTGGCGGCGCCCTCCGGCCGCAACTGGCGATTCCTCCTGCCCCGCTGCGAGTTCTTCGACGCCGACGCCTGCCGCAGGGGCACACGCCAGGTCGCCCGCCGCCACGGCCTGTCCGACTTGGTCTGCGGCATGTGCATCGGCGCCTGCCCGTACACCACCATGTACCTGGCGCGGGCGTGCGAGTAGCGCCGCCGGAAACCGAAGAGGGCGACCTGGCTTCATCTCCCCCCGGCCGCGACCGTATCAGAGCCGCGACCGTAAGGGAGCAGTGCCGTAGCCGCGGCCGGACAAGCCGGCCGTGCCACAACCGCGACGCGGCCTCATCTCCCCCCGGCCGCAACCACAATCAGGACCACCGGCAGCGACCCGGGCGCCACGCCTGAGAGGCTGACCGGCGCCGGCGGACGGGGCGCGCCGGGCGCCGAGGCGGGTCCGCCGGGCGCCGAGGGGCCGGCCGCCGCAGGCGCGGCACTATCGGGAATCCACCGCCCCACCATCAGGCCGCCGACGGCCGCGCGGCCACCGGGCACGCCGGCCTGCTCCGCGGGGCGCGCCAGGAGCATGGCGCCGGTCCCCTTGGCCGGCTGCATCCGCATCCACGCCCAGCCGGACGCTTCGGTCCGCTCGCCCACCGTGCCGATGATAATGACCGCCTGGCCGCCCGCGGGCCGGTTCGCCGCCTGCGCCCAGAGGGCCTCCATCGCCGGGGCCGCCTCGGCGCGAAACGGCCGTTGCTGGTCCGCCTCCACTTCAACGCCCGTCATGGTGCGGTCGATGTCGATGCCCCCAAAGGCGTCAATCTTGCTTACGGACTGTATGATGGGCTTGAGGCGGAAGGTGGTCAGCGTCTTCTCGCGGACCTCCAGCGCCGCCGCCAGGTGCCCGGACACCGTCTTGCGAAGGTCGGCAAACGCGCCCTGCGGCAGAACGTGGCCGAGGCGGTCCACCACTTCCACCAGGCGCTGCGGGAACCGTGCGTCGAACACGTCACCGTATCCGCCGCAGGCCGGGCACTCCTCTTCCCAGTTCTTGGCGGCCGCTCGGCCCACGACGCCCGCGGGCGGCCGCATGGATGCGGTCCTGGGAACCTTGCCGGTTGCGCGGCAGGTTGCGCACGGCAGAGGTTTGGCGCCCTTCAGAACCGTGTGGACGCCCGCCTCCTTGTATTCTTCCACGACTGGGAACGCCTTGTCGGAGAACTCCACGCGGCCGCCGAAGATGCCCGACATGTCGGGCAGGGCCGCCTGGATGACAGGCCGCTCCTTGCCCGCCGGCGGGGAAGGCGCGGCAGGCGCGGGAGGCTTGGCCGGCGGCGCGGCGGGCGAAGGCGCGGCAGGCGGCACGGCAGACGGAGACGCCGCGGACGGCGGACTGGCCGGGGCCGCCGCAGGCACCGGCGCGGCCGGAGGCGCCGCAGGCGGCGTCGCGCCGGGCGGCGGCGCCGCGGCCTCCGTTGCGGCGGCCACCAACCAACCGCTCAGCAGCACGCCCGCAACAAGCACCGCCGCCAACGTGCATGCAGAAAGGAATCTCATTGGCCACCCCCCTTCCGAGAACGCTGCATACGTGGATTCGCCATGATGATGCTACCGCGCGCCGCGGCGCAGTCAACGTGAATTCAACCCGCGCGGTACGGCGTTACTTACAGGGGCAGATGAAAATGGCACGTGTGGCACGCCCGGCTTGCCCCCGTAAGTAACGCAGTACCCCGCGCGGCGACTGCAATAGGGGGAGCGATACACTTTGCGCGGCGGGTCTCCCGACCCGCCGCGAATATGCGACCGCGGCGCCGACCTCGTGCGCGGCGGCTCAGAAGACCCGCCGCGCATCACCAGCGGCGCATCACCCGCCAGCGGCACTTGACGCGCGGGGCGGCGTGGTATAGTCTGCCCGCGGGCGTGATAAGGAAATGCGTGGTCGCCAGGGCGGCCACGCCGCGAGTCGTCATCCGGCACCGCGAGGGGAAAGGAAAAACCTATGAGCCGATCAAGCGGACAGGAGCGCGCAGAACAGGTCACCCGCCGCGAACTGCTGGCGGGACTGGCGGGCGGCGCCGCGGCGGCGATGGGCGCCGGGGCGCTCGCCGCGCCGGCGTTTGCGGCCGCCCGGGAGTCCGCCGCCGCGGCGGCGCCCGGGGCTGCTGCACCGGCAACCGCCGCCCCGGCCGCGCCCGCCCAGCCGCCGGGGCTCAAAGGGCGCATCAAGCAGGCCGGGTGCCCCGGCGTCTTCGGCAAGACCACCTTCGAGCAGAAGTGCCAGATCTGCAAGGACCTGGGCCTGCACGGCGTCGACCTGGTGGACGTGAAAGACTGGCCGACCCTGAAGAAGTACGGCCTCATCTGCACCATGGGCCGCGGCGGGGGCGGCATCGGAAAGGGCTTCAACCGCAAGGAGAACCACGACGAGATCGTGGCCAGCCTGCGCACGGCCATCGAGGCCGCGGCCGAGGCGGGGTTCCCGAACATCATCTGCTTCTCGGGGAACCGCGCCGGCCTGGCCGACGACGCCGGCATCGAGAACTGCGCCGAGGGCCTGAAGAAGATCGCCGCCTTCGCCGAAGAGAAAAAAATAAACGTGTGCATGGAACTCCTCAACTCCAAGCGCAACCACAAGGACTACCAGTGCGACCGCACCGCCTGGGGGGCCGAGGTGTGCAAGCGCGTCGGGTCGCCCCGCGTCAAACTCCTTTATGATATCTATCATATGCAGGTGCAGGAGGGCGACGTCATCGCCACCATCCGCGAGTTCTTCCCGTACATCGGGCACTTCCACACGGCGGGCGTCCCCGGCCGCCACGAACCCGACGAAACGCAGGAACTCTATTACCCGGCCATCATGCGGGCCATAGTGGACCTGAAGTTCGAGGGCTACGTGGCCCACGAGTACGGGCCGACCAGGGACGCCGTGGAGTCGCTCAGGAAGGCCATCGCCATCTGCGACGTCTGACGGCCTGCGGGCGCCATGCTTTCGCTTGCGAAAGCATGCCACCGGGCTTCGCGCGACCATGCTTTCGCAACAGCGCGAAAGCATGGCGCCTGCGGCGCGCGGCGCTCCGTTGACGCCTTTCCGGCCGCCTCTATAATCATCCCCGCGGCTTCCGGCGAGCCGAAAGGGACAGAGCATGCGGCATCCGAAGATCACCGTCGTGGGGGCCGGCAACGTGGGGGCCACGTGCGCCTTGTGGGCGGCAGCGCGGGACCTGGGCGACGTGGTCCTGCTGGACGTGGTGGAGGGCCTGGCCGCCGGGAAGGCCCTCGACCTGGCCCAGGCGGGGCCGATCGCCGGATTCGCCCGCCGCATCCTGGGCGCGACCGACTACGCCGCCACCGCCGGCAGCGACCTGGCCGTCATCACGGCGGGCCTCGCGCGGCGGCCCGGCATGAGCCGCGACGACCTGCTCTCGAGGAACGCCGAGATCGTGGCGGGCGTCGTGCGGAGCGTGGCCGCCGCCAGCCCGGACGCCGTGCTCATCATCGTATCAAATCCTGTGGATGCCATGACGGGCCTGGCGCACCGGGTCTCCGGCCTGCCGCCCGCCCGCGTGGTCGGCATGGCGGGCGTGCTCGACTCGGCCCGCATGCGCACCTTCATCGCCGTGGCCGCCGGCGCAAGCCCGAAGGACGTCCAGGCCGTCGTCCTGGGGGGCCACGGCGACACGATGGTGCCGCTGGTGCGGCAGTCGTCGGTGGGCGGCGTGCCGCTTACGAAACTCCTGCCGCCTGAGGAGATTGAGAGGATCGTCGAGCGGACGCGAAACGGCGGGGCCGAGATCGTGGCCCTCCTTAAGACCGGGTCGGCCTTCTACGCCCCGGCCGCCGCCGCCGCCGAGATGGCCCAGGCCGTCCTCAGGGACGAGCGCCGCGTCCTGCCCTGCGCCGCGTACTGCGACAAGGAGTACGGCGTGGGCGGGTACTTCGTGGGGGTGCCCGCGCGGCTGGGGGCGGGGGGCGTGCTGGACGTCCTGGAGTTCGACCTGACGGCCGAAGAGAAGGCCGCCTTCGACCGAAGCGCCGCCGCCGTCAAGGACCTCATGGCCAAACTGAAGAACCTCGGTTACTGAACCCTACCCTTCCCGCTTTTTTTCGCATAAACTTCCCATCGGCGGGCGTGTCTAAGTCTGAAGGACCCGGCAACCGGAAGGCCTTCGTGCGGGAGATCCTGGAACAACTGTACCGCGAGCACCGGCAGGGCCTGTTTACGCTCGCCCTGACGGTCACAAGATGCCCGCACCGGGCCGAGGACGCGGTGCAGGAAGCCATGGCGCGGCTGTGCCGCGCGCCGGCGCCCCCGCGCGACCCTGTGCCTTACGTGTACGCGGCGGTGCGGCACGCGGCCATCGACCAGTTGCGGCGCGGCGCCGCCCGCGAGCGGGCGGAGTCGGCGTCAATCTATGGCGGTCGGGCGGCCGACCCGCAGGCCGACGTCATCGCCGCCGAGCAGCACGCGCGTCTGCGGCGGGCCGTCGATGCCCTCCCGCAGCCCGAACGCGAGGCGGTCGTCATGCGAGTTTACGGCAACCTGACCTTCGATCAAATGGCCGAGGCCCTGGACGAGCCGCTCCCGACCGTGGCATCGCGGTACCGCCGGGCCTTGCACACCCTCGGCCGGCGCATGCGGCCAGTAGTGGAGCCGTCCCATGACCAGTGAACGGGAAATCGAGGACCTGCTGCGCAAGATGCCGCTCGCCGCGCCGCCCGCGCGCCTCGATGAGCGTGTGGCGGAGACGCTGGGGCAAGAGCCGGCGCCGCCCATCGCGGCGGGTCGGGAGACCCGCCGCGCGGATGCGGCGCGAGACGCCAGTTCGCGGCGGTCGTGGTGGCTGGGCGCGGCCGCCGGGGCGCTGGCCGCAGCAGCGGCGGTGATCGTGGCGGTCGGCCTGCCTCGCGGCACGCAAGACGCGAGCGCGCCGCAGCCGCCCGCCCCGTCCGCGACGATCGAGACGGGCGCCGCGCCCGGGCCGGTCCAGGTGGCTGCCGCACCCGCCCCGCCGTCCGCAGCGCCGGCCGCACCGCCTTCCGCAGCGCCGGCGGCCTCGCCAGCCGTCCCGGGGCCGGTCGTGCCCGTGCGGCTGGAGCAGAACTGGTCGGAACTCTCGTACGAGGGCCTGGTGTTCCCTGACCCGCATACACCGCTGCGCCAGTTCCGTCACCGCATGATTGAGCGGGTGCAGACGTTCGACCCGCAGCGCGGCATACGGATGGAGACGACCGTGCCGCGCGAGGAGATCATTCTGATTAGGGCGCCGCTTCAGTAGCGCCCCAAAGATCGCAGGCGAAGGGCGCAAATCAAGCCGCGGGTGGTAAACCCGCGGGTACGCCCGGCGGGCGGCGTCCTCGCCCGCCGCATCACAGCGGCGGCTCGGCGAGCAGCACGCGTCGGGCACAGCGTAAAGGAGCGTGGCATGAGAGTGGCAATGGCGTACGTTCTGCTCGGCCTGAGCGCGGCCGGCGCGGCGGCGCAGGATGCGGCCGGGTGGGCCGTCGGCGTCGGCGACGGCGGCGACGGGAAGATCACCGTCATGACCGCCACGGTGGGCCAGGTGCCGGCCTCCGGAATCACCACGGCGACCTTCCTGGGCGTGGCCACGTCGGCGGCGCCCGAGGCGCTGGCGGAGCAGTTGAAACTGCCGCGGGGCACGGGCCTGCTGGTGGACTTCGTGGACGCCGGCGGTCCGGCGGCCGCGGCCGGCGTCCGCAAGAACGACGTCCTCGTGCGGCTGGACGAGCAGTTGCTCGTCAGCCCCGAGCAACTGGCCGTGCTCGTCAGGATGCGGAAGCCCAAGGACAAGGCCGCCCTGACGCTCCTGCGCGAGGCGAACCAGCAGAAGGTGACCGTGGAGTTCGGCGAGACGCTCCAGGCGCGGAACGACCCGAACCTGCTCCCGCCGCCGGTCCCGGGCGCACCCGCCGCTGCGCAGGCCGCCGGACATGCCGCCATGGCGCAGCAACTGGCGAACATCGTCCGGATGGGCGGCGCACGCCGCGCTGCCAGCGGCAGTTCCACCTACTCCGACGGCGAGCACACCCTGACCCTGATGACGACCGACGGCGACAAGCGCCTCCTGGCCAGGGACCGTACCGGCCAGGTGCTCTTCCAGGGGCCCGTGAACACCGAGGAGCAGCGGAAAGCCGTGCCGGCCGACATCCGCCGCAAACTTGAAGCGATGGACCGCTCGTTAGGCGTCGAGGTCCAGGGCGATGCCGACGGCGCGGCCCACGCCATCGCCATCATGCAGGGCGGCGTCGGCGGCATCGGCATGAACATCATGCCGGGCATCCCGCCGGCCTTCATGCCCGGCATCCGCAACTGGGGCCAGCCCACCGGCCAGAGCCAAACCTGGGCCGACGATGAGCACTGCCTGACCGTCACCACCCGCGACGGCGGCAAGTACCTGGCGGTTGATAACAAGAACGGCAAGGTGCTCTGGGAAGGCTACATCCAGACCGACGAGCAGCGCAAGACCGTGCCTGAGGAGTTCCGCCCGAAACTCCAGAAGATGGAGGAAAAGGCCCGCGAGGAATCCCGCGCCGCGGCCACCTTCGTCGATGACGGCATCGAACTCGCCCTGAAGGTCGAGGACGGCAAGCAACACCTCACGGCCAGGGACGCCGCCGGCGGCAAGGTGCTCTTTGAGGGGCCGGTCGATACGGCCGACCAGCGCGCGGCGATGCCCGAGCGCGTCCGCTCGCGGCTGGAGAAACTCTGGAAGTTCTGCGCCAAGGTGTGGCAGGCGCAGTAGGGGCATCATTACCGCTGACCCCGATTTTCCCTGAACGACCCGCCGCCAAAGGTCGTATAGTATAAGTGGTGGGACTGTCGAGGAGCGGGTTATGCTGCGCATAACGGCTGCCATTCTGGCTGTTGGGCTGCTCGCCGCCTTCGCGTGGGCCGACGACGCCCAGGTCCGGCGCGAGTACACCAACCGCGTCATCGCAATGGCCGACACCGCGGCCGCGCACGTGGAACTGGCGAAGTGGTGCCAGGCCAACGGCCTGGCGGATCGCGCGCAGCGGCACTGGCAGGAGGCCATCCTGCGCTACGCCGACTGCGCGGAAGCCCGGGCCGCGCTGGGCTACGTCCGCCGCGGCAACAAGTGGGTTCAGGCGCCGCCGGCCGTGCCTGCCTCCGCAGCACCGGCCGCCTCCGCAGCGCCCCCGGCCCCGGCAATCGCGGCCGCAGGCGCGCCTGCCGCAGCCACGGCCGGCCCGGAGGCCGCCCCGTCGCCCGAGCGCAGCCGCAGCCTCGCAAGCGAGATACAAGACGTCTTTGTGCGGTATCTTTCGAGCGGCGACCCGGCCAAGCGCGCCGAGGGCCGCCGCCGCGTGATGGCCATCCGCGACCCTGCGGCGGCGGAGCCCGTCGCCCGCATCCTCAGCCTGGGCGGCGAAGACAACCGGCGGCTGGCCTGCGAGGCCCTCGCACAGATTCCAGGCGACGAGGCCGTGCGGATCCTCGTGCGCTTCGTCCTGACGGATGAGTCGGAAGAAGTGTACCGGGCCGCCGTGGCCGCCCTGGCCGGCCGGGCCGACGGACGCCGCGGCCTGACGCAACTCTCCAACGCCCTCGACGGGTCCGAGCGGTCGCTCAACCGGGCGGCGTACGCCCTGGGCGAAATAGGCGACCTCGGCACGGCCCCTGCCCTCATTGCGCACCTCAGGACCCCCGAGACGAAGGTCCTCAAGGCCCCCGCCTCGGGCGGCAGGCCGTCCGACACCGGCGCCTACATCTCCGTGAGCACCGTTACCACCTACATCGCCGACGCCGAGCCGGTGGTGGCCGAGGCCGCCGTCGGCTGGGACCTCCAGATAGGCGCCATCCCGGTCGGCACGACCTTGAGCGTCAAGAACCCGCGCGTGACGATATACCGGACCATCGTGGAGTTCGTGCAGCGCCCGGCCGTCCACGACGCCCTCCAGAAAATGCTCGGCGAGGACCACCAGTACAACCCGGCCGAGTGGCGCAAGGCGCTCTCCCGCAAACAGAAGGAGAATGTTGAATATTGAATAATCAATATTCAATATTGAACGTTTCACATTCAATATTCTCCCTGCCGTTTCGGCCGGCAGGCGCGCGGGCGGCTGCGTCGCGCGCCCGGCAGTCCGAAGCCGGAGGCCCGAACCAGATAACAGCCGCCGAACGCCGATTGCCCTTTGCCGTTTGATTCGGGCGATTCGGGTTTCGGGCTTGTTGTTGCATTCCGGCTACCTGGCGGCGGTCTGCGGAGGAAGGATCGTGCCCTGGACCAGCGCCCCTGCGCGGTCGGCGTCGCCGGCAAGCATCAGGCGCCTGGCCGTGCCGAAGTTCTGCGTCCACTTGCTTCCCCAGCGGCCTACACCCACGGCGGTGCTGCCGGCGTGGACCATGTTCTTGTGATGCGGCGGGCTGTCGAACCACATCCAGAAGGCCGCACTGCCGCTGGAGGCGCCCTCGGCGATGTTCTCGCTGTAACCGCCCGCGTAGCCGGCGTTCTTCATCCGCAGGGCGTGCGTCTTTTCGGACGGCGTGGGCGAATCGTGCCCGAAGTACCCCAGGTCGGCCATCTCCTTTGAGTGCCGCCGGGCGCTCTGAAGCAGCCGGGCGTCGATCTCCAGCGGCAGGATGCCCAGGCTCTCGCGGTAGGCGTTCAGAATGGTGATGTTCTCCAGTTCCCCCGCGTCGGCCAGCGCGGCCTGCCGGGCGTTGTACGCCTCGACGCGGCGGCAGGCGCGCCAGAACCACAGGTTCCACGCGGCCGGGTCGGAAGGTTCCTGCCCCTGGCCGAACTCGGGCACCGCCTGCATGGCCTGGGCGGTCATTCCGAGGGCGGCCTCGGCCCTGGCGAGAAGTTTGTCTTCCTGGGCGGGCTCCAGCCGCGGATCCCTGGTCGTTCCCGCTTCGCGCCAGAGGGCCAGGAGTTCCGGCCGGCGGGCCATGGCTGCGCAGATGGCCTCGCGCAAGGCCGCCAGTTCCCCGAGGACCTTCATCATCTGCGCCAGTTTGGCGTGATTCTCGCGGGCGATGCGCAGCGTCTCATCCTTGGCCAACTTGGCGATGTTCTCGCGCGCGGCCCTGCGCAGCGCTCCGATTTCTTCGTCCATCGCCTTGGCCTTGGCGGTGTCGCCGATGCGGCGGATGGCAGCCAGGACGGCCTCGCGGTCGCGAGTAAGGCGCTCGCCCACGACGCCCGCCAGGCGGGCCTTGACCGGCTCGCCCATGGCCGCAAGGTCGCGCACGGCCTGCATCGCGGCAGCGCCGTCAGCACCCAGCGCGGTCCTGGCGAGGGCCGCGGCGCGCTCCCGCTCCTGCGGCGGGAGCGGGCCGGGCGACCCCGCCAACCCGACGGCCGACGCGCAGACCGCCACCGCCGCTGCTGCCACCGCCGCCGTCAGCACGCCACAGGCTCGCATATTGCCGCACTCCTGCCCTCTATTGATACGCCGATGAGGACCGCGCGAGCAGAGTGTACCCGGCGAAATTTTTTGCCCCGGCGGCGTTTATGATGTAGAGTATACCCTAAGCGAGGTTGCCGCCTGTCGGCGGCAACCGCACCACGGTCCCCTTGGGGGTGCCCTATGCTGCGCACTGCACTTACCGTTGTGGCTGCCCTTTCCGCACTTTGCGTCCTGGGCCTGTTGCCTGCGGCACAGGCCGGAACAGTCCGCGACGATAAGCCGCTGGACCTGTACCTGAGCCTGACCGGACAGCCGCAGTATGCGTCCGTCGGCAAACTCACCATCCAAGCCGCCGACGGGTGGTACATGGGTTCCGGCACGCTCATCTCCAACGGAGACACTGCTTGGGTGCTGACGGCGGCCCACTGCGTGTATGACGCCATCGGCCTCACCTTCACCATCGGCGGCGTAAACTACGCGGCCAAGAAGTGGGTGGCCAACCCGAACTGGACCCGCAACCTCTCGAAGGGCTACGACATCGGCCTGGTCCAACTGGGGGCCGAGGTGGTCGGCGTGACGCCCGCGTTCCGCTACACGGGCACCGGCGAACTGGGGGCGGTCGCAACGATCGTCGGCTTCGCCATGACGGGGACCGGCCTGACGGGGGCCACCAAGCCCGCCGGCAACAAACTCGCCGGCCAGAACACCATCGACAAGTTCGCCTCCGGCAACAGCAAGAACGCCCGCATACTCATGACCGACTTCGACAACCCGCGCAACCGGCGCGACAGCATCATGGGATCCGCCACGCCGCTGAACCTGGAGTACATGGTCGCGCCCGGCGACTCGGGCGGCGGCCTTTTTGTCACCGACAAGAGCGGCAAGACCTACCTGGCGGGCGTCACGTCGTTCCTACAGGCGTACGACGGCACGCTGAACTCCGACTACGGCGACTGCGGCGGATTCACACGCGTGTCGGCCTTCAACTCCTGGATTAACAGCATCATCGGCGGCACGCTGGCCTCGGGCGCGTCGCTCGCGCTCGACGGGACGCCGCCGGCGGCCGCGGCGACCGTGCCGGAACCGGCCACCCTGGGCATCCTGGCCCTCGGCGCCCTGGCGCTGGCCGCGCGGCGATCTAGGCGGCACTGAGCCGCCGCTGTAAAGCGGAGGATATCGGCGAGGGCCGTCGCGGCGGGGCTCCGCACCCGCCGCGAGGCAAAACCACGGCTCCGCTCCCTTACGGAGAGCGGCTCTGATACCGCTGCTGCGCTCCTTTGCGCGGTGGGTGCCCAGGCCCGCCGCGCAACGGTTATGGCGCTCCCCTTTTCATTTTGTGACCCTGCCGCAGCCTTCCTATAATACCCATCGGCCGGTGCGCGGTGCGCCGGCGTGGCTCATCCGAGCCGCTCTCCGTAAGCGAGCGGCGCCTCTCGCGCCGAGCCACGGCGCCGCTTCCTTACGGAGCGCGGCTGGGATATCGGAGCGCAGCATGACGTCGCTGGAACGCCCCGCCCCGGCGGAATTGGTCGAGCGTATCAACCGGCTCCGCCACCGGCGCCGGGCCTACATCATCGCGCATAACTACCAGGTGCCCGAGGTGCAGGACATCGCCGATTTCGTCGGCGACAGCCTGACGATGGCCCGCGCCGCCGCAAAGGCCGAGGCCGAGGTGGTCCTCGTCTGCGGCGTCCACTTCATGGCCGAGACGGCCAAACTCCTGAACCCCGACCGTACGGTTCTGGAACCCGACCCGCACGCCGGATGCCCCATGGCCGACATGATCACGCCCAAGGAACTGGCCGAGGCCAAGAGCCGCCACCCCGACGCGGCCGTCGTGGCCTACGTAAACTCCTCGGCCGACGTAAAGGCCATGACCGACGTCTGCTGCACCAGCGCCAACGCCGTCGCAGTGGTCCAGTCCATCCCGCCCGAGCGCCCCATCCTGTTTGTGCCCGACGAGTCGCTGGGCGAGTACGTGGCCGAGAAAACCGGACGGCGGAACATAATCCTCTGGCCGGGCTTCTGCCCGACGCATCACCGCATCCTGGCCGAGCACATCGAGGCCCGCCGCAGCCAGCGGCCCGACGCCGAGGTGCTCGTCCACCCGGAATGCACGCGCGAGGTCCGCCACATGGCCGACTTCGTCGGCTCCACCAGCCAGATCATCCGGCGCGTGGCCGAGTCGCCGCGCCGCGCGTTCATCATCGCCACCGAACTGGGCGTCTGCCACACCATACGCAAGCAGAACCCCACGAAGACCATCCTTCAGGTCAGCCGCCTGGCCGACTGCCCGAACATGAAACTCAATACGCTCGAGAAGGTCCTCTGGTCGCTGGAGGACCTCGTGCACCCTGTGACGGTGCCCGAAGACACGGCCTCGGCCGCGCGGCAGGCGATTGAAAGGATGCTCGCGATTTCGTAGTCAGAGCCGCGACCGTAATGGAGCGGTGCCGTGGCGTGCGCACGCATGGGCGCTATGCTTTCGCGCCGTTGCGAAAGCATGGTCGTGCGAATGCATGCTTTCGCAAGCGAAGGCATGACACCCGCGCTCACAGATTCAACGTCGCGCGACATGCATAGAGTTGCCCCATGACAAATGAAAGCCCTCGCGCGCCGCCCGCAGCACCGGCCGCCAGCGGTCAGGCTGCGACCGACATCGCCAAGCCGACGCGTCCCGACCCGCAGCGTCTGCGCCTGACGGACCTGATCGACCTGGAGACGCTCCAGGCCATCCAGGACGGCTTCGCGCAACTTGCGCGGGCGGCGGCGAGCATCCGCGACGCCGAGGGCCGCCTCGTCACGCAGCCCAGCCGCTCGCACCGGTTCTGCGAGATTCTCGGCGGCCCGATGCACGACAACGAGGCCTGCCGCGCGTCGAACTACGCCGCTGCCGCCGCTGCCGCCGCCGAGGGCCGCGACACGCCCGTAAAGTACGTCTGCCACGCCGGCCTCACCCAGTACGCCGCCACCATCCGCCTGGAGAACCGCGTGCTGGGCACCGTGGTCCTGGGAGACCTGCCCGAGCGGCCCGTCTCGCGCGAAGAAGTGGCCGACCTGGCGCGGCGGCACGGCGTGAGCGAAGAGGACCTGGCCCGTGCGGCGGCGGAACTGCCCCTGTTCTCCGAGCCCGAGATGCGCGCCGCCGTCTCGTTCCTCCAGTTGCTCGCCAACACGCTGACGCGCCTGTGCTACCAGCAGGCCCTCCTGCGCGAACACATAGAAGAATTAACATTCTTGTCGGAAACCAGCCGCCTCCTCTCCCC